>Ga0302195_10000038_pt1 | contig 98317 bp, 134 predicted proteins | sample II_Bog_N1_2_FD_198778 | JGI IMG/M metagenome (GOLD analysis project Ga0302195, IMG submission 198778) | Peat permafrost microbial communities from Stordalen Mire near Abisko, Sweden - II_Bog_N1_2 | ecosystem: Environmental > Terrestrial > Soil > Wetlands > Peat | place: Sweden: Abisko...
CGGGGTTTAGGGTCAGCTAACGGACGGCCCCTGGGCCAAAGAGGGAGCGCGTGGGGTGGGAAGCCGCCGAAGCGTCGGAGCCTCGGATAACTCCAACTCCTGTTCTTTCCTCAGCTCGTCCGCGCGATGCAGAGCGGCCTGGATGTCGTCTGCGAAAGTCGCGTTCCCTCCGAGGTTCCAATCGACGTTGGAGATGTTGAGTCCCGTCTGGTTCTTAACGAACGAGACCAGGGCGTTGTGAAGATGCCCGTAGGTAGAGCCCTGACTGGAGTTCCGGTCATCCATCTTGTTCATCTCCATCATCACCGACGTTATCATGATGACAGTATCGCGGTCTTCTGGGCGCAGGACTGGGTCGATGGCTCGGGGCTGTTCGAAGGGATGAACGGTGGAATCGGCGTCTTTCATGGTAGTCTGGGCTGCTCTTTCAATTATGGGTGAACGTGAAGGGGGAATCCTTGGGTGGTGCCTATCTAGCCCTGTGAAATGCCCGACTGGACGGCCTGTGTGCGGGCCGGCGTGGGGAGGGGCCTGAGAGTGGGCGCGGCAGGGGCAAACGATAGGTCCGGCACGGCGGTCCTGATCGCGTCCCGATAGGTTCCGTCGGGGAAACGGGCGATAGGCGTGAACTCGATCTGCATATAGGGACCAGCCAAGGCGATCCCGGTCCTGTACCCTGCCATTGTGGTCACTGTCCCGGCCGGGATGACCTCGTTGCCGACATAGTTGGCGTCTTTCACCAGTACGAGGGGGGTGCCGACCTTATGTTCCGAATGGCCCTCCCTAAGGCGCGCTCCCTCGGGTAGTTCGGTGTATGCCGGGGGCACCTGGATCATCTGCCAAAGCGGCTCGTCCCCCGAAACGTGGATCTGGCAATGAGATAGGTCGCGCTTTTCGGAGGGGCGCTCGCGGTGGACGGCAAACACGCGGTCGAGGTACTTTTCGTCCGGGACGTACTTCCAGTCCAAGCGCTCGAACCTCTCGGTTGGCCCGTTGTGGGTCCGTACCGAGAAGGAATGGAGCGAATTCAGCATGGCGGCCATGCCTGCCCCGGTGCTCAGCGTCCTAGGGTCAATAGGTTTCATCTACCCTAAAGTATGGGGTGGCCACCCAAGTCAGCCTTCATGGCGCACCCCCGCAGTGGAGGAAGCTCAGCCGCTAGAAGGGGCTTCCGGGGCGGGAACCTGGTAGGATTCGGCAAGTCCCGTAGCGCCAACCAAGGTCACGGCCGAACCCGGAAGAGGGGCCGGCGAGACCTCGCCCCCGCACCAGTTCGCCCGGGAGACGATGCCACCCGAATTCCAACGGCCGCTCTCTTCGTCCTTCCAGCGAATGTGGAAGAATCCGCGCGTGGAGCGATGGTAGACCCACCGCAGAACGCCATCAGCGCCGCGGTAGGCTTTCCCGACTTCAGGAGGAGGGACAGGGTTCATGGCGAGAAGCGTTGGGTCACGACTGGGGGTCGATCACCACAATCCGCTTGCCCGCCGCGATGGCGGCATCCACAGCCTTGTCCTCCTCTGCCAAACGGAGGTATGACTCGCCCTCCCACGAGGTGTAATGAGCCTTGTTCGCGTTGACCCACGAAAGCATCGCGCCCCCCCAGACCTCAGGGTCGCCGCCAGTCCACCCGTCGGGGTAAAGGTAGTCGAGCAACTGGCAGGTGTAGACCACTGCGACACCGTTGCGCCGCACAAAGGCCGGAAACGCCGAGGCGGTCGGGGCAGGAGCGGAAGCGATTGCGTTCATGCCCCAAGATGGGAGGGTGCCAAAGTCGGCTTATTTCGCGTCTTTTGTGGCAGGCGCCGAAGCCGCTCGCTGGCGGGCGTAGCCAAGGTAACGAATGGCGCCAAGAATCGTGTCCCACGACACCCCGACCGCCGAATCGTGGTTCCTGTGGATCTCTGAAAGCACATGTTTGGCCTCGGCCACCTTCAGTCGCTTAAGCCCTCCTTCAACGGCAGCGGACTGCACGTCGGAGACGTTCCAGATAATGGCGACACCCTGGCGATCCCAGAAACCGAGCAGGGCTTTTTCAGCCTTCGCCGCCTGTTCATCGGTGAGAGCCAGCGCTTGGGCGACGGCGGAGGCCATGCCGCTTATGTGGTGGTTGAACATGCCCCAAGATGGCAGGCGGTTTCTGGAGGCTTTTCACCCCATACTTTTTATGTGGCCAAACGCGTTGTCATCCGTGGGCGAAATGCCCCTCAAAAATGAGGATTGGCGAAGCTATGCGCGCCTTCTGGGCAGAGCCGTTTTGCTCGATGCGCCCGGTTGGCCGCCACGGATCGGTGAAGATTGTCGCGGGAGCGCTGGCGGCACTCGTCCTTCTTTGGGCTCTCTACTGGCCGTCGCTCTCCTGGGGCTGGCTCATGGATGATGACCTGATCTTGATGCGGTGCCGGCACCTCGGACAGTGGACCTGGGGCTCACTCCAGTGGGCTCTAACCGACGTTGACTACGGGCGGCGATGGACCCCTGTGCTTTGGCTGATAGCGCTCATTCCTCCCGCCAACACGGCGCTCGGCTATCATGTTTTGGCGCTCGCACTCGCATCTGTTTTAACGGTAGCAATCCTCCTGCTTCTGCTCCGGCTGACCGGTTTTTGGTGGGCTCTTTTCCTCACGTGCGCGCTGGTATCCACGCCCCTTCGGTTAGAAGTCTTTGGGTGGACGATGGGGTTTGTCTACGTAAGCGTGGCCATCTTCTGTGTTGCGGCCTTCCTGACAGACAGGCCCTCGGTGGCGCTTCTTTGGGCGATTCTGGCGCTCCTCACCTACCCACAGGCGGCCGGCGTATTCATCTTGGTGCTCTGGCGATTTCGGAGGTCTGGCTGGAGCCTGATCGGACTCGTGTTCCTTTTGGAATTCGTCGCTGTTCAGTATTACATTCGGCAGCAAATCGGCTTTCTCCCTTGGCGCGCAGATTGGACCGTCTGGCCCTTTGCGACCTTGCACTATTTCCTGATGGTCCCGTTCCCGGCAGTTCTCTCGCCTATGTTCCCCGCGCGAGCCTACCAAGCCCTGTTCTTCGGGCTTCTGATCGTGATGCTTTGGGGAGCGTTGCACTGGCGCTCTCTGTGCCTCGTTCTTGTCGTACTCGCGCCCGTCTTGGTCGCGAGCATCACCGAGGCGTTTTGGTTCTGTGCGCGCTACAGTCTGCTGTTTGAAATAGCCTGCGCGGCAGTGTTCGCATGGAAGCTGCGAGAATACACGCTGCCAGTAAAGTGGCGCATCGCGCCGTTACTCGTAATCTTGCTCGGTGCCGTTGCTACGACCCGCTCAGACATCTTTGCAAGGGGCAGATTAAACACGCTCGACCGGACAGTCGCATGCGCGCAGGCCCTGGGCGCCCCCACTGACATTTTTCGCTACTTCGCCAATCACCTCACTCCGTCTGAACGGATTGAGATCAAGACGCGTCCGAACCTGAAGCGGGTCGTCTATGGCGTTCCCTGATGCGGCATGCTTCCCGCCTCGTTCTGTTTTAGACCATGAAATTCATCCGTAACAGTCCCGTTGTTCACCTGCTTCTAATCGGCTTTGCTGCCCTGGCATTCGGTCTTGGGGTCCGCTTCACCTACGAAGAATTGCTGCACGGCGGCGAGAGCCCTGGCTCCCTGAGCACGATGTTTGCCGACCTAGCCAGAAAGCATATCGAGGCAGTCCAGACGGAATTATTGAATACTCCTGTGGAGGGGAAGCCAATCAACCTCACCCCGCCGAACATCCTGATGTACTCGTGCAGGCGCTATGCTGACACAAAATACACGACGACGGACGGCGTCGAATTCAAGGTGCGCGATGCGACCATAGAAAACCTTAAGCGCACAAATGCCGTGATTACGGAAACTATCGTTTGGGATCACTGGGGCATCCACTACACCTTCAGTAACAAGATCGAGGCGCGGATTGCCGATGCAAAGTGGTCCGTAGAGTCGATGGACTACAGCACTTCCGCCGGCCTCTAGCTTAACGGCTAAGCAGGTAGTCGCTCCGGAGCGATCCGTTGGAGGAGACGACCGCGAGGGAGCGTTGGTCTGTATCGAGGACCGCATGGCTGGGGACCATGTCGGAACCAGTGGCGTCGGCTTGGCCGGCGTTGATGCACCACGAGTCAGAAAAGCGCTCGATATGGACTCCGCTTAGGCGCGTGGTATCGTGGTCGTGTCCCGAAAAGACGAAGTCGAAGGGAAAGCGCTCGATCCACCTAAGCAGGCCAACGTCACCGAAGACCGGCCCTGGGGCTGCAAGCAAACCGGTGGGCGGGCGGTGATGGACAAGGAGCCATTGCCTCCTAGGGACGCCGTGCATCAGCGCGTCTCCCGCCCGGATGGCGCGAAACGCTCGGACTGTGCGCTCTTTGTCGTACTCCCAGTGAAAGGGCGTAACGGTAACCACGAGGTCTCCGACGACCCGTGACTCATCGTCGAGGATAAACTGTGGCCCAAGGGACCGTAGGTGAGTCCAAAGTTCATCGGCGGCGGGCTCGGCCGGGGCCTCGTCTGTCTCGGGAGAGCCTTGGTCGTGATTGCCCGAGCTGATCGCGATGGGGGTTGTCGTTGCCGTCGCATAGCTATCAGCCCACTTCTTGAGCGGGGCAATCTGCGCCAAATGGTCGATTGTCTCGCGCTTACGCTTGCCTACCCCTCGAAGGATCAGGTCTCCACCGATCACCACCAGCCCGTAGCGTGGCGCCTGAGCGGTCAGCCACGCGAACCACACAGGGTTCGCGTGCAGGTCGGATGTAAGGAGCTCCTTCACCTATCGTCCTGCGGCGGGGTTGACCGCCAGCGTCAAGATCGTAGCAGCCACCTCGTCGAGTGAGCGTTGGTAATACCTTGCGACATCGGAGTCCCGTGGCCATGCGTCACGACGGGCAACGATGCCAGGCTGAAGGGCCTCGGCTGCGGCTTGCGCGAGTTTCCGTAGCCGAAGGATCTCCTCCGCCTCGCTCTTCGGGGCTAGGCCGTAGTAAGCGCGCAGGAGCCCGGCAATCGCCTTCTGTGCAGCGTCACACATCTGGGTGTACTCGTCGCCATTGCCGTAGCCGATCTTCAGCCACCGGGCCTCGGACGAAGCTCGAACGTAGAACTTCCCGGATTCGTCCATCTCTACCACGTCAAAGGTCTCTTCATTGACCGTGAACGGCTCCGTGGAGAGCGTCACCGGCCAAACCTCGCGGTTGCCAGCAAACGCATCTCCACTGGCGCAAGCCGTGCGTGCGAATTCGAAGAGTTCATGGCGGAGGGCCGTGAGCCTGGGATGACAAGGGGTGGAAGCGGAAGGCGTGGGCACAGGAACCCTCGCCGCCATGGGGTCGGTGCGCTCGTCTATCTGCATGGCTTCGGCAAGCTGCCGGAGGGCCTTCAACGTCTCTGGCGACCGGCCGCCGCCAGCGCCGGGATCGCAGAACTCGATCTCGGCCTCGGCTCGGCCGCCAACAGTGTTGCGGCCGACGATATGGACGACAACGTCCCCGTCAGCCTGGCGATCCATGTCGCGAGACCAGACGCAGGCGTGAGCCCTCGGGCAAGAGATAGTCTCTTCAACCCAGTTGCGGTCGCGCTGGATGTGACGACCGGTCGGGCGGAAGCCATCGTTCTCCACCCATGCGAGCACAAACACGGGGTTCTTTAGCGGTGAGAGTGTTGCTGCCATAGGGTAAGATGGCGCGAGTCGTCCTAGACCAAATTGCCATCCGGGCCATAGACAAGCACCTGGCGCCCCGCCTTCCGGGCGTCGATGGCAGTCGGATGCAAATCAATCTCCTCCTCCGTGTCGAAACTGTCGATCAGCCGCCCCTCAATCTGGAGAGTGAATTTGCCCGGGACGATGTACACGGCCGGCTTGTTGCCCGTTACGGGCACTACTCGGGAATCCGGCACGCTGTATTTCGCCTGCAAAGCCTTCAGGTCATTGCTGGTTTCCACCACCTCATGTTTGCGATGGGTGCGGACCCAGACCCCATAGCGTCCGAGGCGGATCGTTTTACCGTCGTCACGCGTTAGGACCGGGTCATGCCCCATGTCGGTTACAAACGTGTCTCCAGAAACAGGCTGCTGCGATTGGTTCATGTGAAGGGCTGGCGTTGGTCTATTAGCCTCAAGATGGGACCACACCGTCTGGGCAAAAAAAGCACCCGCCCTGGTGCGCAGTACGGTCTCTCGCGAAAGAACCGCCCGAGGCGTGACGGGTTTATTGAGTCCAACTTGAGGCTCCGTTGCTCAAGCAGCAAGGAAAGACGTTAGGGCGGTGGAGCCCGAGACTACCTCAGCTCGGACTACCAAGGGTAAGTGCAGTTTTGCTGCATTGAAACGCTGTGAAACCCGCCTTTGGTAAAAGCATGCCTAAAATCGGAAAAGGTAGGGCACTTATCGGAGTCACGATCCCGAAAGCTGTAATGAACTTGATTAAGGAGAGGGCGAAGCTCCTCAACATTCCCCCGAGCCGGTACGACCGCCATGTGATTGAGTCATGGGCGAAGACCTCCCCGCCAGTTGCGCCAAACGAGGAGGTTCTCCTAGATCATTTTCGCCGCCATCCCACTACTTGAGAGGCGCTGGGACGATGGCCGCTTGAAGCGCTTTCGCCTCGACGGCGGTCTGGGCCTTATCGAGCGAAGGATCACCCCACGGCTCGGTCTGCAACGCTTTGTAACGCCCCTGGGTTGTCACCGCGACCTTGACGATGGTGTGCGTCGGCGTGTCCTTGATGAGGGTGACGACAGTTCGCGTGCCGGTCTGCTTCCACCCGCCAGTCACCACGATGTCGGTGGCGATGAGCCCGGCGTCGCGGTCAGCAACGACGACCGCGTTGTCGCTCAGCTTGAGCGAGCGGACGATGGCGTCGAACGTCGCGTCGTACGCGGCGGTGAACTCGATGACGCTGGCTCCCTTGACGGCGACGGGCCGGCCGGAATCTTCCAGCTCTCGGGCTTTACGCTCACTGCGGCTTTCGTCCGCTCGGGAGCTTGACAGGGTGAGCGCCAGAGCGCCCACGAGAATGAGGATACGGGTGATGGATTTCATGGTTACCCTTCAAGATGGAGATAGCAGTTCGGGCCGACAACCCTCATGCAGCCATCTCCTCGACAACACGGCGAGGGAACCATCCGTACCGGCACCGCAGGCGAAGAATGGTGTTCGCTACGTTCTTTGGGCTCTTGCTGAAACGGGGGGCCATCTCGGCGTAGGTGTATCCTTCATTCCACAACTTCCGCCACGAGGCGAACTTCGCCTCCTTTTCCACCAAGGTGCATGCCCGTTGGCGAGGGATAAACATGCCGTGGGCCTGGCGCAACTTGGTGATGCGCTGCCTGACCGTGTCGATAGCCAGCCCAACCTTGCCCGCGATCTCGACCGCGCTGAACCCCTGATCCCAGAGGCGATTCCATCTGCCGTACCGCGCGAGGACCTCTTTCGGGGCCGGGGTGGTCTGGCGGACGGGGCGAAACTCGATGGGTGTCCCACGCAGCGGGAACCAGCCGTACCGGGCTCTTAGGTTGCTGATCGTACACTGAACAGCGGCGGGGGTCTTGCGCACTTCCTCGGAGATTGCCCGGTAGGTCATCTGGCGAGCCCACATCTTGCGCCACGGGCCGTACTTTGCCTCAAGGCAAGTCTCCCCGTGCGCCTGGTCCCCACGGACAGGGAACCACCCGTACGACCTGCGAAGGTGGGTGATGACATCCTTCGCCTTGGTGGGCTCAACTCCCTGAGCCTGGGCGATTTCACGGACAGAACATTTTGCCGCCCAAAGATCTCGCCACTTGGCGTAACGCACCTTGGCGACCTGCTTCGCGTCAGGAATCGGAAACCAGCCATACTTCTTGCGAAGATAGGCGATACGGGACTCAACACGGTCGGCGGGCTGCCCGATGGCCTTCGCGATCTCACGAAACCTGAGGCCAGCCTCCCAGAGCGAGAACCACTTCGCGCATTCGCGCTGAGCTGCGACCTCGCCACGGGCGTAAAAGTGCTTGCTGTGCTCCGCTTTCTTCATGCCCCAAGATGGGGCACCACCCCCCCGGGGGGGGCTAAACGACCTACTTCTCCACCCGAGTGCAGATCCCGAAGACGCCGTTCGGCCCGATCCAACCGTTCTGATGGCCGCGGTTGTTGCCTATCAGGTAGCGCGACCCGTTCACGGCTACAACCATGTGCAAATAGTGCGCTCCATTGACCTTGCAGAGGACGATGTCGTCCTTCCGCAAGACTGTGACTCCGCTGGACAAGTCGGCTGGGGCAACCGGAGTGACCGTGCAGAGCTGCCCGGACTCAATCCTGCCAGCCATCGAATTTCCGCGTGGGCGGAACTGCACAACGCAACCCGCCCTCAAGTCAGCCATGTGCCGCGTGGCCCAGCTCACGGCCTACACGCTCTGGCTGACTGCCGGACGGGCCTGGTTAGCCTTCCGGGCACTCGGCACGGACAGCGCACGCAAGCCGAAACCGTGCGGCACGAGGATAGTCCGGGCGCAATCCTCTGACCACGTGCCAGTCGCCTGGGGGTAAAGCTCCCAGAGGTGCCCGCTGTCTTTCAGCGTGGCGTACTCATGCCGGGTAAGCTGTTGAAGGGGTTTGGAGGTGCTCATGGGGTGTTTGGAGTTACTCCAAGTATGGGGAGTTGCGGCAAGAGAAGCTCCCAAATGTGCCATTTGCCTCCCGCAATCGGTCATTTGTAGATCGAAAGCGCGCCAAGGATCGACAGGACCCCGAAGAACCAGAGGATCATCGAGGGGTTGGTTCCCTTCATCTTGAGGGAAGCCCCGGAAACCTCCGCTTCGCCGGCCGGCTCGCCCTCGGAAGTCTTGAAGGTCCACACTACGAGGTACGAGAGCGCACAGGACAATAGGAGCGCGAGGGGTTGCGAGAGACGCCCATTTGGGAAAAGTTTCGCATCCGTCGGGACGGGAAGAACCAGGAACACGGCCACGATGAACACAAAGATACCGCACAGGCAGGCGGTCACACTGCCGACAACCACTTGCTCGTTCAGGATCTTGCGGAAAAAGCGGCCCGAGTAGGTGCCGGACTGGCTATTCGCTGGAGAAGAGGAAGGTTCCATAGGGAAAAGGCGTTGATAGTTTACGGTTCAGGCACCTCCAAGATGGGAGGCCGAAAAAAACGATCTACTGCACCCGGAAGCCAGCAGGCAACGCCCCCAGGATCTCAAGGACCACCTCGGCCGGCAGCTGCGTGAAACTCGTCTCGTCATCCCTGTCCTCATCCCTGACATGGAGGTCGCCGTCGAGCACCAGCGAAGCGTACTCGCAATGATCGGCGCACGGGTCCGGGTATTCCACCGGCTTGGTCAGATCGAGGCGGGCGATCCCCGCCGCATTCATCTTGGCCGACAGGTCGTCCACGATCCCCTGGATCGAGGCCGCGACCGTTTCTGCGGCGGCCTGTAGATTCGAGACATGGTTGGCTACGGAAGTCATGGCGTTCATGGTGGGTCAAAAGCGTGGTAGGCGTATCTTGAGCGGGGGAGGAACCGCTCCGGGCAGCGATAGGACTGAACCTGCCGGCAGCCCATAGGTCCTCTTGTCAGCAAGCCTCACGGCCTTGATGGGGAACTTCTCGCTCTTGGGGTAGAATCCCACCACCTCGTACTCAAGGGCCTCGTGGACGATATGCGCCTTAAAGTGCTCAGGCTTGAGCCCGTGATCCCCTGCATCCCGCTCAAACTCGAACTGATCCCTGGGCTTTCCACCGACAACGGGCAGGGAAAAACTGCCCTTGATTGCGAAAGTGCCGTTGTCGGCGTTGTAGATCCCCTTGGCGGGATTCCACACCAGTCCGTGCTCTGCGGCGATGGTCTTGAGCGCACAGTCGGCCTGCAAATGGAGCAGCTTTGCTGCGGCCTCGTCGATTACGGTCATCATGGGAGTAGAGCGTCGGGAAAAACTCTAGGCGTGGCCTCCGGTAGCATGCCACCGCTTGCCGTCGTGCCGCCAGACCGTGATCCCGCTCGCCCCCGGCGACCGGAAGTCGAACACGACCTCGATCTCCTTAATGTCGTGAGCCTGGAATACACCCCCGGAAAAGTAGTCGTAGACTATCCGCAGCAGATTTAACTGCCCACGGTGGGTCGGCGCAGTGGCCTTCGCATGTTTTTCTTGAAACAGCACCTCCTCGCGCGCCTTCTCGATGCCAACCGCTCGCTTCGCGATCTTGTGGATGCGCCCCAGGGCAATGGTCGAAAACGCGTGGTCCGAGTGTCCGCCACGGGACTCAGCCTCGATCTTCTGAAGGGCAGCGAGGGGGCTAGGCAGAACGCGGGTGCGAAAACTGCGATGCTGGACGGTAAAAACCAGGGTTCCGGTTAGCATGAGAAGAATGGGTTCACCAAGGCGGCCCGTTACAAGATGGAAATCATACGGAGGTGAGACGTGCCTCGGATTCTGCGGGGGTGAAGGAGAGCCCAAAGTAGAGGACCCGCTTGACGGTTGTCTCGACTACCCGTCCCCCTTTGCCCGCGGTCGCGCGGAGGACGCACCATGAATGCTGCCGCCACATGCCGTCTTCCGAAAGGGCGTAGCCGGTAGCTGCCGCGACCCGGTCCCGGTTGGCGTCCCAGCACCAAAGGCTGTTGCTGTGGCACGAACAAGGCTCACCGCGCTTCAGGGTGACGCCGCGCCCCATCCAGAACTCACCATAGCGTTCGATCAGGTCGATGTCCTCCTCGATTGACGGGAGGCAAACTTCGTCTCCGGCCACGGCAAGGAGCGCGTCCCGAAACGCCAGGAGACGGGTGATTCGGATTCGAGCCGCCTCAGGCGTCTCTGCTGCAACTTGTCCTCCTGTAAAGGGGTCCTTGCATGCCCGTGCCCAAAAACGATTGGTCTTCGCGAGCGTGGCCAACCACTCCGCTCCTATCGGGTTCCACACAGGCACATAGGGAAAGTCTGAAAGCCCGAGCAACGGGCGACCTTTCCTGTACGAGTAATCGAGGGTCCCACGCTCGCGGATTCCCGCAACCTTGTCCGAACTGGGCCTCATGAGGCCCCCTCACTGTCGAACGCCGCCTGGAGTGTCTCGTAGTATCTGTGGTTCAGGTACCGAACCCCAACGACAGCGCCGCCGCTCACAAGGTCGGCGCATGCCCACCCCATAGAGCAGAACCAAAGCAGCTTCCCCGCTTTCTTGAACTGGATCGGTGCCGCGGGCACATCCTTGTCCCTGTCCTGCCAGTGCAACTTCTCCTCCCAGCCAAGGCGTTTTGCCTCGGCACGCAGACGAATGTCCTCGCGGCGGGTTTCGACCGATTCAGATACGGGGGGCATGGTGCAAGATGGGGCAGTCGGTTCAGGCCGGGATCTGGGCACACTCGGCCTCGTCGAACTCCATGACCCCGATATTCGGGTTCTGGGAGATGGCCGCCTTGACCACCGCGCGGGCAAGGGCGGGAGGGACGGCATTACCAATCATCTTCACATTCTCCGTGGAGGTGCCGCCGAACTCATAACTCTCGGCAAAACTCTGAGCGGTCGCCAGCTCGCGCCAGTTGAGCATCCGGAATCGCACTTCGAGGCGAAACACCGCCCCGCAGTAGGAGATCAACGGGCGGTAGCCGGGCTCGCTCTTGCACCGGGCGATTCCCGCCTTAATCGCAGCGGATAGTTCGCGCCAATTGTGGACTTCAACTGGGACCTCGCCTTCGGCCTTGCCAGAAACGACGCCACTGATGAGAGACAGGCTGTTGGAACCGGTCACGGTATCCATCGGCTGGTCAAGACTCTTGGCTCGCCGGTTGTTGGCATCGTCGCCCTCGGGGCCGTTGCCGTGGTTTGTGACCACGAGGAAGGGGGTGAATGCTGTGGACCGGACGCCTGCCTGGGGGGTATCCGGCAGGGCAAAGACGCTGGCAACGCCCCTGTGATTCTCGCCGATGACCGTCCCTAGGGGGGCGGTGGTGGGCTGAGCCCGTGCGCTACCGGTCGGGCCACCTACCCCGACGATCATGCTGGCAGGGGCCTCGCCCTTCGCACCGAGGACCTCGGGGCTCATGAGCCCGTAGTGAAGGCCGTTGGCCTGGACCGTGCCGAGGGGGTCATCGACCGAGTTTGCCGTACCGGTGCCCTTAAGCTTCACGACCGCAGCCTTGAGCCCAAATTTGATGAGCCCGACGGCAACGCGGTCGATGGTCTTGTCCGCAAGGTTCTTCTTGCGGGTGAATATCGACGTGCCGATGTCAGACCAGTCGATGCACTCGCGGGCTGTGCGCCACGGAACCAATCCGAAGGGGATATGGCCGAACTCGTCCAGCTCTGCATGCGTGGGGTTCGGCCAGACAAGCTTCAGTCCGGTGGAGCGACGGACGGCGTGCAGGATCAACCGGAGCCGCTTCGTCGGTGCGCCGTAATCGGCGGCGTTCAAGACCCTCCACTCGACATCGTACCCCAGGCGGCGAATTGCCCGGACCCACTTTTTGAAGTAGAGGCCCTTGCCTTTGGGGTCCTGAATCATTGCAGGCTTGAGCCCGTATTCCGTCTCGACCTGCGCGAGCCAGCGGCGCGTCGAAACACCGACGGGCTTCTTCTCCGGGCTCGGAACCTCACGCCAATGCCCCTTCGTATCCTTCTGGAGAAAGACGAAGCCGCCGTCCTTCCCGCGCTTCTGCATGAGGGGACCGTAGTCGAGAAACGCCTTTACGTTCTCCACCCACAGGAAAATCGGGCGGCGAGTCCGCATCCACTTAACCACGGCCCAACAACCACTTCTGTCTTGGGGGTTCAGAGGGACAGCGCCCCTTGCCTCGGAGAAGGTCACGCAAGACGGACTGGCCAACAGGCCGTAAATCCCATCGCTGTCGGATTCGGAAAGGAGGTCTTCAATATCGACCCTGTCAACGCCCGTACAAAAATGGAGATCGCCCTTGTGGTTCCGCTCGTGAGTCGCGATGGCGCAGTCCCAGTGATTCACCGCGGCAAGCTGGATTGTGATTCCCATCTCGCGCATGGCGATCCGGACGCCGCTTGACGTGCCGCCACCTCCCGCGAACAAATCCACAAACGGCAGGATGCCCTTGCGGAACCGCTTCGCAGCGTCGGCCCCTACAAAGTCGAAAAACGCTTGCGGTGTCATAGCGCAAGATGGCGAGCTAGCTCAGATGGCACAGGCCCCACCGGCGCAGGCGCTCTCCTGCTTGTGGGTAGTTGAGTCCTCTGCCTCCTCCAGTGCTGTGAAATCCACGGTCCGGAAGCGCAACCGCACCTGGTGCCACCGGGCAAGATCCTCGGGCGTGACGGCTGCCTCGCGGGGGGCCTGCGCGTAGTCCCTGTCCCCGGTAGCGGCTAGGAGCGCCACGCCCGTGAAAGTGCTTCGGTTGGCCCAGATGAAGTCGGCCACAGCGCTCCACTCGTCGGCGACCACGTTGATGGTGTTCGAGACATTGTGGTGAAGGCCCGGCGAGTATGTTTCGTTCGCGCGGCCAGCCATGACCCAGTGGCGCTGTACCAGCGACACGAGTTCGAGATGCTTTAGCGCTGTCAGATCCTCGCGGAATATCCCGTGCTCAGGTCCCTCGACAGCGAAGATCATGACGGCGGTCGCGCCGGACTTGTCATAGACCGAGTCCTCGACAAGGGACGGGTTCGCAGCCGCCCAGTGCTGAAACAGCGGATCGAGCTTGTTCGCCTGAACACGCCTGAAATAGCGCCGGGAGTGGTGGGGGCCGATGCCCGAACCGGAGTTTGTCAGCAGGCCCGTATTTCCGTCGGGCTTCACGCAGGTGACGCGCGCCGCGGCATTGATCCCGATTGCCGCAGCGACGGCGGCGTTCACCTGGCGGGTGATCGCGGCTCCGTGTTCGAGCACCGCCGGGGTCAGGAGGACCTCGGGATTGTCAAGGATACCTCCGATAGACACACCCAGGAGCGCCTCGTTCTCGGTGATAAGCCGAGACACGGGGGATAGGTATTTGAAGTTCGTGTAGGCCGCTTGCAGCGTCCCGATGAGGGCCGCATGGGCGCACTGCTGGTAGAACTTCGCCGGAGTGGAGGAAAGGCGGCCAACTACCGACGACAGGTTGCAGGTTTGCCAACCGGTAAGGACCTGGCCTTCGAACAGGTCGCCCTTGTAACCGTACGCGCGTAGCTTCTCGGCAACGTCACCCATGACTGTCAGCCGGGGGTTCAGCCCAATCTCGACGCAAGGGTTGGAACCGTAGTCCGGATCGTCTGCGAAGTAGAACCCGGGCTCTCCGAACTCCTTCTGAGCGGTGAACAGGGCATCGAACTGGTCCCGGGTCGTCGTTCCGCGGATCAGGACCGCCGAATTGTTGGACGCTGAACGCTGGGGGTTCGTCTCGAACCAATTACCGGTCTTGGCATTCATCATCTCGGCATCGTCTGCCGAGAACAGGCAAATGGTCGCGCTCCTGCGGATGCCGCCCGAAAGGACCGCCTTGGCGCTGAACATGACGATGTCGTACGCCTCGACCGTGCGAAGCTGGCGACCGGCAGCCCCCATCAAGACGGTCCGGATGCTGTCCAGAGCAACCCGAAGGGGCTCCGGCCCGGGAGCCTTGCCGCCGGAGGCCTTCAGGGGCTCACCGGCAGGACGAATCATCGAGTAATCGAAGAACATCGTCCGCCCGCCCACGTGAGCGTAAACGAGAGCTTTCAGTGCATCAGCCCAACCCTCTATGGTGTCTGCCACGACATGCGTCTCGGGACTGGTAACGGACCAGTCGTCGAGTGCGGCCAGGGGAGGAAGCTTGGCCACATGCGCCTTCTGCACGGAGAAGCCAACCCCGCACCCGCAGAGCAGCAGCCAGAACGCCTCGTTGAAAAAGTCCAGACGGTCGCAATACGAGAACGAACAGTTGTATATCCGCGCGTTATTGCGAAGGACCGCTTTCCCGCCAAATTGCAACGAGCGCATCGAGGGTAGCACCTCCATCTTCGCAACCGCAGAGAATGCCGAACGGATAGCCGCATGAAGGCTGGTGGGAAGCCCCGCAACCGCGCCAATGTTGGCGTCAGGAAACCGAGACAGGTGCATGTCCTCTACCCGGGCGGCGGCCTCAGACCAGACCTCTCGCCTGCCCAGTGCCTCAGAATACCGCGCATACTTGCTCGCCGCTATGTATTCACTGAGCCCGCAATCGCCGGAGGAAGTTGCGCAAGAGGAGGAATGATCGTTGTTCATGGAAAAACAAGATGGGGCCGCTGGTCGAGGGTGTTGCCCGGGGCGAGCCATTACCCGAGAGGCATGAATCCGCCGTTGCGGGCGACCAAAGCCTCGTCGTACATCGACTCGAAGGCGGACTGGAGGGCGTCGTCATAGACACCAACCGAGGAGTCGATCAGGCCGGCCTTTCCGGTTCCGGCGAAGTTCTGAGCCCAAAGCCAAACCGAATAGGTGTCGTTCCCGTCGTACGAAACCGCCATGAGCCACTTTTCGCCCGGCTTGCCGTTCACCGGCACGACGATGCCGACCGTGAAGTCGAGGGCGGGGGCATTCCCGTCCACCCACTTTGCGGTCGATCCGCGGCACTCCGAGTCAAGGTCGTGATCGGGGTGCCGAAACAAGCCCTGGTGCATCTCGGCCCCGACATAGACCAGCGCCCCGCGCAGCTCTTGGGCTCGCAGGTGAGAGAGGAGGACCGCAATCGTGTGAGGCTTCTTGGCGGTACCGGCGAAGGGGGCGATTAAGGGCATACATCAAGATGGCGGCCCAAACTGCATCGTCCGGCGGGTGCCCCCCATAATTGTAAAAGAAGCACATGTTCAAACCCGGCGACAAAGTCATCTGCATCGACAACACTGTTTCCGAACTCGCTCGGAAGTATGGATTTGCCCATAGTCTTGAGCTGGGGACGATCTACTGCGTTCGAGAGAGCTGGAAGGAGGAGCGCCAAGGCCAGGCGGCGACCACTGAGTTGGTGGTTCTGGTTGGGCAGCGCCCCATGCCAAAAGTAACGCGCACTGACGGGAGCAAGCCCGCCCGGATGGGCTGGCGAGCTACTCGCTTCAGCCTCATTTATCGCTGGGCTCCCCCTCCGACGCAGCCCAAGGGCAAGCGCGGCCGCCTCAAGCCCGGTCAGAACGCTTAGGGAACCAATCCGGGTGCTTCGCACGCATCTTCATCATCCGCCTGTTCACGGCGCGGATAGTCGTGCCTTCAAGCTGGGCTATTTCCGCGTAAGTCCAGCGTCTCTGCCAAAGCTTGCGCCATTTAAGCTCAAGGGCGGGCGTTGTGATGACGAAGGGTCGAGCGGCCACGGGGCGGGCCGGGAAAAGGCCGTGCCTGGCCCTGTGGCGCTTGATGCGGTCCGCGAGGGTGGCGAAACGAATGCCGGAGGAGGCGCAAATCTCATTTCGGGTCAGTCTCTTCATCCAGAGACGGTGAAGGGCCATGGTCGTCACCTGGGGAGTCGCGGTCGCACTCGAACCCACGGGCATCGAGGAAACGGGCGAAACTTCAGCAGAAGCAGTCGTAGGGCGCATAGATCAAGATGGAGCCCCTCCCCCCGGGGGAGGGGCTCAAGCATCCCGGATTACTGTCGCTTAGGGCTGCGCGGTGCATCACTGTACCGTCCCAGCCCCTTCCCCACCCCCTATGTCCGAAGACCCTGAATTAAGAGTCACGCAACGGGAGTTAGTCGAACTCAAGGCCGCCCTTGATGAGCACGCCATCGTCGCGATGACGGATACGGATGGGAGGATCACTTACGCGAACGACAAGTTCTGCGAAATCTCGAAGTATTCGAGGGAAGAACTGCTTGGCCAAGACCATCGGATCGTAAACTCAGGCCATCACCCGAAGGCGTTCTTCGCAGGGATGTGGGCGACCATATCCAACGGGAAGGCGTGGCATGGCGAAATCAGGAACAAGGCCAAGGACGGTTCCTTCTATTGGGTGGCGACAACCGTGGTGCCGCTCTTTGACTCGGAGGGTCGAGTCCGGAAATACGTGTCCATCCGGACCGATATAACCGAGCGCAAGCGCGCAGAGGAGCAGCATCTGGCGATTGAGCGTAAAATGCTGGAGGCTCAGAAACTGGAGAGCCTGGGTGTTCTGGCAGGCGGGGTGGCGCACGATTTCAACAACATCCTTTGCAGCGTTCTCGGAAGCGCGAGCCTGGCCGTGGAGGATTCCCCAAAGGATAGCACCGTACAGGGGCACTTAAACGTGGTGATCGAAGGGACCAAAAGGGCCGCGGACCTCTGCAAGCAGTTGCTCGCCTACTCGGGAAAGGGACGGTTCGTGGTGGAAAACATCTCTCTGAACAGGCTCGTTGAGGATACGACCCGGCTGCTGCAAATCTCGACAAGCAAGAAGGCCGTCCTGAGGTATGATCTTTACCGCGGTCTGCCTCTGATAGCAGCGGACGCCACGCAAATTCGGCAGGTGGTGATGAATCTCGTCATCAACGCGTCTGAGGCAATCGGCGAAAAAAGCGGCGTCATTAGCATCAGCACGGGGTTGACGCGTGTGGATCGCGCCTACCTGGGGGGCGCGTTCCACGCTCCCGAGCTGCCGGACGGAAATTATGTCTATCTGGAGGTGTCCGACACGGGCTGCGGTATGGACCACGAGACGCAGTCCCGCATTTTCGATCCGTTCTTCACGACGAAGTTTTCCGGGCGCGGGTTGGGGTTGGCGGCCGTGATGGGGATAGTCCGCGGGCACAAGGGTGCGCTCAAGGTGTACTCAGAACTGGGGCGTGGAACGACTTTCAAGATGCTGTTTCCTCGCGTGGAGGAAGGGGCGGAGGCGGTCCCTGCCGATGCGGAGCAAAAGATGCCCTGGCGCGGGGCCGGATGGGTCATGGTGATTGACGATGAGGAGTCGGTTCGGGGCGCGGCATCCGCGATGCTCCACCGTCTCGGCTTCGAGGTCGCCTTAGCGAAGGATGGCCCCGAGGCGATTGAGGCATGCCGCAAGGAACCCGACCGCTTCCAATTGTTCTTCTTGGACCTGACCATGCCGCACATGAGCGGTGAGAGCACATTCTCGGAACTGAGGAGGATCAATCCGGAGGCGAAGGTCGTGCTGATGAGCGGGTTCAACGAGCACGACGCGGTGGCGCAATTTGTAGGAAAGGGCCTGGCAGGGTTCCTCCCAAAACCTTTCGGGGTGCAAGATATGGGACGCGTGGCGAAGGCGGCGACCACGCACCTTCCAGACTAGGTCGTTCCGTTAGGGAGCCTGCAAGTAGGCGACATCTTTGCGGTGGAAAAGCGCTATCGCCTCGTCCCTGGTGAGCCCCACAAACTCCGACTCAGCGAAGCTGATCTCGTCGGGATAGAAGCTGAACAGCGTGGCCGAGGTGCCGTCGTCGAACGTGGCCTTTACCTCGGGCTTCGGATCTAGCATGCCCTCGGGCAACGGGCGGGGCATTGGGCCAATGATAACGGAGGTAATCTTCATACCCCCCAAGATGGCTAGAAGCCGCCTACGCCGCGACTGCCAGACCTGCGGCCGCTCCGCCCTTGGTCAAGGTGCCGGGGACAGTCAGCCCAAGCGAGAACACGACCATGCCAAGGCTAGGGTGGCGCTTGAGCAGGTCCCTCAGTCCGAAAAACTGCCCCTCGGTTATGGCCAGCGGCTTTGCCGTGCGGGAGACGACCCGTCCGCACTCGGAAGTCGCGTGGAAGCGCCCACAATCCGTCGCAACTTGGCCGACGATCATTGAGCCCCCAGAATCCCTGTCCTTGTCCCCCGGCCACATGCCGAACGGCTGGATGATCTCCCAGAAGAGGCCGCTGTTCTCCTCGCCGCCGACGGCGATCAACACGTCAATCGCCTGCTTCGCCTCGGGCACGGTCTTGAACCACGTCGCCCCGGGCATCGCGTTGCATCCGTCCTTCACAGCGACATAGCCCTTGGTAATCTTTCGTCCGTTGACAAGGAAACCCCCATTGGGGAAATCGAGCTTCGCCTTGATGCTGTAGCCGCGATACGGAGTGCTGAAACGGGAAGTGGGCATAGGGGTGAGGGTTGAAGGTCTATGGCAAGATGGGTTGCGCTCAGATCGAGTCGGCGCGGAAACCGACGAATTCAACGCGGGCTGCTGTCGCCATCTCCCTCGCCCGAGCCTCCGCAACACTCTCTTGCTTGAAGCCACCAGGGAGTCCGCGATGGGTAGTGTACCTGCCGAGTAGCACGCGTCGGCCGCCTACCATGTCGATCCTCCGATGGGTCACCACCTCGACTATCGTGAATCGGCCAGAAACCGTCGTGCGAAGACCGTAGGCCACCAGCTTGTGGTCCCCGTCAGTCGCACGGGCACTTGGGTTGTCGGGGGTCATACGAGCACGAGGTTAAGATGGCGTTTCGGGTGTACGGTGACGGCAATCAAAGCTGGACGTTGCACTCCTCGGCAATCGCGTAGACGGCGTCCCCGACATCCATAGGTTTGGGAAGTGTCATGACCAAATCCGTGGTCAACTTCTGCCGGCCAGGCCGGTTGCGAGTGGCCTCGTCTGCCGCCCATGCGTCCCCGAGAGCGCCAACAGCCTTCGCAAGGGCGCGTTGAGCCGACAGCACCGCAAGGCAATGCGTCTTGATGACCGAAGGTGCCGAAGTCTCTTCGGGCGAAACCGTGGCCTGCGACAGGTCAGAAAGTGTGGATGTCATGGTGCGGGAGTTCGTGTAGGGTTACGTCTACAAGATGGGGCGCCCATGTACCGAGCTATAGGCGTGGGCGTTCTCGAACAAAGTCCTCCGGAAGCACCACATTCAGAGGCAACCGGTCCGCCGGGAAGAACGACGCGATGTCGCGAGGGGAATAGCCCGCAAGGCCGCACCCAATCCGCGTGACCAGAAACACCTTCTCGGGGTGCAGAGAGGCGTAGCCGAGGAATTCCTCGATCTGCTCCGCTATCACTTCTATCGGGAGAACCCTCATCTGCCTGTCCTTCGTTGCGATGGCGTAGCATTGACCCATAGGGCCGGTTCCTTGCCCCCTTACGGCTCCGAAGAAGAGGCGGGCCTGTAGGGCAGCCCCTTTCCCGTGCCGCCCCGCCATGTTCGACCCGAACACGAACACTTCATTGGCTTCGAGGCGTTTGACCTCGGCGGGGGTGAATCGCTCGGGGTTCATGGCTGTGGCCTGCGGCCGCCGTGGCAAAGTTTCGGTAAGCCGAGAAAGTGGGCTTTGCTCACCCATCCACGTTTGGCGTAGTAGACCTGCGGGCATTTCGGCATTGTGGCGGGCCTTGGGGGCATGTTCGGGAGCCTTCCGTTCACCCACTCCACGAAATCTTGCCATGTCCTGAACTTTAGCCGGACCACAATCGCGCGGGCCTTGGCTAGCGTCATTTGGCCGCTGCGCACGTAGCTGGCGGATGAGCCAAGAAAGTCGGCCCAGTTTACCCATCCGACATGCTCGAAAGCGTCCGAAGGGCTGCGGGGAAACTCGTCCGGGTATGCGGGAAGGTCGGGCCGCTCGCCTCGACGGTACGCTTCCCACTCTAGGCGGGTGCGGAGGTGCAACGCCCGGACAAATTCACGGGTCTTAATGAACAGTTCCTGTGAAAATTTTAGGGGGCCGCGGGGCTCGTAACCCATCCAATGGGGCCAGCCTTTCCATTTCTTGGCGTACGCCTCCAGGCGATGCGGACACACAGGGATGTCCTTGGGCCTGGGTGGCAAATTCGGGTACTTGCCTGCGCAGTAGTCGTACCACGCCTTCGGGGAATTGAGCCCGAGTTTGCGGACAAATACTGCCGACTCGTCGAACGAGACGAACTTTTCGCGGCCAAGCCATGACTCTACCCCAGTCCACTGGCCCCTGTAATCCCGGCAATGATCCGGGCGCTTTGGGATGCCTGCGGGCAACGTGGGGAGCGACGGCATCTTGCCCTCGCAATACGCAATCCATTCCGGGTAGGTCCGAAGGCGAAGGGTCCGCACGAACGTCTGCGCCTCCGCATATGGCATAACCGGCGCCGGCGGCGAAACCCCCAACCAATCCCCATAACCGTCGAACTCCTCCAGGTATGGAAGCGTGCTCTCGGGGCGGGCCGGAATGTCGCGTGGGCGAGGGGGTAATCCCGGGATCTCGCCCTTGCAGTATCTTTGCCACTTTCCCTTCGTCCTGATTTTTAGGGTCCGCACAAACGCACGCGCCGCCGCAAAGGGGCGCCATGCGATCCGAGTTTGCGCCTGCGCGGAGGATTTCGTTGGCAGGGAAACTGGGACCGCCCGCTCGGTTGGAACTGGCACCTCGTCCGAAAGCCCGAGCCAGTGGGGATAGCTCACCCATTGTTGGCGGTATTGCGCAACAATGTGTGGGGCTGACGGAATGTCCGCTGGCTTTGGCGGAAGGCCGGCTATCTTCCCCTGACAGTAGAGATACCACTGGGGGAGGCTTGTCAGGTGCAGACTCTGGACGAACGCTGTGGCCGCGTCAAAATCCCTCCATGGTGAAGGCTGCGGTGTCGTCGGGGTTGAGTTTGGCATGAATGGCAGCATTAGGAGTGCCGCAATATAACTATGGGGGCCTTCGGGGGATAAAAACACCAAGGGCGCACCCAAAAGATGCGCCCTGATGGTCAAATACTTACGGATTAGTGCCGCGCCCTCTTGGACGGAGCGCCCGCCTGGCTACCCCTGGTCTGCGGCGCAACCGCCGGCCTCACGGCCCTGACCGCGCCCTGCTGGGGCGCGGTTGCCCGGCCACGGACAGGTGAGCCGTATCCGGCCCTTCCGGGGTAGAAGGGAGAGACTGCCCGACGAACACCGTACCTATACCCGTTCTCGCGGTAATATCCGTAGCTCGCATAGCCATAGCCATGTGCCAGCGAAACATCCACATACTGCGGTTGCGGGATCTCTACGAGGACAGGATACCCGTCTGGCCCGGTAGCGTACCCGACCGTCGGTTGCAGGTACGTCTCGCCCCCTGGGTATGCGGCACCGGAATCCACCGCCGGCGCCGTAGAGCAGTAAGGAGCACCCGCGACAGGCACGTAAGGCAACCGTCCGCGAACGGCCATGCCAGGACGCCCGTAACTCGCTCCGACGCCCACGTAAGCCGGTTGCTGGCCTGCCACGGCCCCGACTACCGCGCCGATGCCTGCGCCAACAAGGGCACCCTTGCCCGTGTCGTGACCGGCCGAGTTGTGGCCGACAATGCCTCCTACTAAGGCGCCCACTAGGGAGCCGCCAACGACTGCATTCGGGGTCTGGGAACGACCCGAGACCACGAGAGCGAATGAGAGCAATACGCCCAACAGGGGTTTCATGTTCATAATGGCAAGATGGGAGGCGGCGTTCAGTCGGGCTCGGGACCGAAAGCCCACGATGCGAGCCGACGCCACCACGGACGGGGGGCGGTCACGCAGACCTCCCCGTCGATCAGCAAGCGCATTCGCCCGTCATTGTAGACCCGGCAGGTGTTGTGGATGATCCTGCGGCAAGGGTCGCACGGCCCGATGTACCGCACTTCGGTGCATTCGGGGTGGTCCGCTATCGTCCCGTGCAAGAGTTCGGCCGGTACGTGCCTGTTGCAGGCGTCACAAGAGACGTTGAATTCCTCTAGGATTTGGCCGGAAAGCTCATTCTTGTGGGGGAACACGAGCGCCGGATGCTCCTTAAAGAGCCTATCCTCCTCGATATACAAAGTCGGCTCGTTCACGGAGCAGTCGCGGTGTTCTCCTCTGGGGAGGCCCCCCGGGGGGTGGTCAAATTTGGGGTTCCAAGTCGCCTGGCGAGGGCGGGAGCAATCGACCCACCGTGGCCAGCCAGGAGGTCGGCAAGCCGACTCCACTCGGTCGGGTTTGGCGTCGCCGCGAGCGCCCGGCATGCTCCGTTGAGCCGCCGGCGGATGTCTGCGCATTGCAAGAGGCCGCGGGGCATCTGGAATCGCCCCAGTTCTTCACCGTCGGCCGCTTCGAGGATGAGGGCCTGTCCAACACGTGCCTGCCTGAACGGTTTCTCGCAACCTAACGTAGGCGCGGAAGTGCGCATAGAGTTGTACGGCGGGGACCTCTAGCGATGCGGCGTGGGGACGAAGTGCCGAAGCAGCGGGCTCTGGTAGACATTCGTCACGGAGGAGCGTTCGATGGCGCACGCGCCGATCAGAAGGCGCATGATGCCAGCCTCCTCGTGGCCGGGCCGAAGGTGCTCACGGGCGGACCCGTCGAGGCGAGGCTCCTGAACGGCCGATTCGGCTATGAGCGCGAGTGGGGCGAGGGACTTGGTGGTCATGGTAGAAGATGGCGGGATGGTTCCGGCGCGAACCCGGAGGGCGGAAGCGAAGGTAGCGCGGCTCCAGCCGCCGTCATCGTGCCGCAGGCAATGGCGAGGTATTCGAGAGCCCCGAAGCAAATCACGATGAAGAATACCACGGGTAGCCGAACGGACCCCCACGCGAACGCGGCAAACCCGCCAAGGAGGATCGCCAACACAATCCCGACAAGAAGTGCGATCCCCGTGGCCATGCGCAGCGGCAAGAAGAAGTGGAGCGCTGCTCGTAGCAACCTGCCCCCGTCCATCGGGAACACAGGGATCATGTTAAAGGCCGCCATGACTATGTTTACTAACAGCGCCTGACCCGCAAACCCGAGAACACTCGGGGCGGCCACATGGAGCGAAGCGGAGTTGAGGGAAACAAACGGAAGAAGCACCGCCACAATACACAGATTGACGGCCGGACCAGCTCCGATGACGAACATCTCCTGGGCGGGTCTCACAGGCGCTCCATCCATAGAAGCAACGCCCCCTATCCATGTCAGGAGGATTCCTTTTGCCTGAATCCCAATGTACCTTGCCGCTGCCAGATGCCCAAGCTCGTGCAAGAGCAGCGAAGAGTAAATGATGCAGAAGAGTACGACGCCGCACACGGCCCCCACGAGACCGTCAACCTTATACTCCCCGAGGACGATGAGGCAACCGGGTATCAACAGGCTCGAATGAAGTCGAACGGGGATGCCGAAAATACGGCCAGCGTGAATCGAGCCTATTGCCACCCTGAAGAGCGTTTGAGCAATGAACCACATCGGGAGAGATGCCTATGCGGCCTCCAAGTGCTCGGCCTGGGCCACGAATACTAGCGTGTTGGCCGCGTTGTGGTACGTGAAGCGCTTTGTCTGCCGGGACGCCGCAGCAGGGCGGAAACCAAGGCGGCCGTAAAATCGACGGAGGCGCGGTACGTCTCCCTTTGGGTCGCGAACAAGGACAAGAGGCTTTGCGACTCTCCTGGCGTATTCCTGCACGCTCCTGACAACTCGCCTGCCAACGCCCTCGCCCTGGGCCTCCGACCGCACGCGAATGACGTTGAGGTAGATGTGGTCACCAAGATCCGCGACCGACAGGTCGTCGAGTTCAGGGAATGACCGCAGCAGTCGCTTCGTCAGCTGTGCCGCGGTCTCGCGCCGTTGAACTGGAAGGCTGGTAAAGGTCACAATACAAGTATGGGGAGCGGCCAAGCAGGGATTTTGCAGAAAGGGGCTATGCAGTTGAGTGCCACGCTTACGCCCCGAGAACGTGAAGGTTTCGGCGGTCCGGAGCGCGAGGAACGCGGTCAATGGCTACGCCCTTTGCAAAAGCGATTGCCGCGCAAGCCCTGTCCAGCAAGGGGGTTGGTAATAGTGGAGCGGTGGAAGTCATGTTGAACGCTCCGTAAGTGGTCTCGCGGAGCATGACACATTCCTCAAGCACTTGGAGGAGTTCTTGCGCATTTGAAATCTGCTTTGGTTGGTTATTCATGGTTAGGGGTTTGGAAACATTAGTGTCACTCAACTGCATAGCCCATTAAGCATATAACGCCGCATAGGTCACTGCGGCAACTGCGAGCAGGCAAAGGCCGAAATTGCGCACAATCTTGGCGCCCGTCGTGTCGTGAGTGTTCATGAAGTGTGTTCGCGAGGTATGTTGCTAGGGTCGAGCGCGATCAAGGCGTCCCAGTTGCCCGCTTGAAACTGTAGGCGAGACACGAACGCGCCTGCGCCCTAGATTTGTTCAGGGATGCGCAGAAGCTTGCGGTGCGGCCGGCGTCTTCGCCGCAGCCTTATCAGCCTTGGCTTTCGCGTCCGCTTGCTTGAGGGAAAACACTCCCATGCACACCAGGATGAGAACGATCACGAGCATCGTTATCCGTTCGCTATACACAAATGCGGCGTGGCGCCTTGCCTCGTAGTTTTCTGCTGTTGGGGCAGCCGTAGCATTGGGGGCAGGGGTGCTTGTCTTGCTCGATTCGTTCATTGGAGAGGGGGTGGGGTTCATGTGTAAAAGTATGGGCCGATGAGTTTGGCGTATTGAGACCGCGCTCCAGATTTGTTCAGTGCAGCTCGGCCTGTATGGATGGCGTTGGCATAATCGTGGACAGGGTCCAGCACGCCATGCCTGCCAGAAAAAGGCCAGCAATGGCGAACGAGAGGCCGGATACCGCCTGCCCATGTGTTGCCAGGACCAAGCCAAGGGCCGCGAGTAAGCCTCCGGCAAATGGCAAAAAGATGACGGCGAACTGGCCGCCGGTAAGATTAGCTGCAAAAGGAAGCATGCGTGTCATTGGAGTACGGGATAAGTATGGGGTGTGATGTTGAGGTAATTGCGACTGCGCGAAAGAGTCGTTCAGCGGAAAACGGCTGCGCCGACGACGCTCCCGATAAAGACCGCGCCAATGATGCAAATGGCGATCCTCTCGTAGGTGGTGGCAGCCGCCCATTCACGCTTAACGTGCGCATTGAATAGGCTCCAGTTTTTGGCTGCGGTGATCTTCATGGTGGGTTTGATCTGATGGTGTTGCGACTGAGCGTTTTCTTTGTTCAGGAGAGCGTCAGGACATCAACCTCAGCGCCAGGATCAACGCGTAGACAACAACCGTGCAGCCGATTGCCTTCATCAGAGTCGAATACTCAATGCGCCTCCAGTAACGGCCAAGGAGGAAGCATTGCGCGATTCCGAGCGCAGTCGAAACGGCAACCGCGATCTCCAGATGCAAGCCGGACAGATGGCGAGCGAATGAAACAGCCATTGCGAAGAGCAAGAGCGCGGCGACCGCGAACGAGCGAAAAAGCACCAACTCTGACACGGGCAAACCGTCTGCCATATTAGGATTGGGCGATGTTGAGGGGGTAGAATTCATACTGGTTTTGCGTTGTTGGTTAAGACTGGAGGTAATTGAGACTGCGCGTTTCCTTTGTTCAGGAAGGGGTCAGGGAGCGACGATGCCCACGCGGTAAGTCAGAGTTTTTCGCCGCCTCGTCCCGGGCTTTTTCATTGAGGCGCTTCTCGGACTCAATGAGAAGGTCCGCAAGTTCTGGGTTTTTACCCCGGAACGACAATCCCGCCGAGTGTAGCTTTTGGGCTATCAGTCCGTCGCTCATGTTTTCAAGTTTCATAGATGTCGGGCCAGTTGAGACCGGCCCTCTGATTTGTTCAGGAAAGCCTCAGGAGACTATATCGACGAAGCGTGCAAGAGTTGTGCTTCGTATTGCTGAGCCCATGCCAAGGGGAAGTTGGCGTATTCACCATCGTCGCTCTGGTCGTTTGTTGCCGAGCGCAGCGTTACGGTAACCCAACCGTTTCCAATGCTGATTTTGGTTGCAGGAAACTTTACCGTCTCGACCATTTTTATGTCCTGGAGCACGCGGGAACAGGTTGCGTCAAAGACAGAGAGGTCTTCGCCAATATAAGGACCATAGGAATGCGGATTGCCCTCCCCGCGGCCATACGGGTCCGAATCGTCTTTGTAGTGGCCGAGTCGCTCCTTTAGCAATTGGCCGGCCTTGGGGTTTTCCAGGGCAAGTTTCTCGGTTTCCTGGCGAGCGATTTCGCTGTTTAGCTGCGACCGCCATATTCCGATCATCGCGTAGTGATCGCCGGCAGCCGCATGCCGAACCGCGACGGCCCCAAACCTGGACACCGCCTCAGCGCGGGAGAAACGGCCCGAATGCAGATCCTTAAAAAAAGAGTCCAGCGCTTCCCCAGTCGATTGGGTGATTAAGGCCTTTGAGGCAAGGGGCAGCAACGTGAGCGCGGCGAAGCCGATGATGCCGATCACCACTAGCGTTTGCACTAAGGTTAAGCCGCGGACGTTTCGGTGGTCGTTCAGGAGGATGGGCTTCATGGTATAAGTGTGGGTTGTGGTATTGTGGATATTGAGACTGCGCGTTTTCATTGTTCAGGAAGGGATGGAGCACTTGCCGGCATTGGTCGGGTCAGAAATGGCGACCGGTTTCCTGTCAGACTTGTGCATCCGCAATAGAGGCAGAAATTGCCCGCGCGGGAGATTTAGCGCACGGACTTTACGGACGAAAAATTTGTGCCTCATGTGGATGTAGGGGTGTTCGAAGAAGAGATACGATACGGGCTAAGATGGGGCTGCGTCGTCTCAAGAGCGTTTGTTTTGTTCAGGCGGGCGCGTCGGAAGAGAAGCCTCAGACCGTCTCCACCTCGGCATCGGTGGCCATGACGATACCCTTGCCAACGACCTTGATGAGGTGCTCCTTGCCGAGTTCGCTGAGGGGCTGGGCCGTCCGAATGCGGAGAACCGTATCGTGCTCATCAAGCGTGAGCGAAACAATGCGGGTGGAGGGTGCCGTGGCGAGGGGGCGTGGAGGTATCATGGGAAAGAGCGTGGTTTGCGGAGTTGAGGATATTGAGACTGGGCGTTTTCTTTGTTCAGCGATTCGGAAGCTCCTTGACGCCCTTCAATGCGGTATCAATCCGCCGAAGCGCACGGAGGCGGTTGAGGATACGAATAGCCTTCTCGTGCTCGCCGATGTAATAGTCCAATGTCCGATCATAACCCTCGGCGCGCATGTTCTTGAACTGATAGTAAGTCGGCCCGCTTTGATCGCCCTGGTGATCGGAACACTTTCCGAGTTCGTCATCGACGGCCCGCTTTCGCCCGCAGAGCCGGAGCAGCTCTTGTTCAACCTCCAGCGAGGACTTGGGGGCTCGCGGTGTCGAGCGCACTGTGCGAGGCCGATCTGCGGGCGACTTGTCTGGGTTCATAATGGTCGAGTTGTGTGCTCTTGGATTGTCCGTCTCTGGGCTCTAGAGTGGGTCGGCAGGCTCATGGCCGAGAAAAGTGAATACGAGCCTCTTCCAATCCTGCGGATTAAGATGCCCCGGGCGTTCGTGCGCCCATTTGGCAAGCACGGCAATCTCTTCGTTGCTAAGGCGTTCGCGATGCTGGAAATACTCTGTCCCGCCGGTGTCTGCGCATCCGAAATGCGATACACAATAAACCGACTTGCCGTGTAGGCCGCCCTTAAATCCGTGCTTGGTGCAATATTCCGTCTCGGATTTTGAGAGGATGCCGTCGGAAACGCATACGTAATGTTCCCTTGCCCTGTCGAACTTCGTCTCCGGTTCAAAGTCGGTCGCTCTCCTTGCAAAAAAATGTATCCCACCCATCCCGGCACCGACCACAAGAAGCGCGGCAACGGCGTTCAAATTCGGGGAGTGAGTCAGCGTTCCACACGCAATCAAGAGCACACCCAGGACTTCGACACCTATACAAATTCTGGGTTCACGATGAAGAAACACGTTATGACGCCTAATAAGTTCGGCCCGCTCGCGAGCTTCTTCCTCTTCGCCGTTTGGGAAAAAGTGCTGAAACATGGCCTTGGAGAGCGACACCCATGGGTTGTCCGGGGTGGGCGAAGTAGTGGGCTGCGAGGAATGCTGGATCGTGCTCATAGGTGAGAATGGAAGGCTTTTGTGGATGACCGGGAGAGTTAGGACGGGTGGAAACGCTCGTGGAATTTGCAGAACAGTCCGTTCTTTCCATGACCCTTGAGCCGTTTGCATTGATGGCTCAGCGGGCTTCGGCCGCCGTCCGCCACCGAATGCGCGCAATGAGCGGGGCTATACGGCGTCCCCTGAGGGTTCCCACCCCATCGGTTGTAACGGTAGGAGGCCAATCCTTTGGAAGTTTCGGGTAGGTTGAAGCTCATGCCGGGACTGCGTTAGAAGCCATATCGAGTCCCGCCAAGATGATCGGCAGGGACTGCTTTGGTTTCAAGGGGACTATTGAAAAAAAATGCACCCTCCGCCGCCGACTGCGTTTAGACCCAACACCAAAGGCGGTAGCCGCCGTAGAAGAGCAGCGGGACCACGAAGGTCGAAACCCATGTCACGCCTGCCCCCGCGGCCATGGCCTGCCGATAATTCAGCCGATTAGGGTTTCGGTAGATCCACTGCTCCTTGTACATGCGTAGACCGTTAAGCAGGCCGATCAGGCACCAGATGGCCGACGCCAAAGCCACATGAAGAGTGTTCGAAGATTGCTCCGTTGGGCTGTTGGCAGGGAATCCGCCGGCGGGCACCAAGATGAAGGAGAGCAGTACAGTGGAGACTAGGGCCGAAACAGCTCCGGCAAAGTAGCCGGAGGTGTCTGGCGTGATCCGGAGAACGACAGTGTAAATGGCAGGTGCTGCACTCGCCCTATTGGCGCATGGGGCATGGCGCCTCAGCGGTAGTTGATCTTCGAGCCGTTCAACTGCAAGTGCGGGTCGAGGACGTACGGAATCCCGTTGAGGCGAAGAGTGTCGCCCTCGATCACGAAGCTTTTCTCGGTGTTACTGCGGCTGCCCGGAACCGGGTACGAGAGGATTACTGTGCCGTTGGTTACGTACCAGTAGCCCATGGTCGCGTTCGCGAGCGCCTGAACTTTGGTCTGGATCTGCATGTTGTAGACCGGCCCGGAAAAGAGCGTCCCGTCTGCGAGGAACATCACGAGTTCGTTTGGCGAAATGAATGCCTTGTGGTCGGTTTGCTTGCCGAACTCGTTTTCTGCCGCAGTCCTTGCGTACGGAACTGCCGTCATGAAGCGGGTGTACTTCTCGGACAGAACGTCATCCACCGAGCCGAGTTTGTAGTCCCTTATGTCGGCATCGAACTGCGTGCGGGAGGCGTTATTCTGGAGATTTCGCTTGGAGGCGGGCCTCAGCCGAACATGGGCGAAGAGCACGGCCACCCGGTTCGAGCCTGCTACCGACAGTGCGGTAATGTAATCCTTTGCGTAGGCAGGCATCATGACGATGGAGCCGAACTGGTCCCAGTGGTGGATAATGATACCTTCCAGATTCCCGCTCTGGATAGGGCCGATGGAAAACCCGCCGTACCCGAGGTCGAGATTGAGCGTGGGCGTGCTGGCAGTAGTGAAGAACGACTTGTTGTCGGGATTGTAGCGGTACATCATGAGCCTCAGCGTCACAGGAATGTCCTGGGTCCCGTCCAATACCCGGTGCGCCCAAGCGAGCGCCCCCGTGTTTTTCTCAGCCTCGCTCTGACCGCCGCCGGTCGATGAAAACTCGTCGCCGCCTCCTTCTCCGAGATTGAATCCGCGAATAAAGGTCTCTTCATCCGTGTTCTTGAGGAGGTACAGGAAGGCGGCTTCCTGCCGGCGCGAAACCGGGTCTCCGAGGAAGGTCTTGCAGAGCACATTGTCCGTGTTCGCTGGAGGGATCTGATCCTCGGGGATGCACCCTGCCGACGGGGCGGCGGCCGCAACCGGGGCGGGCGGTTTCGCGATGGGCGCCCCAAACTCGTCGGTTTGGGCCGCAGCGTAATTAAAGCCTGCCAGGGCAAGGACTGCCGCGAGGAGGCAAGTGACGGAGCGAGTTGTGGTCATAGGGAGGTTGCGCCGGGATGATTCGAAAGAGACACATCTGACGCATCGCCCCAAAAGGGCCGATCCGTCGTCTTTTGCGGGCTTGAACTTATTAAAGGCGCACATGGGTCTGCTCGATTGGGACGTGGTCCGATTGTTGGTCGCCAAACAAGCTAAGAGAAATCGACCTCCTTGCGGGCTTCCAACCTGGCTAATTTGGAGCCGTAGATGATTTCGAGGTTCTTCCGGATTCCGTCGATCTGATCCCGGCATTTTGCGGTGACCCCTTCACTATCAAGGAGCAATTCGCCAGCTGCAAAGCGTCGGAGAATAATTCCTGCATAGGTGGCGATCATGTCGAGCCACTGCTCCTTTGCGAAGGAGACAGGGTATGGCTCCCCTCGATCCGCGGCTTCCTGTGCCGATTCCTTGAGGTCCTGCAAACGACTCCATAACGAAAAACATGCGTCGCTTAAAGGACCCGTCCCGTCGGAACAGTCGTTGCCTGTTAGGAGGCGTTCTTCATCGGTGAGTAGAGCCGCGAAGGCGATCTCAGCCTCGACGATTTTGGTGAGAGCCGCAGCCCGGGATGTGTGAGTTGAGGATGACATGGTGAAAAAGCGTGCTTCGACGGACGAATCGCCGCCTTATCCAATTATGGGAGGCGCCTCCCACGAAACCTCCTCGTGGCAACCAAAGAGAGGGCGGCCTCACGCCTTCAGCGAAGCTATTGCGGACGGAGCATATCCGGCCAACCCCATCGTGCCTGCTGCACCAGGCAGCGACGCTGATGTTGCACGATTCCCTTGGTGGTGAAACGCAGGCCGCACGCGCATAAGCACTTAGCCGTCCCCGAAGATCCTGTGTTAAAGGTTCCCCTGGACCTTCGGCGCTTGTCCGCACGAGTCTGCAAACGAGCCAACTGATCGGCGGAGAGCTTGAGCGGTTCCCTATGCATGGGGGTTGCCAAAGCGCCCTACCCCACGCTTTCTGGTGCGAAGTCGGCGTAGTGGAGCGCGGCTTTCTCGACGAAATGCAGGTCGAGCGGCGGAAGGCCCTCAAATTTAGCCAGGTAGCCGGATTCGGAGAAGGACCCCACGTACTCGATTTGCTGCACCCTCATGATGCGTGCTGGCAGATTGCGGTTTGGGTATGTCACTGCCACGAACTCTCCGCGCTCAGGCACCCACCTCGCTGGCGTCGATCCGTCGGGCAGTTCAACAGAGACGGCCCGCGGCCGATAGCGAAGGACCAGGATGAGCACTGCGAGGAAGACCGCAAGGGCCGGGATCGTGGGTAATGTCGAGGGCATGGGGAAGTCAGTCACGGCCTGCGTCGGATGTGCCGATCCATGAAGCGCTGGCCATGCAAAGGAGAGCTGCGCCGCCAAAAGCCACGGCCATGAGCCCGCCCGAGCGGAAGCACGCACCGAAGCAAACGAGGCCCGCGGTCACCGCGAGAACGGTGTTGCGGAGGCTATAGGTGCAGAAAAATCGGGTAAGGTTCATTCGTTACAGGAAGAGGGTGGACTGGCCTACGCCGGGGTTGAGACTCCCGGCACCGGCTCTTTGATGTCGCCGGCGTCGATCCTGGAACGAAGGACTGCCGCCGCAGCGGCGAGACGGTTATACGCTTCGATGGTGCCGATCTGCACTTCGAGACTGCGAACTGCGGTCTCAAGCCCGAAATCGCATGGCCTCTTGATAATCTCCGGAGCTTTGGCGAGGAAGGCCGGAGAGGTAAGCACATCGCCCTTGGGTGCAGTTGGAGGCATCGGGTGGCTATGTTGAACTGAGGCAATTATCGTCTTCGCGCCCGTTGACGAATCCAGCGTTGTAATGCGGTTCCTGGCCAGAAAATCCCGAAGCCTACGGAGAGGAACCCGATCATGATAAAGACATCGTTCTCAAGGGAAGCCCACCGGCCTGCATCGTGGATCGCAAAGCCAAGGTATCCGCAAACGACTGCGAGAGCCCCGAAAGCGACGAACAGAACGCGGTCGAGGATCTTCATAGCGGCACTGCCACAGGGGCTTTGGACGCTCGGCAAATGAATTCGCTTAGGCATTTACCGCAAACCGGGAGAGCATAGGGGTTGGCGGAGATTGGCCCGCCCTCCTCCTCGAAAAGAAACGGCTCGTCGCATTGCGGACAGCGGATCTTTCCAGACGTGACCATCGCGGCGTCAAAGGCGGATTCAGCTGCGGCCTCCATGCGCTCAACTTGATCCATCATCGAGATTTCGGGTTGAGGGATTGGATGCGAGCAACGCCTCGTCAACGAGGGGCGACTCCGAAAGACCGCCTCATGATGCTGGAAGCAAGGAGGCAGGTTCCTCCGAAAAACACGCCGCGAACACTGTAGGTCGCCGAGTAGGTCGGGCAATCAGGCCAGAACGTGGCGAGCAAGAAAAGCAGGAGTCCAAGGCCGAGAAGTACGAGAGTGGCGGGTTTGCGAGCGTTCACGGTGTAAGATGGGAGAGGTTACGGGGAGTTAGTCTGAGCGTAGAGAACCCCAGCCTTAGACATATAGTCCTCAACCGTAGTGTGGTCCTGAATTAGATCGTGGACAGGGAAGGTGTTTTTGGTGTGCCACTGACCGTTGGCTTGCTCGAATTGAATCACCCAAAAGCCGATGGCCGCGCTCGGGAAGAACGTGTTAGTGATCTGAGCCCTGCCGGCAGTCCCGTCGATCCATGGGGTCCAAGTGCGGTCCCATGTCCGCGACTGCGAACATTCAACCACGAGTTTGAATCGCTGCGACACCCCATTCATGCGGTCGGTCTCCGTAACTGGCACGGCGTAAATGGATGTTCGCGGACCGTGGAGTTGAACGAGTTGTAGTTTCTTTGAGCCGAGGAGTTTGTTGACCGCACACCAGTCACCAGTGGTCGTCAGGCGAAACGTGCTGTTGAGCAGCGTGTCTGCTTGAATCTCGTTCGCGGACGGAGCATGCGCCAACTGGACTCCCTCTCTCGAACAAGCGCAGGTCGCGATTACAGAAAGGAAAGCGAGTGTAGCCTGGAATTTCATTGAACGTGGGCGAACTGGCGTTGGTGGAGGTATCAACCCGCCGTGTGAACTGTGCTTCGTCGAAGACGCCGAGGGTTGATCGCGGAAACATCCGACCCGTCTTCGAGACGAACGGCCAATGCGAACATGCGCTTCGAACTTACGGTCACCCGTTTCGGAGGCATTGCACGCCGAAGTCGGGTTGCATGGTCGCGGGCTCGCTCAAGCACGGCCTTGTCCGGGCAGCTGGCGCCACTGACCTTCTTTTCGCCGGGAAGCTGCCCAAACCTGGGCGAGCAGGCGCGAACCAGTGATTCGAGCACAACGAGAGTGTCTTCGTGACTGGAGGGAAGGCTTCTGGAGGAACGGATCTGTTTCATGGGGGCTTCAGGACGGCGTGTTGACGAAGACCCATTCGCCCGGGAATTCATCTCGTGTGTGCTGGGCCGAAAGGGAGTATCCGCCGTACTTTCCGCTGGCTGAATAGAGACTCAGGTTGCCGGAACCGAAGGAGCGCACTTCGCACATCTCCCAGGGATGCTCGGGTGCCTTTCGGTACTGCCAAAACCCAACTTTGTCGGGAAAGCTTGTTTTGCCCTTCGGGCAATTCCTTGGGAGTGGCGGATACGGCATGAAGTGTGTCGGTCGTGCCGTGACGGGATCGCGGTGGTTAAGCCAGAACCCCTCTTCGCCGGTAGTGGGGTGAAAATAGCTGTCGATCCCGATCACATCAGCGTCGTTGACCACTATGACGGGGTCGGACCAACAGCTCCCATTTGACGGGGGCACCCCCGGTGTCCAATCGCCAAAGCGCGCTACAGGCGATAAACCAGGTGCGGTCGGCGGGCGAGCAAGGGTCTTGGATGTCATGATGGTTTAAGAGAAGATGGGTACCCCCCGGGGGGCCTATTTGAAGTACGGCACAAGGGGGGTTTGGTAGGCAAGATAGAGAGGATGAATAGGGCTTCCATTGATGTTCTTGCCGAAGCATAGAACCTTGTTCAGGCTGCACACTTCGCGAAGAAGACGCTCGACCTCGGCACCGCGGCCATGCTTGTGCCCTGGATTGCCCCAGCACACCACGACGAAGCGAGCGGCAGGAACGATCTTCCGAATCCACTCATCGTTCTCGGGAAGGTTCACACAGGGGAAATCCTTCAGTCTGGTCGATGCCGTCAACCTGATCGAAAGAGCGTTCAACTGGTAGTAGCCGCCAACACTCCAGTGATCCCTCGCACGGATGACCATTCTATCGACGGTAGAATCGCCGAAAATTTCGTCGGCCCGACTGGGGTTCATACCAATCCCGACAACGTAATCATTGGGGTTGCGCTCCTCGAAGGCCCGAAACCACGTGAACCGATGCGCGCGGTCCGCGCTAAAAAGTGTTCGTGCTACGTCCTGAGGGTGCTTCGCCCTTGTGAGATCCGGCTTCGGCGGGAGAGCACCTGGGGCGGCGGACGTGAAGCCGCCTCTCTTTCCTTCCCGAAGAGAAGGAGCCGCTGATTCGACGGCTAGAAAGGATAGCTGGGAAGAATTGGGCACGTGAATGCGAAGTCGGCTCGTTCTCGTTGCTCAAGGGGGCGAGGGAGCGTTGCCAGACTTGGCCGTCTCAATGGCCGCCTTTAACTTGCGATATTGAGTCAGCTCGGCGAGATGGTCGCCAAAGCCTATCTTCCAAGCAAGAATCACGTTGCCTCCCGTGGTGTGAAGCGTCACTCGGGTGCTCCGGACGAAAGAGGCCACGAGCCAAAAGAGCAGCAAAGGGAGGAGAGGTATCAAGAACACCTTGAACATGAAACCGCGGAACAGGACTGCTAAAAATGCGCAGGGAACGGCTGTAGCCAGCAGGGGAATAAGGGCAACGGCGACGAAGTTAGACGAACGCACATCGACAGAAGACACTTTGTCGAGGAACAAGGTGTGGTTGGCCGTGCGAATCTCGGTCCTTGTGACCGTGATGGTACCGTCGGAGTAGTAATTTTCGGGAGGTGCCATTGGGGAGGGAGCGCCATGTTCAATTATGGGGGGGGCACGCCATAGAGGTGCGGGAGGTCGGCGGCCTATTTTGAAGTCGGGACGCGTTCAACAGTGAGTGCGATCCCCGTCGGCGTCGTGACTTTGTGGACAATGTAGACGGAGTCGTAGTTGGCTGCGACCAGAATCTCACCTGGGATACGGTGGTTAGACAGCTGGTCCTGAAGGGAGATCAAGTTCTCCAATGTGTCGCGCACACGGTTGGTGCGGTGGTCGCCTTCGTCGCAATGCACCGACATCAGGGGGTACCCAGGCGTGCGGTTCAGCGTCTCCATCAGGCGTTTCTCGTCCTTGACGTGCTCCTGTGTATCAAACCTTACGGCAAACCGGTGCCCCTCGTAACAAATAGCGCCAACGACCAACCACACCACGGTGGCTAGAAGGAAACGAGGGGTATTCTCTGCGACGGTCTTTTTCTTGTCGCGAACAGAAAGGCAAATGCCGAAGAGGATCGCCAGTGCGAAGAGAACATTGAGGAGGGTGTTCGAAGTGCTGTTAAGGGAGTTGGAGAAGCTTGCGATCATAGGAGGAGGTGGTTTGAGGTAAGATGGTCAGCCCAAGTCTGCGCCCTCGGGTAGCTTGAGGCGATAGAGAAGCCCCGAGCACCGTTCGTTCGGCTTGTTATTTGCCACAGCGATGTGGAGCGCGCTTCGGTCACCGATCATGACCACTAGCTTCTTCCCACGCGTGACGCCGGTATAGACTAGGTTTCGGGCGAGCATGATCGAGTAGCTCCGCGTCATGGGCAGGATGACCGCCGGAAATTCGGAACCTTGGCTGCGGTGGACCGTCATCGCGTAGGCGAGAGTCAGGTCGCTCAATTCCTTCCGCGTGTACTCGACCTCATTTGCGTCGAACCGGACGACGACCTTGCCGGATTCGCGGTGACGGCCAACAATAAAGCCGACCTCGCCGTTGTACACCCCGAGATCGTAATTGTTCCGGGTCTGAATTACGCGGTCACCTGCGCGGAACGTGCTGAACCCATTTGAGATAGCCTCCATGCCGGGACGCTCGGGATTGAGGAGCGACTGGAGCATCTTGTTCAACTCCCCGACCCCCAGGGGGCCTTTGTGCATCGGGGCCAAGACCATCACGTCTTTCATCGGATCGAGGCCGAATTTCAGAGGGATGCGGTCGAGGACCAGCTTCGCGATGGTGGCGCGCACCTTTTCGGCAAGATCCGCCCTCCATTCTTCAGCCGTCTCGGAAGGGTCTCGCGGCGGGCTGTGGAAAATAAAGTCGTCCACCTTCGGGTCACCGCTGTCCGGAACCTTGCCCTCGTTGATCGTATGAGCGGCTAGAATAATCTTCGAGGCGGCTGCCTGACGGAAAATCGTGCGGAGGTAGACGGTCGGGATGCGCTTGGACTCGATCAAGTCCGAAAGGAAGGTGCCCGGGCCGACGCTCGGCAATTGGTCCACGTCGCCAATGAAGATTAGCGTGGCGTGTGCCGGCAGGGCACGCAGGAAGCGGGACGCAAGGGGGATGTCTAGCATCGAGGACTCGTCGATGATGAAGAAGTCTCCCGGGAGGGGATTCTTTTCGTTGAACTCGAAATCGTTCTCGCGGGGTTTGAACGCGAGCGTGCGGTGAAGAGTCTTTGCCTCAAAACCGGTGGCCTCGGACATTCTCTTGGCGGCGCGGCCCGTCGGTGCGCATAAGACGGGCTTCTTGTCCGCGCCCTTGATGACTTGGAGGAGCGTGGCCAAGGCGGTGGTCTTTCCGGTACCTGGTCCACCAGTGATGACGCTCACCCGGTGAGTGAGCGAGGTGATGACCCCTACCCGCTGTGAATCGGATAGCGTTTTGCCGGTCGCGACCTGAGCCTCCGCAACGCGCTTTTCAAGTTCAGGGATCGGGGTGGCCAAAGGCGCGAGGGCCAAGAGGCGAATGATCTTCGCGGCGTGGCGCTCGTGCCGATTCATGCTCGGCAGGTAAATAACCGCTTCACTCTCCTGGGACTCTCGCTCCAGCTTCCCATCGGTGATGAGCTTCTCCAGATAGCTCGCCACCATGACCGGGTCCACCTGGAGAAGCTTGATCGCCCCGTTGGTGACCATGGGCTGGCGCATGCACGTGTGCCCCTGCCCCTTTGCCTCTTCGAGAACATAGACGATGCCCGCGCCGATGCGGTGTTCGGACTCGCGAAGCTCCGGGCTGATTTTAAGCGCAATCTGATCCGCAGTGATGAAGCCGATTCCATCTACGTCGTGCGCGAGGATGTAGGGGTTCTCCTTGACGATGCGAAGCGCCTCCTCGCCGAGATTGCGATGAATGCGCGTCGCCTTGTTGGGGCTCACTCCGTGCTCTCCGAGGAATACCATGAGATCCCGGATGACCGTCTGCTCCTTCCACGACTCCCTGATGGACGTGAGCCGCTTGGCCCCAATGCCCTTAACCTCGCCCAAGCGGGCGGACTCGGTGTCGAGGACCTGGATCGTTTTCTCGCCGAAGTGGTCCACGATGCGCCCCGCAAGCTCCGGCCCTACGCCGTAGATTAACCCAGAGGACAGGAAGGCCACTATGCCCTCCCGGGTCGTGGGCTCGATCACCCTGATGAGAGTGGCCTGCATCTGGCGGCCGTAGACCTTGTCCTCGATCCAATGACCGTCCGCCGCCACCGACATGCCCTCTTTGACGTTGGGGCACGTGCCCTTGACCACCTGCTTGTCGCGACGGTCCCCCTCGATGGCCAAAACCGAGAAGCCCGTATCCGGGGAACGAAAGATGACGCGGATCACCTTGCCACTGCATGTATCAGTGTGGGCGACAACAGCTTCCTTTAAGGAAGCAAAGGCGGTAGCGGGCATAGGACAAGTATGGGGGTGTCCATGGCCAGTCCCGCGCCAGAAGTGCCCGGCACGGTATCATCGCAACAACCATTATCGCCAGTATCCCCCCAAAAACAAGGGGCTTCTGGAAGTTAAGTGGCGACCGCTCCCCCATAATTGAAGAATGGCAGACGCCGCTACGCTAGCTCCCGACCGACCAGCCGCCCAAAAACCCTTTGACGCAAAACTGCGTTGGGGGGACATCAATTGGGCCGCCTTCTGGCACACGGGAGCCACGATGGACGGCAGTCTCGTGGTGAAGGGCGTGGGGGTCGAACCGAACCCCCGCTCTGTCATCGAGCGCGATCTCGGGACAGAGAACCCGGACGACAACCGGACGCATTCCACGATGCCGAGCACCTACTTTGTCCGCCAGAGCAGTGGCGGCCGGAGGCTTGTGAATTCGGTGTCCCCGTTGGTCCCAACCGGAACCGTCTCCGAAGACCCCAGCCTGCTTGTTGTCCCGTACGGCAAGTATTACGGATTGATGCTGGGTCAGATGACTCCTGAGGAAAAAGCAGAGGTGGCCGCAACGGCAACGACAGCCAAGATCAAGGCCGCCCTGAAGGAAGCAGCCTTCTGGCCGGAGTCTCACGCCATTCGCCCCCCGCTGCGCGAGGCGGCGAACGGCCAGCAAACGGCCAACGGACAGCCCAAGGTGAAAATCGGCCAGATGGACCTGGCGGCATTTTACCACAAGGGCTCCATCGTCCAGAATCCTAAAGGTGACCGTCTTCTCGTGATCGAGACTTGGGCGACTCAGACGAACGGAAAGGCCGCGGCCCGTGTGGTTCCCTGTGATGCGAGCGGGGTGCCAATCGCCGGCGCGCGGGAAAACATGCTCGTGTCGCTTCCAGCGTCGGCAATGGCCCCGTCGAAGGAGACGAACTGGAAAGGCACGGTAAAGATCCTAAAGAGCACCAATCCACAGCTAGTGGAAGGAACCCTTTCGACAGACGCTTCCCTGCTTCTTGTCCCCTACGGGTACGACACCGGCAAGTCGCTCGGCGCCCTGAACAAATTTCAGCGGGCTGAACTGAGCCAGACCGCCAAGTCCGAAAAGTTCAAGGCGGCGATTGCGGAGGCGAAGAACTTTCCGGGAGTACAGGACATTCCCCGCAAGCAACGGCTTTCCGAGGCCACCATAAAGCAACTGCGGGACGAACAAGCACGGTTGCTCCGTTCGATTCCCCTCGTGCATGTCATTGAGCAATTTTGCGGGCTGGCGCCCGACTCCATCGAGGGCTCCTACAGGAAGTACCGGTTGGACGCCGGCATCATCAATCTGAACGCGAAGAGCAACAAGTTCGGCTCCCTGAACGGCTACAAGTTCTCGTCGCTGCGGGGCAAGGAAGGCTCGTCCAACAACGCGGTCGATATGGCGTGTGCCGTTTACGAGATGGAGGGCAAGCACATCGACTTTCCTAAGGTCGCGAAGGCTTTGGAGGAGTATTTTCACCTCACACCTCAAATGGACGCGCTCTATGAGGCGGCCGTCCGGCGTGAAGCCGACATCGCCGCCGGCCGGGCCGTCGCGCCCTCGTCTGAACAAACCGCAAAGGTGGACATGGAGTTGAAGGCGGCCGCAGCTGCCCAAAAAGCGCTCGACGAAACGGAGCTTCCCTTCGACCTCGCGCGGGGGCATTCGCAGAACATCGAGGGAGTCAGATATGGGGGCGGCTTTGAGCAGGATGAGGCGCTCTGGGACAAGGCCCGCGCCTACCTGGTGAATGAGCGCAAGTTGGACCCGCATCTGATCGACTATCTCCACGCCAACTCGAATCTCTACGCGGCCTGGCGCCAAGATCCCTCCGCCCCCGAGGTCATCGTGGCCCCGGTGTTTGGCTTCAAGACGGGCCAATGCGTTGCGGTGGATACGAAGCCGCTGCCCCAGAAGCCCGGCGAGAAGACGCTCGGGAAATGCTACGGCCCCGTCGGGAAGGGTGCCTTCATGTTCGGGACCTTTGGCGACGAAACGAAGCACGTCGTCCTTTGCGAGGGATGGATCAAGGCCATCGCATACTTCGAGCTGCACCGGAAGGCGGACAAGATCGGGCCGGAGACGTGCATCATGTCTCTTGCCGGTGCAAAATCGCCCACCCAGCTGATTCCCCGGCTCAAGGAATTGGGGGCGGACGTAGTGGTTGCTTTCGACAACGAGTACAAGGGGCGGACGACAGCCCGCGAGTTCTCCGACGAATGCAAGAAGGCGGGCGTGCCCTGCATCGAGCGCTTCGTTGAGCCAAGCGAGGTCACGTTCACCGTCGAGGACACGCTGATCCCTGGCTACAACTCGCCCGAACGCGGTCAGGAGATCCGTTCCAGGGTGGCGAAGTGGGCCTCCGACAACAAAGTACCGTTCCGATCAGAGGCCACGGCTGAGGACCCGAAGAACTGCGGAATTCGCATGCCGAACACCGAGGAAGTCATCCTCTTCTTGGAGACGATCCTGAATGAAGACCGGAAGGCGTCTCGTGACGACTACCAGGTACGCGCCCAGGCCCTCAGGAAGCAACTCGCGGCGAAGGGCCTCAACCCGAAACTGATCGACTCACGTGTCGATGCCGAGGTGCCGAAGCACCGGACGGTCTCGCTCGATGTCCACAGCAAGGATTGGGATGACGTTCTGCGGAAGGGACCCTTCAAGCCAACATTTGAGCGGAAACCCGAACCCGCCCCGCAAGTCGCACCGGCGCAGGAGCCCGCTGCCCCCGCCGCACCTGAGCCGGCAACCAATTCTGTCCCCGAAGCACCGCTCGCGCCCGAGGTGGCTGCCCCGCCGGCGGCCCCGGAAGCCCCCAAGCCTGAGTCGTCGGTGGCGCCAAAACCCACAAAGCGCCCCACCCCCCGGGGGGCCAGGATGACCCCCGCTTTGGTGCTCGTTCGGACGGTTCCGGACGCCGGGAAGGTGTTCTTTGTGGGAACAGCGCTCGGCATCCATGAGCTGAAGCTCGACAAGGAGCAATCGGTCCTGTTGGGGATGCTGGTCGAGGAAGACCATCCGCGCCCCGTTGTGATCTCTGGAAACCCGCCACAGCTCGCGGGTTACATGAATCAGGACGGTTTGATGGTGGATGCCGACGGGGTCCTCGGAACCGCCAGTTTGGCCGACACTTCTGAGGCCATCCAGCAGTCTTGGTTGCACCCCACAAAGGCACAGAACATCGAGCAACTGGCGCGTCTCCGGCGGGCAAGCGGACTTCCGGTCCCTCCGCCGTCGCCCGTTGGCCAAACGGTAAAACCTCCCTCCGCCACCCCACAATTATACGCATGAGCTATTACATCGCTGTCCTGAAGAACTACGCCGGCTTCTCTGGCCGCGCTCGCCGAGCCGAATACTGGTACTTCACGCTCTTTTACATGATCGTCTACGTCGCCGTCGCCGTAGTCGCTGGGATCATCCACGCTCCGCTGCTGCTCGTGGTCTATCAGCTCGCGATGTTTATCCCGAGCCTGGCGGTGGGTATCCGCCGGATGCACGACACCGATCACAGCGGCTGGTGGATACTGCTTCCTATCGTCAACCTCATCTTCGCCGTGACCGAAGGGTCGGTTGGCGACAACGATTACGGCGCCGACCCGAAGGCGGTTCCGCAGACAGCCTGATGAAGCTGGCGATCAGCTTTCTTCTCACGTTCGGGGCCTTTGCCGTCTGGGCATGGGCCTGCGGCGCCCCGTGGGCTGAAGCCCTCGCATGCTCAGGGACATTGCTGGTTGCGTGGCTCCCGGGTGCTCTTGAAACAGGCTCCAAAGTAGGATCACTTCCGCGGGTGGTTTGCGAGCACCGCATCACCGCCCTGCTAATCCGCGCCGGCGACACGGTCCTTTGGCGGGTGGCGTGCATATCCATGATCGCATGCGCTGCGGTTATCTGCCTCAAGGCGGAGAATGGGCGCTTCATCACGCTTGGTGGCGGGTTTGCTGTCGTAGGCGCTGTCGAGGTCCTCTGTCTTTACCTCAAGGTCAGGCATCGGCACGACTCTATCGAGCAGCATTTCCCGTGAGGTTTCTCTACCAGAGGCAGGAGGAGGAACTGTCAGCCCTTGTCGCCGAGGGTGTCGTATTGCGCGACAAGCTCCAGAGTTCGGTCGGCGACCAAACCGTGGATTTGTACGAGGCGCTGTGCAAATGTCCCGAAGCGGCCGCAGACGGACCGTGGCTGGAGTGGTGCATCCGAAACAAGCTGGCACGGGTAAACGGGGTTCGCCTCTCCTCGAATTTCTTGAAGGAACTGGCCCTGGATGTCCCTCGGCGCAACCTCCTCAAGGGAGAGTGGATCATTCCGTTTGCGAAGAACACCTTCAATCAGCTGCTCGTCGCCACCCTCCCCGGGGTGAAGCCCAGCAAGTCGGTGACTGACGCGCTGGGGACAAACTTGGTCTACTGCGCAGCGACGTTCGAGGAGTGGGCCGAGCTTCGGGTCGCGCTGACAGCGTGAGGCGAGCCTGATGTAGTCTCTGGCGACGCTCCCCCATAATTTATACATGGATCTCTTTCAAACAGCTTCAGGCCCAATCGTCGGATCGACCCTTGGCGAAGAACTGGCCCGTGTCGCCAAGCTCCATGCGCTTGGACCCAACACCCCGCTCGACCACGTTGCCGAATTCTCGCGGGATGTGGAGTGGGTGCGGGAGCGTGACCTTTCCAGTCCGGCCATGGACATCGAGAATGTCCTGAGCGAAGCCCAACTTCCGCTAAGCGTCGTGGCGTGGAGCCGGGAGCCAGGCGAACTTCAGGACGGCCCGCCGTATTCCGCGCGGGTACCCGGTGCCGTCGAGCACGGCTCGAAGACCAGGTCCGGCCAGGCCAAGCCGGTCGTCGGCTATGGGCACACGCCGGCAGAGGCCGTCAAGACCCTCTCCGTCGCCATGCAGGGCAAGGATCTGATGCTGGACGGCCGGAAGGTCCATGTTCCCGCCCATCTCAGCGCCAGCAAGCTGATGGCCGAAATGGACGTTTGCAGGAGGGAAAACCTCCACCTGCTCCAGGCCGCCCACAAGAAGGACGGAGCTGTCTCGATGCGCAGGAACGTGGACGGAACCTGGGACTCCAGCCTCGCGGCCCGCGAGGGAGAGGCCCTGAACGTCTCCGAGCGTAAAGGCACCTCATTCTCCGAGTCGGTTACGGGGCTCGCGAACGCGACCCTCGATCTCGCTGCTGCCACCGTCGGGCTCCGTCCGCTGTCGGCACCCCGGGTGCCGGTTCAGGAACAGACGATCTCGCGCTAAGTGGCGCCTAGCCCTGATCTGGGCTGAAAGAGAGCACACCAGTCTCTCCATGCCCCGTATCGGGCAGGGGAATGGCCTGTAAAGGCCCGGGGAACCCCCTCAACGCTAGAATGCCCGTTCAAAGGGCGAGCAGGGCCTGGGCATGGCCCTAAAGTGCTTCCACGCCCAGGCCGGCAAGGTTGCTAGACGGTCGCTTTCTCATTTTTACCCTCACTGGCCGCGCGTGGGGATAACTTGAGGCGTCCAAGGGGCTGTTTGAGAGGAGAATCGTCCCCGAATGCCTCGAAATGAGCGCTCGGGGAGGCCCCCCGGGGGGTACCCCAAAGCGCCTAGTTCAGGGAGATCCGGCCGTCCTTGCAGAGCGTGGCCGCGACCTGGTGCTTCGAGGAGAACATGTAATCCACCGTGAAATCGACGCCGGCATCAAGCCGGCGCCCGGCAGCCTCAAGATTCGGTGAACCCCAGGCCCGGCACCTCTTTGCCATCCAGTCCCGGTCGGAGGCTGTCCATCCACCGGTGAGCAAGTGGGTGATAACATTCGCCAGGAGGTGCGAGTATAGGTTTTGCAGCAGGGCATCCTCGCTCTGCCAGAGCCCGGCGAGATCGGGTTGCTCCGCTGCCGCGGCCTTGGCTGAACTCATCAACTGCGCATGGGCAGCCTTGCTCACGAAAACGGATGCGGGCGGCCAAAAGGGCTGGCCTTCCGGAGACAGGAACTTGATAGGCTCAGGACTGGTCCCACGGGCAAAGACGACGGGAAGCACGGTGGATGCGAGAGTGGTCACAACCTAATTATGGGCTCGTCGAGCCAACCCAACTCCACGTCGTAGGTCCAGACGGCCCATGTCTCGATGGGAAACTCAACGTCTGGGAGCTTCTGGGGAACCTGGACCAAATGCCCCTTTTCGAAGATGGAGATCGGGATGCACCGGCCCCTTAAGCGAATGTACGTGTCATCGACCTCGATCTGTCGAGCGTAGCCTATGAGAAACTCAGGAGACCGTGCGCTCTTGAGCCGGTATTCCTTCGCCAGCATGGGCTTTATTTTGCGACGGACGCAGGTACGAGAATCCAGCCGAGATCCGGGTCGAATACGGCACGCCTGTTGGAGGCGACCGCCATGCGTTCAGCCTCGGGCTTGTTGCTGTCCTTGCCGAGAAGGCCGGTGACGACGATGTCCCTCGGGTCGATGTAGTCGGTGGGCAGGCGGGGGGCTTCCTGGGCCGCCTGCTGCGAAGCTGCGGCGGACACGGGGTTTCCCATGCCCGGGGGAATCACGAGGTTGTCCTGGGGGATGTAGGCAAGCTCGGGGTTCTGGAGGGCGTTCACATTCATGCGCCCCTCCTCCACCTTCTCGTACATCACCTGGGGGCCGAAGAGCTGGCCTTTTTCGTTCTCGTAGGGAGCGAGGACGGTTTGGGTGATCTTTGGCCCGATATAAACGGGGACACCCCTGTTAGCCGGGGTGACCGCCACCGGGCCGGGTCCCACACCGGCAAATGGTTGTGCTGTGATCGGCGCAGAGGCGGTGTCTCCTCCGGCCGGGGTGGCAGTGATGGCGGCCATGATGACCTTGGGGTTCTTCGTCGTGGAAGACGACTGGCACCCTGCAAGGAGCGCGGCGGCGACAGAAAGGGATGCTGCGGTGACGATTAGTTTCATGGCGGGCAGTATAATTATGGGTGGGAAGGTGTGGGAAATATCAGGTGTTCGAGGGGGGGCGGGCGCGCGCACGGATCTCACGCCGGAGGCAACTGATCTTGTAGTTGATGGACAAGTGCAGCGCCATGAACGCCACTAGGAGCGCCTCTGCCGCAACGATGAATGCGTACTGTTCTACCGAGGAATAAAATGCCGCAAGGGACCATTCGAGGGGCGCCAGAGCAACGACACACCTGATGCCTGTAAGTCCAAGGAGAACCCCTCCGACAACATCATCGGCAAAGGTCGGGCGCGAACCCCGCCATGCGAGTTGGGCGGTCTTGTACGCCACGACAAAAGCGAGCCAAAGCAGTGCGGTCCCCTGGTGAGAGCGGAAATTGGCGATGGTCGAGACGACAAAGTTCATCGGCACAATGGGAATCGCTACCGCGGCCAGTAGGAGCGCACCGAATACCCCTACTAGGATGCCTCGCAGGAATTGGGCTGTTTGGGCCGTGGAACGGCAATTCGCTGTGTCGGGCGCTGTCATGGTGCCTCCTTGAACGGGTCGCTTACCGGAGTGCTCGTCTGCGATGACGGGGACAGAGCGGTTGTGCCCGCTGGCTGCTGAGTGGTTGACGGAGATAGTGCGCTAGCGACTGCGGCCGCTGCTTGCCCTGGCGGTGCCTTGGATGCCGCCGTGATGGCTTGCGCGAGTTGCGCCATTGGGTTCTGGTTCGGGTCCTTCGCTGCCGCCAGCGCCTTGTAGACCGCCTCCGTAGACATCACGTCAGGCTTGCCGAGCGTCACCATCTGCCCGCGGTTCGAAAAATCCCAGAGGGGGGTAAAATCCGTGTCCTGCGTGAGTTGCACGTAGCAGAGAGTTCCTTCCGGCAGCGTGGAGTACGCTGCGTAGTGCGTTTGGACCTCATTCAATTGCCCGTTAAGAAACTGCCCCAGAGCGGTCGAAAGCGCAGAGACTCCAGCTTCCTTGAAAAGTTGGCTCTCAGAGGTCTGCGAGGACGCCGTGACGCCGGCGGCAGTGATCGTCGGGAGCGTCGCGTGCTGGGCAACAATTGAGCCGTAGGCAGTGGCGAACTGCGCAATGAGCGGGGCTGCCTGGACCATCGCAGGGGAGGCGATGTAGTAGCTCGGGACCCCTGTGAACTTGTCCTCGCCGCATCCTATTGCGTTTACGGAGAGAGATACGCCGTCGCGCCGACGCAAGGTGTCGATATGTATCTGCATCCTGTCGCGGGTCACCGACCCTGCCGACGCCTCAAACTCCCATCCGAACGGAAGGACAGGCTGCCCATTGAACCACACGTTCTTTGCGACGCCGAGGCGGATGATCGCCTGCATCTTCCCAGACTCCACGGTTGTGAGAACATAGACGGGAATGAATTCACCGCGAGGAAGCCACCGCGTCGGTTTGCCGTTGGCGTTCTGGCGCGAACCATTGCTCGGGGATGTAGACGCTCCGGCTGTGCCGGAAGATTGGCCGCCATTCTGCTGAGCTGTCGCCGGAAGGGCAGGAAGATCCACGGCGATCAGAGACTGGATCGAGGGGACCGGGGGGGGGCGGTTGTTGTCCGCCGTCGAGGCCCCGCCGCTAACATGGTTGTCGGGAAAAGGATTGCGCCCCTTTGCCCCCTTTGCTGCCCCACCCTCATCTATGACCGGGCGCCCGTCGTTGGATTCTGGCTGCTCAGACTGGGCCAGCGCGGAGAAGATCGAGTCGTTCGCGTGGGTTTGCTCGTCCGCAGACTGTGCCTTCGCCCCACTAGGGGCCTTAAAGCCGGAACCAAAGGTGTCGTTCGTGGCCGAAGATCCATTGTCCCCCTCGGCACCCGGCTCCTGCTGGACCGACATGCCGAGTTGCGATCCCCCGAGAGGAGCTTCCTTGGGCTTCTTCAAGTTGATCTGCTCCGTGGCCTGGGCGCTTGCGGCAACCCCGCCAATCTGCACATCGCTCACGACGGGATTTGCCTTTGGCTTGCTGCCCATGATGGAGGCGGCCCGGCGTTCCGCCTGTTTCGTGTCCACGGAGAACACGAACATGAAGAACCCCGCCGTCAGCAACGCGCCTAGGATCAAAAAACGGAGGACGCCCCACCCTTGCTTGCCGTCGGGTTTCTCGCGCGTCCAAAGATGTTTCAGAGGGGGGAGCATGATATGTCATCCACCCGCGACTACTGGCGAATGTAGGGACGGAGATCGGCGGCGTCGGGCGGAAGCCCGAGGTCCCAATCGTTGTCGAGGCGCAGCTTGTACCCCTGCACGGCCAGCCAGACCGTCTCTTGCTGCCCCGGATAGATGATGGAGCGCGGAGCGAGTTGGCGCCGGACCTGGATGCCAATCTGGTGATTGCTGACGTACAGCCTGTACTGGTTGGCGTTCAGGTAGAACGCCGTGTTTTGGCTGTTGACCCAAGAAATCTTGAAGAGGATTAGGTCCTGGTCCGCAAACTGGTGAGCCTCGACCAAATTGATGTCGCAGTGATTCCAGTGGTAGACCTTGTGGATCGGAAGGACGGCGTAAGCGCGCAGCGTATCCCGGAAGGTGGCGTCGTAGGTAGCCCTCTCGACAACCTTGATCGTGCCGTTCAGGTCGATGTCCAGTGGCTTTAGGCTCGGGGCGCTGGCGATGGCCCTGTCATTGTCGCTGAACCGGCTCGACTTCGGGAACGTGAAGACAGGGTTCGGGATCGCTGGGTCGTTCGTCGTAATCCTGACCTTGAGCATGTAGGTGACTCCGGCGACGCGGAAGGTGACCGAGGACATGCCCTCGTTGACGGTGGGCTGGATCTGGAGCACGTTGCCGTCACGAAAGAGATTGATCTCGGCTCCGCCCTTCATGGGGGCGGCGTCGAACGGCTTGTCAGTCACCAGCGTGACCGAAGTAAGCATCCCGAACTTTGCGAAGATGGTGGGGACAACGTCCGGATTGAGGATGGCCGGATCGCGCGAGGTACCCGTGCCTTGAAGCGAGGGCTCAGCGTAGCTGCCAACAAACGTGGCGAGTGACAGGGCAAAGATGAGGGCGATGTTGCGCATATAGAAAGTATGGTGTGAAGATGGGGGATTATTTGGTGCCGAGACCAAGGCGGCGTTCACGCTCGATAGCCTCCTCGTGACCATAGAACGCCTCGCCCTCCGGGTCGGGGGTTAGTCGGATCAACCTCCAGCCTAGGGCGTTACGGTCTGTCCGTGCCCCTGGAGCAAACCCTGCGGCGAAGTAGAGTTCGCTGATCTGGTACCCATTGAGGGTGCGGGAAGAAAGAAGCCCGCGAACACCGAGGACGACATAGCCGTTCTGTTGAAGTAGCACCCGTTCCGACGTGATCGAGTAGGTCTGCGTGTAGCCGCTCTTGTCCTTGGTGGACTTCGCGAAGAGTTGATCGACGTACTCCGACACGCCGGGGCCTACGAAGTCGGAAATGGCCTTAACCCCACCCTTCTCATTTCGGGTGAGAAGGAACTCCACGGTGTCGAGCATCTGGGACATGTAGACCTCGTCAGCAACATGGGTTCCGAACTCCAGCTTGCCGGAGAACAGCCTGCCGTCCGAGTAGACCTGTACGGGGTTGGGCTTACGGGCGCGTTGAACGACCCAGACAGACAGGGGCAAAGTTACCAGCGCCAGCAACACGGCCATGGCGGCGAGCGGCTTGAATCGGGCGCGAAGGGCATCGGCCCGGTCGAAGTAGTCCTCGGACCCGGGGACCCGCTCCCAGGTCAGGTTGTCCATCATCGGGATTTTCTTTTTCGGGTCGCTCATGGCTTCGAGGGTTTCTGGACCTGAGCCGCAGGCTTAGGCGGGTTGGGGCTGGTCTTCTGGGGCGCGTCATCCGCGGCACCCATCTTGACAGTTCGCTCCGAATCCCAATCGAGGGCAGCTTGGTCGATGCGCCATTCGCGCTTCACCAAGACGAACGGAAAGCGGTTCAATCGGCTCGGGGGAGCCATCTCCAAGAGCAATTCGGCCCTATAGGGCAGCACGACATTCTTTTTTGAGGACTGGATGATGATGGCGAGGTAGCCGCGCACATAGCAGGAAACGCGTCCGTGCTTGGAGTCCTGCTCCACGTCCTCGATGCGGGTCACAACTAGATTCTGGATGATGAAATGCTTCTTTGCCTGCACGGCCTGCCTGCTCGCATCCGATTCGGCCTTGGCGAAAATGTCCGGGGCCACCAAGCCCCGCAAGAGGGGCAAGTCCGGGTCGCCCCGATCATCAAGCCGGTGCATAAGCGGGAGCACCGTGTTGATGAACAGGAGCATGTCGTCCAGATTTACGTCCTCCTTGCCGAAGGTGATGTCGGCTTCCTTACGCAGCGAGTTCGGCGCCGTGAGCTGCATCTGCGGGCGCACACCCGCCTGCCAGCCTGCAACGAGGAGGACCAGGACCACGAACACGTTTACCATCAAGGAGAGGGTGAGGATATTCAGCAGCCACCCAACGTAGGCGTGGCGTCGCAATTCCGGGATAGCGGTGATCGTTGGGCGAGAGGTTCGCGCCGGAGCACTCGCAGGGTCGAATTCCGTCGCAGGCTCAGTCGCAACGCTCCGGGCAGAAGGTTCGGCGAACAAGGTCGCCTGCACAGCCTTGCGTCTTGCTGCGGTCGCCTGTGCGGGGTTCAGTTGGGGACCCACCGGGAGGGCCGCAACGGGACCGGTACCATTGGCAGCGGCGGTTGCCGCCGTTTTGTCAGAAGCGACGGCAGTGGTGGAACTTGAGGCGGCTGTCTTCCCCTGCTTTTTAGCAAGCACAGCTTCGCGGTTTTCCCGCATTTTGCGAGATAGGCGACCTAGTAATCCTTCCTGCTTGGGTTCACTCATGTGCCCTCTAATTATGGGAGGACAAAGGGGGGAAAGTAGGGGTTAATCCTCGTCTTCGCCCCTATTCTTGTTCCGGCTCTTCATGTAGCCGCCGAGCGCCCTCATCGGGTCGCCGCCGTGCTTCAAGAGATTGACCCCAATGCGGCCTGCGGCCCGATAGGCGCGCCCCTGGGCGACCTTGCTTGTTGCCCAGCTAGGCTTCTGAATCTGGGGCACACCCAGCGCGTTACCCTTACCTACGGCACGCGAGGCGACGTTCACCGTTCGCGCTCCCATGTTGCCCACCCGGGAAGCTGCCATCCTGGCCAGACCGCCGACCCCGCCACCTCCGGCAGCCAATGCGCCAGCGCCTGCAACCGCCATGCCGCCCGCAATCAGGACCGCAGCACCCGCGCCGACGGCCGCCGAGCCCATGACACCCGCGATCCACGATCCGCCAGAGAGGAACCCGCGCGTGAGGCCCGGGACCTTCCATGCGAGGACCAGCGAAGCGATCAAGTAGCCCGCCGTGAGAATCAGCATTGAACAAGCAATCATCTCGGGAAGGGCCGCCCCTCCTGAAACCAGCGCAACGGCGGCGCCGGCGGCTGCAAACGCAGCGGAAAAGAGTGCGCAGAAGCCCCCGTACAGAGCGTCCATTATCATTTGGAAGAACGCCCAGAACGGTACCATGAGCGATGCGGCTAGTAGCGTTTCAACTGACCCTGTGAATGCCTTCTTCAAGGGTCCGTCGAAGAGCCAAAATGGAAGGCAAACCATCATTCCGAGGATTGCCAGCTCGGCGACGGCGCGGAAAAGGAACTGCCCGACATACATCACGGCGGGCATGACCAGGTCCTTGCAGATGTAGACCCCTGCCGAGAGGACATTCGTGACATTGTCCATGATCGTAGTGGGCTTGAACTGCGAGGCAGCCCCCATGAGTTTCCTCTTGGCCGCAGACCCAACATCCTGGAGCCACCCGTAGAAGCTGCTCATGGTTGAGTTGCTCATGGCCTGGGCGAATTGATCCAGCATCTCGGAGTCCACCCAGTTCGAAGTCGCTGAGCGAACGTCGGCCTTGTACTGCTCAAGAAGAGCGGTCCTTTGGGCCGGTCCGGTTCCGCTCGAACCCACATTCTGGAGGGAAGTCGTCACATTCGAAGTGATGGAGTCGAGGTAGTTCGAAAGGGGCGTGACGTTGTAGGATGAGATGTTCGCGCTGTACGTGTTGACCGGCGTGCTCGCGTCCGTGTACGTCCAATTGATCGCCATTCCAGTGTAGGTTATTGCGCCGCTGCTCATGTTGGCGGAATCGGACGCGAGTTGGGCATAGCGCTTCGCCACGGCCGCCCGGACATCGTCCAGTCCTCCTTGGACAATTGCGCTGCCATCAGGATTGGTGCCTGCCGTGGTGGTGAGCCGCGGCAGCATCGGGTAGTTCTGAGAGCCAAAGGTCGATTGCGACCCTGACGAAGAAGACCCTGTGGACGCTTGCGTATTCATCGCGTGCCCAAGGGAGTTCAAGAAACAGGCCCAATAGTCGATGGACGCTGCGTCAAGCGCAGGGTTGTCGGCGTACTTCGTGAAAATGCCCGCTCGGTCAGCCAGTCCTGCATGTACCGCCTTGTCCCGGATAGGCAGAAGCTCCGCGTTGAGGGCTGAAGCCGCACCGGCCACCTGTCCAAAGCGAGTCGCGACTCCACTGGAGGCGTTGATCGAATTCATGTTCGTCTGGAGGTAGTTCACGAAATTGTACATTCCGTTCATCAACTCCATCGAGGTCGCGTAGATGATCGCGGGGTTCGCGTAGATGAGGCACGCCACGAAGAGCTTCAGCACAAGGGCCGCAATCGCGCGAATGTCGCGCTGCTCCGAATGCATCAAACTTGCGATGCGAACCATGAACGCAAAGAGCATGATCGACCCCATGATCCCCATGGCCCGGTACTGCGTGAGAAAGGTTCCCAGCGGCAGGCCAAGAACATAGAGCATCGGGGTCGAGTCGCAGTAGAGGTAAAGGTCGTGGTAGTATTTGAAATAGTTCCCCGCCGTGTAGTCGGCCTGCTGAGGGGCAGGATGCGAACCGCTTGTGGTGCTGCTGATAGTCAGGGCAATGGCAGCGGTGAGATTGTTGGTCGCCCCTTGATTGATCCCTCCGACCGTATTGCTCGTATCGAGAGGCGGTGCAGGCGTAGCTCCGGAGGGGACCGGCGTTGGGGTCGGAGCCCCGAGGGTCGCCGCAGCTCCTGGAATGGCCGCCATGCCGCTCGTGGCTTGAACGACCGGAGATGGGGCGACCATAGTTGGAGTCGCCACGTAGACCGGGGCTGGAAACGGAGTCGGGGTTGCACTCGAAGGCGCAGGAGTAGGCGTTATGCCCGAGCCACCCGGATCAGTCGATCCCGTGCTGGTTGACCCGGAGCCTGTCGATCCTGGATCACCTGTCGAACCTGGATCAGTCGTAGCGCCTGGATCAGTGGTTCCTCCAGAGCTTGGCGGGGGTGTGAGCCCAGACCCACCAGAGGGATCGGTCGGGGTGCTGGGAGGCGGATCGCTCTGCGCCCGCATGGTGGCCGAGAAACATAGGGCCAACGCGCAGAAGAAGGCGACGAAAGGTTTGCGGAGGAATTCCATGCTTACCTGTTCAGGCGGGAGTTCAACTCCGCCTGTGCTCCGTCCTTCATCTGTTCCGAATTTTCCTCGGTGAGAATCTGCTGCTTCTGCTGCGCCATCTGGATGCGGGCCTCGTTCGCGCTGTTCTGGTCAGTGACCGCGAGCGCGAGGCTCTGGTTTTGAAGCGCTCCAAATTGTGAGGCCAACTGGGTCTGGTGGCTGTAGTCGAGCGGCTGCCCGTTGTTCTGCGCGACGGCGTTAGCAATCTGCTGGTTCACGCCGCCAATCGCTGTCCTGTTCGTTGCCGACCAACTGAGGTAGCTCTTGAGCGTGGGGTCGGAACTGACTTTGGCCGACTGCTGGGTCTCGGTAACGCTGGGCGAGAGCGCAGCGGCACTTGTCGGAAGAGATCCAGCTTGCAAGTCTGCCGCTGCGGCCGCGCCAAACTGCGATTGGGTTGCGGCCTGAGTCGCTGCCTTGCCTGTTTCTTGGATCTGCTGCTGTCCCTCCTGCGTTGTGATCCAGTCGTCCACGAGGGCGTTCAACACGTCCGCAGGAATGCAATCTATGTGGAAGATGATACCGTCGGCACGAGCCAAGCCGGATGCAAATAGGGCAAACGCGAGACTTCCTGCGATGAGATGTGAGGCGCGGGTTTTCAACGGTCAATCATTGCGGTCGATTCTCGCGTCCAGTTGTGCCTGCGCCTCTTCCCTTGCCCGCCGAGCCTGCATATCCGTCAGGACGGTGTTCTGGGCACTCGTCTGAGCGATCAGGGTTTCGTTAGCCTGATTCTGCTGGGTAGCGGATAGCGCTTGAAGTCGGGCGTTTGAGGCCGCGATGGCTGAACCGGCAGCGGCCTGCTCATTCAAGGTGGTCGCCTTGTCGGACTTCTGCTGAGCTTGGGCCGCGATATTCGACTCCGTCTGGATGGCAGTCCGTCGGGAGGTGGCGCCGCTGTTGAAGCTCTGCGACTGTAAATTGGCGATGGTGCCGGCAATGGCGCTCTGATTCGCGACCTGCTGGTCAGGTGGCATGTTGCCAACGGTGGTAGCCAGTTGGATCGAGGGGTCGCCCAACCCTACGCTGATGCCGAGTGCGCCCATGCTCTGGTTGGTCGCCCAGTTGGAGAAGTTCTGGATTGGGCTCTGCGTCCCCATGAAAGAGTTCAGGGACGTTCCCATGAACACATCCAGGCTGCCGGCCAAGGGACCCGTTTGCTGGTAGAGGCTGTTGATCGTGGACGGGTCAATCCCGAGCCCCTGCGCGACCGAAGACAGGCTGGAGAGGGAAAGGGCGCCCGAGTTGCCGTCGCCGAGAGAGACACCCAGCGACGCCTGGATTCCCGAGAGCGAGGTCAATTGCGCGGTGTTGATCCCGAAGATATTGCCCAGCGTGTTGAGTTGCTGCCCTTCCTGCGCGTACTGCTGGAGGAGCTGACCGAAGGCCGTGGGGTCGAAAACGATGTCCCCTACTCCGAAAAGGGCGAATGCCTTCGTGGAAAGCACGAGGGTAAGCGCCAGCGTTGAAATGATGCGTTTCATGGTAAGACAATTATGGGGGCCGCGGCACTTCGAGTGCCGGTGCCTCGACTCACCGCTTGGGCTCATCAAGGGGGGCTTCCTCGTCGTCACTGCGGCGCGGAGCCACGTTGACGTTGTCCACGAGGCCGCCCGGGTAGTTCACCTCGTTCGTGAAACGGGTCTCGGTCGTGTTCGGGCCGCCCTGCTTCTGGTATCGCTCTGACTCCCAGTATTCGTTGAGGATCTTCACCCGTTCTGCCCGACGGGCAGCTTCAACAAGCTCGGCCTCCCTCCGGGCCTTGGCGTCGCTTTCGACGTTGGCGACCACGGCACCGCCAATTGCACCCACGGCACCGCCGGCGGCTGCGCCTAAGGCGTTGTGGGTGAGGGCGTACCCTCCGGCGGCACCAAGACCGGCGCCTCCAACGATGTCCACAGCCTGGCTGACGGAAGTGTGGTCAACTGTCTGGGGCAGTTGCACGGGTGACGATGAACTGACGCACCCACCACAAAGGAGGATCGGCATGGCAAGGATGTACGGGATTTTCATGGTGGTAATGGAAAATTAGGCTGCTTTGGGTACCCCCCGGGGGGCCTGTTCACTCGGGTTGGACCGGGCATAAGCGACCCCGCGAGGGAACTGCTTGGAGAATTCGCGCATTGCGACATCGAGCCCGCATTTGTTCGTCCGCATGTACTCCTTCATCCAGTGGGTATCTTCCTTGTCGCTCGTAATCATCGCGTACTTGATCGGCGTGACGTAGTTCCTGCAAAGGTGCGCCTGCGTGCCGGTCGAGGTCTTCTGTACGACGACGAAGTCCGCGAACTCCCCCTTGCGGGTTTGCAGCTCCCCAATGAAATCGACTACCTCGACAGGGAACCCGCTTGCTTCCGCAGCGGCCCGGGTGTCGCCAAGGTCGTCCTGGCGGAGAAAAATCTTGATCGGGGCATGCGTGAAAAGGGTTGAGAGATCCATGGCCTTCTGCGTGAGCGCCCAAACACCCGTTCCCGTTTTGCGGAAGGTGCGGTAGGCGAAATCAAGGAACGCCGCCTGGGCAGGATTCTTGCACAGCTGGCCGGCCTCGTCGAAAAACACATACTTCCGGCGAACGCCGCCGTAGCTCATCAGCTGCGACACCATGGAGATAATCAGCATCGTGAGCACGTTGGTGAGTGCCTCATTGGTGCCGCGAACGTCCTGTCCGAGGTCGATGACACTCAGGCGGCCGCCCATCGGCACGTTGTTCATACCGTCAAACATCCGTCCGTAGTCGCCACCGTCGCACCAGGAGCTAATCTGGGTGGCCAGCCAGCGGCCATCCTGCTCCTTTGCGAGGACATCGCGAAGCTCGCCGAGTTGCACCTCGCGCGCGCCGTTGGCCTGGTCATAGAGCCTGAGGAGGGCGTCCTTCAAGGTGCGCTTGGCATCGCCGTCCAGCAACCCGGTCTTCTGGGCTGCGGACATGACCATGACCTCCAGGATCGACATTACTTGCCCGAGTTCGTCCGGGTCGGGTGCGTGCCCACCGGAGATGTAGAGCGGGTTCAGCGTGATGTCCTTGTTCTGCGTCGTGAGCAAAAGCGGCGTCACGCCGAAGGCCGCAGCGAGTCCGTTGAACGAGCCACCGCGGTCGATCATGACCGCGCGGCCATCCGCACCCAGCAGCTCGATAATCAAGGAGGCCCCCAGGACCGATTTGCCTTGGCCGGTTCCGGCCGAGATCATCCCGTGCGGGGCGCTGTAGAGTGAGCCTTCGTGCGGGTCGATGTTGAGCAAGCCGCTTGTTGAGGAGACGGTCGTGAAAAGCGCTCCGAGCGAGTTGCCGCTCATGCGAAGGTAGGTCGGCTGCCCGCTGATGGGAATAAGGCGAACCGCATGGCGGGTCGTTACCTCAAGTGCGCGACAAACGTCGCGGTCCATGGTGTTGCCCGGGCACGTAGCCCGCAGGAACGGCCACAAGTTGAAGCGTTCATGCACGAGCCCGATCTTTCCGGCTTGGTCGCAAAGAATCCGCAGGGTACGGGCGAGCTTCAGCACCTCCTCGGGGTCATCCCCCCAAAGGCGGAACGTCACCCACTGCCGCCAGAGGCGGTCCGTGTTACTGGAGAGTTCCTCGATCTCGCGGTCAAGGTCGGCAAGCATGTTCCGGTTCTCGGGCTTGTCGCCCTGGTCCTTCAATGCCCGCAATTTGCGGTTAAGTTTCTCAATGCGCTTGGCGCGGTTGTGCGGAGTCGCCCAGGTGGTGACTTCCATCTTGGTCAAGCCGGCATAGAGAACGTCCTCCCAGATCCCCAATTTGAATCCCTCGGGGGGTTGCTCAAGGGTGAGAAGTGCCTCGTAGCTATCGCCCATGCGGTAGATGCCGGGAGGCAACCCCTCGCCAAAAGGGGTCCACTCAAACTCAGTCATTGGGAACAGGTCCGACACTGGCGACCCGTTGATGGCGGCGTAATGCGCAGCCGCCCCACCCTCCTCGTACAGCGAGCGATTCGCCCACTGGTAGAGCGCCTTCATCCATGACTTGTCGGTCAACCGAACGGGAAACACTCCGGCGCCTTCGAGCATGGGATTGATCGTGTCCAGCATGCTTTTCACATCGGCCGCCATGGCGTTGAAGGTGTCCTCGGATAGCTGGATCTCAGTGGAGACCTTAATCAGCTTCACCTTGCGCAGGAGAGAGGGGATTGCCTTAAAGGCGCGCTTGAAGAACTTCGGTTGGACGTTGGGGTCCTCGTCGCTCAGCTCCTCGGGAAGCGGACGCCTGACGATGATGAGCGTTGCCTCTTTCCACGCGACCATGCCCCCCGCGAGGGACCCGAGGACAACCTGCTCGCACTCGCGCACAATCTCGCCAGCGAGGGCCGCCTGTCCGGAAGGCTTCGCCCTGTCAGCCATGATCCGGGTGAGTTCCTTGATCCGCCCACTTTGCGTCCAGCGCACCTGCCAGTCGTAATTCTCCGGGAGGGCGTTCAATACGCTCCGGAAGACGCCGAGTACATCAATCCGCGCCCCGTCCCCTCCCATGAGCGTGTTGGGAAGCTGGAGAGCCCATCCTCCGGCCATGGAGAAGTCCTTGTTCACAAGAATTCCGTTTGTGAGCATCATCGCAGGCAACTCGCTCGAAAGGACCGGAGATGCTGTCTGGTTGGAGCGCTGGAAATGTTTGCTCATATAAGGTCAAATTCCTGCGGGGCCGGGCGGGATGCCGCTGGAAGCAGGGGTTCCGGGCACTCGGCGCGACCTGGACGGAGGTACCGGCGTGAGTTGGCCAAAGTCGCAAAGAGGTGAAGATCGTAGCCACGAGGTTTTCCCGCGCGCAGGATCAGGATGTAGGCGACGAATCCGAAGACGAAGATGAAGAAGAGGAAATAGCTGTCGAGAAGGCCAAGGGAGACGATCAGCCCCGGCCCGAGAAGCCCGAGGTCCGTGGGCATTATCAGCCAGAAGATGTACACGCTCTGCGCAGCCTGCACATTGTAACTGATGACAGTGGGTTCCTCCATGACGGGTCGTTACTTCGAGCCGTTCTTGGTGACAACGGAGGCGTCGATTCGAAGGTCGCTCAGCGATTTCTCGATTAGGTCACGGACCGCCGCCAGATCGTTTGTCGTGACCTGGGGTCCGGCTGCGGCCGTGACTAGAATGCGGCGGGCTTCGGCAAGGTGCTCGACGGCGGACGCCCGGCCGGCGCGCGTAACAGGAATGTACGCGAGAATCGGAATCTTCGCGACGACCGTCTGGTTGCCGACGTGGAATACCACCTCCTTCGTGAGATCCAGTTCGACAAGCTGGTAGTCAGGAAACGAGACTGGGAGGACGGGCTCGCGCCGGATGTGTGCATCGAGCGTAGGCGGGCCGCTCGGCTGTGATGTTGCAGGAGCGGTTGCCGTAGAGGGCGCCTGGTCCGCAAAGACCGGCACGGACGTGACAAGCAGCGCGATGACGAAGGCGGCGGAGACGATCCGGGAGGGATGCATTCTCTAATTATGGGACGGAGCGCATCCAAAAACACGGATGCCTGAAAAAAACGGGATGAGCTGGAAGCATCCTCTCCACCTCGGCCCCCATAATTAGTGAGAACCCAGTATCACAAAATGAAACATTACAACAAAGTCCTCATGTTCGCGGCACTACTTCTGGTGGTGTTCGCTTTCGTCCCTGCGATGCACGCCCAGTCCTCATTGAGCACCAGCTCGATCTTCCAGGCGCCGACCACCCAATCCCCCATTGCTGGGGGTCTCAACGAAGTCCTCAAGTGGGTCTTCATCTTCCTCAAGTTTCTCGCCGTAATTGCCTGCGGTTGGGGCTCTTACCAAATTTACAAAGGCGAGCTGTCCTCTGGAATTTGGGCCTATGTCGCAGCCCTAGCGCTGTTCTTTTCCCCGGCCCTGGTGGACCTGGCCTCGAACATCGGCGCGACTGCCTCGGGCACCACGACGCAGCAAAGCCCCTGAGCGCGTGTCGTGTCCGACTTGAAATCGGGCACGATTGACCAAGGGGGGCCAATCGCGAGGTTGGCCCCCCTTTCTATCTCGCCCTCTCCGTGTACCCTGTCTCCCTCGAAGCCATAGCGGCGATTCCCGCTGTTTCCGAAGCTCCCACGTGGACACCGGAACAGGAGGAGATTTTTAACGTCCCCTATGGATTCCACGTCGTCGTTGCCAATGCTGGCACTGGCAAAACGGCTACCGCAGCTGAACTGATCGTTCGCCGGTACGTGGAGGAGGAAACGAAGTTATTCACCCCACCCCCCGGGGGGCATGTCGGAGGGGACCAGCAGACAGCTTTGCTGAAGCAGATCCTGGCGGTGACCTTCACTCGGGACGCAGCAAAAGAGCTGGATGACCGGATCTATTTTCGTTTCGCGGAACTCGGGATACCAACCCCACTCGACCGAGGGGGCCGGCGTTACCGCATCTCTCGAACGATTGACGCGTATGTGCAGCGCTGGATGTGGGGCAAGAGCCTGATCGAGGCACTCCTTAAGATCGACCCGGACATCCTGGGCTGTGTCGAGGAGAAGCTGGGGAAGATGCCGTTCGACACTCGGAACGCCATGGTTGAGGCAGGCAATGGGAACCCTTGCGTTGGATTCTTCCGCGCTTGGCCGTGGCTGAAAGGGGACGACGTAGCGGACATCATTTTTGACACCCTGCACCGGGATGAGGAAGCCGCGATCCCAGGGCTGACGCCCTCGACGTGGCCCGACGATTTCGATGCGATGCTCAAAACCCTGGGGCCTCCGCCACCGCGCGTCGAAGTTGCCCCGGGAGAGCTGCGGATGGCCCCCTGGGGGGATGCCTTCTGGACCCCCCACATCGAGAAGTGGCGCGACCACCGCCGCGTGATGAGGGATCTGACAGACCGGTTTCAAGCGGGTGAACTGGCAGGGCACTCGCACGAGGATCTGGTCAGGAAGCTCACGATCCACGAGGAACACGAAGCGGCGCGCCGGGAATTCTTCGCGATACTGGAGTTGGCGAGGTCTCGCGGTTACCATCCTGTACGCGCTCACGACAAGCTCGCCTCACTTGCGGTGCTCCAGGAAATCGCAGCAAGCCTCCACTGGGATGGGTTTGACCAGTTCCACAGTTTCGCGCTCCGATTCTATGCCGAAAAGCTGCGGTACGGGGTCATGGATTACACGGATTTCCTCCTGGCATGCGTCGATACCCTTGAGCAGAACGCGGAACTCGTCGAACGCGACAAGGAGTACCCGAGGCGGGGCATCCGGAGGAAGTACATCTATTACGACGAAACCCAGGACAACAGTGTGACGAACAATCGCCTGTTCAAGCGCCTGTGCGCGAAGCAGGGCGTTCCGTACCTCGCCGTGGCTATTGGTGACGCAAAACAGGCGATCTACGGCTTCCGTGGTGCTTGCTCCTACGGCTTCGGGCAGATGATCGAGTCGATCCAGAAGACAAACCCTCAGAACATCCATCACTTGACTTGCAGTTTCCGTTCGCAGGCCAAGATCGTGGCCTTGGGGAATGAGTGCGTCCTTACGCTGCCCAGCTACAAGGACACCGTCCACCCGAGCCACACCGTGTACACGGAGCCAGGGGACATTGTGATCGCGCCACCTCTGGCGACTGAAATCGAGGAGTCGGACTGGGTAATGGAACGCGTGAGGGAAATCCTCTACAACACGACGGAGTCGGTACTGCTCCTGCACCGCAACAATTTGTACGAACACCCGATAGTGCCCCACGTCACAGAGCTTAAGAAGGAGTTTGGCTCCAGGATCACCCTGATGACCATTCACCGTTCGAAGGGGCTTCAGGCGCACCACTGCTTCGTCATGGGGCTGACGGCGACGCTGCTGCCCGACGTGAGGACCAGTTACAACCAAAGCGTAAACCTCCTCTACGTGGCGCTTACCCGTCCACGCAAGGCCCTCTATCTGACCGCCCCGTACATGCTTCGGAGGCCGAACAAGGATGGCGTTCTCGACGACAAGCGGGTCGGCCCTTCGCCTTTCCTCTTTCGGCTGCCGACCCTGTGCAACCTTGCTCAGCACGCGGGCTGGCCGCTCGCCATGATGGAAGCGGGAGAAACCAGTACGCGACAGGCGGCGGCACTGCTGGTCTCGCGCATCGGAGGAAAGGAGATGGACCTCCGGAAGCAGTGGAGAGCCCTGTGGCCCCATGTGAAGCTGAAGGACTCGGACGGCGATGAGTACACCGCCGAAACAGGGTCGGCTGCGCCCTCCCCCGCAATCAAGCTCGTTTCTCGCCGCAGCCTCTACGAAGACGGCAAACTGGTCTTGGATGCGGCTCCTGTCCTATCCGAGGGAATCAAGGAGCGGGTGGAGGCTAAAATGAGGCAGGCGTACATGAAAAACGGACAAGCCCCTCGCCTGGGCCGGGATGAGTTCATGTACGCCCTGAAGCAGGGCTGGATTGAGCAACCCGAGGGGGCAAAAATCTGGAAGGTCTCGATGAAGTTCGCGTCCCTCTGCTCTGCGTGAGAACTCCCCTGATCACCCCATACTTATAGGGATGCAAGTCCAAGACAAACGTCACCGCCCCAACTGGGACAAGGACCGCCTTGGGACCTACTTTGTACGGGGGATTCGTCGCGACAAGGCGCCGGTGGGTAACGTCTACTCTGAGAAGGGGGACAAGAACGATCCTGGTTCGGAAAAGAAGGCCGAGATCAAGGAGGTTATGACCCTCCTGCTCTACAACCCGAAGACGAAGGAGACGATGGAGGTCATCATTGACCCTCGGCACCCTCAGTCCCGGGACCAGCTAAAGATCGCCCAGGACGTGATCGAGGGCCGCGTTGGCGGGCTCACCCCTGTCCGCATGGCCGTTGAGAGGGCTTCTGCGCTGGACAAGGAGGGCAATGAGGTCGCCGGCACGGAGATCGACCGCGTTGGCGAAATGGAGTCGCCAGCCATGTCGAGGGGGCAGACCAGCGTCTCAGCCTTCGGGAAGAAGATCGGTGAATGGACGCCCGAGCTGGATGCGGCCGTGGACAGGGCGGTTTCACTCAAAGCCGCCAAGGCGGCCTCTGCGTACTTTGGAAACGTCGAGATGGGCGGGGTGGAATGGGCTGCCGTTCAAGATCGCGCGCGGGCAAAACTCACAGAGCACTGGAAAGGGCAGATCCCCGACGACGCGATTGCTGCGAAGATCGCCCTGTATGAGCCGCAGAATCCACAGGAGATGTTCGATGGCCGCTTTCAGGATCGCAACGGGCGCGAAATCCAGGGGGCATTTGACGCCACCCGGGAGCCGCCGCCAGTGGACAACCGCACTGCCGAGGCCCAGTATTTCTACCAGCAATCCCTGGTGGAGTCGTTTGCCGAGCAGATGCAAACTGAGGGAGGCGGGCTTCTCGAAGCGACCCAGGGCGAACTGATGAAGGACGGGATTATCCCCGTAAAGAAGCCCGGCGTTGACCCCAAGATTGCCGACTCGATCAATTACGAGAGGGCGCGGGCCGTAGGTGCCCACCTGCTCGGAGGATACCAACAGGCCCGCGGCGCCGCCATCATCAACGCGCGCCTCGCCGGCGAACTCGCAGACCCCGGCTCGCTGAACAGCGACGTAAATGGATTCATGGAGTCTGAGGGCCTCAGCCAAGACCAAAAGGGGGAATTCTACCTGGGGGTCGCTGGCGCTCGGAGCCATGCCTATCATATGGACGCAAAACAAGGGGTAAAACTCGCCGCAGAAAAGTGCATCAAGGCTCCTGAGGACCTGAAGGCAAAGGAGCATGAGGCCAAGAAAGAGGAACTGCTCTCGGGAGCGCACAGTTTCCTCGAAGGGCACCTCAAGGAGGCTTCAAAGGCGGTCGAGGGAGTCGAGACCATCGCGTTCATGTAGACCATGGCTGCTGCACTCGAAAGCTCCCCTCTCGCTCTGCTTTACCCTGCCCTGGGGAAGCTGCTTTCGTCGCCCGGATTTGTCAGCGCCTTGATCGACGCCAAGTGGCTGGAGAACATAGACCCCCTCCTGAAGGTCCCGGATTTGATCTCAGGGGAAGATCAGCATTGGCCGAGCCTGCTCGAAGCCTCCCCCACCCTCAAGGATCTTGACCTTCCCAGTGACGGTTCCGCCGCAGGAGATGCCATGAGGAATGCACGGCGCGCGGCCCTGCGAACAATCGCTGTCGCCGCCGGCCTCGGGAAACAAAAATTCGCTCAGACCGCGCTCTTCGGAGGAGAGCCGTTTCTCAAAGTCACGCTCGGCGGGGGGATAGAACTCAAGCTGGGGCGCTGCGAGTCAGTTCGGTGGGCGTCGTCTCCTGTGGCCGTGAACAAGGCCAAGGAACTGGCCCAGAAACCCGAGATCGTAGACATCGCGGAGAAGGGGTTGATGCCCCTTCTGGGTTATGGCGAAGCCCAGTTCCCTGAGGTGTACGGCTACTGGATGATGCTGCTGCCGCTTCGCAATTTCGACACGCGCTCAAGGTTCCCGCTTCTCCTGCCTGGAGCACGGCTACCTGCCGTGCCGAACGGATACGAGAGCCGCTACTCCGCAGCGGAAGTTGAGGGGGCAGGCGTGCCTTTCTCCGTCGCGGCAAAGATAGCGACGCCGTATATCGCCAAGGTCGTTCGCCAAGTGCGCTCGGAGGTGGTTCCAGAGAAACTTCCCGACCAAGAGCGGCTCGAAGAGATTCTCGCGTGGGCGCTCGCGAAAGCCGACCGCGAAGACTAGGTCTGGCGCAGGTACGCCTCTAGCTCGTCGGGAGTAACAAAGCCGGCGGCTTCGTCACCGCAAATGCAAGCCTCCCTGAACCTCGTCGCGAGCTGATCGTCCCACTGCTTGATAAGGTCCTTCTTCTCGCGGGCCGTCTTGCCGCGGAACTCGAAATTCAGCGCATTCTGGAGCGCCCAATAGGACCGTGGCGCAATACCCATCTCGCCGGCCACGGAACTGTTCGGCGTGCAGCATAGCGCGAAACGGTTCCTCAACGTGGCGGCACCTTCGGGCAAATCAGGATCTCCCTTGATCGTCGAGTAATACTCCGGAGCAACAACGCCAAGCGTGTGAGAGTCGATGGCGAGCACCGTGTTCGGCTCGTCATTCCCGAGGGCGATATTGAGGATGGCCAGCGACCCGTTGGCGAAATTGCCCATGAGCATCGCGCACGTCGCATAAGCCCAGTGTTCGTCGGGGAAATTGATAATGGAATTCACGACCGCCTCAACCTCCGTCAACGTGCGCTCCCACAGAGCTGTCATTGCGGCCGCTGACCGCTCCGGCTGCGCAGAGATCGTCGTCGCGAATGCGAGGAGCTGCTTTACGAGGTAGCGATGAAGGGGTTCGTTGACGCCGTCGCTATCAATGACACAGATGCCGGACTCGACGACCCAATCCCTGCCAGCGCGCTTGCCTCGGATTTGGAAACGGAGGCACCAGAGCATGGAGTCGAGTTGCTGTTCCATTTGGGACTCGGGGGCACTGGGCAAAATGAATCCCGGGAAGGTAGCTTGGCCGGGGTGTCTGGCCAGTTCTTGGAGAAGCGCCATGTTGGAAATCATCGCCGCTTCAAGGCGTCAATCAAGTTGATTTACCGATATTTCGCGTGAAAAGCTAAGTAAATTCACGTAGCCGCCCCCACCCCCCGGGGGGCCTCCAACGAGGCGTACCAGCGAGCAATTGTGCGGCGTAGCAGGTCGTCAATCAGGAGTGTGCCGGTGCCTGCCATGACCGCCGGCGCAACGGTGGCAGGGATATGCATGACCGCGCCGTGATGATGCCGAGCGGTCTTCACCGTCGAGGCAATTTCGGGGTGCTCGGCCGCCAAGAGCGACAACATCCCGTCCGGGCGTAGGAGCGCGTGGTACTCGTCTCCGCCGAGAAAGACATCCAGTCCTTCTGAGGATTTGCTAAGGACTTCCATTGTATGTGGGCAGCCAACTCCTTATGAGCGCGAAGCATGTGGCCGCAGTCTGGTCATGGGCGAAGATGAGAATTGGGACATCCTCGGTCTTCATCTGGTCGGAGGAGAGAATTGGGGACGTGCAGACGATGGCCGTGGAGCGGTCGGAAACGAGCATGAACCCTCGAATGGGCATCGTGCTCACGTAGACGGGGATTTGGTGCTGGATCAGCCAGGCCCGAGCCCCGGCCGGGGGATTCGAGTTGTTGAGGGCTTGGGCGCCCGAGAGCACCACGGCTACCGAAACCCTCTTGGTGCCGGCCTTTTCTAAAGCCTCCAGCACGCTCTTGTTGTTGATGAAGTCCGCTCCGAGAACGATGGAGGACCTCGAATGGCCGATTACCTCTATCAGGGCGGGCACACTGTCTGCCCCTCGCTCTACTAGGTGCCCGAAGATGTAGGGCCTGTAGCCGAGCTTCTTGGCTACGTACGGGGTAAGAGTGAGCCCGATGGCAGTAGCTGCCGAAACGAGCCCCAGAATAGCTAGGGTCAGAAAGATAACACGCTTCACTCCTATAAATTATGGGGGCTCGCTCCCCCATAATTAGAGGTATCATGACACGCAGAGAGTATTTCGCTCGCCGGTTCGTCATCGCCCTGGCCCGTCACATCCCCGTGGAGACCCCAGGATGGGCTACCGCGATGATCTTTGTCCCCCTGATCTTCGCCACAACCCTTGTCCGGGGGACGATTACGGCATTTGAGCACCTTGGTGCGGTGGGGAAGCTCTTTACCCACAAGCAACTTGTCTGGACGGAAATCTTCATCTTCTGCCTGGCGCTGTTCGTCTCCCTCAGCTTCCTGTGCCGGCTCCTCCAGATTTGCTGCCCGAAATACTACGACATGTACAAGGTAGAGGAGGAAAGTTGAGCGGGGGCTTGCTAGCACCTTTGGGCGATGTGGTTCCTCTCACGAGGAAGCAGACCTTCGTCGCTGGCGTCGCTACGGGAGCGATGTTTTTCCCAATGTACGGACTGGTGTCGCAGACCTTCAGCACGCTTGCGGTGGCATACGGCCAAAACGACACGCCGGCGAAGGCTCTGAGCACCGTAGTGGGTCTTGGCCTCGCCCCGTTTCTCCTCGGGCGCTGGCAGCTGCTAAACGAGATGTCGCCTCCGCAGAAGAAGAAGTACCGCGGACTGCGCATCGGGCCGGTACGCGCAACCGAGACGGATCTCTGCACGGGCATGCTGGTCCTCGGTGCCACAGGAACGGGTAAAACCTCTCGCGTCTTGCTCCCTGCCGTCGAGGATTTTTTCAACACGTATAATGTTGAAGATCCCGATGTTTACAGCAAAGACCCGTTCCAAAAATTAGGGGGGTACTGCATCGAGGTTAAGGGCAAGTTTTTTGAGGTCATGGTCACTTTGGCGCATCGCGCAGGGCGCAATGCTTCGACCGATGTCCGCGTCATCCGCGCCAACAGCACCCTCCCTGTTGTGGAGTTCAAAGATGAGCACGGGCGCAAATTCCTTCTGAACGGCCAACCATGCTCCACGGGCAGTGAAGTCTCGTTGCTCTATAAGGGGTACAAGTTCAAGTCAGGCGAGGCCATCGAGAGCACCCTATTCAAGCGCATCCGCCTCCAAGACCTGGAGAAGAAGGAAGAGGAGCTGCGCGAAATGGCCGTCAAGGTTCACGACGACGTGCGTTTCATCGGCTGGCGGTGGAAGGCCGGGAAACTGCACCGGGTGAAGCAGACCTTGAAAAAGGACACCCCGGAATTCACCGGAGAGGTAATCGTCGCCCCGAAGAAACTCTATTACGTCAAGACGCTCCATCTGAGCAACGGGCTCCGCTACAACCTGATAGACCCACGTGTTCCTTCTTCGGAAGCCGCCGAGCGCATCTCGATGGTCGCCAAGATGACGACCGGCGAGGGCAAGAATTCCGGCGGCAACGAATACTTCTACCAGGCTGCTTCCAAGACGGTCGAGGCGGCCATTCGTCTCCAGCGCATAATCTCTCCCAAAACGGAGGTCACCGTCCTGGAGATCAATCGCTTGATCGCGCACGAGTCTGCACTCCATGCCGCGCTGAACATCCTGTCCTCGATCAAGGTCGCGATGCAGCAGAAGAAGACGGCCGCCGAAAAAGGCGGCGACAACGACGGAGCTTACGAACTCTCCAAGACGATACTCTCCTATGACGATCTCGGGAAATTCTTCACCGAGGAGTGGCTGAAACTCAAAGCCACCCCCACAGGTTCCAGCATCCAATCAACGATCACCAACCTCTTCGGCCCGTTCATGAGGGACCCGCAGTTGGCGGAGACCTTCTGTACGCCCGCCACATTCTCGTTCGATGACTGCATGCAGAAGGGGACCGTCTTCTGCTTTGTCCCTGGGTCCGAGTACGAAATGCTGAGCCGCACCCTCGGAACCGTGCTCAAGATGGACTGGCAGTCCCGGATGCTTCGCCGGGTCTCAGAAGGATCGGACTCGCTCAACAAAAATCGCCTTGTCCTTCACGTGGCCGATGAGTGCCAGGCGTTCATCATTTCGGGCTCGCAGGATGCTGGTGACCCGAAGTTCATGTCGCTCTCTCGCGAATCGAGGGTAGTGAACATCTGCGCGACGCAGAGCGAAGCGTGGGTTTACAGCGCCATTTCCCAGAACGAGGCCCGGGTCTGGTTACAGAGCTTCGGTACCCGGGTTTGGCTGACGCAAACGGACATGGAGACCAACAAACGGGCCTCCGAGTTGTGCGGGATGATTAAGAAGGAGAAGCGCACCCATACCCAGCAACTGCACGTTGGCGATCTCGTCCAGGGCAAGGAGGGCACAGCGAAGCAGCAGATGTCCTACGAGGAGAAACAGCGCTACGAGCCACACGAGTACACCCAGTTGAAGAATGATGAGGCGATCTGCTTCAACAAAGGCGAGGGGCTGCTCGATGTCGGGATGGGCGACTGCAAGGCGATGAAGGCGAAGATTCCGTGGAGGTGGATTACTTCGGACGCAGGCGCCGCGATCATCGCTGACCGGATGCGTTGGTGGTTCTGCGAAGTTTGGGAAAATGACCTTTGCAATGCCGGTCGCACCGGGCTGATGGATACCGGCGGCCCTGAGATCGTCGATGATCCGCTGCCTGTGCTCCCATTAGAGTCGGACCCCGACGGCGTGCTTCCGCAAGCGGTGATCCCGGCGGCCCCGCCCTCGACCGCCCCACAAGCTGCCGTCGCCCCGACTGCGCCGCTTTCCGGGACGGCGACGCCCCCTCCTGCCTCAGGCGCGGCCCAACCGCCCGCCGCCCCGCCGCCAAGTGCCCCTCCCGCGAGCGCTCCGCCTGCTGCGTCCGCACCGTCGGTGCCGCCTGGCCCTCCCCCTCCACCGGCCACCTCCGGGGCACCGCCGGCCTCGGGGCTTCAGCAGAAGCGTGAAGATCCCCCTGTTACGAAGACAATCGACGCGGGCGACCTGCTTGCAAAGGCAGGGCAGCACCCTCTCGGGAAGATGACTCCCCCCGGAGGGGATCTTCCTGTGCAAGTGGACAGCGTCAAAGACGGCAAAGATCCGTCTTCTGGAACGCCGCTCAGGGCGGCACCCATCCCACCGAACACTGACGCTGCGCCGACAGCCGAGGCACCACCGCCGTCGGCACCGGCTGGGGAGAAGAAACTGACGCCCGCAGAACTTGCGAAGCAGGAGCGGGCCTACAAGGAGCTGATTGAGGGGAACCCCTTCTTGCTTGTGACGTATGAGGATGTCGCAGGCGTCGAGAAGTCGCGCGCTTTGGCACGCCAGCGCTCCGAAATGCCGCCGGAAGACGTGGCTGTCACGGCTTCGGGTGGCATGGTCGCGGGCAACAAGGGAATCGTTCGGGATGCCGCTGAGAAGGCCGGCGCGAAGGCGGACACGTTCAGGGCGCCCGCCGACCTCGTGGATGCCAACAGCGCTGGGGCGGAATTGAATCGCAGGACAGTGGAGGCAATTTCCGGCAAACTCGCAGCTCCGGATGCCGTCAAGACGGCCGCCGGCTCTCTGAAGGAAGAATGGGTGAACTTCTAGCGCCGTGGACACTCACATCACCAACCACCCGCAGAAGGTCTTCACGTACCTCGCCCCCGAGGGAGGGATCTACGATCCCGAGACGCGTGAAGGCCGAAAGAAGCACCTGTTGGCCTTGGCCTCGCGCCGGGCAAAGGTCCTTTGCTATGAGATGGACGGATTCATGTGCCAAGCGTTCCCGTCGTGGATGCTTGAGGCCGGGCCTGGATTGCTGGCGCACACGATCATCAGGAAGGACCTCGGGAAAAACCCGCTCCTTGCGGTGCAATTGCTGATGTCGGCCTACGAGGACTCCCAACCGCTTCTCGAACGCATCGTCCTCGCTAGCGGAGAGGCGACAGTTCCGCTGTTGAGGGCCATCGACGATGGGAAGATTCAACCGCGGCAGCCGCGCGAACGCTACGAAGAGGCGCTGCTCCAAGAACCCTGGTGGGCGCTGCAATACCTCGCCTCTCCAGTCCCAGGACAAGACGTGGAAGCGAAGAGGAGGGCATTTGCGGGAAAGCTACGGGCGAGGCTGGCTTCTACCGCTTCGCTTTCAGGTCAGGCGGCCCTTGTACACCTGATGCTCAATGACTCGCTGGACCCGGGTGGGTATCGGGAGCAACTGATGTCGGACGGCATGAGCGCCTATCTCGCCAGTCGGCTCCTCTGTGCCCGAGGCTTTAGCGCCTCCGTCGATGATGTGCAGAAAGTCGATGCCCGGTGGGCGGTCCACATTGCGCTCTGGGGAGGGTTTGCCGGGGGGAATGTGAATACGCGCATCGAGGACGCCATTGCGTCGCATCCTGGGTGGGCGGGGGAATACGTGGCCCTTGAGGAGGTGAAGCAGAAGGATTGGGCCTGGGTATCAGGTATTTACGCGCGGACTGAGCAGCAGTTCAAGCCGGCGGCTAACGAAGGCCCTACAGCTTGGCATGAACTGCTTTGGGCGATGCTGGACCGGATCTGCGTTTTGATAGAGGGCGGCGACCCGAAGCTGACTTTGAACCAATCCTTCGAAAGGTCGAAATCTCCCCCTCCGCCCCCCCAAAATTAGTATATGAGCATTTTTTGCAGGATACTGCCGCTGGCCACCTTGGTCTTGACCGCCATTACGCTTCATGCCGACGACGCGCTTACACCGCCGGCCGCGCAACCTTCAGACGACTCGCTTGGGGCAGACCAGCAGAGGGCTCTCAGCAGCGCGGACGGCGTAGGAGACGGAACGCTTGCCACAGTGATGAACGCATTCCTGCGGGCCTACGCGGGTGACAAAATGGAGTGGCGCGTTGCCAAGGACCTGAAGCTCGGAATCGCCGAGAACTCGACACTTCCGGACGGATGGCAAAAGGCGAAGCATCCAAAGTACGGATGGTTCGCGTTCAGGCCGAAGACCTACGACATGCTGTCGCTGGAGGAGAGGCGGGCGATCATTCGCGACGTGCGCTTCCCTCAGTTCATTGCCCAAATGCGGGTCGTGGCGGATGGGAAGAACCCTCCTCTGAGCGATGCAATGAAGCTCGCGGCTAACGCTCCCGCCACGGCTCCGGACCCCACGAACCATCCGTTACCTAGGGCCGAGGTCATTGCGCGCCTGCTAGAGGGCCGGAAAGCGATGCCAGACACCTTCGTGTTCGATGTGTCGGCAAATGAGCTGCTGGCGCCGGGTCGCATGATTGTGACCATCCAGCCCGACTCCACGCCATGAAGATCGTCGCCACAGCCATTTTGGCGGGCCTGTTCTCCGCGGCTGGCTTTGGTCAGCAATATCCCGCCCCGCTCACCCCTCTGCCAGCGGTTCCCCTTCCAGCGGGTATCGTGGTTGAATTCAGCGCAGACGGAGCGGACATCGTGGGAGACGTGGCAAAGTACATCGCCGCGGCCAAGCACGAGGTACTCGTCTCGGAATATCTCGTCACCGACATCCGGGTCCTTGAAGCACTAGCCGAAGCCTGTCAGCGAAATCGCTTTGTAGCAGTCGTGCTCGACAGGAGTCCAGCTGTTCGGAATTACGACACCCCTAGATACCTTCGCTCGCAGGGTATCCCCGTGGTCCTGGCCCCCCGGGGGGCAGACGGGCACGGATGGCACAATGAGCGCTTTCTGGTGATTGACCGAGAATTGGTGATTACCACGACCTGCGACCTGACGCTGGCGGCCGCAAGGAATACGGAAAGCATGAGGGTTGATCGGGAGGTCGCGATCATGACGCGCTACTTTAACGCGTGGATCGCCGAAGCAGGACGCGGGACGCGCCTTCAGTGACGATAAAGGGTTGGAAGCCTGAGATGGCGACTTTGTGAAGATCCGCTACGTCCTGACCCGCACCGACTATATCCGGGGGACCTTACGCGCCGCGGTCTTCAACAAGCCCGTGATGATCTATCTGGGGGTCTTTTCGACTGTAATGGTCGGCTTATCCTTGAGAACAGAGTATCATCGCGGTGCAAGCGTCAGTTACCTCGTGTTTGCAGGGCTGTTCCAGATGGCCGCAATAGCCCTTCTGATGGCCTTTGGCATGGTCGTGATAGGATGCCTCACACTTTGCCTGGGGAAGGGCACGGGGGTGGTCTGCGAGCACGAGATGGAGGCAGTGGATGCCGGCCTCGTCGAAAGGACCGAGTTTAACGAGACCTGCCACAGGTGGAAGGGCGTCACCAGAGTCCGGACGACCCCAGGATACTATTTCGTCCGAGTAAACGAAACCGGCGGGTCGTACCACGTGATTCCTCGGTTGCGGAGGCCCTTGGAAGGTGACGTTGAAGCCTTCGTCGCCGAGATCCGCGTTCGGTGCTCGGCGACGAAGCCGACCGGTCCTACCTGACAGGAGCGGTCCAGCCCACTGGCGCGCTCAACCGATGTGAAGCAATTTGGGGAGCCCGACGACCACCCCTACGCCGTAGGCAGCGTCCGCCCAGAAGAAGGAACCGATTGCCCCTGCATAGATCACGCCGACCAGAGGCGTTCCGACTACCTTGGCCAACGCCGGGGCGTCCTTGTGCCAGACAGCGTTCCAGATTGCCTTAGCGTCACCTGTACTGGGGAAGGAGTGCATTGCGACGGAGATTGCGAGCCACATGAGCCCTACGTGCAACCCCTCGGCCAGTTGCGAACCCTTGAGGGGAAGCGCCGCAACTCCCAGGGCGAACCCCAACAGCGTGTTGATGAAAAGAGGGCCAATCCCGATCAGCACGTGGCGCCAGGTCGAGGAAGGCCGCTCGTGGACGATCACACATGGGAAGGTGATCCATGTGATGATGAAGCCGGGGATAAACATGGGGATGTACCTGCGGTTAAAGGACCTTTGTTCGAGCTAGTATCAATGGGAAGCTGGCGACGGGGCTGTTCCCACGGGCGCCGGCGGTTGAGATACGCCTGCCGGGGAGGCCCCCCGGGGGGTACCGTATTCGGCGGCCCTACGGGCAAAAACCTGGGCGGCCATCGCCTCCTGTGCCTGCTGTTGGTGGACCGCGATGGCCTTGGTGCCGTCGGCGAACTCAGTGGGATGGTTCTTCTGGATCGCCTTCAGTCGGGCGGAAAGCTCGTCAACCGGCGTCAGGCTCCCCTGCGAGCTAAGTGCCGCGAGGTAGGACTCGACGGCCTCGGAGTATTGGCCCGCGGCTTCCTGGTGGATTCCGACTTGCAGGCTGTGGAACGCGGCGAGGTCTGCATTCGGCGATTGGCGCAGATACCCCTGTGTTGAACTCATGACCACGGAATCTTGCAGGGCGTCGATGACCCCCTGCCAGTCCTTGGCCTGGATCTTGGTCGCGATGACCCGCTTCAAATAGCTGGCCACCGTGTCCTTCGCGTCGGGGACAATCTCGCGGAACTGGAAGTCCAGCGCCTGAATCGCGAGATCCGATTTCACCTTGGCTAGCGGCAGAGCGTAGTCCCCTAGGGGCTGGTAGGAGCGTGAGGCGTAAAGCTCGATTGCGGGCTGCGGGTCCTGGTACATCAGCTTGGTCTTCGCATTGAGTACCTGCATGAGTTCGGAGGCTGCGACCTGGTCCTCGCTCGAAATCTGGCCTCCCTGCCGGGGTTGGTTAAACGCCTTCGAATACTTCTCGACGTTGCCGAGCGTAAGACCGGCCGGGTCCGGAAGGGGCTCAGGGACCTTTACAGGGACGACAACCGGGACCTTCTCCTCGGCTCCGGGGATGCTGGCTCTGCGCGCTTCGACCTTGGCTCGGAAGTCGCCCGCAAACGAAGATGTCTCTCTCGTTAGCGCATCTAGGGCGGTTTTCGCCTTTGGCGAGGCGCTGCTTTGGAGTGCCACCAGCTCTTGCCACGACCCTGCGTAACGCCGAAGGGCCTGGAGCGAATAGCCAAAGCTGTTGTCGTACTGGATGCACGCAGACTGAGCAGCGTCAATCTCGGAAAGGACGGGGTCGAAATCCGAAGCGGCCTTGGCGGCGTCAATGGCCTTGCCGAGATGCTTCACGAGCGTGTCCATGGTCGCCTTGTGGGAGGACTCCAATTGCGCAGCGACGGTGGATTGCAGATCCAGTAGCCGGCTCCTCGGAAGAACAGTGAACATCTGCTCCGACTCTTGTGAGAGCTGGGCCACGGCGGTGGACGCCTTCGCGAATTCGCCGCGCTCCTCTGCGAGTTGGTAGTCCTGCCAATGGGCAACAAAGCGGTGGACGGCCGCGAGCTTCACGGCGACCACATCACGCTGGCTGCCCATGGCGGGAACAAGATTGCTGATCTCTTGCAGGATCTCGTCGAAATCCTTGGCGGGTGCCTTCGCGTTGATCTTGGCCAGGACCTCCTGAATCACCTTGTCGAGGTCCGCCTGGGTGAACGCCGGAGCCACCGGGATCGGCGTTGCCATGACAGGCGTGGAGGCGTCGCCGGCACGGGATGTGCCAAGGCCGATTGCTAGAGAAAGCGCAAGGCCCAGGGAGCCTGCGAGTTTGGATGCGGTGATGTTCATAGAGAGTGTCGCTAAGGGGTGAGGAACGGTTGCAGGTAGAAATGGACGATGCCGTCCTCGCCCGTGTATCCGGTGAAATGGTAGAGCCAGGGTCCCTTTCCCTTCTCCGCGGAAATCGCCCTCCCACCGGTCTGAATGGTCATCTCGACGGGCCAGTTCACCCATGGCCGTCCGTCCTTGTGCCTGACCCTCATGTCCAGATCGTCGTCGGGTCCCGGAATTCCGACCTCGGACCCGTCTGGGTTCTTCTTCGTGTAAAGGGCGTCGATTACAACGTCGTCCGGCCGGGTCGGAGGATAGCGTTTCGCTTCTGGGTGGTTCGCGGGAGCGACGCACCCAGTCACCAGGGCCAACAAGGGGCATACGTGACGGAGAAGCTTCACGATAGGCCCCGTAAAGGCAGGCCGTTAGTCGGCTCCCGCGTCACTGCTCATCTCCGGGACTGGAGGGGTGCTCCGGGCTAGTGAGGCTAATGCGTGGTTCTTGGGGCTCATCCACTCTCTCAGGATGCCCGCTAGGGCCGCTACGATGACCAAGGGGCCGAAGATGTAGCAGAGGCCGACCGAGATGAAGGTCATGAGGCCGCCGTAGATGCCAAGGAAGAAGAAGCCTGTCTTCCTCCACCCAAGTGCCATGGCAAAAGTGCCTAGCACAACCGCCAGCATCCCCATGAGGATAAGGAGCGCGATCATGAAGCGGGCCTGCGCCTGCTTGATGAAGAGGTCCAGCATCTCGGGGGTTATGACCCCATTCGAAGGTGTGCCGGCCGGAGCGCTCATGGCGTGGCTCCCTGCGGGTTGAGATCTGCCAAGGTGATCTTCCGGCAGATCAGGGTTTCGCGCTCTGAGATAAGCAGGCTCTCGCCGTGCTTCGAAACGGTCCAATCCGGTGAAGGGAAGACCTTTTGGGCCATTGCGACCAAGTCGTCGCAGCGGCTAAACTCGCCGTTCACGGGAGTTGTGCCGTCGCCGCTAAAGACAACGGACACCCGGTATTCGTCTGCAAAACGCAGAGCCGCCTCGGCTGCTGTGCTGTGGGCAAACTTCATGAAGGCCGACGTGGGGCGATCCGGGAGGATGGCCTTTCCGGCAGCCACGTCCGGCAGCGGCGTGGTCACGAGGACCGGTGCCGCCGGCAGCGTTGTTGGCGGAGGTGGGATGGTGGCCGTAGGATGCTGGGAGCCCCCCGGGGGGGGCGTCGGGGGCTGCTGCGAGCCTGTCGAGGCGGAACCGCTGCCATGGGTGGTGCCTTGGGAAGTGTCGTTCAGGGCGGCCTGATAGTCCCCTAGAGCATCGTTCGCTGGCGCCTTCGCGGCGGGTGTGGGCGTCGGGTCTGCTCCAAAGGCAACACCGGCGATGAGGACGGAAAGAGAGGTGGCAATCAGCTTCATACGATAATTATGGGGGTCCGGCAGGGGGTAATTCAGGGATGTAGACCATGTTTTTCTTAGCCTCGCTGACCTCGATGATACCCTGGGAGGCGAGTTCGAGGGCGTATGCCCCCATGAGCTGGCCACCTTCTGACATCCATTGCTTCCGAAAATCCTTTGAAGACCACCCGCGCTCGGCCGCGATGATGTCCCGGAGGGCCGCGGTAATGATGACCAGCTCGAACAGCGGCACCCGGCCCCTGAGCCCTGTCCCGCATTCCGGGCACCCGTAACGGCGGTGGACGTGAGAGGGGGGCTTCATCCGGAACCGTTCATAAAGGTGGCGCTCTTCGTCACTGATGGGGACCTTTACCCGGCACTTCTGGCAAAGGCGGGAGGCAAGGCGCTGCGCAAGGACCACTGACAGCGCCGCGGCCAGAGTTACCCGGCTATGGGGCACGAGATCAATGTACCTGGTGATCGTCTCCGTGGCGTCGGGGGCATGGAGGGTGGAAAGCAGGGTGTGCCCGGTCAGAGCGGCTTCCAACGCCATGCCTGCGGTTTCCGGGTCGCGGATCTCACCCACTAGGATAACGTCGGGGTTCAGGCGCAAGAAGCTGCGCAGGACAGCGTGAAACGTGAGGTTAGTCTTGCCCCCCACAGGGACCTGGGTGATGCCGGGGAGGGTGTATTCCACGGGGTCCTCTACGGTACGGATGACCAGGTCGGCACGGTCCAAGGACAGCAGTGAGCAGTAGAGAGTGGTGGTCTTGCCTGAGCCGGTGGGGCCGGTGACAAGCACCATCCCGCCCTTGACCGCGAGCGCGGTCTTGAAAGGTGCGATGAGGTTCTCGGGCAGCGGGATCTTGGTGGCGGAGGCGATGAGCTTCTGGCTGTCCTGAAGTCTCATGCCCACCGTTTCCCCCGTATGGGTAGGCGAGAAGGCAATGCGGATGTCGAGGGTCGTGCCATTGGCGAGCTTGGCCTGGAACCGGTCGTCGTGGGGCTTGTACTTCTCGTTCGGATTGATGCCTGCCAGCTTCTTCACGCTAGCCAAGAACCCGGCCCTGTGGGTCTTCCTGACCGGGGGAAACACCTCCGCGATGCCCGACAGACGGAAGCGGACCTCGATCCTCCACCCGTCATCGTCCAGGAAGATGTCGCTTGCCCCCAGTCCATGGGCGATCTCCAGCATCTTAAGGACGGCATGGCGATAGGTGTCGTTCGCCTTGAGGTCAGGAACGATCTCCCACGCCTGGGGGACGACCACCGGGGGCGGTAAAACCGCTGCCTGAACGGGCTCCCCGAGGGCTTGCAGCGTCCGGTCAAGATCCTCGTCCGAACAGGCGCACCAATATATTTCACCTCGCAGCAGCTTGGCGACCTCCCGCCTTAGCGGGGGTTCGTAGAGGCGGGGAGAAACCACCGCAGCCACGTCAAACGACAGGAAGAGTGGGAGCCACCCGTGGCCGCCACAGTGCCTCCAGTGAGCGTCATAGGCTGCCTTATCTACCGCCAATTCATGGAGCGGAACAAAGGGCCTTCCCGTGGCCTGGGACCATGCGAAGGCTACGTCGGTGACGGTCCAATCTGACTGGGGCTTCGAGGACTTGAGGTGGGGCGGCAGCTTGTCGATAGACTCAAGTTCATGAGGCGGGAGGTTCTGAAGTAGAGGGGACATCGAGCTATATCCCAATTATGGGGAGACGATCCTCGGTTAACGGAACCGGCATCTTAAGTGCCCTGAACCGAGGAGCGTGGACCTTGGCAAAGATGCTCGGGACTGCGGTCGGGTCGGCCGGCTTGTGGGTCTCCGCCTCGCGTTCGGCTGCCACTACCATGCCCCGTTCGGCGAGGTTTTCGACCCACGCACCGGACGGTAGTTCGCGGGTGGATTGGGTGTCGTCCATGCCCGTCAGTGCTCCAAGGAAGGAAGGCCGGGTGCCAAATGTTGCGGCCGCCGAGACATGGAATTGGGCTACGGCAAACCCCGTATTGGCCATCAGGGCGTCCAGCTTGGCACGGCTCAAATCGAGTGATCCGCGGTAGGCTTTCATGGTGTCGCCGACCTGTGCCCTCTGGCGGGAATTCCACTTGCGCCGAGCCTCCTGAGCCGCCCAAACGTCCAGCGGGGGAGCCCTCATTTCGCGGCCAGCAAGGGCCACATAGGCAGTCTTTCCGGAAGGCTGCGGGGTCGCATGTTCAGAGAAGACAGGGGAATAATCCCCCGCCTCGGCGGGCGCCCGGGTGGCATTAAAGGCATCCATCGCAGCTTGGGAATGCGCGGTAGAGGCAGCTGTCCACCCGTCGTGGATCTCGGTCCAGCGAGCGCGAATCCGCTCAGGAGACGGGGTGCCACGGGGGGGCGTCAGACACTCCGATTCGATCTGCTGACGGGACTCATCAATGGTCTTTGCAAGGGTCATTTTACCCCTCGCCGAGGCCACCAACGCCGCCGCAGCCGAGGCCGCATCCAGCGATCCAGGGCCTACAGCAAGCATCGAATGGCGGCAAAGAAGGAGCCAATATGCGAGCTTCGCAGCTATCGAATCCGGAGGGTTGATGTCGCGGCTTAGGCTAACGAAAAGCTGCCGCGCCCGTAGGTTGAAGGTGTTCCGAAGAAACTCAAAGCGGTCCTCCTGCTCCTCTTTCTTGTCGAAGTCATTTCCTGAGAACCGGATTAGTTTTCCTGACTCGGTGGTGGGGTGTACGAGCGCATGGCAATGCGGATTCTCGGTGTCGTGGTGGCACCCGACAACGTACCCAATGCTCTGGCCTGGGTAGAACCGGGAGGCGTACTGCGTGAGGGTATCGTGGAGGGTCGCCAGCAACATTGCGTCGATGGGATACCCCAGTCGATTCATCTCTTTTGCGATGCGTGGGTCGAAGGAGGCCGTGACGTGATGCCCCTTGATTGCCGCGTCTGCTCGGTCGGTTTTCCACCACTCAAGAAGGTGATTTATGGTGGATGTAGGCTGAGCTTTCGTGACATCAACACCGTGCCTGCTAAGCTCTGTGGCAAGGTGTCCGAAGGTCCAAATTCCTGAGGCAAAGGGGGTGTATTCGGCCTGTTTCTTGTCGGTTGCTTGGGCTCCAGAAGGGGCTCCAAGCGATGAGATAGCCGTGATCTTTGTGGTCTCGTCGATATAGGATCGGAGCAATTCACTGAGGCGTTTGTTGGTCTTAACCTCATTCAATTTAGCCCACACCCCGGCAGTGTTTGGAACGCGAGAAAATGCCTCGTAATTCATCGTGAAGCCTCCGAAAAGACCTTGTTTCGCATGGACCTTTGGAGGCCAACGGCGTCCAACAAAGCCTTCTCCGCCAGGGGCAGAAGTTCGTCGAGCCGGGCCTCCATTTTGCGCCTTAGGTCGCGGCAAAAGTCGAGGTCATCCATAAGGGTCGCCTCGTCGTTTAGGGACCCGTCCTCAAGCATTCGGCACCCAAATTGAACGATCAAAGCGGCGGCCTGCTCAGGGGTAAGGCCCTTCTTTTGGGAGATCAAAACGAGCGACTCCATGGCCTTATCAGATAGGTTAATTGGAAGCGGAGTGCTCATTTTTTTGAAGGGATTCCGGCATGATGCGCGCTTACGGCTTCGGCCAAACTGATGGAGGATTCGCGAAGGAATCGGAGTTCGTTTCCGACCTGCCGACGGTACAGGTCGGCTATGTCCATGTTCGTCAGGGATAGTAGGGATATGACCTCCTCAAGGCGATGGGTTTTGATCCAAAGCTCAGTTTGTGCGCACGCAATAGAGTCTACAGATCGTGTGGTGTAGTGCTCCAGTAGAGCGGCGACAGCATCGCTAAAAATAGCGTCAGGGAAGTGTTGGTTTATCAGGTCGGCGATCTCCTTGGTGATGCGCCTGCGGTAGGTGTCGTCGTCATTGGCCATGCTCTAATTATGGGGTGCCGCGACCAGAGAGTGCTTCACGAACGTCCCACCTGAGGGAGAAAACCCCCAAACGAAGGGGGTGGGACGGTTTTCAGGAGTCCCACCTAAGGGAGAAAAAGGCCCAACGAAGAGGGGGGTCGGGGCACATTTGAAAAAGACCGCGTCCCACCTGAGGGAGCAAAAACGCTATCGAGTCCCACCTGTGGCAGCAAAACACCCCACGAAGAGGGGGGGACGACGAATCAAGAAATCAAAAACGTCCCACCTAAGGGAGAAAACACCCCAACGAAGGGGGTGGGACGTTTTTGAACAAAACCCGATCTTGCTGAGGTTAGACAGTGTCCCTGTGCAAACCCGTCCAAAATCCAAAAAACAGGCTAACCCAGAAAACCACCCCCGGGCCTCCCATAATTAGTACATGGCAAACACAAATCGCTACCTCGCGAGACTCGTCGAAGACAGGCTCGCCCACATCAAGTTCGAACCCGCCCCCACCCTCCTTAAGGATGCCATCGTGAGCGCCCTGGAGACCAAGGTTAAGAAGCTCGTAGACGATACGCTGAAGGACTGGCCCTCCGTATTGGAGTTCGGTAAAAGGGTCGCCCCGGAGGCCCATGCCGCCCAGCCAAAAGCCCCCGCGGCAGCACCCAAAGCGACCCCCTCCGCAGCCAAGGCATAGCCGGTCGCCACCCCACGCCAGACTAGGCGGATCAGACATTGAAGCCGGGCTTCGCAGGCCAATCTGCGAACCCGGCTTCTTGATGTACAGGCACCCCCAGCGACGCCGCATCGCCCTTCATGGCCACGGCAACGTACACCTTCCCTAGGGCGCTAGACGCAGCCTCAATATGGACGCACCGAAGCTCAGCCGCCGGAGCCGCACCTGCCTTAAGCTTGTCCCCGCACTTGCAGACAAAATGGCCACAGGAGCACTCCCCATTGCCGTTGTAGTGCGATAGATCAACATGCTGGGTGTCCTCCGGGTCGCTAAGCGACGGGACTCCCCACACGTAGGGGAAGTCGATCACATAGGGCTCGTAGAAGGCCAGGACCGTCACAGCCACTTGAAGAGCCAAACACGGTGTTCGATCAGGTAGGGGAACACGAACAGCGAGAGCAGGAAGTAGGCGATGATGCCCCCAACGACCAGCTGTTGAACGATGGACCGCAGGCGCACCCGCTCGGCCCTGGCCCTGAGGGCAAGAAGTTCATCCTCCCCCATAGCGGCTATCGCATCCACGAGGTTGTCGGGATCAGGGAACCCGGCAGCGCGGCCGGCAAGGTGTGCCAGCTTAAGACCCGGGGGTTCCCATTCATCTGACGCCTGCGCAGCCTGCCCGGACGGAACGCCGTGGGAGGGGTCGAGAGGCTTGTGGTCAAGAGAGTCCATCTCCGTCCAGTCACGGGACGGCTTCAGTATCCTGACAGTCGGCGTCGAGCCAGGGGGCTTGCCGGCGTTCGGATCAGAGGGGGTGCTCATATCAGTTGGGCTGTTTTGACTACGCAGGTGTCGGGCTCGAAGAGGATGACGAAGAGGTTCTTGCTTTGGTGGTCTGGGCGGTCCGGGTCCTTGCCCCAGATGGTGACCGCCAGTGAATGGTTGTGCCTATCCTCAACCCAGTCGCTGTTACCGAGTAGCTCGTGGGTAAAGGGGTAATGCGCGAGGATGAATTGGCCCCTGAGGCGCCGGGAGGCCCACAGGTCTATGCCGACTGGGATCTCCACTTGATTAGCCTGCGCCATCAGGCTCTCGGACAGCTTCGCCAGATTGACGCAAACCCACGAAAGCACGAGTCGCTCGCCCTGGAACTCGCCGGGAATGACAATCCCTTCGTCAGGGAAGGAAACGGAGTCGCTACGCTCGACTTGCCTGCGGGCCGCCCGCACCACAGCTGCATGGTACGGGGACTCGTTCCCTGTCTCCGCCGATTCAAACAGCTTCGCCAGGTCTGCCCGTCCAGCCGCAAGCAAGGCGTCCCGGATCTCGGGGGTTAGCCGGGACTCGAAGGCGAACGCGCGGTAGCTTTGGGAGTCGTTCATTTGGGACCTAGTGGTGGTGAAGCTGGAGGATTTCGTACTGCTTGTACCAGTAGTAGGGGCTGATGAGGTTGAAGGATTTGCTGATGTAGTACCAATGCCCTCCGCAATAGCCGAGCAGGAGGAGCCCGAAGAAGATGCCCCCGATGAAGCTCAGGAGGGGGTGTCCAAGAATCGCATTCGCGAGCAGCCAGTACCACCACTCCATCGTAGCCTGTGCCTTCTTGACGGACGCATAGGTGGCTTCCCGGAGTTGCTCCAGATTGCCAGGCTCGGGCTCAACGGTGGGCGTCATCAGCCAGTACCAGACATCCCCGATCACCGTATTGGAGTTCTTTCTGAATTCCTTGGTCGCTACGAAATTCTCGTGGAAATTCGTCAGACGCCCCATGCGCCGTCCCGCGGCGGGAACACCGTCACGAGCGGCGAGGCGGGCCTGGTCGAGGGCGGAAGGTTTTTGAGGGGAGGACATGGGCTGAAAAGGTGGCTGCGTGGGCGGGTACGGCGCTCGGACCCCATCAGGGGTCCAACCCTCCCCGGTCGAGAACCTTCTGGACGTTCCGGGGGGTGCGCCTCCGGCTACCGAACCAGCGGGTCGGAGGGGGCATCGTCTTACGGATGCTCTTCAAGATCACGGTCTGGGTGATGGTAGCGGGCTTCATAGCACAAGATGGGGGGGCTCCTGCCTAAATAATCGGCTGGAACCCCCGAGTTTCAACCCCTTAGCGGGCGAAAAGGTGCGCCCCAGCAGTGCAAGGCAGGTAGACCACTTGCCCGAAATGATAGACCCCTGTGGGTTCGGTCAGGTAGACGATGGCCCCATTGGTCAGCTGCACCGTGATCGCGTCAGAATAGGCGTTGATCTGATGGCCGGAAACAACCGTACCCTCGTTGGCCTGCACGCTGACCCCGTCAAGAAGGACGGAGAGCCGAAGCCCCTCCCGGCCATCCATGTCCCGGCGAACCTCGATGCGCCTGCCAACCTGGGCATGCTTGACCTCCTTGCGGACCTCGGGGCGGGCAACGGGGGCGGCAAGCAGCGGCTTGCGGGAGTCCTGAGCACGGACGGCGGGCTTGGCGTCAGAGGCCATAACCGACGACGAAACAGCGAGAAACGTGACAACGAGAGCGATAGTGAGTTTCATGGAGCAAGATGGGGTCGGCGAAATGGGGTACAACCAAGCACCTCCCAACCGAGCCCCCACCGGTTGTTCCCCGTCAAGAAGCTGTCTCCACAGAGTAGCGGTTCCCTGGGAAGGTGATGGCAACCCGGGCAATCTGGCCCTCGGCGTCGCTAGGGTACACCTCAATGAGGCGAATCGCAGTCATAGGGGCTAGACCGTGGCGTAGGTCTCGGGGGTGCGACGATGGGCCGGGACGGGGCGATATTGGGTCAAAGCTGCCCGGCGGGCGAAAACGAGCCGTGGCAGGCCCTTCCCGAACTGGTCGGCGGTGGGATCTGCGATCCAAAGATCCGGACCTGCCTCGAAAGTAACTGCAACATGCCAAGCCACAGCCCCATCGGCCATAGCGTAGCTGAATTCTGCCAGGCGGAAGGTGATCCACGGGAACGCGCGAATGAGCGACTCCACAAGCCCGTCAGACTCGTCAGCGCACCGGCCCTCAAACACCCTCGGGTTGTCACCCCACCCCAGGAAAGCCTCTGAGGCAGCCCGCCAGGTCGAGCAATGCTCGGCGATCTCCTCCACAAGGGGGCCGGAAGAGGCTATTGCCCCCTGCACGCCGGCAAGGATTGTCGCGGCGGCCGCCTGGAGAGTGCCTGCGTCGGTAACTGTGGGCGTTCCCATGCTTCCAAGTTGGGAGGCGCGCGTGGGCAGGCCGGAAGCTAGCGAGCCCGTAGCTCTAGGGAGGCCCCCCGGGGGGTAGGCAAACGGCGGGTCGCTCGCCGTGGGAGGAGGCCCTCAAGGGCGGCAAAGTCGTGCTCCGGTGTGCCGCTCAGGATCACATTCTGAAAGGTGGCCATTTCAGCCAGCTCAACCGAGGCGCTTGCCATGCGGCGCGAAAGCTCGGCGGGAGACATGTTGCCACGGGCAACCAGGCGGTCCCGAAGAGTATCGAGGGAGTCGGCGGCCACGAAGACCTCTATCAGCCGGCCATGGAGGCGGGGATCGCCCGAAGCAGCCTTCCTCAGGCTTCGGGCGCCCTGGATGTCGAGGATGCCCACAAGGTTCGTATGGTCGAGCCGGTCAACGACAGCGGACCGCAAAGTCCCATAGCGGTGCTTCCCGTGGACGTACGCCCATTCCAGGAAGTCGTCGCCCTGGAGGCGGGCATCGAACTGTGCCTCACTCATGAACAGATAATCAACGCCGTCCACCTCGCCTGGTCGCGGGTCGCGGGTCGTGGCAGTCACGAGACGCTCAAAGCCAGGGACCTCGCGAGCAACCCGGTTGCACAAAGTCGTCTTACCGGCGCCTGACGGGCCGACGATGACAAGGAGGTGTGTCGGGGACTGTGAATCGTGCTGCATCCTCAACAAGTATGGGGGGGGGCGATTCGCAGCGCGTTCAAGATGCACTAGACCCGGAAGACGCCGTAGACATGGCGCGGGGCAACAGCCGTCCGGTTCCGGCGCTCCATCGCCATGCGGATCAGGACGTACATCGCAGGGAGAAAGAAAACGAGGGCGACTACAGCGTAGTCGAAGGGCTCAAGGGGTGTCATGACCCAAGATGGCGACTCAACCCCCGAGGACCGGCTGCTTCGCGCGGATGGACTCGATCATGCGAAAAGCGCCACCCGGACCATCCGGGGCCGTGAGCGAGCGGTTCGCCTGCATCCGCTCATTGTCCGAAAAGACATCCTCCTTGACCGCACGCCGCATCCAGTCGTCGAGGCTCTCGGCGGACGTGGGGGCGCAAAGGTCGGCGATAGCTACGAGGAGTTCTTCGATGTCATGCATGGTGCGTCAAGATGGGTCATTGGCTGAGCGAGTTTTCGAGCGACATAAGCGCAGGATGTCCGTGACCAAGAACCTTGTTCAGCGCCATGGACACCCGACCAGGAGTCAGGCCCATTTCTCCGTAGGAAAGGCGACCGAGCCTGACGGCGAGCTTGCGCGCCTGCTCGGTGGTGATGAGGGCATGGCTCACAGCTCGGTCCAGAGCGCCTGGCACATGAGCCGGTGCGACTGTGACCGGATTGTGGAACTTCTCCTGTTGGCGAAGACCAACCGAGTGGTGCGTGTCGTTGTAGAGGCCGGAGATGGATTTGGACATAAAGCAAGATGGGTCGGCGGCTCCTCTGGTCCGATCAAGCGTGCGCAGGAGGGGCGGATTTGGCGGACGCAGCCTGGAGTTCTGCGTTAAACCGGCAGAGATAGTCGTGGGCTGTCTCGACGTTGTAGTTCCTGCGATTCACCGCGTCCGCGACCTTCTTCGAGAAGGTCTCGAAAATGGCCTTACCTGTTGCTTTGCACGTCACGATCCAGCTATGAGGTTGCATGTGACAAGATGGAGTTCGTAGGACAGCGACGGAAGTCGCTACACTCGCCGCCGGGATAGCCCCTAAGTCAAAAGGGGTGCCTGGCTTACCCATGGCACCCCTTTTGGAAATTGGCGGCCGCGTGGGATTCGAACCCAGAGGCTATCATCCCCTGCCCCAGTGGTCAGCGCAGCCGTATAAGGAACCTAGTGAAGCAAGATGGCCTGAGCGGAACGCTAACTCCGGTCCCGAAGGGCAACCGTCGCTCCCGTCGAGTAACGGCCTGTGGGAACGATTGCGGCGGTGAACCGCTCGTTCAGTCGGCCCAAGATCGTGTCCAGTCGGAACTCGGCATTGGGACGGCCACCGTTCCTCCGAAGCTTCGACCCGACGATGGACTCCACCTTGCTGGTCGCTACTTCGTAGACGACGACATCAAAGAGAGGCGCTGTCGATTGCGAGTGGGTTTGCATGGGCATGGGAGTGGTCAGGTCGAGGCGAAGAGGGGAAGGTCCTCGACTCCGCTCGAAACAGGGGCGCGCACGATGGCGGTTGCCGCTCGGATCACGGCGGTGAAGAGGGGGACGTAGACCGCCTGACCCAAAAGTCTCCAGGCGCGAGTCTTGGCCTCGGGGAGTACGTAGCTGTCGTTCAGGCCAAAGATTCGGCGGCCCTCGCTCACGGTGAAGTAGCGATAGGTGTCCGGCAACGTGGGATGGGCAAGCAACGGCTGATCGTTCTTAGTTTCGCCATACTCGGCGGTCAAAGTGCCCATGGAAATATCAGTCGGTTTGACGACCTGGAACCCGAAACCGCTACCGCGCTCAGCATTGCGCTCGTTGACCCGGAAGACCCACGGCTTGCTTTCGCGGTTCCACCAAAGCTCCTGGGGAACGTCGCGGTCAAGAAGGTCGCCCACGGTGGTGCGCCGGGCATCAGTCGCGAGGGGGGTCGGCCACACAAAGGGCTGGCGGCCGGCCTCGGGAGTCGTGGCAACGAGGACGGTGCGCGTGCGCTTTGAAACCGCGCCAAAATCCGCAGCGCTCATGACCTGGCTGTCTACGCTGTAACCCAGGCGGCGGAGGGCGCCAGAGAGGCTTGCCCAAAGCTCCTTATCCTTGAACCCCGGGGCGCACTCCAGGATGACCGTGCGCGGGTTGACGCGGGAGATGATGAGGAACGCCCAGAAAGCCATGTCGCCCAGCGGGTGTTCGGTGGCGGGCCGCGAGCGGTCGATCTTGCTGCCGTCGGCGTTGAGCGTGCGGCAGCGCGCCCAAGGCTGGCATGGGAGGCCGAGTAAGAGCAATTCAACCGGCGTGAGACTCGTGGAAAAAGCCGCCTCGTGGACCGACATTTCGTAGACGGCCGCGCTCGGGTGGTTTCCGGAGTAGGTGTCGGCCGTGCTGCCCTCGATCTCGACCGCCCATTTGGCGGTATAGCCGGCCTCGACGCCGGCCTGGTCAAGGAGGCCAGCGCCGGAAAAAAGGGAGCCCATCGAGCCATCGCTCGGGCGCGCCCGCTGCTGTTGGTCGAGCGGATGGACCGTAAGCACGATCTCGCGCTCGCTCACTCGCACTTGGATCGTCCGGGAATCGCCGAAGACCTCCGACAAAAACTTCGCATTGAGGTCGATCAAGGGGTGCCCGTTCTTCTCTTGGACGCGCTTGCCGGAAGGCTCCTCGCAAGGGCTGATCGAAAGAGTGCCCGCGCCCATTCGGATCGAAATCCATTGGCCGCCGGCGAAACCGGCCCTGGCAAGGTATCGGGCATTGACGAAATAGCGGGGTGCGCCGCGCTGCTGCCCAAGATGCACTACGGACTCATGGATGAGGTTCGATTTCATGGCGATTGAGGCTTCAAGATGGAGTCAGGTGGGACGGGTCTGCGCCTTGCGGACAGCCCTGGCGATGAGTTCATCGAGCGCGGCCTGCTTCACCTTCTTGCCCGGACCATCGAGGGTAATCAGGACGCAGCGGAGCGTCGCGTCATCAGCGGCAGGGACCTTCGAGAGGTCCGTGGGAGCCAGCCAGCCGGCCAGCGGTTGCTCGGGTGTGCTCACGGGAATAATCCCGTCAGCCCTGGGAATCGGGCGTCGCCAACTGCTTGAAGCGGTGGTGGCGAATTACCCAAACCGCACCGGCCACAAACGCCACCGTCGCAATCGAGTGGCTCAGAATGTAATGCCCCGGACGATTCGCCGTAAGAGTCTGCGCAAAGGCGGCCAGCAGAAACACGGCGCAGAGGACACGGTCGAAGCGATGGGATTTCATGGGATGTAAGGCAAGATGGGCTCCTCAGTAACGACGCTCGCGTGCGCGGTCAGCTTTCTCCAGTTCCATGTCGATCACCTTCGAGTGGCGCTCGATGTACTCGGCCACGGCAGGATAGCGTCCGTCGAGCCAGTTCGCGTCACGGAGGCGGTCCAGATAGCTGGCGGGCACTTCGCCGATGGGTTGCCCAACAAAGGCGCCAAACGGCATCGTGCTCTTGTCGTCCATGACCCGAAAGGAGCGGGAAGCAACTACCGGGGCCACGGGACCGCGAAAGCCCTCGCGAACATACTCGTCGCCACGGCGGATGCCGGTATCGGTCAGTGTGTCGGATTCCATGCCCCAAGATGGGGCTAGCCGGCAATCGCGCGGCGGCCGCTCCAAGTGCCATCGGCCTCTAGGCACTCGATGACATCCGCCTTGTCAGCGGAGATGTCCCGCCAACCAACCGGCAGGCAAAGAAAGGCGAAATCGTCCCCGACCAGGACAACATCTCCGGTCGAAAGGCTGCGGGTCCTCCCCGCAACTGAGGCCCACTTCCCGCCCTGCTCCGGATTGTTCGAGAGGTCGAACGCGTACTCGGCGGCCTGCACGGGCGTGGTGCCCTCGGGCAAATCAACTACGAAGGCGATGCGCCGCGTCGGAATATCGACCTTCGTGCCCGATACCTGCGTGCCCGACGCAACAGTCTTGCTGATGCTCATGCCGAACATGATCGCCGTAAGTTTCGTGGTCATCGTACCCCAAGATGGGAGGGGCGCGCCCGGGCCTTAGGCCGCAATCCCTTGAACGTGGCGGGCTGCGAAGAACTTCCCGATTGCCTCGCCAAGTGCCTCAAACGGGCGGGCGACAACGCCCTGCCCAAGGACCTCATACGCGGTCGTCCGGGGAAGTTTGGCAATGGCGGCGATGAAGGCATCGTCAAACCCGTGGATGCGGGCGACCTCGGTCGGGCGAAGGAGGCGGTAGCTGCCCTCGCTTGTGCCGCTGCTCACGAAAACGCCCGTGGGCTGAATCTTGCCATACGACTTCGGAATCGTCGGGACCTTCACGCTTTGGCGGGTAAGGATGCGGCGGGAGAACCCGCAACCTTCGCTGGCCTTGCGGTCGCAATACTTCGTGTGTGCTGCAACCTGCGCGGGGCTGAACTCGTCGGCCTTGTCCTGATCCGTGACCGGGTCCAAAAGGTTCTCAATCGTGCCGCTAAAGTGGACCGGGGAGTAATCCCAGCTGAACCGGCCCAAACGGGAGGCGACCATGACCCAGCGCACGCGCTCCGTAGCGGTGTTGAAGTCCGTGAACGGATTGACGACGTACTCGCTCAACTGGTAGCCAATCGCCGAGAGGTGGGCGCGAATGGCTGCCGCGCTGAAGGTCGTCCGGTAATTGCTTACGTTCTCGAAAACGACGCCCTCGGGGCGGCGCAGCGTGATTTCGTGGAGAGTCGGGATGAACAGGTGCCCAACGTCCGGGTGCATCTCGGCGCACGATAGACCGTTCTTGGAAATGCCCGCTGAACTCGCGCCGGTGCAGGGAATGCCAGCGAGGAAGATGTTCGTCGCGTTGCCGGAGGGAAAGCTGGTCTCCTCGGGAGCATACCCAGTGACTGAACCAAGGGCGGTCGAGGCTTCGGGGTGCTGGTCGGAGAAAAGGCGCAGGTAGCGACCGTCAATCTCGACGACTCCAGCGACGGCCACCTTGCCATAACGGGAAAGGCCACGGGAGAAAGGGGCGCAGAGCGTGCCCATCCCGGGGAAGAACTCTTTGAGAGCGAAGGTTGCCATAAACCAAGATGGGGCGGGCGTCCGGGCGTAGGTCGGCCAAGCGACAGCATTCAGCCCGACTCGCCAGCTACCGTTTGAAAGTGACGGCGTCGGTCTGTGCCCAACCGCACGCAACGAGGAACTGGCGGCAAACCTCCTGCGTGATGTCGGCATCCGTTGAGCCCTTGGGGGCGGGGATTTCGTCGGCACCAAAGAGGTCGAGCTGGCCTGTCGGAAGCACGGCGGAGGTCTGGATGCGAACCGTCGCGGGCTTGGCCCAAGCTATAAGGGCCGTGGCAGCGATGAGGTTGCTGGCGGAAAGAGCGGCCTCAATGACGGCGGGGCGACCGGCGGGCCTCTCCAAACCCGTGCGCAGGGCAATTGAACCTGCGGCGGTGGTGAGCGTGTTGCCATCAATCGTCCACGTCTCGGTCGAAACGATGCGAACCGAAAAGGCGCGAAGGGAGGGAAGAATTTGGGCGAGCCCGACCGAGAGCTTGACGCGAACCTCGGGAGCCGAAAACCGGGCCATGACAGACGACCCCTCGTAAGAAAGGATCGCGGAACCGTTCCGCTTGGAAACGTGGGTGCTGGAGAGAATCGCGGGGCGGATGTTCAGCCCCGGTCCCATGCGAGGCTCGACGACGAAGCCCGTGCCAACGTCGAATCCGTTGTTGCTCAGGCGGGAGTAGGAATCCTCAACCCAAAGCCGACGATTCAGGCCGGTAGAGCAGTTGCCCAGAGTGGTGAGGATGCTGTCGGATCTCATGGTGCAAGATGGGGTCAGCGTAGGTCGCGAGGCGTGGAAGGCGGATGTGCAGCGAGGGTACAGGCACAGTGGAAACTACGGCGCCCACGGCGTGCGGGTCGCCGGGCCATGCATGCATGACCTCGACTAGCCAGATTTCGTGGGGCGTCTCGCGGACGCGCTCGAACTCGGAAACGCAGTTGCGGGCAGAGCCAGCCCTGCGTCACGCATAGACGCCCGGGCGGTCGGACTCTGGGTCGGGCCGCAACCCGTGGGCCGAGATGTCGTCGCGGCTGAGCGACGGGGCCACGTGGAAGTAGATCCAGCTCACTTCCGGGGCGACTTGGCGCGAATCGCCTTCAGCTTGAGGTGCTTTCGCAGTGCCGCGCCTGTGAAAGGCGTGCGCTTCTCTGCAAGGTGCTTGGCGATGACGGCGCAGGTCTCCTCCCAGCTGCGGGTCTCCCAGAGGTCCTGACCTTCGGGGGACAACTCAACCTCGGCGAGCGCCACGGCGACCGCGCTTAGGTTGTAAAAGTTGCCGATTTCGCGGAGATGGTCGGCGTGGTCATCGGGGATCTCCCGGGCGATGCAAGCAGCGTTGGCGGCGGCGGCGAGGGCAAGGGCGGCAGTGGTAGCGGTCATGTCCCAAGATGGCGGCCGTGCCCTTACCGGGGGGTGTCAGACAGCCAGCAGCGGTTGCCCCATGGTAACGGCCTTCGCAACCTTCGCGGTGCGTGCCGGCGCGAGGCTCTTCGTAGGCAACGAAGTCTTGAAGAAAAGGGCGGTGCCGGAGTCGGCTCCATATCGGAGTTCGTAACCCCAAGTCCGAATCCCCGGAGCACTTCCGATCCGGGTATCGGTGGGCTTGCTGGGCTCAATCATGCGCGAGACGATGATGTCGCGGCCGAGGGTCAGCGGATCAAGAGCCGTGACTTCGTGGACGTTGTGCGCCCACTCCGAACGGTCTCCGGAGAAGTGGCACGTCTTCACGAGGTAGAGGTCACCGACTTTTAACTCGCTCAAGGAGTGGATTCGGGCTCCCGGCTGAAAAGCCCCCCACCCCACCTTGGGGTCGGCTGTCGGGAAAGGCGGCTTCCTGCTCGGAACCTGTGCGTAAGCCCGGCGATGGGCCGTTGGGGCAGCGTTCATGGGCCAAGATGGGGCAAGGGTCGCCCTAGCCGCCTCCCGGGATGCCAAGGCCGTCCAGCCTGGCCTGGGTCAACCCATGCTGCGGTTTGACCGGAGAACCGCCCGAAGCTGGTACGCCTGAATCGCCTGTTGGGGGGTCATCCGGGAAGCTCGTTGGCCACCCATCCACCCCCACTTGGCCATTGCCAGCCAAAGTGCAGCGCTCGTCACGAAAAAGAAGGTAATCGCGGCAAACACGACCAGTTGCCACGCAAGCGGAACGCCCCTCATTTGCCACTGCATCCACTCGATGGCCTCGGCTGTAGCTGCGGCGGACAGGTAAAACCCCACCAACGAGCCGACTGCGGAGGCGGCAATAGCGGCCAAGGTCGCGAAAAATAGCGAAGCACTCGCAAAAAACGTGCCTACGGCGAGGATGAATGACTCAAGGTGCTCCATGCTGTAAATTATGGGGGATCTCGGGGCACTGCTACCGGGACCTCGCACCGGTTATCGGAGGCAGGGATCGCCGGCGGCAAGCCTTTTGGCGATGTCCACGGCCTGCGACTCCACGCCAAGCCAGTCGTCGTAAGCCTCAGTTGCGGGAAACCCGTTCGCCTGGGATGTGACGATCCAAGCGCCCTCACCGTCGCTCTCTGCCCAGAAGAACAGACCGGGCTGGGACGTTGACTCGAATTTGATCGGCTCCTTCGAGGGACTGGCGACGGCCGGGGATACGCTCATGGGGCAAGATGGCTGCGGAAAGTCTCGCTAGGGCGCCGCAAACGGGCAAGAAAGCCCGATAACGCCCTCAAATGGACCAAGTGGCTACTCCTCCAGGCTTCGTCGATCAAATGCCCCAGCGGGGGGCGTGGAATGCCCCTGTGAGCGAGCCTGAGCCCTGTAGCTGGGACAATCAGGTCCTGTTGCCTGACGGGAGGACAAGCTACGGGGTGTTCATGCCGGGAGCCGGATGGTACGTCCGGGACCGGTTCCTAGACGTTCTCGGGTGGCGGAAGCTGGACAACCGGCAGATCACCTGCGGGCGCGACCTGCGATCCCTCTAAGGAGGCCCCCCGGGGGGTGGGTAAACGGAGGGCGAAACGCCCACAGGCGTTCAAACCGGGTGCGAGTCCAGTTCCTCAATCGCCCTGCGGGCGTCGTGAGCGGACATCGTGGGGCGCACGTAACCGGCAGTCTGGATGCGGTTCCGGAACTCGGTCTTGACGGCGAGAAACTTGTCAGCGCCCAGCATTTCAAGCTCGGAGGCAAAAAGGCCCTCCTGTGCGTGGTACCCCTCGACCTGCTCTAGCGCCCGGCGGTACTTCGCCGCCAGCTCGCGATTGCGCTCGCGGTACTTCTGGAGACGCTCGGAACTGCCCGCAGCGAGCCATGTGAAGAAGCCAGAGGCCAAGGCCGCAGCTACCGCGGAGCCCCCAGTGACAATGTTCGGGTCAATCATACCCCAAGATGGGAGGCGTCGGAATAGAGGTACAAATGCCGCAGGTCCCTCTCCCGCTCAACGGTCGCCGGAGAGAAGTCTCCCATGGCTGGCATGTCGAACCGCACGACCGCCTTTCCGTGACGCGTGCCGACGACCGTGCCGCAAAGGACCCCCGAGCGATTGAAGACGGGCGCAAGCCGAGGATCGCGGCACACAAAATGGACAAGGTTTCCGATGAGTGCGACCGGGTCGCCGGACGCAGGGACCATGTCGGCGCCGAACGTGTCGTGCGAATGCCTGTCGGGCTGCATCAGGGCCTCGTCAGTGACAAGGATTGGGCTCGTGTAGTTCGAGAGGTTTTCGCCGCCATCGGCCTGCTGCACGACCTCTACGGGCAACGGATGCCCGTAGGTCGTGCCGTAGCGCTCATTGTAGCCCAGGAAGCGGATGCCGGTGAGGGCTTCCCATGCGCACGAGGTGGTGTGAAATGTGGACTCGCGATTGATGAACCTCACGCGCCCGTCGATGGTGATGACCGCGCTCGACGCACTCATGCTGCTCCACAGCGTGAACCGGCGACCGGCGATGATAACGTCATACCGGCTGTGCCAACCTGGGGCGGGGAAAGACGAAGGGACCTTGTGCCCGTTCAACCGCATCGTGCGGGTGTGCCATGCAAGCAGCCTTAGCGTCGGCACCGTGATCGTCCTGGGGCGGATGACTGTAGCGCTCATGAGACAATTATGGGAGAACGGTGCGTGGATCGGGTTCAGGATGATACCCGTGGGCTGTCCTTGGAACGGGTTCCATTCCAGCGGTCGGCAAGTACCTGCCTCGCAAACTGCCAGTCCCTGCCGTCAAACCAGAAGTCTTGAACGAAGACCTTGCGAAAAACTTCCCCGAACGAACAAACCCACTTCGCCAGGGCCACGATCAGCCCCCATGCAAGCGCGAGCAGGTAAACCACGGCGATCCCGATTGCGGCCAGAATAACGAGTGCGCGGTGCCCCATAAGGGACGCATCGACTGAGGAAGTGGCGTGCATGAATCAAGATGGCCTGACTGCGCGAAGCTCCAGAACGAGGGCGTCTCGGAGGAGGGCGCGGGCAACTTTGTCAGCCGCTCTCAAGACCCGCCGGCGGTTACCTGGGACCATAGGGGTCACGTCGGCCACGGGTTCCCACGAGGAATCGTCGCCAAGCCTGGAATATCGGGCTGCCTTCGCCTGCCTACCCACCTCGCCCTCCTCGGCCCCGTAGGCGTCGAGGTAAATCTGGGTGTGAGGGACCCTGAAAATCGAATGAAGCACGGCGCCATCGCTGCGAAGCGTCAGGCATTCGCCCGCCGGAGCCAAACGTGCAAGAGCCGCCGTAAGGGCGTGGCAATGGCCATTCGCGAAGTCGAACGTGAGGGAGGTATTCACTCCCCAAGATGGCCGCCTCTCGGAATCAGACCGCGAGAAGCAATTGGCCTGCCCGTTCGGGAACCTCTTCGCCGGGTGAGGAACTCCACATCGAGACACCGTGGCGAACCTTCGGGAGTAGCTCCAAAGCCTGTTCCACCGTCAAGGGCGTCATGTATGCCCGGTTATCTCGTGTCTGCGCCATGAGGTCGCCGTACGACTTGAACCGGGCGTGAGCCTCCGCGCTAAGCAGCAGGGATGCCGCCGTCTTGCTGGTATCGGCAGCGACGACGCCCTCAATCCAGTCAGACTCCCCAACGACCTCGAACGAGACATGGAAGTAGCGTTCGCCGGAGCCAAGAATCGGAAGGCCGTCGGCGCGGTCAGTGCGGAAAGGGAGCGTCTTTGAGGGCATGGCGCAAGATGGGTCACTCGTCACAGGTCCTCGAAACAAGGTTAAGGATACGCTGGAATAGCCCCACCCTGGGGGCGCTGTAGCGCAAGGGGTCAAGGGTCTCGTCCCAGTAGATGCCGTCGATCATCGGCGCAGAAGCGTCAAGCAACGCGGTAACCGCCGCGTCAAGCGTGTCGCAAAGCGCAACCGTGGTGCCTGGGTGTCGCTGACCCCAGTATGTGCAAAGCTGAACCGTGGGTGCCCAGCACAGGCACTCGCGCAAGCGGCCGCCCTCAACAAGCTCGGCATGGGCCTCCGCCTTGGTGAGGTGCATCGTGAAACACGGTTCCCCGTCCTCGTTTGTCGCCCAACACTTGAATGCAAGGCGGCGCTCAACTAACCCGCGAGCGGCGGCGATAGCCGTCAGTTGGTGCTTCGGGATGCTGTAGTAGTCCGCGAGGACGAACCCCCCGGGCTTAACGAGACTCCAAAGGGGGCGACCCCCAAGCTCTGCGATCATGAGCCAGGCGTCAGCAGTCTCCTCGTCGATGGAACAGGAAAGGCACGGCCCCTCATTGCTCGCGCCCCGCGTTGGCGCCAGAGGATTGTCGAGGAATCCGTAATGGAGCAGCGCTCCATCGTGGCAAACCGTCGGAATCTTCAGACCTGCTAGTGCAGGGGCGATAACGGGCATGGCGCAAGATGGCGCCTACTATGCCGCTTACCTGTCGCTGCGTATGCCAGCGAGGAAAGTTCCGTCGATAAATCCAGCCTCTGAGAAGAAGCAGGCGACCGCGGAAACGATAACCGCCAAAAGGGAGACGACGGCAGCGACGATCATGAGAGCGTGCGGCGCGGTTCCGTGTGAGGCCCTGAGGATGGTCACTGCGCTGAACAGGAGCACAAGGGAGAGGGAGGCGAAAAGCCAGGTGGTCTTCTTCATGAGGGGGAGGGAATAGGGGAGATTGCGGTGCGAGAGACAGAGATGCGAGGCCGGAATCGGCGGGATCAGGCGGCCCTCCGCTGGTGCGGAAGCCGGTGGTGGGCGAAGTCGCGGATGCGCTTCTTCCATTCCGCGTCCTTGTCCTTCTTGCGCTGGGGACCGCCGAAAGCGCCCTTGGTCGTGGGGCGGGGACCGGACGGGCCGGACGGGCTGCGCCAGAACGCCTCAGAGCCGAAGAAGTGGTCGCAGGACGGGTACGCGCGAATGAGGTACGGGTTCATCGTGAGACAAGATGGCGGAGGTTCGCCTACCAGTTGGTCTGGTTGATGAAGACCCACTTATCGGCGGGTGCCGGGTCTCCCGGGCGGCGCATCTGGTCGCGGCCGAAAATGGTAACTGCGCCGGGATCGGCCGGCCAGATGATGACGACCAGGTCGCCACCAAAGCCAACGCCATCCGTCATGTAGCCTCGAACGAGGCCGACAACGGGGTTGTGGGCAGCGACCTCCTCGTAGGTTTCGCCCGTGTGCTCGGCGTAAGCCCGGGCAACAGCGTCCTTGATGTCCTGAGGGCAGGGTTCGAACTTTGAGGCGCTCACGAAATTGATCCTTCAGCGTAGGCAATAGCTTCCTCTACTGCGGTTCTGATCTCGGCATTCAGACTCACCAAAGGCAGTCCGGAGCCTTCGTCGTGAGCTTCGATGGTGGCGTTATCGTCGGCCAACACGAGCCTGAGCGCGAGCAGCAGTTTCCGTTTGGCCACAAATTCGTTCCACTGGTGCGCGAGAACAGAGTTCTCAAGGTGCTCAGCGTTGAAGTGAGCCTCGCGCCACCGGGCGTCCTGTTTGCGCCCCTGGGGAATCCCGAGCGCCGTCTGCCAGAATGGGTTGTCCTTGGTGTAGTCGATGAACGCGGCGTCATCGTACGCAGCAACGTCCATGAAGTCCGGGATGCGGACGAAACCGGGGCGGACAGGGCGGGATTGGTCGAGGTGATTATCCCTTGAAGACATGTAAGGAACGTGATTGATTAGGTGCATGAAATACAGCCTGATGGACTTCCAAGACCAATTCCCCGATGACCGCAGCGTGCTGGACTACCTGTTTGCCAGCCGCTTCCCGAAGTCGTTTCCCTGCCCTGAGTGCGGCAAGACAGACTGCTTTTACCCAGTTGAGAAACGCCGCTCTTACTCCTGCTCTTGGTGCGGCCATCAGGTCTATCCGACCGCTGGCACGATCTTCCACAAGTCCAGCACTAGCCTGCGCCTCTGGTTCTTCGCCATCTTCCTGATGTCCAACTCTCGCAACGGGGTGGCCGCTAAGGAACTGGAAAGGCAACTCGGCGTCACCTACAAGACCGCGTGGCGCATGGCCCACGAGATTCGCAAGCTGACGGGTGGCAGGCCCCCGAAGTTCAAGGGTGAGGTCGAAGCCGACGAAACCTACATTGGCGGCAAGCGGAAGGGAAAGCGTGGCCGTGGAGCCGCTGGCAAGACGGCGGTCGTTGGCGTGGTCAACCGCTCCGGTGGCGTCGTCGCTGTGGTCGCTCCTGTCGTCAATACGGCCCACGCTATGTCCAACCTGCTCAAGACCACGGAGCAGGGCGCAACGGTCCACACGGACGAACTGAACGTCTATAACCTCGTTGGGAAGCTCGGGTTCAAGCACCACGTTGTCAGGCACGGCTCTGGCGAGTACGTGCGCGGCAACTGCCACACCAACTCCATCGAAGGGTTTTGGAGCCAACTCAAGCGGTCGATTGACGGGACGCATCATCATGTCAGCGCGAAGCATCTCCAGAAGTACGTGAACGAGTTCGCTTTCCGGTACTCGAACCGCTACGCGAGCGAGGACGGGACAACGATGTTCGCTTTGATGGCGGGTAGGGCACCTTTGCCGCGAGACGCAGCAGCTTGAAGAAACGTGTTTTTGATGCGCTCACGTTCCCACCTCCGCAATGCAGATAGTGTCATTGTGAGCGCCACCGTGAGCAACCATCAGGATTTCAACGATTTCAAACCCACGCTCTTTGCCCATTCCCGCGCTATTCCAGCCAAAGGACAAGACGGTTGCTCCGCGCCTAAGGCACCCCATCGCCGCATCCCTGGTTCGCTTGTAGAGCGCCCCATTTTGGGTTTGCTGCATCGACGCCCGTATTCCAACGGAATCGTAGCATTCGGACATCTGGCGCGGGGAATAAGGTGGGTCGAAAAGCAAGAGGTCGGCGCTGACTCCATCGGCTTGCAGCACGTTAAGAAACTCCCACGATTCAAGATGCCGTTTGGCCCTGGTCTTGGGGTTCAGATCGTTTGTGAGCGTCGCCAAATCACAATTGCGAGCGAACGGATCGACGCTGATCTTGCTGGCAGCGAGGTAGCGGCTTACAAACTCCCTGATGGGAGGAATGCTGAACGTGTCGGCGTTAGGCATCGCCCAAACGCGATTGAATTTAATGGCGGTCATGGCCTTCAATGTATCATGCCTTGTTACGTGTCGCAATGGGATACTCGCCTTGGTCGAAGTCGTTCATAGGCGCGTGGGCGTGGAGCAAGATGGGGTCAGTCCTTGGTCGCCGCCGTGATTCCGGCGCGGGCCAGCGTCAGGATACCCTTGAGCTTCAGCGTGCGCTGCGCCTCGGTGTCGCTTAGGGCGTCTACGGCAACGGTCTCGATGTTGCGAAACAGCCCGAGGAGCTTGGCGTGGGCGTTGCAGGCGCGGATGATGAAGTCTGCCTTCGCGGGATTGGCGTAGCAAAGTAGCTCGCCCTGCTCACGGTCCTGAATCTCTGCCACCTCTTCCGAGCGGGGAGGTTTTTCGTTCGTCAGCAAAGCCTCGTAGGAGTCGAGCACCGCATAAGCGGCGATCACTCCAATTGCAGCGCGCGGCCCGGTGGCCAGTGCGTCGGCGGTAGCTGCCTCCTGGGTCGTGGCGAAGGGATTCGCCGCGTCGAAACCGCGCAGGAACTCCAAGACGCTAGGATATTCCCGAAAGCTGTCCATCTCCCGTTTCACGTTGCTCGAAAGCGTGCAGGGCGAGTCGAGGCTGACAGGGAGTGCTGCGTCGTCCGTCACAAGGAACTCGATCTCGCCGATGGTTCGCGAGTACGCCTCGCATCCTCCGCCTGTGGCCATGGAGGCGAACCGCTTGCTGGCCATCGCGACTGCAACCGCGAGATAGCCAACGGACAGGTCGGCGGGAAAAGTAGATAGGGTGTCCGTGGTTTTTCCGGAGACATACTGCACCCCTACGTTGAACGCATCGCCGTCGAACCCGGCTGCGACATACGCGTCCGCGTCGGCGTCAACGGGGAGCGACAGGAAGAACGGGTACTCGATGTTGGCCCTGAACCCGGCATCGCTAAGGACGGCGGCAATTGAGCGCAGTCGGGTCTCGTTGTCGGGCCGTGTGGCGGAAGTGGGCATGGGAGGGGGGCGGAACTACGGCAAGATGGTTCGGGCGAGAGGTCAGACGGGCTCGCAGGAGAGGAGGTCGTAATGGGGAACCGAAACCTCGCTCCGGGGCACACGCTTGCCGGAGAGCGTGAGCGATTCCTTCGCCGCGTTCCACGTGGCGACCACATCGGCGGCCACTGGAGCGGTGAACACGAAGCACTTCATGCCGAAGGTCCGGCGCTTCTCCGACCACTTGAAGATTCGCACGAAGGCCCGGGCCTGGCCCTTGATCTTCACGCGGTAGCGAGTGGCGGGTTTAAGGGGAAGGGTTGGGCTCATGGAGGAGGTGGTGGGGTTGCGTTCTGGAGCAAGATGGCGCGGCTAATGCCCCGCGCCCTAGCGAAGCTCGTAGATTTCCACAAGTGCGACGCCCGTTGCGCCGTTCGCACCCGTCACCTGCGCCGTGTAGGCCCCCGTGGGGAGCGTCACGACTATTGCCGAGTCGTTGGAGCCGGAAGT
>Ga0302195_10000041_pt1 | contig 95402 bp, 78 predicted proteins | sample II_Bog_N1_2_FD_198778 | JGI IMG/M metagenome (GOLD analysis project Ga0302195, IMG submission 198778) | Peat permafrost microbial communities from Stordalen Mire near Abisko, Sweden - II_Bog_N1_2 | ecosystem: Environmental > Terrestrial > Soil > Wetlands > Peat | place: Sweden: Abisko...
GCGAAGACGGCGCGTGCTTCGGGGGTGAAGGCGGGCGCGGCGATGGCTTCGACGAAGAGCTTGGCGATTTCTGAGGCCGCGTCGGCGTCTACGGTGCGGTTGATGCCGATGACCGAGCCGAAGGCGGAGACTGGATCGCAGGCGAGGGCTTTGTGGTAGGCCTGAAGGACGGTTGCGCCAGTTGCCGCGCCGCAGGGGTTGGTGTGTTTGACGATGATGACGGCCGGATCTGATTCGCCGGTTGGGAATTCCTGGGCGAGTTCCCAGCAGGCGTCGAGATCGACGAGGTTGTTGTAGCTGAGTTCCTTTCCCTGGAGCTGCTTCGCGCCGGCGATGCCGAGGCCGGTGCCGTCGGCATAGAGGGCGGCGCGCTGGTGGGGGTTTTCTCCGTAGCGGAGGGACTGGGCTAGCGGGAAATTGATGCGGAGGGTGGTTGGAAGCGCAGTGGTGTCGGGCGTGGCTGGGGCTTCGGGCTCGGGGGCTTCGGCGATTTTGTCCAGGGTGTTGGCGATGGCGGTGTCGTAGGCGGAGGTGGTGGCGAAGGCCTGCTTGGCGAGGCGCCAACGGGTGGGACGGGTGAGCGCTCCGTTGTTGGCGTTGAGCTCTTCGATGAGGGAGGGGTAGTCGGCGACGCGGGTGACGATGGCTACGTCTTCGAAGTTTTTTGCGGCGGAGCGGACCATGGAGGGGCCGCCGATGTCGATGTTTTCAATGAGATGGCCGAAGGCTACGCCGGGTTGGGCGGCGGTCTTTTCAAAGGCATAGAGGTTGACTACGACCATGTCGATGGGTTGGATGTGGTGCGCGGCGACGGCGGCTTCATGGTTGGCGTTGCCGCGGATATAGAGCAGGCCTCCGTGGACGAGGGGGTGGAGGGTTTTGACTCGGCCGTCGAGCATTTCAGGGAAGCCGGTTAGGTCGCTGATGTCGCGGACGGTGAGTCCGGCTGCACGGAGAGCGGTGGCGGTGCCGCCGGTGGAGATGAGTTCGACGCCGAAGGAGGCGAGGGCCTGGGCAAACTCGACCAGATCGGTTTTGTCGGTGACGCTCAGCAAGGCTCGGCGAATTGGCTTTACGGAAGAAATGGACTCGTTCATGATGGCACTCCTGAAGGGTGAAGGAAACTGGCGGTGGATATTGGCCAAACTCCAGAGTACATCGTAGGTTTCGGGCTGGGTTTCAGGCGGGGTGATTGACGGCGGGGTGGGAATGGGGGTGGGTAAGTTATGAATGGGACGGGCGGAGTTACGGGGTGGAGAGAAATGCTTTAAAGTTAGAAGATGGGAAGTTACTCGGCCATGCCCGAACCGGAGATACTGCCGCCTGGCGCACAAATGCCATCGCCGCAGATGGTGCGGAAGCCGCGGCCGGGGTGGGCTTCAGCGCCGGCGACTTATCTGCTGGTGGGCATCAACTGCGCCGTGTATCTGGCGATGGTGGCTAGAGGAGTGAGCTTCTGGGCTCCCCTGCCCGAACAGTTGATGAACTGGGGTGCAAATAACGCCGGATCGGTGCTTATCCATGGCCAGTGGTGGCGGATTGTCACGGCCATGTTTGTGCATGTGGGGATTTTGCATCTGGCTACCAACATGTGGTGCCTTTGGAATCTGGGGCTTTTGGCTGAGCCGCTGATGGGCACGGCGGGGGTGTTTGCGGTTTACATCCTAACGGGAGCGGCAGGAAATCTGCTTTCGACATTCTTTGGTTGGGCCAAGTACGGCAGCGACTGGGCAAGCTATCACGCAGCGGGGGGGATGAATGTGGCGGCTGTGTTTCCGCCTGGCGTGGGTGCTTCAGGGGCTGTTTTTGGAATAGCCGGAGCGTTGATTGTACTGTTGAAGTCAAACCGGCTGCCGGTGCCTCCGATTGAGCTGAAGAAGCTTCGCAGATCGGTGATTTATTTTGCTGCGTTGAACCTGGTTCTTGGCTTCTCAATCAACGTTGGAACTCACTTCATCGGTTCCGGGCTGAATATTGACAATTGGGCTCATACGGGCGGGGTGTGCTGCGGGTTGCTGTTTGCGGCTCCGATGGTGCCAAGGCTCGGTTCTCCGCGTAGAGTCTTCGAGATGCGGCTTCGTGCGGCAGTGGGAATGATTGTGGGGATATTGGTATTATTCGGGTTCTACCTGACGAGTTTCGCGGGTTAATTGAGGCTCGGGAGCCGAGCCCCAAGCGGACAATACTTCTTTCTCTTCAAGTTGATCTGGTCAGCAAGTAGTGGTACGAATCAGGCCTCGCAAGTCTACACATTGCAATGTGTGATAACCTACACATCAGTAGAGGTCCAGAGATGGCAACCAATCTGGCGATTGACGACCGATTGATTGACGAAGCGCGGCGCGTGGGCAATCACACGACCAAGAAGGCAGCCGTGACTGCGGCGCTCAATGAGTATATAGCTCGAAAAAAACAGGTTGAAATCCTGAATCTCATCGGCTGTATCGACTACGATCCAGCATACGACTACCGCAAACTGCGCAACCTCGACAAACTGGAAGCCGAGTTTTGAAGGTACTTGTTGATACCTGCGCTTGGTCCCTTCTGCTAAGGCGCAAGAGCAAGTCCGCGATGAGCGAGGATGAGAGGCTCATGGTCGCATCGCTCATTGACACCATACAGGACGGCCGAGTAGCCATTCTTGGCCCTATCCGGCAAGAAGTCCTTTCAGGGGTCAAGGAAGCATCGCAATTTGAAAAGCTCAGGAGCGCTCTGGAAGCCTTTCCCGACGAACAACTGACGACCTCGAATTACGAAGAAGCCTCGCGGCTCTTTAACCTCTGTAGAGGGCACGGCGTGGAATGTGGGTCAACCGACGTTCTGATTTGTGCGATCGCGGTGAGAATGCGGTGGGCCATATTGACCTTCGACGGCGGCCTGAAGCGTTGCATTGAGGTCTTGCGGGCTGAGGGGCTGCTCAAGTAGAGGGTGGTTTTCTAGCGGACGGCGGTTGCGGCGAACTTTTTGACCATGGCCAGCAGGAGCCTGCGGTCGCTTTCGTTCAAGTTTGAAGAGTAGCGGCGGATCTGGGTGAGGAAGCGAAGTTCTTCGTCATTGAGCTTCTGCGCGTTGAATTGGTGGCCGAGGGCGTCATCGGCAAAGAACTGTGCGATAGGCAGGTCAAGGGCCAGGGCGATCTTGGAGAGGGTGTCAAGCGACGGGACGGTGTGGCCGTTCTCTACGCGCGAGAGGTAGCAGCGCAGGAGGCCGGTTTTTTTCTCGATGTCTCCCTGGGAAAGGCCCTTCTGCAGCCGGTGAGTACGAATCGTGGTGCCGATCTTCATGGCCAAGTGGATCCATTCCGCTGCGGGAAGAGGTTACTTCCTAGGCAGCAATCAAAAGAGTATTGGCTTAATAGTTAACATGCAACTTGTCAGATTGCAATAGCTATTCTGTGGGATGGATGGAGCCTGTAGTTCTTTGGGTACATGGGGGAGCGGGCGCGCCGAGGTATTTCAGAGGGACTTGCGCAGCCAGGCCAGGCCTTCGACGGGATTGTCGTTGTAGGGCGGGCAGGGCTGGAAGCCGAGGTCGAGATAGAGGCGGTGGGCGACGGGCATGGCGGCGGGCGCGGTATCGAGGTAGATGTCGGTCTGCCGGGCGGCGATGGCGCGATCAATGACGGCATTGGTGAGTGCTCGGCCGAGCGCGAGGCCGCGGGCGACGGGGCGGACCCAGAGGCGCTTGAGTTCCCAGGCGTCGGGGGCGACGGTGATGGGCAGGGTGCGCCAGGCAACGAAGCCGGCGGGCTGGGCCTCATCGACTTCGAGGACATGGGCGATGAGACAGCCGCCGGCCTGTTCGAGGTAGCTGTGGGGAAGGCGCGCGGCTTCCTGCTCAAGAGAGCCGAAGCAGAAGCGGGCTGCGCCGGGCTGTGCGATGACAAAGCGGCCGTATTCGAGCAGGAGTTCGCGGGCCTGGGACAGCTCGGCTTCTGGAGAGTCGGCTGCAAGTGGATGGAGCGTGAAGGGTGAGGCAGCGTTGGGGTACGGGGCCATGATTGAGTTTACGACGGGGAATGCGGGGTTGCAGTGCTGGGCATTTAGGATGGGGCGTGGTCTGGGTTGGGGATTGCTGAGGGCTTGCCGGTAAACCTTAAGAGTGGGGAAAGCGTCTGACAGAGTACCAGGGCATAAGGCAGGGAGAGCGGATGCGGCTAGTAGCCATGCGGTCATTAGCGGTGGGGATGGTACTGGCCAGCGCGGTTGCAAGCTGCTGGGCGCAGTCTGCGGCAACGGTTGCGCAGACACCTGTGGCGGATGTGACGGGCGGGCGGCTGCACGGTGTTGCGAAGAGCGGCAATATTCCCCTGCCGGGCGTGACGGTGACGGCGCAGAATACGCTGACCGGCAAGCGTTATTCGACTACGAGCGACATGAGCGGCGCGTGGTTGCTGACGATTCCGCAGAATGGGCGGTACGTGATTCGGACGCAGTTTGCGGCATTTGCGGTGGGTTCGCAAGAGGCGCTGCTGAATGCGGCGAGCCATGACCAGGTGGTGAATTTCGATTTGCTGCTGGCATCGCGGGCGCAGGCGGCGCAGGCGCGGCAGGATGCGGCGGGCGGAACTGGGTCGGGTGGGGCTGGGGCGGATTCGGCTGGTTTGCAGGCGATTCGGCAACTGGTGGGGAACGGGGTGCAAAGTTTGAGCCTTACGAGTTCCCTGAGCGGCGATACGGAGACACAGCAGGGAACTGGCGCGGCAAGCGGAGCGGCGTTGCCGTCGATTGCGGGCAACTCCGACTTTTCCGGCGACTCGGTGGCGATCAGCGGGCAGACGGGCGCGGTGAGTCCGTTGGCCGGGGTGGACATGGATCGGCTGCGAGATGCGATGGAAACGATTCGAGCGCAGAACGGCGGACAATTCCCTGGGGGCGGCGGGTTGTTTGGCGGTGGTGGAGGCGGAGGGGGCTTTGGCGGCGGTTTTGGAGGCGGTTTCGGGGGTGGTGGCGGGCGGGGGAACTTTCGCGGCTTCAATCCGGGACAGCCGCATGGGTCGGTGTTTTGGATGGGGAGTAATTCAGCTTTGAATGCGGAGCCCTTCGCGCTGAACGGGCAGCAGCAGGAGCAGCCGGCCTCGGGCAGCAATCGGTTCGGCATCACGTTCATGAGCGCGCCGTACCTTCCGCACCTGACCAAGCCGAGCGGGAAGGATACGGTGTTTCTGACGCTTTCTGGAACGCGGCAATCGAATCCGCAGGATGACTATGCGATTGTTCCGACGGAGGCAGAGCGGCAGGGGGATTTTTCCGCGGTGGGGCTGCCGACGATTTATGACCCGACGACAGGCGCGGCGTTTCCCAACAACAAGATTCCTAGTGGGCCGAGCGGGCGGATTGCCCCGCAAGCCGCGGCACTGATGCAGATTTATCCCCAGCCGAACCTGACGCCCAGCGCCGGGGTGAATTACAACTACCATCTGCTGACCACGGCGCAGACGAACTCCACGCAGGCCGGCGTGCGCTATAACCGCAGCCTGGGAAAGAATGCGGCGATGCCGGGTGGGTTTGGAGGCGGCGGTCGCGGCGGTGGTGGGGGCGGGCGCGGTGGCCGTGCGAACCAGGGGCTGCGGCAGAGCATCAACGTGAATTACAACTGGAGCGATTCGGCATCAGACAATGTGAACTTCATTCCGGAACTGGGCGGCAAGAGCGCTACGGCGTCGAATTCTGTGCAGGCCGGTTACACGGTGGGCTATCACAAGACTACTAACATCTTCAACGCTAACTGGAACCGCAGCAACAGTCATACTACTAACTACTTCACGAATACGGCGAATAACATTGCCGCGACCGATGGCATCCATGTGCCGAACAATGTTCCGCTGAACTACGGGGTGCCGACTATCCAGCTGAGCGAGTTTTCGGGCTTGTCAGAGCAGCAGCCGAGCTTTTCGCTGTCGCAGACGATCTCGTTTTCCGAGGTGCTGAGCTGGATTCATGGCAAGAATAACTTTCGTTTTGGCGCGGACTACCGGCGGGTGCACCGCGATTTTCTGGCCGGCTCAACCGCGACGGGAAGCTTGACCTTTACCGGATTGTTTACGGAGGATCCCGCGCAGAATCCGACTGATGAGGAACAGACTACGGGCTCGCCGGTTGCCGATTTTCTGCTGGGGTTGCCGCAGTCCACGAGCTTGAACTCGTCATTGGCCAAGAGCTATTTGCGCGATAACGTTTATGACGCGTTTGCGCAGGACGATTGGCGGGTTATGCCCAGCGTGACGTTGAATCTTGGATTGCGCTACGAACTTTTCGAGCCGTATACCGAGAAATACGGACATCTGGGCGAAGTGGTCACCAACCCTGACGGGGCGTTTACAAGCGTGACCGAGGCACAGAGCGGAGCAGCGGGATTGCCGGAGGGGTTGGTGTATCCATGGCGCAAGGCATTTGCGCCGAGGATTGGTTTGGCGTGGCGTGTGCCGAAGGTGAAGCAGATGGTGGTGCGGGCCGGCTATGGGATGAATTACACGGTGGGCGAGTACAGCACGTTTGCCAACATCATGGCGCACCAGCCGCCGTTTACGAACCAACAAACCAATCAGGAAGCGGTGGGGAACACAGCATCTTCAGCATGTGCGCGGGCAGTGCCGATGACGTGCTTTACGCTTGCCGATGGGTTCCCCGAGCCGGCAACGCTGGGCAACTACGCACTTGACGCGCACTATCCGCTGCCTTATGTGCAGGCGTGGAATCTTGATATTCAAAAGACGCTGCCGTGGGGAGTGGTGCTGAATGTTGGTTACAACGGGTCGCGCGGCAATCATCTGGATACAGTGATTGAGCCGCGCGCGATTCCGACCAGCCCGGACACCGATCCGACGCCAACCAATTGCGGGGGCGCGGTGTCTTGCCTTCCGTTGAACTTTCGCTACGAAGAGGCGGTGTCGTTCTCTAAGTTCCACGCGGGCACGGTGCGGGTGAACAAGCGGCTTTCGCAGGGGATTTCGCTGGGCGCGAATTACCAGTATTCGCATTCGATTGACGATGCCGGCGCGCTGGGCGGCGTTGGGGGCGTGGGTGTGCAGGACTGGCAGAATCCGCTTGGGGAGCTAGGTAACTCAAGCCTGGATGTCAGGCACACAGTTAGTGGCACTTATCTCTACGAGTTACCTTTCGGCAAAGACAAGTTCTGGGTGACGAGCGGCGTTGGGTCGCACATTCTGGAAGGGTTCTCGGTCTCCGGGAGCTACCAGTTTGCGACCGGCGGATGGCTCAGTCCGAGTTTCACTTCATCGGTTGCGAGTACCGCGTGCGGCACTGGCGGGGTGTTGCGGCCTGATCTTACTGGCGCTTCCGTGACAGCCGGGGGCGGGACGCTGCGCCAGTGGTTCAACCCGCAGGCTTACGAGGCGCCAATGAATACGCCGGGATTCTGTAACTTCTTTGGCAATGCGCGGCGCAACTCGATTGAGGGACCGGGAACAGTGTCGAACAATATGGCTCTCTCGAAGACGGTGCAGATGGGAGACACGCGCAGCATGGAGATTCGCGCGACGCTCAACAACGCTTTCAATACGGTGCAGTATTCGGGGATTGGGACCACTGTGAATTCGCCGAATTTTGGGGAAGTGACGTCGGCTGGGCAGATGCGGACATTTCAATTCAGGGCGCAGTTCAGGTTTTAGCAGAGTTGGCGGAGTTGGCGAAGTTAGCGAGTTCGCATGGTTCGGGTGGAAGGGATTCTGATGAGAAGTCTGCTGCGACAGATTGGAGCGGGGGTTGCGATGCTGGCGCTTGCGCTGACGGGCGTGCAACCGGCTCTAGCGCAGGCCGCGCAGGTAAGCAACAACCAGCAGGGCGGCGACCAGCAGGGCGGATTCATTCTGAAGATGAACGGCGAGCTGGTGCTGACCAATGTTGTGGCGCGGGATGCGAAGACCGGCGAGGTGGTGCAGGGGCTGAAGCAGAGCGACTTCCGCGTCTTCGAGAACGGCAAAGAGCAGCACATTGACACGTTCGATTTTGAAAGCGTGGATAAGGCTACGCCGTTGAATGAGGCGGTGGTGAGCGGGCTGGCCTCAGGCGGAAACGGTAGCAAGGCGGTGGTTGTTGCAAAGGCTGAAGAGCTGCGCAATCACAGGCTGATTGTGATGTTCTTCAACCTGACCTCGATGCAACCGGAGGATCTGGATCGGTGTGTGAAGGCGGCGCAGGAATTTTTGCACGACAAGATGCAGGCGGCGGACCTGGTGGCGCTGGTTTCACTTGGGGACACGCTGAAGGTGGACCAGGATTTTACCGCGGACAAGCAGGCGCTGATTGATGAGGTGGCTGTTTACAACGGGACGGAAGGGCAGGGGTTTGCAGCGGGCGCCACCGCGAATACGAACCAGGTGGAAGACACGACGGGCTATACGCCGGACGAGAGCGAGTACAACGACTTGAATACGGATCGCGAGTTGTATGCGCTGCGCGCGGTTTCAAAGTCGCTGGAAAAGATCACGGAGAAAAAATCGCTGCTGTATTTTTCAGGCGGCATTCAGCGGGACGGCATTGAGAACCAGGCGTCGCTGCGCGCGGCGATTAATTCGGCGGTGCGTGCGAACCTTGCCATCTACAGCGTGGATACGCGCGGGCTGGAGGCGATCTCGCCGCTTGGCGATGCATCGACGGGGAGCCTGCGGGGTTCGGGCGCCTACAACGGCGCTGCGCTGACCAGCAACATGAATGCGAACTTCGCCACGCAGGAAGTGATGGGGACGCTGAGTATGGATACGGGCGGCAAGGCGTTCTTTGACTCGAATGATTTTGCTCCTGCGTTTGCGCAGGTTGAGCGGGACACATCGGCGTATTACGCAATTGGATTTCGCAGCACGGATCAGGCACGCGACGGGCGGTATCGCAAGCTGACGATCAAGATCGATCGGCCGGGCGTGAAGCTTGAGTACAGGCCCGGCTATTATGCGCCGGCGGACTTCAAGCACTCCGGCAAGGAAGACCGTGAGCGCGAGCTTGAGGAGCAATTGGCGAGCGATTTGCCGGCGACGGACATGGCGGTTTACATGGATGCGCTTTATTTCCGGCTGGATGAGAATCGGTTCTTTGTGCCGGTGTCGCTGATTGTTCCGGGGTCGCAGATTCCGTTTGTGAAGGGCGGGGACAAGGACAAGGCGACGCTGGACATTATCGGATCGGTGATTGACGAAGTGAAGCGGCCGATTGGGCATGTGCGGGAGACGGTGAAGCTGAATCTCGATCCGAGTTTGCAGGCGCGGCAGAAGAGCATTCAGTACACGACGAGCTTCAATCTGCCGCCGGGCAAGTATCAGATGAAGTTTGTGGTGCGTGAGAATCAGACTGGGCTGATGGGATCGTTTGAAGCGGAGATAACGCTGCCGGACATGAAGAAGGCTCCATTGAAGATGAGCTCGATTCTTCTGTCTTCGATGCGCGAGGCGAGCAAGAAAGAGAGCCCGCTGGTGCATGACGGGGAAGAGTATGTGCCCAATATAAGCCACGTGTTCCGCCAGAATCAGCATCTGTATCTGCTGTATGAGATATATAGCCCGGCACATGAGAAAGCGGCGGAGAATCAGCCCAAGGGGACCAAGCCGGGGATCGACTTATTGACGAGTCTGGAGCTGATTCAAGGGTCGACAAAGGTTTACGAGACGCCGCTGGTGCAGGCGAAGGCGATCAATGTGGAGGGGCGCGATGCGGTGGCGATTGAACTGGATGTGCCGCTGGCCGGGCTGAAGCCGGGACAGTATACCTGCCAGTTGAATGTGATTGACGATGCGGCGGGGTCGTTCGCGTTTCCGCGGTTTGCGGTGCTTGTGCGGGAGCCGGTTGCGGCTGCTCAGCCTGCGGTGGGCGCGCCGGCATCGGGTGCGGCATCGCCTGGCGCAACGCCACCAGGCGCCAATCCATAAGGGCAGTGGCGGCAATGGGAGCCACAGCATGAGCCGCGCTTGAGATGATAGGCCGCGGTGAATACGAGATAGGGCCCGTCGTAGTAGTAGTCTTCGGGGTCTAACCCGTGGTTTGGCTCGGGCTGCGCGGCGCTGGGTGAAACGCGATCCATTTCTCTATTTTCTCCTGAACAACTCCGTCATGCTTCGTATGTCCGAATGCAAATGGGTAGAATTGAAGCATGACTGTATCTGCCGAGGACCGGGCTCGCCGCATCAAAATCATTTTGTTTGACGTGGATGGCGTGCTGACGGATGGGACAATCTGGATTTATCCGATGCCTTTTGCCATGCCCGATGGCTTGTTGACGACGAAGATGGTGGAGGCCAAGGGGTTCAGCGCGCACGACGGCGCGGGGATGACGCTGGCTCGGCTGGGCGGCATGAAGGTGGGCATCATCACGAAGCGCATCAGCGAGACTGTGGCGATGAGGGCGCGCGATTTGAAGCTTGAGTTTGTGTACCAGGGGCAGGCCTTCAAGATGCAGGCGGTGCGCGACATTATGGAGAAGGAAGGCGTGGCGCTGGAGGAGATTGCCTATGTGGGCGACGATGTTGTGGACCTGCCGGTGATGCGCTTGTGCGGACTGGCTGTGGCTGTCGCGAATGCCCGGGAGCAGGTGAAGGCCGAAGCGCATTACGTTACGCAGCATGCGGGCGGCGAGGGCGCGGGACGCGATGCGATTGAGTTTATTTTGCGCGCGAAGGGGCTGCTGGAGCAGTGCATCGAGGCATCTATCGATGAGGGGAATCCGGTGCCGGGCTCGATGGATATTGGCAAGGGCGAGGATTTGAAATGAGTGCAACGGGAGAAAGCATGAGCGCGGAACAAAAGCGGGCAGTGGTGCTTTTGAGCGGGGGGCTGGACTCGGCGACCGTGCTGGCCATTGCGCGCAGCGAGGGGTTTGAGCCGTATGCGCTTTCGTTCTCATACGGGCAGCGGCATATCTGGGAGTTGATGGCTGCGGAGCGGGTTGCGGCGGCGATTGGGGTGGCCGGGCATCGCACGGCGACGATTGATTTGCGCATCTTTGGCGGCTCGGCGCTGACGGCTGAAATTGCGGTGCCGAAGGGAAGGTCGGCGGACGAAATGTCGCACGGGATTCCGATCACTTATGTACCGGCGCGCAATACTATTTTTCTGTCGTTTGCGCTGGCGTGGGCCGAGGTGCTGGGGGCCAGCGATATTTTTATTGGAGTGAATGCGCTGGATTATTCGGGCTATCCGGATTGCCGGCCGGAGTTCATTGAGGCTTTTGAAACGATGGCGAACCTGGCGACCAGGGCTGGGGTTGAGGGCCGGCAGCGGCTGAAGATTCATACGCCGCTGATTGCGATGTCGAAGGCTGAGATTATTCGCAAGGGGATTGAACTGGGCGTGGATTATGCGTTGACCAGCAGTTGCTATGATCCTTCTGCGAGCGGGCAGCCGTGCGGGCAGTGCGACTCCTGCGTGCTGCGGCGGAAGGGTTTCAGGGAAAACGGGATTGAAGATCCGCTAGAGAAGAACAGGGAACAGGGACTGAGGGACTAAGTATAAGACAGCAGGGATTAGGCGATCTGGATGAGCTATGCGGTTAAAGAGATCTTTTACACGTTGCAGGGGGAAGGCGCGCAGGCGGGGCGTGCGGCGGTCTTTTGCAGGTTTGCGGGATGCAATCTTTGGACTGGGCGCGAGGCGGATCGGGCGACGGCGGTCTGCAAGTTCTGCGATACGGAGTTTGTTGGTGTGGATGGAACGGGCGGGGGAAAGTTCGAGCGGGCTGAGGCGCTGGCGGATGCGGTGGCGCGCGAGTGGCCTGATACATCGCAGGGTAAACGGTTTGTGGTTTGCACTGGAGGCGAGCCGCTGCTGCAGATGGATTCTGCTTTCATTGATGCGCTGCATGAGCGCGGATTCGAAATTGCGGTCGAGACCAACGGCACGATCGCTGCGCCCGTTGGAGTGGATTGGTTGTGCGTGAGCCCGAAGGCGGGCGCAGAGCTGGTGCAAAGGCGCGGCAGCGAGTTGAAGCTGGTTTATCCGCAGGCGGGGTTTGGGCCTGAGCAGTTTGAGGGGCTCGAGTTTAAGAGTTTCTTTTTGCAGCCGATGGATGGGCCGGATCAGATTTTGAACACGCAACGCGCGGTTCGCTATTGCATGGAGCATCCGCGCTGGCGGTTGAGCTTGCAGACGCATAAGCTGGTGGGGATTCGCTAGATGCGTGGCAGTACAGAATGGTCGATTCCCTGGTCTCAAAGGGGAGACCAGGGGCGCCCAGATTTATTGGTTGGGATAGATGGTCAAGCTAACTGGGTTTTCATCGGGCTGGACAAGCCACACTTTTCGGTCCTTGTAGTAATTGAGCAGCTCGGCGTTGTGCGCGGCGTCCATTTCGCGCGCCCAGATGACTTTGGATGCGTCGATGTCGGGCGCGTTGTAGACCCACTCGTCGAGCGAACTGTGTTGGGGTGCGTAGCGGACGAGGACGAGTTGCTTTCCGGGCAGGCTGCGGAGCTTGTCTTCGAGCTGCTTGCGTGCGACGCCGAGGTGTCCGGGGCCTGTCCAGTTGGAGGCCCAGGAGCCGCTGGGCCAGCGGGCGAGACCGAGATGCAGAGGCTCAGCGCCGACGCGAACCACGGCGAGGGCGAAGAGCAGCGTGAGGGTGAAGCGCAGCATGGCCGCGCCGACGGGCTGTCCACCGGGCTTCCATAGGCGCAGGTGGCGCATCATCTGGAGGCCGAGTGCGTAGATAGCTGCGGCAGTGGCGGCAAAGTAGTGGGGGCTGATGAATGTTCCCAGCAGGACACCGACGATGGCGATGGAGACGCAGACTGTGAGCAGGCGGAGGCGGTGATCGAGGATGGCGCGGCGCAGCATGATGAGTGGAGGCAGCAGTGCGAAGCCGGCGTAAAAGAGGACGGTTCGAAAGGGTTTGAGGAGCAGGGTTTCAAGCAGGAAGCCGGATAGAGTATGAAGGCGGCTGACAAAGCCGAGCTCTTCTCCAACGTAGAAGTCGCGCATGACCTTGTGGTTATAGACGGGCTCGGGCAATGGCGATTGCCAGATCCAGTAAGGGGCAACGGCGTAGGTGTCGCGGTCCACTTTGTAGGGCGGCGTGAGGGGATTGCCGAAGACGCGATAGTCGTAATATGCCATCCAGGCACCGGCGGCGACGATCAGGAGCAGGGGCAGCGCGGTGCGGCGAAAGACTGTCGCGGCGGACGGGCGATGCTTGCTCTTGAGCATCCAGTAGCCCAGTGCGGCGGCGACGGGAAGGCAGAGGAGAACGCCTTCCGAGGGTCGGCTGAGGGCAAGGAGAATGATTCCAATTGCAAGCAGCAGAGCCTCGCGCTGACGGGTGGTGCGCATGAATCGCGGCAGGGCGCCGAGCACCAGCGCGCCGCCGAGAGCCGCGACGGCACCGGCGCCGGCATAGGTGTTGATCCAGTAGCTGAAAAGGCCGAGGCGGACGATTGCCAGCAGTCCGCCGAGCAGAGCCCATGTGGGCGGCAGCCAGGCCTGGAGCATCCAGCAGAAGGCGGCGCACATCAGCGCCGTGACAATGAGCAAGCCAAACCATGGATTGCCGAACAGGACCTTGCCCGCGGCCAGCACCAGTCCCTGCGCGGGAAAGTACATGGACATGTAGGTTGGGCGCAGGATGATCTGGAAGCTCTCAAAGTGCATCCACATGGCTGGAGTGGGGTTGGTGAGCCGGCCGAGCGCATAGGTGTTGCCTGCGAGCAGAAAGCTGAAGTCGTCTTGCACAAAGGGCAGGGGGATGGGGCAGAAGGGAACTATGGCAAGGCGCAGGAGCAGCGCGGAGACGCCGACGAGAAAGACAGACAGGCGTTTTTTGTGTGCCAGGCGTGCAAAGGCGCGCTCGATGCGGGAGAACCAGGAGGAGCCGAGCCGGGGCCAGAGGAATGCCACCGCGACGGCGATCAAGATGACACCAGCCTCGATGAGGATGAGCGAGGGCTGGTTGTTTGAGCCGGGAGAGACATTCATATTCGGCGGACTCACTCCTTAACGGTTCAAGATGCTGCTGGCGTTGGCGGTTCAATGCGAGGGCGATTTTTGTTGTGTTGCAGGTGTGTAGGTGGTGAGCGTTGCGGGCTCATTGTCGGGATGAAGCAACCAGACTTTGCGATCGTTGTAGTAGCGAATCAAGTCAGCATCCTGAGCGGCATCCATCTCGCGCGCCCAGATTACTTTTGAGTTGTCGATGTCGGGATCGTTGTAGACCCAGTCGTTGATGGTGTTGTGGCCGGCGGGATAGCGAACGATGACGAGTTGTTTGCCGTGCATCTGCTCAAGCTGCTGCTGGATCAGGGCGCGGGGAAGGCCGGCTTGGCCGGGGCCGCTCCAGAGCGATGTCCAGGCTCCGCTGGGCCAGTAGGCGAGGCGGAGGTGGAGCGGTTCCGCGCCGAGACGAAGCGCGGCAAGGGCAAGGCAATTGAAGACAGTGAAGCGCAGGAGTGCTGCGCCGATGGGTTGGCCGCCGGGCTTCCATTGGCGCAGGTGGCGCATCATTTGCAGTCCGATGGCGTAGAAGGCCGGTGAGACTGCCGCGAAGTGGTGGGGGATGGTGAAGGTTTCCAGAGCCGCGCCGCAGACTACGACGAACACGCAGATCACCAGGAATCGGATGCGGCGATCTTTGAAGACGTGGCTGAGCATGAACAAGGGCGGAAGCAGGGCGATGCCGGCAAAGAACATCAGGGTTCTGAAAGGCTTGAAGAGCAGTGTCTCCGACAGGAAGCCGGGGACGGTTTGAATGTGTTTGGCATAGGTTAGCTCTACGCCAACGAAGAACTCGCGCAGGTCTTCGTGATTGTATGTTGGCTGTGGCGGGGGAGCTTGCCAGATCCAGTAGGGAGCGGCCGCGTAGGTGATGCGCTGCACGGTATAGGGCAGGGTGCGCGGGTTGCCGAAGACGCGGTAGTCATAGTAGCCGAGCCAGGCCAGGGTTGCGGCGACAAGGGCGAGTGGGGCGGCCATGCGGAGGAGGAGTTGGCCAGGCTTGAGTCGATTTTTGCCGAAGAGCGCCCAGTATCCCAGGCCTGACAGGACCACAAGGCAGAGAATCATGCCTTCGTAGGGACGGCTGTAGGCGAGCAGGATTGCGCCCACTGCGGCTAACAGGGCGTCACGAAAGCGCCGGGAACGTTTGAAGCGAGGGAAGGCGCCGAGGACCAGCGCTCCACCGAGAGCGGCGAGCGAGGCAGCGCCGGAGTAGGTGTTGATCCAATAGCTGAACAAGCCAAGGCGAAGGATGACGAGGACGCCGCCGAGCAAGGCCCAGGAGGGCGGCAGCCAGGCTTGGAGCATCCAGCAGAAGGCGGCGCACAGGAGGGCGGTGACAATGAGCAGGCCGAACCAGGGATGGCCGAAGAGCACTTTTCCGGCGGCGAGGATGAGGCCTTGTCCGGGAAAGTACATGGACATGTAGGTAGGGCGCAGGGTGATGGCGAAGCTCTCGAAGTGGACCCACATGGCTGGGGTGGGATTGGTGAGGCGTCCGAGTGCAAAGGTGTTTGCCGAGAGCAGAAAGCTGAAGTCGTCCTGCACAAACGGCAGGGGAATGGGGCAGAAGGGCAGGATGGCGAGGCGCAGCACGAGTGCGCTGACGCCGACCAGCAGGACGGACAGGCGCTTTCTGCGGGCGAGGCGGGCGAAGGCTCGCTCGATGCGGGCGAAGAGGGGTGAGCCCATGCGCGGAAGTGCGAAGGCGACTGCGAGGAGGATGACGGTGAGGCCGCCCTCGATCAGAAGCAGAGACGTGCCGGTGGTGGGGCCTGGGGTCAGGTGCATGAATGGTTAGCCGAGTCCTTCTCCGCTTTGACGCTCGATTATGCTGGCTTACCGCGATCGCAGAGTATCCGCGTTCGCCTTGAATTGAGACACTTTTCCCGGAGCACGAAGAATTGCCGATCAGGTCACAATATCGCCGCCCCGGATGCTGATTGCATTTGAACTCTTTCAGCATTGTACGACGCGTTCAACTGCGCAATCGGGATCTGGCTGATGACAGCTCGATACCCCTGTTGGAACGCCAGTGAACGACTAGTTGAAGGCAAGGGCTGATTTTTCTTCCGGTAGTTTTCGGGCTGACGCTTCCATGATTAATCGTCCAACGCGGATTGATGGGCGCTCAATGCAGTAGTAACTTCCCAGGGCTACCAGCGGCATCACAATGAAGAGCGCAATGAGGCTGTGAAAGGGAACGAAGAGTTCTTGCCAGACATAGACGCTGTAGGAAACCGTCCCGAGCCACGCGAGAGGAGGAAATTGAAGCGGAACCGCGAACCGTGAGGATGGATGAAGGGTAGTAAACGCGATTAGGCCCGCGATGGAAACGGATTCATACAGAGGAGGTAACCATGCATAGGTCGCGATACAGAACACGAGACACGCACATCCAGGAAGTACGAGAAGCTTTGACCAGCGAGCGATGGTAGGCAGCACGCGGGGCTCAACACACAGTAGGGCGAGCAGGCATCCGACCAGCAGTGCATCGGCACGAACCTGAGTTTGGTTGTTGAGCAGGTTGTGATCATAATGTGCCCAGAAGAGCCACCGATAAGACGCGCACGCAATGGAGACGAAGATGGCAATCCATCGGCATCGGCGGATGCCCGCCAGCAACAGAATGCATGGCCATATCAAGTAGAACTGTTCTTCCAGCGAGAGTGACCAGAAGTGGCCAGTGATCGCACTGCCCGCGACTCCGGCGTAGTTACGGTAGAAGAAGAAACAGGCGCGGAATCCCGCAATCGATATTAGCCGTGTACCTGTGAGGCGGTCAAAGAGGATCAGAACAGCGAGATAAGTCCACGCCGCAGGCATCAAGCGGAAGAAGCGGCGGAGGTAAAAGCGCTTCAGGTCGATTGGCCCTTCAAGCAGTTTGGTGGTGATGAGAAAGCCGCTCAGTACGAAGAAGATGGTTACGCCGTGCTGACCTGTCTGCGTCCAAGGCCGCGCGTAGCGACCGAGGAGCGAGTCCTGGAAGTGATCGAACAGGACCAGCAGGAGTGCGATGCCGCGCCAGCCGTCCAATGTGGGAATGCGATTCATCGTTGTCGGTCACCTTGCATCCGATTGAATTGCGGCAGCGACGGTGGATGTTGCGCGCGGCCATTTGGATGAGCAATGCGCTACGCGGCTTTGGAGCCCCCTTCGACGTGGCGGTAGTACTCGCTGGTGACTTTTCTACCGGTAGCGCCGAAGGCGGGGGAGTGGATGAGGCCAACTTTGTGGGCCATGAAGCGGAAGGTGGTGCCGAGCACGCCGAGGCCATACTGCACGCTGCGTTTGAAGTTGATGGAGGAAGCTTCTTCAAAGTACTTCGTCGGGCATGAGATTTCGCCGATGTTGTAGCCGAACATGACAGCCTGGGCGATCATCTGGTTGTCGAAGACGAAGTCGTCGGAGTTTTCGAGCAGCGGTAGAGTCTCAAGCAGCTCGCGCGAGAAGGCGCGGAAGCCGGTGTGGTATTCCGACAGCTTGACGCCCATGCAGAGGTTCTGGAAGGCGGTGAGCATGCGGTTGAAGACGAACTTGTAAAGGGGCATTCCGCCTTTGAGGGCGCCGTTGCCGAGGATGCGGGAGGCGAGGACCATGTCGTAGACGCCGCTGGCGATCATGCCGGCCATGGCGGGGACGAGCAGGGGGGTGTACTGGTAGTCGGCGTGGACCATGACGACGATGTCTGCGCCGGCGGCGAGAGCTTCGCGATAGCAGGTCTGCTGGTTGCGACCATAGCCGTAGTTGTTGTCGTGCACAAAGGTCTGCACGCCGAGCCTTCTGGAAAGCTCCGCGGTCTGGTCTTTGGAGGAGTCGTCAACGAGGATTTTGATGTCTACGACATCGGACAGTTCGCGAACGGTTTTCTCGAGGGTTTTCTCGGCGTTATAGGCCGGCATGACGACCGCAATCCGTTTTCCGTTGATCATGATCTAGGCTCCTGAATCGAATATCGGCATCGGGGATGAGCTGCGTGAGTCTCAGTGCAGGTCAACAGCCGATTCCTGGGGGCGACGCATAGGGTGAAACAACTGCCGGAATCGAACCTGGCACTACCATCGATACCTTGCGGTTGGCATAGTAGTGCAACAACTCCAAATTATGAGTGGGACCCATGCCCGTTGCCCATACTACTTTGGGGCTATCGATGTGCGGTGAGTTGTACAGGCATTGATTGAGGGGGTTGTGGAGGGATGTGAAGCGCCGGAACACCGGATGCTGTGCGCGGTGGTTTTCAATCATGAGTTGGATAGGGTCGCGCTCTGCGCCGAAGTGGTGCGAGCATCGGACTTCAGTTCAATTCTTGTGGTGACCATTGATTCATCCCCTTCGTTACCAGGTATGTGATCAACGCCGTCCACGGCAGCGCCGCTATCAAATCCAATACGTAGTGCTCTCCGGTGGCCAGAGTAGCTACAGCCGTAAGAAACAGGAAGATACCGGTAGGGTACCGCATCAACCCCTTTGAATTGATAAACATCAGTAGCGCCCAAGTCAGGTGCATACTTGGCATGCAGTTGCGCGGAGCATTGGGGTCACCGACGTGAACGGGGCCGACTGCCGGGAACAGGATGTAGAGGGGGATGCAAAGGAGGCCTCCGAGGTAAACGCTAAACATCAGCCTTGTTCTGGTGCGTCCCGTTGTGGTGAGCACCGCCAAAAGGATGGTGACCAGCAACATCTTGTAGGCTTCCCCTACCGGCCACATCGCCCACGGACGAGCCAGGCACCATACCCGCACCGCGTGAGAGATTCCAAAATCCCATCTGGCAAGGAGGGAGTCATAGGTCACCGGGGTGAGGCGATTCACTAACGAGAATGCGCAGTTAGAGACGATTCCAAACAGGGGCATCATCACGGCCAGTTCAAGGGCGCCCATGTCCACTTTTTGGCGGCTTACCGACCAGATGTGCCTCCCAACCAGCACACCGCCGACGGTCACGCTCAGGAACGCAACGCCTCCGAATGACTTGGGAGCGGAAAGGGCCAGCACAAACTCGACAGCCCAAATGGAAATCAGCGCCCAGTTCCATGGGGTGATTCTTGGTCGAGGAAGGGTGAGGGCATTCGTCGTCATTATTCCGCTCGGGTGGCGAGGACAGTTTCGACTTTCGGTCCCGTCAAAGAGTATCGATGTGCGGCATGGCCAGGAGTGCCGCCGTCGGCGTCGCCGGTCTTCCGCCTGGCTCAGTCCGGGGCAACGGCATTTTCCTGGTTCGCCGGATAGGGCAGAACAACAGCCGGCAGGGAATCAGGCTCTACAAGCCATACCTTGCGGTTGGCGTAATACTGCAACAACTCCAAATTATGGGTGGCGCCCATGTCTCTTGCCCATACTACTTTGGAGCTATCGATATCGGGTGAGTTGTAAACCCATTCGTTGAGTGGGTTGTGGAGAGCGGAGTAACGGACGATGACGAGCTGCATTCCGGGCAGGTTTTCGAGGCCGGATTGGACGCGGTCGCGCTCGGTTCCGAAGTGGTCGGGCCCGTACCAGCGGTCGGTCCATTCTGAGGCTGGCCACTCTGGCAGCGCGATGTGGAGGGGACCAGGAAAGAGGCGCAGACAGGCCAGAACCAGGCAGACGGTTACCAGAAGGCGGACGATAGTTGCGCCGGCGGGCTGGCCGCTGGGGCGCCAGACGCGCAGGTGTCGCATGGCCTGCAATCCGATGGCGTAGAACACGGCGGTAAAGGGCGCGACATAGTGGGGGATGAGGAAGATCTCGATGACCATGCCGGCGGCGAGAATGAGCGCGCAAACGACCAGGAAGCGTATGCGCTTGTCGAGGAAGACGCGGCGGATCGTGAACAAGGGCGGAAGCAAAGCGATTCCGGCAAAAAACTCGAAGGTTCTGAGGACCTTTGCCAGGGTCTGGGGCAGGAATCCGGCGGCGCTGTGGATTTTGTTGAAGGCTTTGAGCTCGTTGTACTTGTAGAAATAGCGCAGCGACTCGTGGTTGTAGTTGGGTTCAGGGCGCGCAGACTGCCAGACGTAATAGGGCGCGATGGCATAGGTTGCGCGGTTCACGGTGTAGGGCAGCGTGGTTGCTTTGCCGAAGGCATGCAGGTCGTAATCGGCCATCAAAGCGGCCCCGGCGAAGACCAGCAGCAGCGGCAGAGCGCTCAAACGCAGCAGAGCGGCGGGAGTGGGGCGATTTTTGCCGTAGAGCAGCCAATGGCCGAGATAAGCCATGGCTGGGAGGCAAAGCAGCAGGCCTTCGTAGGGTCGGGTGGTGGCGAGGATCACGATGCCGATGGCGAGCAGAACCCCGTAGCGCAGGCGCGGCGTGCGGGTAAGCCGGGGCAGTGCTCCGAGGACGAGCGCGCCGCCGAGTGCGGCAATGGAACCACCGATGGAGTAGGAGTTGACCCAGTAGCTGAAGAGCTCAATGCGGAGGATGGCGAGGATGCCGCCGAGCAGCGCCCAGGTGGGTGGCAGCCAGGCCTGGAGCATCCAGCACAGGGCGGCGCACATGAGCGCGCCGACTACAAGAGCGCCGAACCAGGGATTTCCGAAGAGTACTTTACCGGCGGCGAGCACAACGGCCACCGAGGGAAAGTACATCGACATATAGGTTGGCCGCATGGAGATGTGGATGCTTTCGAAGTGCATCCACAGGGCGGGGGTGGGGTTGGTGAAGCGGCCTTGCGCAAAGGTGTTGGCGGCTAGCAGGAAGCTGAAGTCGTCAGGAATGAAGGGAAGGGGGATGGGGCAAAAAGGGAGGATGGCGAGGCGCAGCAGCAGGGCGGCGAGGCCGACTGCGGTTACGGCCAAGCCGCGACGTCGCGCAAGGTTTGCGAAGGCGCGTTCTATGCGCGAATAGAAGCCGGATGCGAGGTTGGGGAGAGCAAATGGAACAGCGCAGGCGATCGCCGTCAGGCCGGCTTCAATCAGCATCAACGACACGTTATTTTCGGGTGCTGAAGAAGGCAGCATATAGGTCTTGCGGCTCAGTTGTTGCGCGGGTCAAATGAAGAACGCAGCAGCGGCGCAGAGGAGACAGGGCCGAGGCCCCGGCTTTACCAAGCGCTGGATTTACCTTCGCAAGGATTGCGGGCCAAGTCCAGAGCAAAGTGAGGGGAGAGTACCTGCGACGCAATAGCGCTCCTGGGCGGCTCTCACGTCGGGAACGAAAACGGTGGATGAATCAGGAAGTGCGGGGGAGTTGGTTGAGAAGTCGTGGAAGGGTTAGGAGACGTAGCTGCCGAGTTTTGTACTGATGTTGGAGAACGCAGTATTCAGGCCAGTGGCGAGGCCTTTCATGCCGACAGTGGCTCCGAAGGCGATGAGAGCCACAACAAGTGCGTATTCAACCAGATCCTGACCCTCATCCTGCGTCATGAAGCAATGCAGCTTGAAGACCAGTCTGTTGATTGCGGTTGGCATTGTCCAAGCCTTAAAGATGGATTTTTTGAACGCAAAAAACGCCTTGCATGGGAGAGCCAACGCGCGCCGGGTAAGGCGAGGTCGACTCTCCCGCGAAGGAGCGAAACTGCTGGGGTTTTGCTGTCTTGCCCTCGCGGGTGAAGACTAGCTGACGTAGGAACCCAGCGTGGTGGAGATGTTGCCGAAAGCGGTGTTGAGGCCGCCAGCGAGAGCCTTCATGCCGGCAGTGGCGCCGAACGCGATGAGAGCAACAACCAGGGCATATTCAACCAGATCCTGACCTTCCTCGCGGCTCGCCAGATCCTGGAACTTGACATACAGCTTGAGAAGCATGGTGTTCATTGTGGTTTCTCCATTTTTTGGTTGCGAGTCAGGTATGAATCCCTTTGCGGGGGAGAGCGTTTTTGGCACCTGTGACGGTGTTCGTAGCTCTCCAGCGAAGGAGCGGAACTGCTGCTGTTTGCTGTGCTGCGCCAGTGGAGCTGGAAACTAGCTGACGTAGGAGCCGAGGGTGGTGGAGATGTTGCCGAAAGCGGTGTTGAGGCCGCCAGCGAGAGCCTTCATGCCGGCGGTGGCGCCGAAGGCGATGAGAGCAACAACCAGGGCATATTCAACCAGATCCTGACCTTCCTCGCGGCTCGCCAGATCCTGGAACTTGACATACAGCTTGAGAAGCATCGTGTTCATTTTTCTCTCCATTTTTTGGTTGCGAGTTAGGTGTGGATCCCTTTGCAGGGGAGAGCGCTTTTGCCACCGGTGAAGGTGTTCGTAGCTCTCCCGCCAAGGAGCGGAACTGCTGCTGACTGCTGTTCTGGGCCGGACGGGCTAGAGACTAGCTGACGTAGGAGCCGAGGGTGGTGGAGATGTTGCCGAAAGCGGTGTTGAGGCCGCCAGCGAGAGCCTTCATACCGGCGGTGGCGCCGAAGGCGATCAGTGCAACAACCAGGGCGTATTCAACCAGATCCTGACCTTCTTCGCGGCTGGCCAGATCCTGGAACTTGACGTAAAGCTTGAGAAGCATGGTGTTCATAGTGTTTTCTCTCCGTATGGATTTGTGTTTCCCAGCCTCAGCCGGGGCACCCAACCTATTGCATCTTGCGTGCCAATCGTGGTGCAGGGGGTTGTGTTATATAAATCAACGACTTAGGAAAATCTTTAGTAATGTGTGAGTGGAGGGCGGTGTATACAGCCGTTTACAGGCCTTTGGGCGAAGAAGGGCACGGTATACATGGCGGAAAAGTTTGTTACTCACAGGGTGTACCCGTTGGGGTTGCGACTCTAAATAGTCATACCCAGAAGGTGGGACGAAGGTGCGGAGAAACCCGGACGGCGAGGGTGTGCGTGGAAGCCGGTAGAATAGCGCTCATGGAAGGCAGCACGAAATTGCCGGCGAGCAAGCCGGAGTACGACATTGCGCAGATGTCGATTGCGCTGGTCAGCGGGCTCACGCTGGCGATTACCGCATTGTTCCTTTGCGTTGCGCCTTTGACGGGCAACATTGCCGGGGCGCGCGACTTTGTAGTGTATTGGGCCACGGGACAGCAACTGGTGCACCACGCCAGCCCCTACGATGTGGATGCAATGATGCGCATCGAGCGCGGCGCTGGGCTTCCGGGCGTTTATGGGGCGCTGTTTATGCGCAACCCGCCCTGGGCTCTGGCTGTGACCTATCCGCTGGGGCTCATAGGGGTAAGGCTTGGGGCGCTGCTGTGGTCGCTGGTGTTGCTGTCATGCCTTTGGGGATCCGTGCGCATGGTGTGGCAGATGCATGGGCGGCCCAGCAAGCTGCTGAACTTTCTTGGCTACTCGTTTGCGCCCGCGCTGGTGTGCCTGATTGTGGGGCAGACTTCGTTGTTTGCGTTGCTGGGGCTGGTGCTGTTTTTGCGGCTTCATCGAACGCGGCCATTTCTGGCGGGCGTGTCGCTGTGGCTGTGCGCCCTGAAGCCTCACCTGTTTCTGGTGTTTGGAGTGGTGCTGCTGATGTGGGTGGTGGTGAGCCGCAGCTACAAGGTTTTGCTGGGCGCTCTGACGGCGCTGGCGACCAGTTGTGCAATTACCTGGTTGCTTGATCCGACGGCGTGGGCTGACTACAGCCACATGATGCGGACCTACGGCATCGAAAGGGAGTTTATCCCATGCTGGAGCGTTGTGCTGCGGCTTTGGGTGAGGCCTGAGACCACGCTCCTGCAATACCTGTTGCTGGCGCCTGGCTGCGTGTGGGCGGTGGTCTACTACTGGAAGCGACGCCAGAGCTGGGACTGGCTGACCGATTCCAGCGGGCTGATGCTGGTTTCGATTCTTGCAGCGCCGTATTGCTGGGTTTTTGACCAGGCGGTTGCGATTCCGGCCCTGCTGCATGGAGCCTATGGCACGCGATCGCGGGTGCTGCTGGCGGCGCTTGCATTGGCCAGCCTGGGGATTGAGGTCGCGCTGGTTTGCGGAATCAAGCTGCCTTCGGCGTTCTTTCTATGGACTGCGCCGACGTGGCTGGTTTGGTATGTGCTGGCCGATGCTGGCGGCCCCTCGCCTTTCCGGGGGGTAGGGCGGGATCGATGAAGCGCGTACCCATGTTGGATGGCTGGCGCGGGATTGCCATCCTGTTGGTGCTCGTGGACCATATCGCCACCATGATTCGGGGAACATTTCCCCCGCCCTGGCTGCGCCTGGGGCAGCACGGAGTAACCATCTTCTTTGTGCTTTCCGGATATCTGATTACAACCGGGCTGATCGAAGCGCCGATCCATTTGAAGCGATTCTATACGCGTCGATTCTTCAGGCTGATGCCGGCCGCCTGGACATTTCTGGCCGTGCTCTGGCTTCTGAGCCGTGTGACGGGAGTACCGCTGACCACGCCGGCTGAAATCCTCTCTTGCCTGTTGTTCTATCGCAATATGGCTCATGTGGGTGGTTGGGGTGTTGCCGGCCACTTCTGGTCGCTTTCGCTGGAGGAGCAGTTCTACCTGGCATGGCCCTGCTGCCTGGTGTTGGCCGGCCCCGCTCGCAGCCGTTGGATTGCGGCGTGCGGCGCATGCGCGGTGGCAATCTACCGATGGATGTTCTGGGCGCATTTTGACCGGTTTGGCATGAACGTCGTTACCCAGGTGCGCGCGGATGCTCTGCTGGTGGGGTGCCTGCTCGCGCTCCTGCTGGGCGATCCGGGGATGCGGACCAGACTGACTGAAGCCATCAGGCTGCTGACAATCCCCGCGCTGCTGACTCTCCCGGTGTGTTTCGCCGTTTTTCATAACCTTCCGCCGCTCTGTGAAAGCGTGTCGATCGCAGTGTTGATCGGTTCCATGGTGCTGCATCCTGGCTCAGGCGTGACCAAGGTGCTTGGCGTGGCTCCTCTGGCCTGGCTGGGGCGGATCTCGTATAGCGTTTATCTCTGGCAAGAGCTCTTTGTGCATATGTCGCAAGGCAAGGCCGCGCTGCCGCTGCTGTGCGTGGGGCTGCCTTGCTGCGCGCTGGGAAGCTATTACCTGATTGAGCAGCCGTGCATACGCTATGCGCGAAGGCTGGAGAAGCCAAAAGCGTTGCGGCTGGACCCTGTAGCTTAGAGTTGTTCCACAATGGATTTGCCCATGAGGACTATTACCGGAGTGCCGGTGAAGAACGCGACTTGAGAGCCGGGTCCTGGGGCGGCGGCAATTATGGAACCGCAACAGCGGGAGCCAGTTCCAGAGTGTCGCCCTTCAGGGTATGCGAGTTGCGGATTGCGCCGGAGGGAAGTTCAAGGATGGAGTGCGCCGACAGGCATACGGAAAGCCGCCACGGGCCGACGCTGTGCCTTACTTTGCGCACTCTGTATTTGCGATCGAGATAGACCAGATCGATTGGGAACTGCATGAAGAAAGTGTGTACGGACTCGCAGGGGACGATCCACAGTCCTCCGCCGGGCTCCAGTCCCTTGCGGCCGAGCAGGCCCTTGTTGCGTTTTTTGCCGGTGTCGGCGACCTCGAGGCAGGTAGCCAGGATGGTGCCGCGGGTGAGGTTCGAGACTTTCATGCGGGAGCCGGCTGGCGGTTTCTGCGTGGGGATGGGACTGGCTGGGTTCATGCGACTGATCTCGATCCTCTCACTCAAGTGAGAAGGCGACCTGGGAAGGTTTTTGCCATTCCCAGATCGCCTCATGTTTTTCGACTCTTCGATGTCTCTGTCGAACTATTGCGGAGCAGCGCCCGGAGCAGAAGGCTGAGCGGAACTGATGCCGCCGCCGGTCGCACCGAAGCCGGTACCGCCTTCAATCACCAGCGGCGCTTCCGGCCTCATGCTTTCAATCAGCTTCTCCACCGGGATGGTAGCCGGCGGCGGGGGAGGCGTGTTGCCCGGGTTCTTATCGTCCGGCGTGTGCATTGGGATGCCGGAGTTGGTTGGCATGAACGGTGTGGGGTATTTCAGTTCAGGCAGAGCGGAGCCCGCGGCGATGGGATTGACAATCTCCGGGGTGACAATGACGATGAGCTCGGTGTCGTTCTTGGTCCGGGTCATCGACTGGAAGAACTTGCCGAGGACCGGAATATCGCCGAGGAAGGGAATCTTCTGGAAGGTCTCATTCTCGGTCTTGTCCAGCAGGCCGCCCACTACGAAGCTTTGGCCGTCGGAAAGCTCGACTTCAGTTTTTACCTTGCGCGAAGTGATCGCCGGAACTTCGAAGCCGGAGATGGTTACAGCGTTGGTGAAGTCGAGTGCGCTGACTTCAGGAGCCACCTGGAGGCGGATGGTGCCGCGCGGGGTGATGGTTGGAATGAAGTTCAGGCGGATTCCGTATTCCTTGAACATGATGGTGATGGCCGCCGCACCGCTGGAGGAACCCTGCGCTACCGGGTAGGGATACTCACCGCCGGCGAGGAAGCTGGCCTCTTTACCGTTGACCGCCATGACGTTGGGCTCGGCGAGCAGTTCAACCACGCCTTTGGTCTCCAGTGCCTGGATGGTGGCGCCCAGATTCAGGCCGGGGAAGAATGCGAACAGGTTGAGTTCGTTGCCCGTGCTGGCTGAGGCGGCTGTTCCGGCAGATCCGGCAGTGACCGAGGGCGGCGAGAACTGTCCGGTGGTGATACCTGCCAGCGTGTTGCCCAGACCAGTGCTGAAGATGTTGATGCCGAGTTGCTTCTCTTTGCTGCGGTCGACACTGGCAAAGCGCACCTTGAGCAGAATCTGCGGTTCGGCAGGGGGGACATCGACATTGAGCAGGTTGACGACTTTGCCGCCCGAGGATGCAATCTGTACCGCGCGGGCCGAGCCATTGAGATCCTTCACAGTGCCGCGAAGGAAGACCATGTTGTTCTCTGAGGTGACCTTCAGGTTGGACCCTGGCAATTCCATAGCCAGCTCACGACGGATGCCATCGAGGTTGTCCGTGGTGATGGCGGAACTGGCGCGTACCGTCACATTGAAGAACTGACGGCCACCGCGGGTATCCCAGATAATCAAGCTGGTTTCACCTGGAACCTTGCCGTTGATCATGATCTCGGTCGGGTTTACCGCAGTTGCCTCCGCGATATCGCCCAGCCCGATCGAAACGCGCTGAATGGGCCGCGCGGTATCGATGAGAACCGTTTTTCCGACGGCGACAGCGAGCTCATTGGTTGAGTCCGCAACGGGAACTCCACCAGGGAGAGAGTCTGTGGTTGGCGTCTGAGCCTTAAGCCCGGACTCAGCGCAAAGGAAAACGGACAATGCGCAGAAGCATGCGATGGATAGGCCAGTTTTCGCTCTCACTGCTTTGCCTCGGGAGTACCAAATTTTTCTTCACTATGCTTGGAACCATTGATGACTTCAATGGAGAAGGGTGCTGGTGCGGCCGGAGCCTTTTTTACCGCTCTCACGATGTGCGGCGGGGGTGCGGCGGCCACGTTTTGATCGGAGAAGATGTTGCCCATGGCAGTAATCGGAACATCCGCTGTTTTTGTATCCAGGGGGTTGCGGAGCACCAGCTGAATCTTTACGCCGTTGGTGGCCAGGCTGAGTGTTTCGGCCTGTTCCGGAGTGACCAGAAGGCTAACAACCTGCACCTGCTGCGCCTTGCCTTCCGCGTCCTTCTGAATGTTGACGCCGGCGGAGGCGACTTCAATGTTCTGGAGGATGGTCTTGACGAGAGTGCCCATCTCGGCCTCGCGGGAGTTCTGCGCCAAGTTGGCCCCTGGGGGAATGCCGGAGACCAGCACATCGACGTGCATGCCGGGAGTGACAAAGCCTGCCACGCCGACCACGTCGTCAACTTTTACGGCAATGACGCGCATGCCGTTGGGGATGGTGGCTGCGAGTCCGCCGCCCGATCCGATGGGCGCCAGGCGGCTATCCAGAATCGGTTCGCCCTGGTAGATGTCCTCAATGACGCCGCGGCCAATCGCGTTCTTGGGATCGAGAATCGCTCCCTTTGGGGCGGTTCCGTCAATGTCGATGGTGGTCAGGTTGGTTGCGGCGAGCAGCGTGCCGATCTTGATGTCGCCTGCGGCTGCAACCACGCGTGTCGAGGCCGAATGGGATGCTCCGAGACGGTTGCCTACCACGCGATATACAAGGAAGGCGCACGCGCCCGCAATGACGAAAGCGAGGAGTAGGATCGTAAGTAGTCTTTTGTTCATTTTGACGCCTGTTTGAACTGGCTACCCGGCCAGCTCCGCCTTTCTGCTTCAAGGGACTTTGTTCTCCCAGGAAACAAACTTCGAATTCACGTCGAACTGGTTACAATGGACCGCGGGCAAGACGAGTTCAAACGCGAGTTCAGTGTAGCCTTTAGGTGGGTCATCCATAGCGTCGGAAGAGGCGTAGAAATCATGCGAGGTATCAAGAGTGCTATCAGGAAGATAGGTGCGGGGTGAGATTCTATCTAGGGTTAGAATGAGTTCCAGAACGGAATTGCGGGTCTTTTCCATGTTCGGCTAATTGGCGGTGTACGTTGCAGCGGACGTCGCGGTGATGCAGGCAGAGTCAGTACGAAGGAGGGAAGTGATCCGAACATGAGCTCATCGCAAACGATCACTCTTTTTTCAGAGCGTCCTGTCCTGACGCAAAAGCCATCTTCCTTTTTGTTTTCGATTGTTGCCCACGCCGGTGCAATCGCTTTGCTGTCGTTGGGACTTATCTACTCGCCGGATATCCGCGAAGGGATGGTTCCTCGGCGTTACAACATTCGGCACCTTGATCTGCATGACCAGAAAACCCCTCAGCGCGCGTCGGCGGGCAAGGGGATCTCCTATCCAGGGCCGCCTTCAAAAGTGCAAAAGCCAGCGCCTGGAAAAAAGCCCGCGCAGGAGCAGGCGGTTCTGCGCCAGACAGCGGACGCGCAGAAGGGAATTCAGACCCTGGTGCAGCCGGACGTGCCGGACCCCGCAAAAGTCAAGCAGGAGACGCCGGTGCCGACTGTCGTTATCTGGTCACCGAAGAAAGAGCTGATCAAAAAACTGATTGCGCCGTTGCCGGAGACTGCAACCGCATCCGACGTAAAGCCAACGCCCATTGCGCCGAACCAGGAGATCAACCTGGGCGATCTGAGTGTCTCATCGTCTCTTACTCCGACCGACGTTTTTCCGGTGTTTCCCGCGACGACTTCGCCGCTTACGATTCACGGGCCGAAGATGGTGCAGATGGCGCCGGTGACGGCTTCACAGACGGCCGAGCTTCCCACTCCCACGGCGATCATGTCCATCTCCGATCTGCGGATGCCGGAAGGAACGGCGACGCTGCCGCCCGTGAACGAGACTACAGATCAGAATGAGTCTGGAATGCTGGTGGCGGGGCCGTCGGCTTCAGGACACGCCAAAGGAAGTGTGGGCGGCGTGGGGACCGAAGGCGGGTCAGGCAACTCGGGTGAACCGAGCACCGTGACTGGAACAGAGAGCGGCACGAAGGCGGGCGCCGGAGAAGGCTCAGGAGACGCGCAAGGACTGACCAGTGAGCATTTTGTGATGCCGAAGAACGGACAGTTCGGCGCGGTGATTGTTGGGGCGAGCCTGGAGGAGAAGTTTCCTGAGATGGCCGGCATCTGGAATGACCGCGTGGCTTACACGGTGTATCTGCATGTGGGGCTGTCAAAGAGCTGGATTCTGCAATACTCGCTGCCGCGCACGCGCGACGCTGCCCAGGCGGGGAACATTACGCGGCTGGATGCGCCGTGGCCCTTCAATATCGTGCGTCCCAACATTCCCAGCGGATCATTCAACTCCGATGCCATCCTGGTGCATGGGTATGTGAATCAGAGCGGCCGTTTTGAAGGGCTGACGCTGGCGTTTCCGCCGGAGTTTCAGCAGGCGAAGTATGTGCTGGACGCGCTGACGCAGTGGCAGTTCAGGCCGGCGGAGCAGCTGGGGCAGACGGAGCGGGTTGAGGTTCTGCTGATCATTCCAGAAGAGCCGGAGCCGGTGACGGACCCGACGCAGAATTAGCGCTGCTGCGTTGCGATGGCCTTTTCGGGGCGGAGTCTTCGAAGCAAAAAACTGCCGGCAATCCAGCCGATTCCGTGTAGGAACGGGGCGGATTGCTGGCAGTGCGTGATCGAAGTTGAATCTGCGAACCGGTTTAACTCGATGGCCAGACACTCTCCGGCAACAATCGGACGGTCAGCAGGTTGCTGGTGATATCTGTGAAGATGCCGTTGATGCTTGTGAGAGAGCTGCCAGTAGATTTGCAGGTGCTGCTTGTTCCGCTCTGTTGGTAGTCAGAGTAGAAGTAAACGGTTTTTCCGGTGTTGGTGGATGCCATCTCTGACATGACCTGGCAGGGCGTAATGTTCGACTGAGGGCCGCTGGTATCAGTGGTGCACCCTGAAGACTCAGAGCCATAGGCGATGGTGTAGACTTGCGTTCCCAGGCTTTTGGCGTAGTTGGCTGCCGCCACGGCCTGCTGGCACTGGTCAAGCGCCGAAGGATAGTTGGTGATGCTTGACGTTGCGCCGCCGCCGCCGGGCCACGCGCTGTTGTAGTTCACCGTTGTGCCGCTTACGGTTTTCGATGCCATCTTGCTGGAGGACGCGTTGGCTTCACCGTCGGTGAGGATGATCATAAGGTTGAGGGGTTGAATATTGGCGTTGACGGCAGTCTCGCTTGCCGCCTGCTGGGTGAGGGCGGCCTGGGCAGCATAGATGACGCCGGCATAGTAAGTGCCGTCGCCGCCGGGCGCGCCCATGCCAGGGCAACTGGAGCCATTCTGCTTGCCGGAGCCTGTGGTCATTACCGCGTTGGAGCTGGTCACCAGCGCTGTGCCCGAGTCAGTCGATTTGAAGTCGCTGAGGAAGGGCGTTACCTGGTACGTGGCCGTGGACGATCCGGAGGAATAGCCGCCTGAATAGGTGGTCGCATTATAGGTTGGGAACGAGTAGACGGGGATTGTGGGGTTGGAACTGCTGCAGTCGTATTCCTGGTTGACCGTACCCTGGGTAATGTTGGGGAAGGTGAAGATGGCCACCTGGTCCAGCGCGTTTGTTGCCACACCGTTGGTCACGGTGCCGCAACCGAGCGCGGTGTTGCAGGGGGAAAGGTTTTGCAGCAGCGTGGCGACGCCTTGCTCTGCGCAGACAACTCTCTGCTGGCCGCCGTTGCAGTTGGTGTCGACAGTCGTCATGGACGCCGTGGTGTCAATGATGATGGCGATGTTGGTGGGCTGGTTCTTGGCGCCAACAATCGCCGACGTAGCCACAGCGGAAATCGTCATCTGATTGATGCCGAAGACCTGGGCGAAGAAGGTGGGGATGACCGCCTGCTCCTTGACCTGGATGGCGTTCGCGCTCTCGGGACCGGTGCATGCAGCCTGCGTGACGGTAGAGCCGAGGCATGCATACTTCGGGTAGCCGGGGACCATGGTGACGCTGTTTGTTCCATTGATGGCCAGGGACGGATCGGTGTTGTAGCCGCCGGAGACCGCCGCGTAGTTGTTGACAACGCCGCTGGTGTTGGAGGCTTTAAGATTCTGTGCTCCGGCCAGCGCCGCGGCATCGGTGGCGGCCTGCAGTTGCCGAAAGCAGAAGAAGGCATGGCCGACGTCCAGAACGAACGCGCCCATGCCGAGAAACAGGATCATCATGAATGCGACCCAGGGCAGCACTTGGCCGTGCTGCTCCTTGATCGCTCTGCCGATAAGAGATTTTTTGTTGAATGTCATTGGACCAACTCCGTGGATGAGGCTGAGAGCACGGCATTGTTCTGGTTGAACACTTTGCCGAACACGGATAAGTTGAGGGGATAGGTAGCATTGACCGTGACGTTTGTGCCCGAGGCCAGGTTTCCAGCAGCGCCGGTGTTTACGCTGCTGCTGCTGCAACTGGACTGGTTGGGATAGGGGATGCCGTTGAATGTGAAGTTGAAGGTGATCAGCGACGAATTAAGTCCCGGAGCCGCGGCAATGATCGCATTGGATGCAACCAGGCAGGGATCCTTGGTTTGCTGCGCATTGATGGCAGCAGTCCTCGCACCCATGCTGACTGCATTGGTGAGCTGGAGGTAGTTGTTCATTGCCACGCCGAAGATCATGATGCCGGTGGTTAGCAGCAGCAGCACGGGGAGAATAAGCGCAAACTCGATCAGCGCATTTCCCTCATCCCCGTTGCGCAGCAAAGCGCGCATGCGCGCAGGGAACGAGCGCGGCGCAATGCGTGACCCTGCTGATGCTGCCTCACGGGCGGAGTTGCGCTCGAGCACGTTAGTCGGCCCGTGCGAATCGGTTTGTGTCGTCATCGTGTTTCCTCCACGCATTTGAGAACGGAAATAGCCCATTCAAAAATGCCGTCTTATCCAATGTCACCCAGAACGCAGATGATTGAAATGGCGAAAAAGGAACCTCTAAGCTCTACTCTTTCGTAACCGCTGCAGGAAGCGATCCAAAGCTCTGCGATCCGCGGCGGCCATCGATGTATCGCCGTGATCGTTCTGTAAAACAAACTGCAGTCCCACGCCGTCTTTGCCCCAGCGCACGGCCCGGGAGTGAACGCAGATGGTTCGCTCGGCAATTTCTTCTCCAAAGTCGGTCATCTGCAGGGTCATCAAGATCAAGGTACCCGGGTACCAGCGCTCTTCGGTGACCACATATAGTCCGGTAGAGCTCAAATCCTTGACCGGATGCGCTTCCGGCGGTCCGCCTGTCCAGTAATAGGCGGCGAGGCCGGGTGCGTGCTCACGCGGCGCTTTTCTGGGATCCGGTGACCACCAGCGCTCAAGCCAACTGCGCGGGGGACGGGCATCCTTCATCTCTGGCTGAACCAGGCCCATCATGTGCGTCTGGCGCGTTTTGGGGGTTTCCAATTCAGCCGAACGATTCTCCAGTTCCAGCAGCCCGGGGCCACCGCTCCAAAGGGGCTGTTCTCTCAACAGGACGGCGCTGTGCACAACGCTGGCCACTGCGCGTTTGGGCGTTGCAACCACAGGCGCGGGGGCGGAGGGCTCTACCGGCCGCCTGGGGCGCGGTGGAACGGGGATGGGGCCGGCAGCGACGGGGGCATGGGAGCCGTTTGATGCTGGGCTCAGTCCGGTGGACCGTTCCAGGCGCTGCTGCATCTCTTCGGCCGCGCAAAGAACCAGCTGGTCGCCGAGCTGAGTTTGCGAGGAATAGATGGAGTGAGTGGGCAGGGCAAGCACGCTTGCAGGCTGCGGTGTGGATGCATTGGCGCGGAAGACAGGGTAAGACTCAACTACGTCGATGACCCGGCCATCGGAATCCAGATACAGGAGATCGAGGGGAACACGGATGCCCCATTCCGGTAATCCGCGAAAGGGAGCGAGCCAGAGACCTTCACCGGACTTAAGCGCCAGGGAAGCGATCCGATCCTTCAGCTTTGCCAAAGAAAGGTCGGCGCCGTCCACTTCCAGACCGAGAAAGCATTCCCGAGTCTGGTTGTAAGCGCAAAGTCTCCGTGCTTCCATATTGCCTCCCGCCTTTGACGATGACCCGGCGGTCCCGTGTTGGCCCATGGTTCCAGTCGATAGTTCGAGTTCGTCCGAATGCTGCATGCCTGGTTGTCCTTTCGTTCCGGTCGCGGGTAAGAATCTACCCAGCCTGGGCATGCACGAGCGCGGCACCATTCGGCACTCCGCAAAAGGGCATAAACCCCCGTGCCCGCTTGGCAAACGCACTGGGAGACACTCATCACAACTGTGGCGAGGTCCCCGGGCGAACGGGACTTGTCGAGTTGGCTGGTGGAGTGAGCCCGAACTTCAGCTCGCCACTAGCCGGTTTTCAAAGGCCGGAATTACTTGATCCGGGTCCGGCGGCGCTGGATCAAAATCACCAAAACAACCACAAACAAAACTGCGCAAACGATCCTGATAATGTTGGTGCTGTCCATTTAGAACCCCTTTCGTACAAGAGCCAGTTGAAGGCGGCCACAGTAAAAGCAACATTCCCGGGGGGCAGTTGACGCCGAAGCGCCAATGCCCCTCCTGATGCTTGCTGGGGCCTCTGCGGACGGGGTTGCAAAACCACAATCCCGTCTGGTTGATTCCCCGGGTAGGTTAGCGGACCTTGGTGCGGCGACGCTGAACGAGGATTCCGAGAACGATGACAAACAGAACTCCGGCAACGATGCGAATCAATGAGGTGCTGTCCATGGTAAGTGTCCTTTCTGAACACGACTGCGGTTGTTGTTTTCCCTGGCCCGTTGAGGGCGCTGAAGCTCCGGGTAAAACGAGTTAAGGTCAGTGTGGGCTGCGGGGGACAGCCGGCGGGGCGATTGTACGGCCCCGCCAGGAGATCCGTACAGACACCGAGTTAGCTGACGCGCGAGCGGCGGCGCTGAACCAGAATGCCGAGAACTACGGCGAAGAGCACGCCTGCAACGATCCTGATAATCGAGACACTGTCCATACGAATCCTCCTTTCTTTAGGTGTTGAACAACGTTTTGAATGAATCCATCATGATGATGATTGCCGGCCCTAATACGACCAGGAACAGCGATGGAAAGATAAAGAAGACCAGCGGGAAGATGAGCTTGATTGTGGTTTTGGCTGCCTGCTCTTCCACCTGCTGAATGCGCTGCGTTCTGAGTGTGTCAGAGTGCGTGCGCAAAGTTTTTCCGATACTGGTGCCGAACTGCTCCGCCTGTATCAGCATGGATACGAGGTTGCGGACACAGTCCACGTCGGTGCGATCGGCCAGGTGTTTCCACGTATCCTGGCGCGGCCGGCCGGCGCGCTGTTCCAGCACGACCACTCGCAACTCATCACAAAGCTCGGGCTGCGCATGGATCAATTCTTCCGAGGTCCGCACGGTGCCCTGATCCAGGCTGAGTCCGGCCTCGATGCAGATGACGAGAAGGTCGAGAACATCGGGAAGGCCGCGGCGAATTTTGCTTTGCCGCTTCTTGATCTGCCGACCCAGCCAGAAGTCTGGAGCGAGGTAGCCAAGGCCCAGGCAAACCGCGTAGATGAAGAAGGGGCTCAGAGCTCCCAGGCCAGACACGAGCACAACCGCACAGAGCAGAAGCGGAATGACGAACTTGCATCCGTTGAAGATTCTGACGGTCGACTCTTTGCGGTAGCCGGCGCGGATGAGGCGCTGCTTTACGACCGAGACTTCCTGCTGGCTTTTCGGCAGCACGCTGTCGAAGTGCGTTACGACGTTGCCGATAGAGAAGCCGGACTCCTGGAACTGGCTCAGGAGCGTCTTCGGTTTGGGGTTCGGGTTGATGACTTCGGAGATTCGCTGCAGCATGGCTTCGCGATAGAACAACAGCAGCCCGCCGCTGGCGATCAACAGAAACAACACCGCAAATGTAGCAATCGTGATTCCCATAAATCCTCTTTTACACGTCCATGTTGACGATTTTGCGAATGATCAAACCACCGACGACGATCATTCCGGAAGCCGTATACAGCAGCTTGACGCCGATTGGGCGCTTCCAAAGAAGGCTCATCATTTCTGGATTGACCATGTAGAGCGCACAGCCCAGCACGACGGGAAGCAGTGTGAGTACCCAGCCTGTCATGCGCCCCTGCGCGGTGCGTGTCATCACTTCCCTCTTCAGCCGGAAGCGTTCGCGGATGACGTGTGCGGTCTTGTCGAGCACCTCGGCCAGGTTGCCGCCGCTTTCCTTTTGAATGAGGATCGCGGTGCAGACAATGCGCAGGTCCTGCAGCGGAACGCGGTGAATCAGGTTGTCCATGGCCATCTTGAGTTCGAGACCGAAGTTCTGTTCTTCGAAGCAGGTTCTGAATTCGCTGGCGACGGGTTCGGTGCACTCGCGGGCCACCATGCCCATGGCGGCGATAAGGCTTTGTCCTGCGCGCAGTGCGCTGACCATCAGGTCGCAGCCCGCGGGGAGTTCCTTCTCGAACGCGGCGAACCGCTTGCTGCGCTTGAACAGAACGACCGCGAAAGGAATAAACGCGAAGGCCAGTCCAGCCAGGAGGGAGAACAGGGACGAACCGGTCCTCCAATGTACCGCAAAGGCAGGAACCGCGAAGCAGACTCCGGACATGGACAACAGGGTGCCCGCTGTCCATTTGAGATTGGCCTGGTGTATGAGCGTCTGCAACTGCGAACCGATTTCGAGCTTACTGAGCCGGGTGTTGATCCACGGAATGGCGCTGAATTGATCGTTCTTGCGCAGGTTGACGATCTGATCGCGCATCTCCTGGCTCTCGGTGGCGAGGGCCGAGTCGAGTGTGGCCTGGACTTGCTTGGCCTTTTCAGCGGACCCGGAGCCGCTGGCATAGAGCAGCAATGCCGCCACTGCGAATACGCCGATAAAGATTACAACAACAATCGTTCCCAATCCCATAACGGTCGACCTCCTTTCCTTTAGTAGTTGACGGGTGTTTCTTTCTCGAACAGGCTGGGCGGCAGCATGATGCCGGAGACGCGAAGCCGTTCAAGGAACTTGGGGCGGATGCGGGTCGGCTGGAATGCTCCGATCACCTTGCCGTCCGGACCGATGCCCTTCTTGTTGAAGGTGAAGATCTCCTGCATGCTGATGACGTTCTCTTCCATGCCGGTGATCTCGGAGATGCTGGTGACTTTTCTCGATCCGTCGCTCATGCGGGTAGCCTGCACGACGATGGAGATGGCCGAGGATATCTGCTGGCGCACTGACTTTTCCGGCAGATTCATGTTGCCCATGGCGACCATGGATTCAAGTCTGGAGATGGCGTCGCGCGGGGTGTTGGCGTGAATCGTAGTCATCGAGCCTTCATGGCCGGTGTTCATGGCCTGCAGCATGTCGAAGGCTTCCTCGCCTCTGATTTCACCCATGATGATGCGGTCGGGACGCATACGCAAACAGTTGATGAGCAGTTGACGCTGCTTGATTGCGCCGTTGCCTTCAATATTCGGCGGACGGGTTTCAAGACGCACGATGTTTTCCTGTGCCAGGCGGAGTTCGGCGGCGTCTTCGATGGTGACGAGGCGCTCGTTGTTGGGGATGTACTGCGACAGAATATTGAGCAGCGTGGTTTTACCGGAGCCGGTGCCGCCGGAGATAACGATGCTGATGCGCGCCTTGACGGCGGAGGCAAGCATCTCCATCATCTCGGGCGAGATGCTCTTGAGCTCGACCAGCGAGTTGGCGGCGATGGGACCGGTTCCGAAGCGGCGGATGGAAAGCGAAGGTCCATCGAGGGCCAGCGGAGGAATGATGGCGTTCACACGGGAGCCGTCCTGCAAGCGGGCATCGACCATGGGCGAAGACTCATCGACGCGGCGGCCCACTTTGGAGACGATGCGGTCGATGATCTGCAGCAGGTGGCGATCGTCGCGGAAGGAGGTATCCACTCTCTGCAGCAAGCCATTCTTTTCAACGAAGACGTGATCCTTGTCGTTGACCAGGATGTCGGAGATCTTTGGGTCGCGCAGCAATGGTTCCAGGGGCCCGAGGCCAAAGACTTCGTCCAGCAGGTCCGCCTGGATTTTTTCCTGCTCATCGAAATTCAGCGGAACACGCTGGTCGGCGATGATCTCTTTGACGATGCCGGAAACGGCCTGGCGCGCCTGGGCGCTATTGACCCGCGACAACTTCTCGAGGTCCAGCTTCGAGATCAGCGTCCGGTGAATCTCCGCTTTGTAGTTTTCAAGATTGAGCAGTTCCACTTTTCACCCTCCATTGAGAATCGAATGTTCCTTTTATAAGGAGCGTCATCCGAATAATCTGAAGCCTTTCTTTTTTGGTTGCGTGGCGCGCTGTCCGCAGATGGAGGTCGCCATCTGCCGGATCAATCGCGAAATAGGGGAATCGCCCAGTGCCAGCGGAGTCGCGGTGTTTTGCATTTGACGAACGGCAGCGTAGTCGTTGGGGATCTTCCAGTTGGCCGGCCGGGTAAGCGCCTTGGTGATGGTCTCGTCAGAGACGCCCAGAGCGCGGGGCTCGTAGCGGTTAATGACGATCTCCAGCTTGGGGCTGCCCACGGTGAAGAACTGGCTGATGAGGCGGTTTGAGTTACGCAACTCGGGGATGCCGGCCTGCGTTACGAGGTAAATTGCGAACGCATCCTTGAAGAGGGCGGTTTCGGTCAGGTCAAGCCGCGCGCCCACGTCCACGATTACGTTGTCGAACTCCTGCCGCGCCACAGCCATCAGCTTGTCGATCGCTTCGTTGGTGGCGTGGAACTGGGGAAACTTGCCCGGCGCAGCCAGCACAGAAACGCCCGAGCTGTGCTTGATGAGCAGCTTGTTGAGGAAGGCGGCGTCCAGACGCCCGGCTTCCTGAAGTGCGTTGACGGTGGAGTACTCGGTGACGATGCCCAGGTTCAGAGCAGCGTCGCCCAGTGGCAGGTCGAGGTCGATAAGCAGGGTGCTCTGGCCGGACTCCTGTGCCAGGGCTACAGCAAAGTTGCAGGCCAGCGTGGTTACTCCCGCTCCACCCTTGGCGCCCAGAAAAACCAGCAGCCGGCCGCCGGTCTTGCGCGGAGCCCGCACCACGGTGCGGCGAGACTGCGCCCGCACCAGTGCTTCGGCCATGGTGGCATGGGCAAACGGCGGGGTCAGGAACTCGCGTGCTCCGGCGCGCATGCAGCGGACCAGCAGGTCTGGATCAGGCTTTGACGAGTACACCATCACCGTGGCCGAGCCGTTGGCGCAGATGCTTTCCACCAGTTCCAACGCGAACTTTGGATCGCTGTCCAGATCGATAATGATGACGTCGTTGCGCTGTTCCAGCAGACGCGGGACTTCATCAATACTGCCGGGGTAAGCTGAGTATTCCCGAACCTCGGTACCATCGCATAGAAGAAGGGCAGTGGCCGCCTCTTTGCGGCGTCCCTCGTCCGGACCAATCAGAGCGATCGACAGGACGTCCGATCCGGCGGAACTCATCGAATCGGAAGAAGACCCTTCGAAACGATTTGACGTACTCGAATTCATGATTGTGCCGCTCCCCGCCGCATGGACCGCCCCAGGAGGGTTTGACAGGAATTGATAAGTTGTTGGGGAATCCGCCATTGTTCAGTTCCTGTCTTTTAGTGTGCGAAGAATGAGATCAGCGTTCCGATAGCGATCGCCGGAGCGTAGGGCATCTTGTGTTTCTTTGGGTTGCTGAGGACCATGTCCTCGCGAACCTCTTTCTTTTTGAAACCGAAGGTCAGGTCGCTGGCCCCGGTGAACAGGTCTTTCAAAAATCCGCGATAAGCGGCCCAGCCAACCACCATCACTCCTCCGGCCATGGCTGTAACCACCAGCGCGAAGAACAATTGATTCGGTCCAATCCAGGCACCGATTGCGGCCGCCAGCTTTACATCGCCGGCTCCCATGCCGCCCATCCAGAAGAGGAACCCGTAAATCAGCAGTCCGAGGCCAGCGCCGGCAAAGCTCTGTCCGAGCCCGTGCCAGCCTTGCAACCATGCCTGGGCTACCAATCCCGTTACCAGAAACGGGACCACCAGCCAGTTGGGAATCCGGCGATTGCGCAGGTCCGTGAAGGTCGCCACGGCGAGAACAATCAATGTCGGCCACCAGGCAAACTGATGCATTTCTCTTGTCTCCTCTGTCCCTGTTCTTTCCGGGGACACCGTGGTTAGAGCAATTGCCCAACCAAACTTTTCAAGAGTCAAGATTCTTAATTTCAATCAGTTAGGGAGGGGTGAATCCGGCGGGTGTACACGCCTGTATACGGGTTGCCAAAAACTGTGGCGCGGTACGTATACAGTCGGTCGTCCGGCTACTTCCGGGTTGCCGGAGCGGCCTGCGGGAACAGAATCGGCAGATCTGTCATGGGCGCGGTCACGAATTGGTGCCCTCCCAGCGAGACGGTTTTGAGGTCACGGGCGGGCAGCATTTTCTCGATTTTTTCAGTATATTGCGCGTATTCGGCATCTCCGGCGGGCAGCGGAAACAGGACAAAGCGCGTAAATGTTCCGGACGGGAGCTGGGTGAGCAGAAGGCTGTTCCGGCCATGCATGGCGAAGATGCGCGGCCCTTGAATCAGGTTGGCCTCTGGATACTCCACCGTCATGTAGCCGGGCAGGTAATAGCCCGCATGGCGATAGCCGAGGAAGTGATTGTCAAATGAGACGATGAGCAGGTCCTGCGGTGTTCCCACCTGGGGCAGCGAGGTCTCGACTGAGCCCAGTTCCGCCTCAAAATGGCGGATGGATCTGTAGGAGCAATAGGCTGGAAACGCGAGGAAAATAAAGACATTTGCGGCGGCTCCGACGGCCAGTGTGGCGACCTTCAGGCTCTTTGGCCAACTGCCTTGCTCGTACCATTCGGCGGTCCAGGCGCCGAGCCAGATGCAGGCCGGAGCAGCCACCAGGAGCAGGTAGCCGCTGTTGACCAGCTTGAGGAAGATCAGCGTGAAGAAGCAGAGGGCTGGAACGATCCACACCGCGGTGAAAAGCTTCTTGCGTTTATCGGCCTCGCCGGTGCTGAACATGGTCCAGACCGGGACCAGCGATGCTGCTCCAAAGCATAGAAAATAAATGTAGAGAATGGTCAAGGCGCGGGCCACTGAGGTGATCGGCGACGAGTTGAACACGGTGCCCCTGGAAGGCACCATGCGCCACAGGGACTGGAGCGCGCCGAAGTAGGCTGCGAAGCCTCCGCTGGCCCAGATCATGGGCAGGAACCAGGCTGCAGCGGTGACGCCGAGGGCGGCCAGGCCAGGCACGATCTTTTTCAACGGCGCACGGCGCAGAGAGAAAAGAAACAGCGGTCCCAGGAACAGAATCGAAGAGGGCCTTACGCCGGCGGTGATTCCCAGTGCGATTGCGGCGGGGAGGATGAGGCTGGTTTTTCCGCGATCGATGCGCCAGCAAAGCAGCCCCATCAAAGCCGAAGCCGCAGCCTCAACGCTGTAGGTCAGGGCGACCGTGCCGTGGAACCAGGTGAGGGGGGAGAAGACGAACAGCGATCCGGCGAAGAGTGCGGCGCGGGGACCAAACCACTCCAGCGCAAGGGAATAGATCAGCACGACACAGGCGATGCTGGCCAGGATGCTGACCAGGACCAGCGCCAGGTTGGCATCGTGCATGGCGAAGTTGACCAGGCGGCCGAGGCAAACGTAGAGAAAGTATCCCGGCGGGTGGGGTTGATGGACGCGCGGGTCAAAGCGGGCCATGCCGAGGGCGAAATTCACTGAATCCAGGTCGTATAAGTCGTGGCTTCGAAATGCGAAACGGCTGATGCCAACGGTGCCGGCGAGCAGGCACACCTCAAGTTTTTGACGGAAAGTCACTCAATCAACATAGCAATTGTTGCGCCAATCGAGTTGTCCGGGGCTGAAAGGCGACGGAATACCCATGTTTTCAGTTACCTCGCGCGGAGGTGGCTGCCACTTAAGTGTTAGTCTGCGGGCCGCCTCTATTCGGGCTTTCATGGCGAACTTGGCGGAGTTTTCCGGTTCCTGTCGAAAAACCATGTTAAGTCTATTATTTATAAACACTTAATGCTATTTTCCCCGGCTTTTCGAAAGTGGGCATGGCGATGAAACTGGACTGAAATGGGTTGGTTTGGTTCTTTGTTTTGGTTCGGACCTTGGAATTGCGCGAAAAGGCAGCATCCACGCGGCTTTTTGTAGGTCGCCGGTGGTCGCCTGAGGTTTCAAAGACAGCATGGAGACTGCCCCGGTGCATCGAAACAGGTGCTTTCAGGTGAGCGCGTGAGCATTTCGATTTTCAACCCTTGTTACCCGGTACTGCGCAGGGTGCATTACCAAGGTTGCACCGAAGTGACGCAAAACTGGCATTGGCACCTATAGAGCCGATTAGGGATTATGGAGTCACTTCGCCGATCCACTTTGGTACGGCTTGGCTTCAAACAGTGGGAAAGGTCGCCCATTCATGATCAAAATAGGACTTTACTCGGAAGATCGTACGCTCCATCCTCTTCTCTCATCTGCGCTCGGCAAGGAATTCCAGATCCTGCTGCAGTCAGATCAGCAGGAGATGAGTGATCTGGTGTCGGCTCGCGCATGCGACGTCATGATTGTGGATCTCAATTCGCATCATGAATCGCTCCAGGAACGCGTTGCATTCTCGCGCGTCCTGATCGCTTCCAACGTTCCGGCGGTGGTAATGGCGGACGATGGCCTGCGCTCCACGGCTTTTGAACTGGTGCGCACCGGAGCGTTCGGCTACTGCCGTCGCCCACCCTCGGTTCGCGACCTCAAGACGATGCTGAGCCGCGCGTATGAGAACTCGCTGCTCAAGCGGCAACTCGAGACTGTGCAGCATCGCATGGAAGAGCCGGGCACCTGCGACCGCCTGATTGGTTCAGGCGCGCACATGCAGCGCGTTTACAAGATGGTGCATCGGGTCACCAATCTGAACGCGGCCGTGCTGGTCACGGGCGAGAGCGGTACGGGTAAGGAACTGATCGCTAGAGCCATCCACAACATGGGTTCGCGTGCCAAGCGTCCCTTTGTTGCCGTATCCTGCGGCGCCATCCCTGAGACTTTGATTGAGGCCGAACTGTTTGGCCACGAAAAAGGCGCCTTCACCGGCACGGTGGGCGCGCGCGAAGGCTACTTTGAGCAGGCCGGCGACGGCACGCTCTTCCTGGACGAAATTGGCGACCTCAGTTTGTTTACACAGGTCAAACTGCTGCGCGTTCTGCAGCAGATGGAGTTCAATCGCCTGGGCAGCAACAAGCTGATCCCGCTGCGCGCGCGCCTGATCTTTGCAACGCACCGCGATCTGGCCCAACTGGTTGCCGAGGGCAAGTTCCGGCAAGATTTGTTCTACCGCATCAATGTCATGCGCATTGAGTCGCCCGCTCTCCAGGAACATCCGGAAGACATTCCGCAGATCGCCGAACATTTCCTCGGTCACTACTCGCAGATCTTCCAGAAGCCGATGGACTCGATCGAACCGGGTGCGATCCAGATGCTGCAGAACTATCCCTGGCCCGGCAACGTGCGCGAACTGGAAAATGTCATGCAGCGCGCGATTATCCTTTCGCCCGGCATGACGGTTCGCGTGGAAGATCTGAGCTTGTCCCTTCCCGAAGAGGAGGGGGTCGACAACGAGGATGTTGTCGACATCGCCGATTATCATCCGGCTGGTTCGTTTGAACGCCAGCTTCGCGACTACAAGGTCAAACTTGCTGTCACAGCAGTCCGCGAGAACAACGGCAACAAGACACTGGCAGCTCGCAGCCTTTCGATTTCACGCGCTTATCTTCATCGGCTGATCCGGCTTGCCGATCCCGATCCACTCTTCGACCAGGACCTGCGAGAGACGGTCAATGCCTGATCAAGGCATTGCCGTTTCTCCCCGCTAAGGGCCGGCCCCCATGCGCTCCCCACGCATGAAGAGACTCGGAAGGCTGTTCTCGTTCCCGGTGATGCTGGGCAGCGTGCTGCTGGTGCTGGCCGTGCTCACGGTGCGGTCGCGCTTTGACGATCCGGACCTGTGGTGGAATCTGAAGATTGGCCAGGTCATCTGGACCACACACATTATTCCGGTCACCGATCAGTTCTCCTACACCACCAATCACCATGCCTGGATTCCACATGAGTGGCTTGCGCAGTTGGTGATCTATGGCGCTTACCGAGCCGCTGGATACTCCGGCCTCATGTTTCTGCTTTGCCTGATGACGGCTGCACTGCTGGCGGCCGGATACGCCCTGTGCTCGCTCTACTCAGGCAACTCCAAGGTCGCTTTCCTGGGCGCACTGATTCTCTGGTTCTTTGCCACCATTGGCCTGTCCATCCGCGCGCAGATGATCGGCTACATCTTTCTCGTTGTGGAACTGCTGCTCATCCAACTGGGGCGGACGCGCAGTGCGCGATGGTTCTTCGCATTGCCGCCGTTGTTTGCTCTGTGGGTCAACTGCCACGCCTCGTTCATCATGGGGATGATTGTGGCGTTCGTGTTCTGGGCCTCGGCGCAGGTCAGCTTTCGGTCCGGTTCGCTGGTATCGGCGCAATGGGAACCGCGAAGCCGGCGAAGGCTGGGGTACGCGCTGCTGTTGTCAGTGGCCGCGCTGTTTTTGAATCCTGTGGGCATCAAGCAGATTCTCTATCCGCTGGACACGCTGCTCAACATGCCGCTGCTGCTTGGCAATGTGGCCGAGTACGCGCCGCTGCGCATGAGCGATGAGCGGGGCGTCGCCTTGATGGGCCTGTTGCTGCTCAGCTTTCTGATGGTCATGACGCGTCGCGCGCGCATGTTCTGGGATGAGGCCTTTCTTCTGGTGTTGGCAACGTGGATGGCGGTCAGCCATGAGCGCATGCTGTTTGTGTTCGGCATCCTGGCAGCGCCGGTGCTGTCGCGGCAACTGTCAAAATCCTGGGAGGGCTACGACCCGGAAAAGGACCGCCCGAGCCTGAATGCTCTCTTCATTGGAATGGCGCTGGTTGTGGCTTTTCTGGCGTTCCCAACGAGGCAGAACCTCGTGAGCCAAGTGGAAGCGCAGAGCCCGGTAAAGGCAGTCGAATTCATTCAGCAACACCACCTTGCGGGGCCCATGCTCAACGACCATGCCTTCGGTGGATACCTGATGTGGGCCGCGCCTGAGCATCCCGTCTTTGTGGACGGCAGGACAGACGTCTTTGAGTGGACTGGAGTCTTTCGCGAGTTTGGCAACTGGGCCACACTCCGCACCGGCCCCGAGGTGCTGTTAAACAAATACAGAGTCCAGTTCTGCCTGCTCAATCCCGAGTCGCCCATGGTCCGCGTGCTGCCGCTGCTGCCCGATTGGAAGATTGTCTACTCTGACAGCACTGCCGTGGTGTTGGAGCGCAGCCCGGTGCAGGGCGCAGCGGAGATGGTTCCGCCGGATGTGCACGGAGAACTGAAACTCGCGGAGCCCGACCTCGCCGCTCGATGACAGCTAGGTGTGCGTGTTGTGTGCCGCCGCGCCTGCGGGCACCAGTGCGCTGCGCTGCTTGCCGTGAATGTACCAGCAGCACCAGTTGGTCTGATGCTCTTCACTGCCCGCGGGGGCAATCAGGTCGCCGTAGGTGACCTTCCCCGCCAGAAAGAGTTTCTGATCCCAGCTCTCGATGCTCTTGAACATTTCATCGGAGTCGCAGAACCCTCGGGCATCGTCGCGGCTGAAGGTCTTGAGCGTCGCGCTCTCGCCGGGCAACAGAATGATGGGTACAAAGCGCTTGCCGGATTCCACCTGCTTGTACTCTGGCGTTTCGGGAAGGTGCGCCTCATCGGCGGCGAACAGAACCTGGTCCAGCGCCGCCGTAACCCTGGCAGGAGAACGGCCCCGGTTGGTCGCGGTGATCTCGAAGCTGCTTTCGACGCCGCGCGTTGGCTCGGCCGTCACCAGCACCCAGGGGCGCTCAGCATGAACGATGGCCTGAGCATGCAGCAGCGCGGCCTGCGCAGTCTCAAGGGCAGCAGCGGCCATTGCTGACGAAGTCTCGGCCGCCGGCGCAGTGGGGGCGGCAGTGTTTTTTGCCGCTTCCATGCTGGCTTCAAACGCCTGGGTGTGGCGCTCTATCTTTTTCAGCGTTGAGAGAGCCAGCATGATTCCGGCATAACCCAGAATCGCCAGCACCAGGTCGACGCCCCAGAGAATCTTGTCGTGCATCAGCCACCGGGTCGGCGCCGGCGAGGGAAGGGTCACGATCACGTGCGGCTGCTGCTCTTCGCAGGGGGCGCCGTTGCAGTCAGGTTTGGGTTGGGTCTGCGACGGCGAAGGATAAGGAGACTGAGTCTGCAGTGCGGAACTGGGATGGTGCGTCGCGGTTGTCTGCGCTGAGAGCGGTGTTTGCGCCGTGGCCAGCAGCACCGCGGCTATCGCCAAACCCTTGAAGATCATGGCGTCAATGTAACACATGGGGGCTGCTCCGAACTGTGCCGGGGGATGACGAAAAAGGGACCGCTTGCGCGGCCCCTTGCTGACTCGACGATTGAAACCGCCTGCCTCAAAACGGTATATCGTCGTCGGAAATCTCGGCGGCCTGGGAATACTCGTCCTGGCCGGCAGCCGCTGCGGGCGTGCGCTGGTCAAAACTCGCCGCGGAACTGGATGAGGATGCGCGACTGTAATTGCCCCCCCCGCTTGCGCCCTCCTCGCGGCCGGAGAGCAGGATCAACTCGTTGACAATGATCTCTGTCTTGTAGCGCTTCTGGCCGGACTGCTTGTCGTCCCAACTGTTGGTGCGAAGGGCGCCCTCGATATAGAGCTTGGAGCCCTTTTTTACGTAGTCGCGGACGATTTCGGCGGTGCGTGTAAAGGCTACCAGGCTGTGCCATTCGGTGCGATCCTGCCAGTTGCCCTGCGCGTCTTTCTGGCGGTCGGTGGTTGCCAGGCTGAAGGCAGCCACCATGGTGCCGCCGGGGGTGGAACGGATCTCAGGGTCTTTGCCGACGTTGCCCAAAAGGGTCACTTTATTGACGGTTCTTGCCATTTTCCTGCACTCCTGTCTGATGCCAAACCGGCTCGTTGCCTATCTATCTGGTGCGTTCCGCGCTCTGGGGCCGCTTTCATCGGCCAGCTCGGCAAACTGCCATAGGCCAATGCTTTTCCAGTTCTATGCAATGTTGGAAGTATAAACGGGAGGCCGTGCCTGCGCGAAAAGGCCGGAAATCCAGGCCCGCCATCGCTGCTGCCGCGGCGCGTTGTTTTGGCTGCCCGGTCCGGTCGCGGCATGCCGGCAATGGGTAACTGGAGGGGTTCCGGATATCGGACCGGCAGGCCCCGCAGACGAGCGCGAATGCTAGAATCGGGCTGTTCTTAGCTAGCCGGAGAAATAATTGATGCAAGCGAAGTGTCTGTCCGTCGTGGTCCCGGTGTACAACGAGGAACAGACGCTCGCCACCATTGTCGCCCGGCTGCTGAAGCTGCCGCAGTTGCTTGAGATCGTGATTGTGGACGACTGCTCCACCGACAGAACAGCCGAGATCCTGACTGCATTGTGTGCCCAGCATAGCGAGATTCGCGCCGCTCGACATGAGAAGAACGGCGGAAAGACCGAAGCGCTCAAGACGGGCTTTCGCCTCACCAGGGGCGATATCGTGATCGTGCAGGACGCCGACCTGGAGTACGATCCGCAGGAGATTCCCGACGTGATTGCGCCCATCGTCAACGGAAACGCGGACGTCGTCTTCGGTTCTCGCTTTTTGGTGCGAAAGGCCACGCGCGTTCTCTACTTCTATCACTTTCTAGGGAACAAGTTTCTTACCTTCCTGTCTAACATGGCCACTAACATCAATCTCACCGATGTTGAAACATGTTACAAGGCTTTTCGCGGCGATATTATCCGCCAGATGAAGATTGAATCAAGCGGGTTCGGTTTTGAAATTGAAGTGACTGCCAAGGTGGCCAAGCTGAAGTGCGCCATCTATGAGACGCCGATCAGCTATTACGGCCGCACTTATGAAGAAGGCAAGAAGATCACCGGTTGGGACGGGGTCGCGGCCATCTATTACATTCTTCGCTACAACCTGCTCTGCAGCCTGAAGAGCAGTTACTATCGCATTCCGAAGTTTGGGCCGGACGCACCCGCGTTGGGCGAGCCCGCCGCTTAAAGCCCAGGAGCCGGCTAGCCAGACCCGGAGCATGCGCAACACTCATTCATCCCTTGCAGTGCCTGCGAATTGGTGTGCCTTGCGAATGTTATCTGCGAGGGACACCCTGTTGGCGATGGCCCGATTTTCCCCGCCAATCTGTGTAAACTTGATTTCATGATTGCTCGATGACACAACGAGAGGAAGATGCGACGGATGCGGATTCGGGATGCAAAGGTTCTGGTGTGTGGGGCAGGCGGGTTCATCGGCGGACATCTGGTGAATTCTCTGTTCGCCGCGGGCGCGGCAAGTGTGCGTGCCGTGGACTGCAAGCCCTTTGAAGAATGGCACCAGAAGAGTCCCGCAGCCGAGAACCTGGTGCTTGACCTGCAACGGATCGAACACTGTCGCGAGGCATCCGCAGGCATGGAAGCAGTCTTTCAACTGGCCGCGGACATGGGCGGTATGGGCTTTATCGAAAACAACAAAGCCCTGTGCATGTTGAACGTGCTGACGAATACCCACATGCTGATGGCGGCGCGCGAGAGCGGTGTCAAGCGTTTCTTCTACTCCTCGTCCGCGTGCGTCTACAACGCAGACAAGCAGCGGAACGCCGATGTCGTGGCACTGAAAGAGGAAGACGCGTATCCCGCGCTGCCGGAAGACGGCTATGGGTGGGAGAAGCTTTTCAGCGAACGGATGTGCCGTCACTTTCGCGAGGACTTCGGACTGCAAAGCCGTGTGGCGCGCTTTCACAATGTCTATGGCCCGCTGGGCACATGGATGGGCGGCCGCGAAAAGGCCCCTGCGGCCATCAGCAGAAAGGTGCTGGAAGCCAAGCACTCCGGCACGCATGAAATCGAGATTTGGGGCGACGGCAACCAGACGCGAAGCTTCATGTACATTGACGATTGCACCAGGGGAGTGATGGACATTTTTGCCAGCGACATCCTGGAGCCAATCAATCTCGGCTCCAGCGAACTTGTCACCATCAATCAACTGGTGGACATTGCCGAAGAGATAGCAGGCGTGAAGCTGACGCGGCAGTACAACCTGAGCGCCCCGAAGGGCGTGAATGGCAGGAACAGCGACAACTCGCTGATTCGCCGCTCTCTGGGCTGGGAGCCGTCGACGCCCTTGCGCGCTGGAATGATGAACACAATGCGATGGATTGAGGAAGAGATGTTGCGGGGCGCCTGCTCAAAGTAAGCGAGCTCGTTCGGATCTCTCGTTAAGAGCCGGTTCCCGCAAACACCACGACAATGGTGCGGATGAGAATCTTCAGGTCGAGCCAGATGCTCCAGGTTTCAACATACGCAACGTCCAGCGAAATGTAGTTGTCGAACGACGGATCTTGCCGCGCCTGGACCTGCCACAGGCCTGTAATGCCGGGCATGACGTCAAGGCGGCGCAGATGGCTGAGTTTGTATTCGCGTACTTCGCTGGCCAGCGGGGGGCGAGGTCCCACGATGCTCATATCGCCGCGGAGAACGTTGAGAAACTGGGTGAGTTCGTCGAGTGAGTATTTCCGCAGGAACCTGCCCACCCGGGTGATGCGCGGGTCGTTGGTGATCTTGAACAGCACGCCGTCGCGCTCGTTCATGTGCATGATTGCGGCTCGGCGTCTTTCCGCATCGCGCACCATGGTGCGGAATTTGATGCATCGGAACACGCGTCCGCGCTTGCCAATACGTTCAGACAGGTAGAGCACCGGGCCCGGCGAATCGAGCTTGACGGCAATTGCTATGATGGCCAGAATCGGCAAGAGCAAGACCAGAATCAGCGTGCCCAGCACCAGGTCCATCCCGCGCTTGAGCAGCAGAGCGATCTCCGGGACGTGACCGCAATGCAGCGGAATGGTGGGGAACTGGCCTATGTATTCGACCGGACTATTCCACGCCAGGCCGTCGTACATCTCCGGCACCACGCGCAGATCCACGCCCTGAATCTGTGCTTGCTCCAGCACCTCCTGCAGCACACCGCGCTCGCTCGGAGCCGTGAAGAATATCTCATCCACAAAATACGCGCGGGCATTCTCGAAAAGTGAATCGAATGAGCCGACAACGTCTCCGGAACTGGCGGTCAGGCGCGAAGTAGACTCGGGGTTATCGATGAAACCCTTGAATGTGTATCCCAGGTGGCGAATGCTTTCCAGGTGATGGCGCAGAGCATGCGCTTCAGGCCCTGTACCCACAATGAGCACATTTCGTGTGCCCGCTCCACTTGCAAATCGCTTGTACATGAGCAAGCGATACGCCAGGCGCCGCAGGCTCAACAGCACGGTGACCAGGGTGACGGTCAGAAGCACAATGGTACGCGGAATGTCTTCAGCGTGAATCAGGTAGAGAGTCCCGGCAAGAAGAAGGCCGGAGTAGAGGCATGCCTGAACGCTGAGCCGCTGTTCACGCAGAAAGCTGCTCAGGCGCACGGGGTTGTAAAGATGCAGACGCCTGCTGGTGATCACCAGGGCAAATGCAAAACCACTCAGCAGCGCCAGCAGAATACCGGTCGAGCGCCCGGTGATGAGGGTTCCATGCCAGAAGCCCCGTGCTCCCGCCAAGGGCCTGGTATGAAGCTTGTAGAGGGTGGCTATGGCCGCGGCCGCCACAATCGTGATGACATCCAGAACGATCCAGTAGCTGCCTTTTCCGGACGAGTTGCGCGCAGTCATCTCCGCCACTCCGACTGGGGTTCGAGCCGAGGAGTCTGAAGTGCTGTCTACACCCTGCCAGGGTTCTGCCATGTCACTTCATCCTCTGCGGCATTGCGGCTGCATTGTGGTGGCATGAGACGCCAATCGTTTGTTGCGGAGTCCCGTCAGAGAGCAGGTTTCCTCTTCCGCTCGCCGCCGCGTTGAATCCGGGAGGGAAGCGATTTTAATGTGGTGCGCCGGTGACGCTTCCGACTGGTTCCTCTGCTCGGAAGGCATTGCCGGTAGTTGCGGACATAGAATCCCGCTCGCGCTGGACCTGCGGGCCGTTGAGGCCGCTGAAGCATTGCTGGTTTTCAACATCAGCCTGTTTGGACAGAACCCCGTCTTCGGCCGGAAGGGCGGGTCGATAGTCGGGCACTGCTTTGTGAAGCAACTCGAGTACACGGGGAACTTCGCGAACGTCAACTGCCTCGCGGAGTTCTTTGAGAAACGTCCCCATGCAAACCTCATCCATTTGTTCCGGGGAGATGAGGCTTCTTATCCTGGGGTGTGAGGTCGGAGCAAGTTGCTCCGCCTGCAGGTTCAATTCTTCAAACAGTTTTTCTCCAGGACGCACGCCTGTGAATTCGATTTTGATTTCACGTTCGGGCTGAAAGCCGGAGAGTTGAATCAGGGAATTCGCCAACTCCACTATTTTAACAGGCTCTCCCATATCGAGAACCAGGATCTGGCCGCAATTGCCGAGCAGAAACGTCTGCAATACAAACTGGGCGGCCTCGGTCGCGGTCATGAAATAGCGCCGCATCTCAGGATGTGTGACGGTCAACGGACCGCCGGCCGCGATCTGCTGCTGGAAGATAGGCAAGACGCTTCCGCTGCTACCAAGCACGTTGCCAAAACGAACGGCAACAAAGCGCGTGCCGGTTGGCTTTTGGAGCGCGCGGATCACCAACTCCGCAACGCGCTTGGATGCGCCCATGATGCTGGAGGGGCGGACTGCCTTGTCTGTCGAGATCAGCACGAAATCCTGGACGTCGTGACGAGCCGCGGCAATCGCGACCTGCCAGGTGCCGAAGATGTTGTTTTCCACGACCGCAAAAACCTGCTTCTCCATCATTGGAACGTGCTTATAAGCGGCGGCATGGTAAACAATGGACGGCCGATAGTGCTCCATCGCCCGATTCACATCCCCCGCATCGCGAATGCTTCCGACTTCCGGATGAAACTTAAGCCTGGGAAAGTTCGAATGCAACTCCCGCTCCAGGTGGAAGAGCGGCGTCTCGGCATGGTCGAAACCGATCAATTGAAGCGGCTCGAAGAGGGCAATCTGACGGCACAGTTCTGAGCCGATCGACCCCGCCGCTCCAGTCACCATCACCACGTTGCCACGGATGCGTTCGCGGATCATTGCGTGGTCCAGCTGCACCGGTTTTCTCCCCAGCAAATCTTCCACGGCCACATGCCGGATGGTTCCGCTCGGATTTTCACGATGCATAGTCGCTTCCAGCCTCAATCGGAGATTGAAAAAACATCTGCCCGTTCGCCATGGAGATGTTGCAAATCGAACTGAAATCAAATTGAAGAATCAGAGTCTTGCCGTGGATTCAAGGTCGATCGACGTTCTCAAGGGAGCGGTTCGAATCGCACCGGCACCCATTTATTAGTTGACCACAACGCGCAGGTATCGCGAGCGTTCAAGTTACCGCGAGACCTTTGCAAGCGAGTCCGCGCTCTTCGCCCGCCGTCGAGCCTCACACCCACGCCGTCGCCAGCATGCCAAGTCCCGGCTCTGACAGCTTCAGGCCGTCGCTCCGGTCCTTGAAGTAGAGCCGGTTCAGTCCCGCGGAATCCACCTGCTCGATACGCGCGAACCCCGCCTGTCGCAACTCCCGTTCCAACTCATCGGGTGCGAGCAGCAGCTTGAACGGCTCGCCGGCAGACGCCACGCGCTCTGACAGCGCTTTGAGAGCCAGGCGGCGCAACGGCCCGAGCACCTCCGGCGACAGGCCATAGTCGAAGCTCACTCCGCTCCCGGCCGGCATGCGGGCAATGTCATTGAGTGTGGCCCGAAATGCCTCGCGGGTCAGGTAAGGAACCACGCCCAGCCATCCAAAAAAGGCTGGCTTGCCGGCATCAAACCCCGCATCCGCCAGCCCGGCGGCCAGTGTCTTGTGCTCAAAATCGAGTGGAACAAACGTGAGCGCGTCAGGATGAGCAAGGCCGGCCTGGGCGAGCATCTCGTGCTTCCACTGCTGCGTGGCCGGAAAATCCACCTCGAAAACCCGTAGCGTCTCGAATGGATTGCGCCAGGCAAACGTGTCCAGTCCCGCGCCTAGAACCACATATTGCGCCACGCCCCGCGCCACCGCCCCGGCCAACTGATCCTCAACAAACCGGCTGCGGGCGGCCATGAAGCAGCGAAAGTCGCGCGCAACCTTATGCTGGGCGCGTTCCATGTCGCGGACAGGGGCTTCCCCCACCAGGCGCAGGGCAATTGGATCGTCCAACACTGGCGGCTTGTCCATCCACTGGTGCGCGGCGCGGCGCATCGCCACTCGGAGCGCGGTTTTGCTGGGTCTGCCGGTCAACATCCTCTTGAGTGTAAACGACCGCAAATTGGCCGCCCATCCCTTGCAGCCACCGCGTACCATTATCCACATGAGCTGGATTGGATGGGCACTGCTCTCAGCGGTCTTTGCCGCCGCTACCGCGCTGCTGGCCAAGGTGGGCGTGGCGCATGTGGACTCAAACCTGGCTATGGCCTTGCGCACCACTGTGGTGGTGGTGTTTGCCTGGGGCATCGCCCTGGCGCTCGGCAAGCATGGAGAGATTCGAACTCTCGACCGCCGCACCATCCTCTTCCTCACGCTTTCAGGCCTGGCCACCGGCCTGTCGTGGATTTGCTATTGCCGCGCTTTGCAATTGGGCCCGGCATCGCGCGTGGCTCCGCTGGACAAGCTCAGCGTGCCCCTGGTCATGGTCTTCGCATGGCTGATGCTGGGAGAGAAACTGACGCCACCCGTAGTGGTCGGCGGTTTGCTGATTACCGCCGGAGCCATCGTCATGGTGCTCGGCTAGACCTCCGTTTGAGGGCCGTTTCACTTCCCTATAATGGGGGAGTCAACGAGCATGATCGATAAAGCCCAATCCGAACCGCACCTGCCGCCACGCCGCATCGTTCTCACGGGTTTCATGGGATCGGGCAAATCGACGGTTGGTCCTATCCTCGCCTGCCGGCTGGGATGGAGTTTTCTGGATGTAGACGAAGTGATTGAGAGCCAAGCCGGCGCAACGATTGCAGATCTCTTCGCTAGCCATGGGGAAGCCGCCTTCCGCGATCGCGAACATGCGACCATTGCAAGACTCGCGGCCGCGGATGCGCTGGTGCTGGCGCTGGGAGGCGGCGCCATTGAGCGAGCCGAGACCCGCGAACTGCTGCTGACGGCTCCCGGCACCCTGCTTGTCCATTTGGAAGTGGAACTGGTGACAACCTTGGCCCGTTGCGCGGGCACTGAAAGCACCCGCCCCATCCTGGCCGACCAGGTCAACCTCGCAAGCCGCTACAGCCGCCGACTGCCACTCTACCGCAGCGCCCATGTTTCCATTGCTGTTGACGCGCTTACCCCGGAGCAGGTGACCGACGCGGTTTTGCACGCTGCGGAACTGCCATAACCGCATTGCGCACGGGCAGACTCCCTCGCTTGGTATCATCAGTCAAGGCGTCCGTCAGTCTCGCATGGCCCGGTACGCTTTCTGAGGTCTAATACCTTTCTGATGACAAACGTCTCCCAGGCCGCAACTCCGACCGAAATTGCCGCTCCTCCCGATGAAAATCTGACGGCTGCGCCTGCTCATTTGCATGCGCCCAGCCCAGGAGCCACGGCCACCCTCATCCACGACCTGCGCGAGCTGTTCAAGGTCAAGGTGGTGGGCATGGTGCTCGTTACCGGCTGGGGCGGCTTTTATCTGGGCTCCATGCAGTCTGGAATCTCAAGCGTGCAGCCGGGCTTGCTGGATGCCTTGTTTGGAATCGGCCTGGTTTCAGCCGGCGCAGGCGCTCTGAATGAAGCACTGGAACGCAAGACCGACGCGCTCATGATTCGCACCGCGCAGCGTCCGTTGGCTTGCGGACGGTTTTCGCTTGCGGAGGGAATCCTGGCCGGACTGAGCGCGCTTACACTGGGCGCCGTTTGGCTGCTTCTGCGCACCAATCTGCTTACGGTGTCGCTGGCGCTGCTGACTGCGTTCTGCTACGTGGCAATTTATACACCGCTCAAGCGGTTCACCACGCTTGCCACCTTCATTGGTGCATTTCCTGGGGCCATGGGGCCGCTGCTGGGCTGGACCGCCGCCCGCCCGCATATTGAGTGGCCGGCGGTGGCCCTTTTCGCCATTCTCTTTGTGTGGCAATTCCCTCATTTTATGGCCATTTCGTGGCTCTACCGTGCCGACTATGCGCGAGCGGGCATCCGCATGTTGCCGGTCGTGCAGCCTGACGGGTGGTCCACTGTGGCCGAAGCGCTTTTCTTTGCCGTGGTCATGATTCCCGTCAGCCTGGCTCCCTGGTATCTCGGCGTGGCCAACTCAGTCTATGCGGTGATTGCGGTTCTGCTGGGCCTGCTCTACCTGGCCTATACCATTCGGTTCGCCCGCATTCTGCGCGCCAAAGATGACACCGAAAGCCGCATGCTGGCACGGGACCTGCTCAAGGTCAGCGTTCTTTACCTGCCGCTGCTGTTCACCACGCTCATGCTCTGCGCCATCAAGGGGCACTAAAAGGAATTGAAGACCATGACTACCGCTGTTGCCCCAAAGTCCGGTACCGGCTCAGCCATCGCTGCCATTCTCGTCATCAGCGCGGCGGCTACCCTGTTTCTTTTCTGGCTTATCTACGTTCATCCGGCCGCGGCCAGCAGCACGGAGTATGCATTCCTGCCCGCCCTCAACGCCATCCTCAACGGCCTTGCCGCCACATCGCTTCTCATCGGCTACACCTTCATCCGGGCGCGGCGCATTCAGGCTCACCGCGCGGCCATGATCACCGCCTTTGTATTCTCCACCTTGTTTCTGGTCAGCTATATCGCCCACCACGCTCTCCACGGCGACGTTCGCTACCCCGCACATGCAGCCCTGCGCTCGGTTTATCTGCCGCTGCTGGCCAGCCACATTCTTCTGGCCATTGTGGCGCTGCCCATGGTGCTGGTGACGTTCTTCTTCTCGCTCACGGGCCGCTTTCCGCAGCACCGCAAAATCGCCCGCTGGACATTCCCAATCTGGCTCTACGTTTCCGTCACCGGAGTCATCACCTTTGTGATGCTGCGCCTGGCGCAAGGTTAGGAATGCCGATGTCCGCAGGCCCGCAAGACCGAAATCTGACCCAGCCCGATGACGGCACTCTCCAACTGCTCAAAGGGGGCGCGTCCATCCTCGGCGCGGGCATCCTCGCAGGCATCCTGCTCGTAACGCTTCTGGGAGGATTCACTGCCACCGGCGCCCACACAAATGGCGGCTGGCTCGCCTTGATTGTGGCGCTGACCTGTATTCCGTTCGGAGGGTTGCTGCTCACACTCGGCGTTGCCAAGTGGTTCCGTAACCGCCGCATTGCGCGCAGCCGGTAACTTATACCCGCAGCTTATAGCCGCAAGCTGCACTTATAAGGAACCTCCGATCAAGTCGAAGTTTTGAAAGGGCACGATTTCAGTCGTGCCGCAAGTGCCGCAAAATCAAATGGGCTCTAGCCCCTGAGGGATGCCTTCGTTGAGAAGTGACACTTGTGCAGACCTTCCATAAAGGTGCGCCCAAACAATAGAAGCATTGCTATAAGTCAGGATAGCCGCCACTTATACTGTGGCGAATGGGCAGTTGCCTGGCCCGTGCCCAGGCTGTAAGTCTAGCCGCGAGCTCGTGTCTGTGCGGGTAGTACATCCTGCTCCCCTTTGAGGTCAACACGCGCGGAAACTCCCCGATCGTTTGCCAAAGAGCGACCATAAAAGATGGAGGATTCCCATTCGTCAAACAATGGCCGGGCGCACCAGGCATGCATCAGGAACCGCTGCTTGAAACTCAGGCCTGCCAACGACATTGTCAGTCCCGCATCCAGCAGTTGGCGCCGCACACTCATCAGCGCTCCCAGGCCGGCGGCCGTAATCTGCCGTACGCTGTCGAGGTGGACCACCATTACCAGGCTTGCGGCAACGCTCGAATCCGCGGCATCCACCAGGGCAGGCCCGATTTGTGAAGACAGTTTACCGCGCACGTAGACATGCATCACATGAGGCGTTGTCACAACGGTCAGATGCGACTCGCCCAGGTAAGGGCGCTGCATCCATCCTGCCAGTAACGTGAGAGGCAGCCTGCGCCCCAGTCCCATAAAGTCGCGAAGATAGCGCGGGCCCAGCCTTCCCGGTTCCTGCACAAACCGCATCGCCCATTCCAACCCGAAGTTCTGAATCCACTTCGGCGCGCGACGCATGTCTCCGGTGATGATCTCAAAGCTTCCGCCTACTCCCATTGCCACCGGAACGCCCAGACGCTTGCGATTCATCCAAATCCATTTTTCCTGCTTTGGATTTCCCAGTGCGACCAGCAGAATCTCCGCCTTGGTCGCCTGAATCCGTTGCAGGATTTCGCTGTGGTCCACCTGTGCCATCTCTTCTTCGGTGGGAGCAAATGTGCCCACAATGTGCGTGCCCGGATACATTTTCTCAAGCAGCGCCTTGGCCCGCTCGGCCACGTTGCCTTTGCCGCCCATCAGGAAAATCCGATATCCCTTGCGGGCGGAAAGCTCGGCAAGCCTGGGAACCAGATCTACCCCGGTGACGCGACCGGAAAGTGGGCAGCCGAGAAGCTTTGACACCCACACCAGTGGCATGCCATCCGGTAACACCAGGCTGCATCCCGCAATGATGCGGTGCAAATGGCGGTCTGCGAGGGAATTCAGCCAGAAATCAAGATTGGCCGTCGCGATCTGGTGAGTTTCGCCAGAATGAATCAAGCCCTCGATTGCTTCAATGGCCTCAACGGCCGTCAGGCTATCCAGCGGCAGCCCCAACACGGCGATCGGGTGATTCAAAGTCCTCGTCATTTTCGGCTTCCGTTTCCTGCGTACCCAACGCCACTCGCTGAGCTACCGCAGTGGTTGCCGCGGCGTTGCCCATCAACCAGGCTTGCGAAGGTTGACTGCGCGTGGGACTCGTGTCCGTCTGCGCCCCCGATCACTCTGAAGACGGCTAGCCACTTTTCCGGGTTCATCGTGGCGTAGCTTTAACCTGCCCGATACAATCGCCCCGCAAGCTAATTAGACGCCCCAGCATCCCGGCTGGGCCAATGGTTAGAAGCTATCGGCATGTGCCTCTTGCAGCAATGGCGAAAAGGTGGAATCCGAATCAAGAATGAATGCTTCTTTCGATAGGTATATCACGGCAATTAAGTAATCTTGAATGGTTACCGTAACCCTAAGTCAGGCCAAGTGGTAACTATAAGTCGGGTACTTTGGTGATTAATGAACACTGCTTAGGGAGCCCCTGATCAAGTCGAAGTTTTGAAAGGGCACGACTTCAGTCGTGCCGCAAGTGCCGCAAAATCAACTACGCTTTAGCCCCCGAGCGATGCCTTCGTTGAGAAGTGACAATTGTGCAGAGGTTCCTTAGGCACCCATTGCTCCGAAGCGAGGAATTTGGGGAATCGGCCGTGCGACGAGCTTGCGCGGTCTAATCCCGCAACGAGCCATTTGGCGGGGCGGGGTAATCCAGTTCATTCAAAACCTCAAGGCTTTGCAGCTCGCCGCGCAGTGGTTCAAGCATCGGGTCGGATCGAAACCCGAGACTCCAAAGCGACCCGCTGCGGTAAGACTGCTTCAGGCATTTGAGCGCCTTGTGCTTCTCATTCAGGCCAATCCAGACCAGCGCCACCGCATAGGGGTCACGGCCCACGCTGTCGCTTGCCGAGCCCACCAAATGTCCCAGCAACTCGCGCGCTCTTTGTCCCTCGCCATTCACCGCATAAGCGTACCCCAGCGCTCCCCGCAGGGCCTCATTCTGAGGGGATTCCAGGGCCAGTTCCTCGATTGGTTCCTGGGCGGCTCTCGGTCCGTAGTGCTGAATTGAGGCCAGCGCCTGCACCACATCCGCAATTGGGTCAGGGCGCCCGCTTGCACGCAAATCGTTCCCCTGGTCAAGCGCCGGCCGGAATTTGCCATCCAGGTAAGTCGTCCAGGTGTATAAAGCCATTTCGTAGGAACTCAGCGGGCTTTGTTCCGCGGACTTCAGCAGCATCCTTGCAGCTTTTTCCAGCGATCCTTCCGCGACGTGCAACAGGGCGCGCCCGTTCATGCTGCGTGTGCAGGCGGGGGTTTGCCTCAATAACTCGTCAAAGCGGTCGCGCGCCCCATGCCACTGCTTTGCAACAAGCATCTTCAGCCAGGCATCGGCGCAATTTGCCAGTGGGAGTTCAGAGGCCGCTTCGAGCGCGTGCTGCAGCGCGGCCGATGCGGCAGCATAGGCGCTGGGAGGGTGCACCAGCCTCCAAATCCCCTGAGTGATCAGGCCCATCGACAGACCCGCGTAGGCAGCACCGCTCTCGGGATTCAGATCGACTGCTTCCCGGTAGTACAGAACAATGGAGTTGAGATTGCGCGGCGAAAGCGAATCCCACATCCTGGCGGTCAGGGCCAGCAGATTCGCGGAGCGCTCCTTGGCGCGCGGGGAGACAATATCCGAATCGAAGTCCGGCTTGCGGTGCCGGGATTCCTCGTAGTGAGGGCGCGCTGGCCCCGGTTCCGGTTCTGGAGCGCCACCCGACTCAGTCGGAGCGGAAAGGCTCCGACCCCTGAGCCAGGCATCCAATTCGTCGCCATAGGCGAAAACTGAGCCCGATTCCCCGGAAAGATGATGGATGGGCAGTCCATACATCCTATGCCAGCGCTGCAGCGTCCGGGCGGATTTGCCCATGTGATGAGCGATCGACTTCCAGGTGTCCAGTCGAGGCGGCATCAGCCTTGCCTCTGATATCCCAATATCATGCGGAATTCCCCTTGACAGGCAAGTAGAGGCCTGCACCCAAAGAAACGATGGTGGTAAACCTGGAAAGCCAGGCTGCTCCCCGGCGGCAACATTTAGCCGGATTCTATACGAGCGTCATGGGTTTTCAAACACGTTTTCTTCCCGCCTTTTCATAGGAATATTAGTAAGCACTAACACGCTTTGAGGTAGCCAGATGGTGCCTGAATCTCCTGGAAATAGGCGGAGTCGCCCATCCAGGAGCATGGGTTTCCACAGTATGACGTTATTTGTCGCGTATTGTCGATATATGGCTGGAAATGGCGAACACAGAAAATGAAGTTATGGCTTAGGATCATTTCACGGCAAACAGCATCTTAAAGCGGCCAGTAAGAGCCGATTATTTCATCCATAGTGAACATCGAATCATTGCAAACCGGATTAGCTTCTGACGCGAAGTGCTAAGTCAGCCTGGCGAAGCCCTGCGCGACAGAGCCGCACAGAGTGCTTGATGCCAGCGCCTTCAAAGTTGCCCCTCCCGTTCAAGTGTTGGACCCAGGGAACCCTCTAAACATCGGGGAAGCCTGCAAACAAAGGAGCAGCATTGGTCGCCTTCGCTACCTCGACTCCTCAACCTGCACTGACCGGCGTTGCGCTGCCCGTCCCTGCGTGCCAGCACAACCAGGACGATCGCAGGTGGGTTGCGGTTTTTACTGTTCCGCAAAACGAGCGCTCGGTAGTGAGGCACCTGGACATGCGCCAGGTTGAGTCGTTCCTGCCAACTTGCGAAAGCTCCCGCGTTTGGAAGAACAGGCAGCGGGTCAAGATTGTCCAACCTCTTTTCCCGGCGTATGTGTTTGCCCGGATCCAACTCGAGGAGAGGTCATCGATCCTCAGGTCTCCGGGAGTCCTCAGGATCATCGGCAACCGGCAGGGCCCAATTCCCGTATCGGATTCCGAAATAGAGTTTTTGAAGTCCGACTTTTGCAGGCACCGCGTGGAGCCCTACCGGGAACTGGTTGTGGGCGAACGCGTCCGTATCCGCAGAGGCTCAATGCAGGGTGTCGAAGGGATTCTGGTTAGAAAGAAGGCTGGCCTGCGCTTCGTACTGACCCTGGAGTTGCTCAATCAACATGCCGCCGTTGAGGTGGATGCGGATGAGCTTGAACCCATCCTGAAGCAGGGTACGCCAAGCCGTCGTTCGTAGTGGAGCGGGCGGGGAGAGGGTTGGCCTGCTCTCCTTGGCTGATCCGGCCGAGGCAACATCTGGAAAACTCGACCTGCAATCGCTCAGACGCGTTAAGATTTCCGTAGTCGGTTTGCCGGGGCAAGACTGTTCTGCGCAAAATCATCGTAGCAAAATCGGAGAAAGTGGCTGGCGTCCGCCGAGTGGCGGAAGTTATTGCACGGTAATCGGAAATGTTCTGTAAGCAATGCGGACATGCCCTCAGGAGGGTTGCACGCAAGGGTTTTCTGCAACTTCGCATCTATCCACTCCTCGGCTACTACCCCTGGCATTGTTCCACTTGTAGAACAGAATTCATGCTCAGGAAGAAGAATCAGCGCAGGCGGCGCAAAGAGTCCAAAGAAGGCGGCGCGTGAGGCAGTAGTCGGGCAGGCGATGTTTGTATCCATGAAAAGTATCACCAGAACCGCGGTTCTTAAATAGCCTTCCGCCTTTCCGTGGAAGGGCGTCTCATTGCGGCCGCGCACGCTTATCGGCTTTGAGTGTCAAGAGCCGGTGCTTTGTTCGAATCGGCATTCATCTCCACGATTCAGGTTCGACTCACTGGAACCAGCCGAGCAGCCTCGCCCTCGGCGCCGAGGGCCAGTTCCACCGCCCGGATAGTTTCAATGGGGCCCAGGGCCGGTTGCCCGCACAGTCCATACCATCACTGGCTTCCACTGGGATCGATCCGGTTGGTCATGCCCAAAACCTTCACCAAGGGGGCGCTTTTGGCGATCACGTCCACAACTTCAGATGTTCCGGGCAGAATTGCCCGCGCGGCGGCATCGCTGTTCTCGCGCCAGGGATATCACGGGACAAGCACCCGCGAGATTGCCCGTCTCGCAGATGTGAGCGAGGTGACTGTGTTCAGGCACTTCGAACGCAAAGAGGACATTTTCCTTTCCGCTCTCCAATTCACATTTGGCAACGTCAAGGGGCGGCTTGACCTGCTCGGTCATGATGCAGCAAGGATTGCCCCGGAAGCGATGCTTCCGCAGATACTCAGCGTGCTGGTGGACATTGCCACGTTTTCCCCTGAACTTACCAAACTGGTTGCCGTGGCGTTCCTTGAGCTTCACGGCAAGGCCGAGGATTTCTGCTTCCAGCATCTGACCCCGCTCTTTACCTCGATAACCGCGTACCTGAGTACCAACATGCAGAAGGGCAGCTTTCGCAGCCTCAACCCGTCCATTGCCACTGCGGCAATGGCATTGACAGCCCTTGCCCAGCCAGAACTCTCAAAGCTGCTCACCGGGAGTGCCCATCCGCGCATGGCAGGGCGCGACTCCATTGACGAATACGTCAAATTCTGGATGAAAGTATTTACTCCGGCCACCAATTAGAATAAAAACATCAACGATACCGATCGCAAATACAGCGGAAACCTGGATCAGTCTCGGAAATGAGAGCCAGGGCTTTGCCGCCACTCCCAGAGGCATAACTGGGAGCATCGGCAAAGAAGTGCGATTGCAGCTGTTTCTAGGTCCACCGGTTGCCACGGGGTTCCATTGACAGACCGGCAACCATAAAGCCCCCGGCATTGCTGGAGGAAACTTGCCATGCGGAGGTTTGCCAGTTCGTGCGAGTAGCCATTGTCCACTACTGGTTTCTTGTTTATGGGGGCGGCGAGCGGGTTATCGACGCTCTTGCGGAGATGTATCCGGATGCCGACATCTTCACGCTCTTCTACGACAAAAAATCCATCCCGGCAACATTGCAGGGCAAAACAATCAAGACCTCGTGGCTGCAGTACGTTCCCTACGCGCGTTATTCCAGCCGGCAGTTGTTCCCGCTTTACCCCTCCGCAATCGAATCGCTCGACCTGCGCGGATACGATCTCATTCTGTCCAGCGACTCTCCTCCCATGAAGGGAGTTAAGGTCTCGCCAGATCAACTGCATATTTGCTATTGCCATACCCCTGGGCGCTTCCTCTGGGACCTCTTCGAAGAGTTCCGCGATAAACTCCCCACCGGCACTCGCTCGCTGTTTACCTTCCTGGCCAGGCGTGTGCGCAACTGGGACTATCGAGCCGCCCAGCGAGTGGACTGTTTTGTCGCAAATTCAGAGTTTGTCGCAGACCGCATTCGACGCTTCTATGACCGCGAAAGCACGGTGGTCTTTCCCCCTGTAACCACACCGCATGCCGCACTGGCTGAAACCCAGACCGATGGCTACATTCACGTGGGCCGCCTGGTGGAAAACAAGCGTATCGACATTCTGATTGAAGCCTGTAACCGGCTTCAGCGCAAACTAAGCATCGTTGGCGCCGGAAGGGATGCGCAACGCCTGAAGGCGATGGCGGGTCCAACCGTTCAGTTTCTAGGCCGCGTTCCAGATGAGGAATTGGCGAAAGTTTATTCGTCCGCAAAAGCCTTGCTGTTCGCAGCCGAGGAAGACTTTGGGATCGTTCCGCTGGAGGCTCAATCCTATGGCCGTCCGGTGATCGCGTTCGGCAGGGGCGGCGCCTTGGAGACCGTCCGCGGAGACTTGAATGACCGCCCAACGGGCCTCTTCTTTGAGCATCAGAATGCAGACTCGCTGGCTGAGGCAATTCTCAAGTTTGAGAGCATTGAGCACGTCTTCAATGCCGACGATATCCGGGCCCATGCACAGCTGTTCGATACTGCCATCTTCAAGCAGAGGATGCGAAATCTAATCGATCGGGAGATGAGAAAGAAGCAAGCGTCCCAATCCGCCCTGGTGGCCAAGGAGCAATTGGGTGTGCATCGGCATCCCGCATAAACTGACCCGCTCTGCGGCTGGTTGGCCAGGGTCACGAGCTCAATGGCTGGTGGTTTCATGCAGGCCAACTGCGGCGGCTCCGCAAATCGGCTGTACAGGATGCTTGAAACTTCAATTGAGCTATTCCGTAAACAATTGATTCTGAACATAATAATTCAATTGCAGCCCAGGGTAATCGTCGCATCCCGGCGGCTTTCTTCCGGGAGTGTATTGAACTTTAGTCATCTGTGCTGCCGCGAAGTTTTGAACTTCGAATACAATGGGAACTATTGATATACCCGGTGGGCCCAGTCTGAACCATTTTTTAGCCAGGCAGCTAAATATTCTTGAAAATTGATTTGCATTGCTCACCATAACTTCGCCTTGGCCTACGCCGCACGTGAACAGAATTTGAAATCGCTAACAGGAGTTTTATCCGATAGTAAAGCGAAGACCCAAAGTCCCACGTAACGTATAAGACCGAGAACCCTACTTTGTCTCCTTCACCCACATGTTGTAAACGAGCATTGGAACCGACGGGCTGGAACGCAGTCGAAGGACAGTGGAGTCGCAAAAGCCAGTTTCTTGAAACTTGCCGTGCTTGCTTCTCCGATGTTGTAAAGTGAAGGAAGACCACACTATAGTTGCCGTCTAAAACATAACCTCGACCTGGAGTGAGACCGAGTGAAAGCTGTACCTAATCAGGACCTGACGCTACGGGATATTCTCAGAGTGTTTGATCGCAGGAGACGAACTGCGATTGCCACCTTGGTTGTATTCTTTCTTCTGGCTGTGCTGGTGTGTGTCTTCATGACGCGGATTTACGATGCTCAAGGCACCATCGAGCTTCAGAAATCCACCTCCGACTCGCTGAATCTCGACAGCATGATGAGCGGGATGGGCGGCGGCGAAGGCGGCGGCGGCGGCGATAGCTTGTCGGCGAACATCGATCTCCAGACGCAAGCGGATATTCTGCAGTCGGACACGCTCGCGTTACAGGTGATACACGAACTGGATCTCGAGAAAAACAAGGACTTCATAGCGCACTTCAATCCCGTGTATTGGCTGATGGGTCTGTTGAGCCCGAAGGGGGTGCCGGATCCTAAGGGAGCCCTTCTTGAAGACTCACCGCACCGCCGCGCTCACGTGCTGAATGTGTTCAGCGCCCATTTGAAGGTGAAGGTAACCGAGGGCACGCGCCTCATGGAAGTTGACTTCACCAACAGCGACCCCAAAGTGGCAGCCGCGGTTGTCAATCACCTGATGAAGGCTCTGGCCGACTACAACTTCAAGACCAAGTTCAAGGCTACCAAGGATGTGACCGATTGGCTGCAAGGGCAATTGGGGGATCTGCGCTCACAGAGCAAAGACCTTCAAACCAAGGTCGTCACAATGCAGAAAGAAACGGGGCTCTTCGGGGTAGGCGGAGTTGACCTGCAGGGTAAGCCGATCATCTACAGCCCAGCTCTCGATCGTTTGCAGGCTTCCGCAGCGCAACTGTCGCAGGCCGAAATGAATCGCATTCTCAAGGCGTCCGTTTACAAGGTGGTGAGCACCGGCAATGCCGAGATGATTTCGCAGCTTGCTGGCACGTCGATGAGTGGAGGCACTGGCGGCGCCGGAGTCGCCAACGCGCTGACATTGCTGCAAACGCTTCGCACTCAGGAGTCGACCTTGAATGCGCAGATTGCGCAGGATGCATCGGTGTACGGAGCGTCCTATCCCAAGTTGATCGAAGAGCGCGCGGCGCTGAAGAAGGTCCAGCAGAACATCCAGGATGAAATTGCGCGAATCAGTGAGCGAGCCAAGAATGATTACGATATTGCCGTGTCTGCCGAGCAGGGTGCGCGCGACTCGTACGAAGTGGACCGGACCACCGCCGAAAAGCAGAACGACAAGACCATCGAGTATACAATCACCCAGCGCGAAGCCGAGCAGAGCCAGGAACTGTATGAAGATCTGATGAAGCGGCTCAGCGAAGCGAATGTCCTTGACTCGCTTCGTTCAACCAACTTGACGGTCGTTGATTCTGCAAGCCCGCCGGCAACACCAAGCCGTCCCAACATTCTGCTGTATCTCGCAATCGGGTTGGGCGCCGGATTATTCTTCGGGATCGCAGCGGCATTGTTTGTGGATGCCATCGACAACAAGCTGCAGGGGACCGAAGAGGTTGAAGCCATGGGGCTGCCTCTGCTGGGACTGGTACCGCAGATGAAAGCGGAAGCATTTGCCCAGGCTGCAACGATTCTCGATTCGCGTTATTCGGCCTTCAGTGAAGCGATTCGACGCCTGCGATCAACCATTCTTATCTCGCGAAGCGGCAAACCCCCGCAGATTCTGGTAGTCACCAGCGGAAGCCCCAGAGAGGGCAAATCAACCTTGTCCTTGTCGTTGGCAGTCTCGCTGGCCCAGTTGGACAAGAAAGTCCTGCTGCTTGAGGCGGACATGCGGCGGCCAGTACTTCGTTCTCGTACCGGAATGGCCTTCAAGGGCGGACTCAGCGTTCTGCTCACCGACCGTGAAGCCAAACTGGATCCGATGCCTTACCCTGAGAATCCAAACCTGTTCATCATGCCGGCCGGCCCGGTGCCTCCGTATCCTGCGGAATTGCTCGGGTCCGAACGCATGCATTCGCTTCTCAAAGATTGGCAGGCAGAGTATGACTTTATCGTGTTGGACTGCCCCCCGGTTCTCCCGGTAACAGACGTGCAACTGCTTGAAGGCCTTGCAGACGCTACGATTCTGGTCGCGCGCACGGGCTTTACTTCCCGAGTCGCGTTGAATCGGGCCTATCAGTTGCTCTATCCGCATGTGAAGGATCCGTCGACTCCGGCGATTGGTATCGTGTTGAACTTTGTGTCACAACAATCGGCGGCTTATTACGGCTACTACGGATACTATGGCAACAAGAAATACGAGTATCATCAAGAGGAGGGCCAGGATGAAAATGCTTAAAGCTCTTCTGCTAGCATCCTGCTGCGTAGGTTGCTGCGCAGCCCAGACCGAAAGCATCACCATCGGGCCTGCGGACGTGTTGCTCATCAAGGTCCTTGAAGCGCCCGAGTTGCAACAGAGCGCGCGAGTGACCGACGCGGGAACCTTTCCACTGATCATCGGGGGAAGTGTCAAGGTCGCTGGTCTGACCCCAGCGGAAGCGGCTGTGGAAGTTGAGCACGCGCTCGAAAGCGGACATTTCCTGCTGTCTCCTCACGTGAGCGTCACGATTGAACAGACGACGACAGAGAATGTGGTTCTTTCAGGACTGGTTCGTTCCCCAGGGTCGTACCCGCTCCCCACGCCGCGGCCAATTCTGGACGTACTGTCGCTGGCGGGCGGATTAACCGATGCCGCGGATCGCAACATCACCGTCGAGCGCCACGGCACAAAGGAGCGAATCGAGTTCTTTGTGTCAAACAAGTCCAACGCTGTGCTGGATAGTAACAGCCTGCTGATCTATCCAGGCGACACAATCTTCATACCGCGGGCGTCCATTGTTTATGTGCTCGGGGACGTAAACAAGCCTGGTGGATTTCCATTCGCGACGAGTGACTCCAAGCTGTCGGTCCTTCAAGTAGTCTCCCTTGCGGGAGGGACGCCTCCCACAGCGGTTCCGTCGCATGCTCGCCTCATCCGCAAGCAGCCGGATGGAACCTATGCGGAACTGGCGCTGCCTTTGAGCGAAATGCAAAAAGGCAAAAAGTCGGATATGCAATTGCAAAACGACGACATCATCTATGTCCCGTACAGCTATTTGCGGGCCATGGCCTCAGGGGTTGATAACCTGGTCGCGGCGGCCACTTCGGCCAGCATTTACCGGTTCTAGGGCTGGCTGAGTTCTGAACTGTCAGGCCCATTGCTCACTTATTTCAGGTCCACGTATCGACTCGGACCGGTGATGGTTTGATTCTTGTTAGGGTACCCAGAAAAGAAATTTTCCGGGTGCATCCCTCAGTCAGGTTGACACAACATTTCGAGTGTCTTTGCGTCGTATTAAGAGTGGTTGTGGCAGGCAACTTCCGGTCGAGTTCCGAATAAACTGCCACAACAAACACACCAGCCAGCGACTTCCCCCAGTCGCTGTCTGAGTAGTGTCAAGGGATTGGTAATGAGCGCGTTGACGGCCTGAATGCTCCCCGCCGCATCTCTCTGGGCGTGGGGTTCGTTGAGCGCACCCATAGGGCCCCGCAGGCGACAAAAACTGTTTTTTGCAACCCCCTCCGGTTACCCAGCCGCGTACTCGTCTCTGCGACGAGACCCGCGCACGGACAAGACGCGGAGCAAAGTTTAGGTTCATTGGCTGGCCCATTTGGATTGAGGTTTGCATTGACGACCTCCTGAGGTTCAGAAAGCCTTGAGTTATCTCCGCAAGTTGGCACTCGTTTTCGCATGCACCGCAGCGTTGTGCGGCTGCTCAGGAAACTCTTCTTCAAGTTCTGGTACGCCCGCGGTAGCGATATCCCCAGGCACGGTAAACTTTGGCACGATCGTTGTTGGAACCAAGAGCTCGCCTCAGACTGTGACCGTTGGAAACAGTGGGGAAGCGCCTTTGACCCTCAGCAGCATTAAGTTGACGGGTGCGTCCGCATCGCTGTTCACGCTCAACAACACATGCGGCGCTAATCTTCAGCCTGGGGCGGTGTGCGATCTCCAGGTCACCCTGCTGCCGACTTCTCCGGGCACAGCTACGGCTTCCCTGGTTCTCAGCGACAACGCGCCCAATTCGCCGCAAACCGTTTCGGTCAACGGAACCGCGGTAACCCCGGCGTCCGCATCGGTCAGCGCTTCAACTTTGAGCTTTGGCAATTTGGTGGTTGGTACAGCAAGCGCCGCACAGACCGTGACGTTGACCAACACGGGGGGCACGGCTCTGACCATCAGTAACCTCGGCTTGACCGGTTCAGGAGCATCCTCTTTCTCACAGGCCAACACCTGCGGCGTGTCTTTGGCTGGCGGCAGCACCTGCAATATCCAGGTCGCCTTCACTCCAACCTCAGCGGTGCCGCTGAGTGCAACCCTGACCATTGAGGACGACTCCGCGAACTCGCCACAAACCGTTCAACTCAGTGGAACTGGAATCACTCCACCCGCGGCATCGATCTCCCCGCAAAGCCTGAACTTCGGCAGCGTCATCCTCGGTACTCAAGGCACCGCGCAAACAGTGACCATCACGAATACGGGTGCTGCTCCGCTGGCCATCAAAGGACTGCTGATTACGGGAACCAATGCCGCCCTGTTTTCGGAATCGAGCACATGCAGTTCGATAATCGCCGGTGGTGCAAGCTGCAGTGCCTCGGTCAATTTCCAGCCGACGGCTGCCGGACAGGCCTCGGCGTCCCTTTCCATCTCCGACAGCGCTTCCAATTCGCCTCAAACCGTCGCCCTTACCGGAGCAGGCATCAACCCCGGCTCGACTTCAATCACACCGCTGAGTCTCAGTTTCGGAACGGTCGTTATCGGCACCGTGAGTTCCCCGCAGACGGTGGCGCTCACCAACGCCGGAGGCGCACCCCTGACCATCGGCAGCATTCAGCTAACCGGTACGGGAGGGACCTCGTTCGCGCTGGCCAATAGCTGCGGTGCAAGTCTGGCTGCCGGGGCAACCTGCAACATACAAGTCACCTTCGATCCAACCGCGGCGGCAACCGCATCGGCTTCACTGACGTTTGTTGACGACTCCGCGACGTCCCCGCAAAGTGTGGCTCTGAGCGGCACCGGAATCAAGCCGCCCGCGGTCACGATTTCGCCGCTCACGCTGAACTTCGGAAATGTTGTAATCGGCACGCAGGGCACCGCGCAAACTGTAACCATTACCAACACCGGCGGGGCACCGCTCACCATGAATGGAGTCACCCTTGCAGGGGCGAATACCACCCTGTTTTCAGATTCGAGCACCTGCCCATCGGTACTCGCCACAGGTGCGAGTTGTAACCTTGCCGTGAGTTTTCTGCCATCGGCCGCTGGCCAGGCCACTGCGTCGCTTACCGTCGCGGATAGCGCCTGGAATTCTCCACAAACGGTCGCCCTTACAGGCGCTGGAATCACTCCCGGCTCCACCTCCGTCACTCCAATCAGCATGAGCTTCGGCAATGTTGCGGTCGGCACGCAGAGCGCCAGCCAGACGGTGGCGCTTACCAATGCTGGAGGCGCCCCGCTCACCATAAGCAGCCTGGGGCTGACTGGCACGGGAGCGTCGTCCTTCTCTGAGTCCAACAATTGCAGTTCGACTTTGGCAGCCGGCGCAACGTGCAACATCGGGGTTACCTTCATTCCCACGGCGGCGACCGCGGTCACTGCTTCGCTCACTGTCCTGGATAATTCCGCCAATTCACCAAAGAGTGTCGCGCTCAGCGGTACGGGAATCACAGCGCCCGCAGCATCGATTTCGCCCCTGACCTTGAATCTCGGAAATGTCGTTACCGGCATGTCCAGTACCCCGCAAGCTGTAACCATCACCAATACCGGACAAGCCCCACTGGTCATCGGCGCAGTCTCGTTTACAGGCACAGACCCCGCTCTGTTCTCTGAAGCCAACGGATGCACGGCGCCGCTGGCAGGGGGAGCTACCTGCACACTGACCGTGAGTTTTGTGCCAACCGCCGCGGGCCAGGCAACAGCATCGCTGACTATCGCGGACAACGCAGCGAATTCCCCGCAGACCATTTCCTTGTCGGGAACCGGGATCTCTCCAGCGGCGATCTCGATCAACCCACTCAGCCTGAGCTTCGGCAATGTCCTGACCGGCACCCAGAGCACTGCACAGACGATTACGCTTGCCAATACCGGAGGCGCGGCATTAACCATCGGCAGCATTCAGGTTGCGGGTGCGGGAGCGTCCTTGTTTTCGTTGACCAACTCATGCGGGGCAACGCTGGCTCAGGGAGCAACCTGCAGCGTTGGGGTCACTTTCGCTCCAACCGCGGGTACGTCCATCGGGGCTTCGCTGGTCATTACCGACAACTCCGCAAAATCGCCGCAAACCGTGCCGCTGAGTGGCACAGGCATCACACCGGCTACCGCATCGCTTTCTCCACCCAGCCTGAACTTCGGCAGCATTGTCATCGGCACCAACGTGACGGCGCAAACAGTGACTGTCACCAATACGGGCGAGTCTCCGCTGACAATCAGTGGAGTCTCACTTGCGGGCGCGAATGCGTCGCTGTTTTCCGATACCAGCACATGCGGATCAACCGTTGCTGCAGGCGCAAGCTGCCAACTCACTGTGAGCTTCGTGCCGACGGCATCCGGTCCAGCCGCCGCAGCGCTTTTGCTTACGGATAACGGAGCGAATTCGCCGCAGAGCATCCCCTTGGCTGGAGCCGGCATCGCTCCCGCACTGCTCACCATTACTCCGCCCAACGTTGGTTTTGGCAATGTTTTAATTGGTTCGCAGAGTACCCAGCAAACAGTCACACTCACCAATTCCGGCGGAGCCGCGCTGACCATCGGCAGCATTCAACTCACCGGTACGGGTGCGTCGCTGTTTTCCCTGACCAACAGTTGCGGCTCCACGTTGGCAAGCGGCGCAACCTGCAGCGTCGCGGTCATTTTCAATCCAATAGCCGCGGCTTTTGCCTCGGCTTCGCTCAACATCGTCGACAGCTCGGCAAACTCGCCCCAGGCCGTCGCGCTCAGTGGCACGGGCATCACGCCGGCGGCGGCGTCTGTTTCCCCCTCAAGCCTGAACTTCGGAAACGTCGTAATCGGCATGCCAGGTACAGCCCAAACGGTGACCATTACGAATACAGGTGGGGCTCCGCTGACGATAAACACTGTCGCTGCTACGGGCGCAAAGGCGTCACTGTTTTCAGATTTGAACTCGTGCGGTTCCGTTCTCGCAGGCGGGGCAAGTTGCGAACTCCTGGTGAATTTCCAGCCGACGGCAGCCGGACCCGCGACGGCTTCGCTCACAATTGCCGATAGCGCGGCCAATGCACCGCAGACCATTGCGCTGTCGGGAACGGGCATTACTCCTGCCGCACTCACCGTTACTCCGCCAAGCGTTAGCTTCGGTAGTGTCTTACTCGGCACACCGGCTACTCCGCAGACAGTTACGCTCACCAACTCCGGAGATGCAACCCTGACAATTGCAGGCATCCAGTTGACGGCCGCGGCTACTTCTGCGTTCACAACTTCAAACACATGCAGTTCCAGCCTTGCCGGCGGCGCGGCGTGCACCATTCAAATCGGATTTCAGCCGACACTCACTGGCCCAGCCAGCGCATCGATAAACATCGCCGACAGCGCCGCAAATTCGCCTCAAGCTATTGCATTGACCGGGACTGGAGCCCTCACGCTTCCGGCCAGCGTAGTTGTCTATGGTGCAACGCCATCCGGCATTGCGGCAGCAATTGAGGCAGCGCAGATGGGCAAGCAAGTTACCCTCATCGAGCCGTCGCTCCATGTTGGCGGAATGATGTCGAGTGGGCTTGGCTTCAGCGATACGTATCATTCAGCTGCGATCGGTGGGTTTGCGAGCCAGTTCTTTCAGAATGTGAACACATACTATGCAGGCAGCCCATCGACCAATGGCGGCCTCTATTTTGAACCGCATGTCGCCGAAGCTGTATTCAATTCCATGCTGGCGCAGCACGCCAATATTACAGTCGTGCTTGGGGCTTCGTTCGTCTCGGTTCAGATGACCGGCACTACGATTACCGGCCTTACCGCCAGCAACGGAGTGACTTACCAGGGCGGCGAGTATATCGATGCGAGTTACACGGGCGACCTGATGGCGGGGGCCAACGTTAGTTACGTCGTTGGCAGGGAGTCGTCTTCGCAGTACAACGAGTTGGCGGCAGGCGTGGGCGTACCCTGGCAGTTTGGGACCAATCCCATCGATCCGTATATAACCCCCGGTGATCCGTCCAGTGGGTTGATTGCACATGTTGAGTCCGATGACCTTCCGGCGCCGGGGTCCGCGGACAATACAGTAATGGCCTATAACTATCGCCTCTGCATCACCTTTGACCAAGCCAATAAGATTCCGTTCCCTGTGCCGGCTGATTACGATCCGGCAGAGTTCGAAATCTTAGGCCGGTTGGCGACAGCCGCCAACCCGCCGATGCCATTTTCGAATTTCTTTGCGACAAACCAGTTGCCGAACGGCAAGCTCGATATGAACCAGCGCGGGTTCTTTTCAACCGACGAAGTCGGCGAGAGCAACGGGTATCCTGATGGCTCAGCAACACAGCGCGCGCAGATCGAGGCGGAGCAGCGGCGATTCATTCTTGCCCTCATTCACTTCGTTCAAACTGACCCGCGCATTCCGTCGAGTGCGCAGCAAATTGCGAACGCCATAGGACTCTGCAAGGACGAGTTCACCGACAACGGCGGTTGGCCGCGGCAGATTTATGTGCGCGAAGCCAGACGGATGGTGGGTGCGTACGTCCTAACCCAGAGCGACTTGAATTTGCAGACGACGGTCCCTGATTCCATCGGTGTGGGCGGCTTTACGATCGACGATCATTATCACCACATAGTGAACATCAACGGCGAGATTTATCTTGAAAACGATTTGGGAGATACCCCGAGTCTTTATCCAATTTCTTACCGAATTCTGACTCCTGTTGCCAGCCAGACATCCAATCTGCTGGTGACTGTCGATAGCTCGTCATCGCATCTAGCGTATGATTCGATGCGGATTGAGACGACCTATATGATTCTTGGCCAGGCGGCAGGAGCCGCAGCTTCGCTGGCAGTCGATGCACAGGAAGCGGTGCAGAGCGTCGATTATGGCGCGCTCAGTTCGCAGTTGCTGCAGGACGGTGCTATTCTTACGCCTCCATAACCTGCGGCAAAGCAACTCCGCGTTTGGCATGGGCATCGAACTCACGGTCAAGATGTGTGCTCCCTCCGCATACCAAAGCGGTATGCAACGGGCCGTACGCCGCGCGCGGAAGGGCTGCGTGTCGTTCACAAGGCTCGGCGAGGGCAAGCTGGACAGGCGGTTTCCCCAGGGCTCCAATCACTGCGGATTGAGGATGGAATGAGACAACTGAATTTGCTCTTCGTTTTGCTCTCTGGCCTGTTGCTTGGGACTGCGGCCCACGTATTTGCGCAGACCGCACCCGCGGCCGCTTCCCAAGCGACGGTGGACGAGGTTTCCCCCAGCAATGCGAATCTCACCACTGCGATCCCTGACCAGCCGGAGGCCGCGAAGTATCTCAACGGAGTGTTTTATGTCGACGGCTTTCCTTCCAGTTGCAATGAGGGCGGCATTGCCTATTCCACCAAATTGGATTGTGCCGTGGCTGCCGTAAAAGGCTGGATGTTGGTCAAGGCTCGCTCTGCCCTGCTGGTCATGGGTGAGGGAATCTATCCGACTAAAGTCGGCGTCACACTCCCCAATGTCGCCGCTGGACTGGGATTGAGCATTGAAGGCCGCTCAACTTCGACCCCTGCTTTTGGCCACGGGTCCACAATCTCACCGGGAACCGTGATTCGCCTCACCGCTCCCATCAAGACAGCCGTAATCTACCAGCCGACCGCCATAGAAAATCATCCTCCGAGCATCAACATTCGTGGCATCTCCATCGACGCCGCGAACAACGCGCCATCCTGCATGGATATATTCGGCGCGAGGCAGTCGTTATTCGAGCACATTAGCTGCATCGGCGTGCGCGAAGGTTCGGATCATATGATTGCGTTCAGCGACCCAAACGGCAAAGGTTGGGACTCGGGAAGCTGGATTTATGAGAGTAACTTCAATGACATATTCGCCAGCCCACCCGGATTTGGCGCCGGGTCGCAGGCCAACGTTACCGCATCCAACCTGAGTGGCAGCGTTGGAAATATCGTCATTCACAGTCCGGGCGACTACTATGCCGCCAAACCGAAGGTGTTTTTCTTTGGGTATGGCCAGGGGCTGACTCCATGCAAAACGATGCCTGAAGCAGTAGCAATCATGAACGGGCACGCGCTCAGCCGGATTGACTTAACCAACCCGGGCAGTGGGTGCGTTGGACCGATCGATGTGCAGGTCCATCCATCCTCAACCATCAAGTACGGTATCGTCATCAGATATGTTTCCGACAGTTCATTCAGCGACCTTAGGCCGGTTGGCCCCTTTGCGGTCGCCGGGATGTATACCAACGGCGGCAACACCTATCATCATATGCACGCCTATGGGGTTCGAGTTCCGTATGAGATCCACGGCCGCGACGTATGGGAAGGCACTGAGTGCGACGGTCCATGGCAGTATTGTTTCGACCTGGAAGGTCCGGAGATTCAGCTTATCGGAACCAGCTTCTTTACTGGACCCAACTTCTCGGGAAGTTCAGGATTCTATTTTTCAGAGAAAGCCACCGGTACGAAGATTATCGGTAGTCAGTGCGACAATACCCAAACGGCTGGCGACTACCACCTGTTTCTTACACCCAACGGTCCAATTGACGGAGGGCACGCAATCCTTCCGAAGGGCACTACAGTCGTCGGGGCCAGCGTCTGCGGCCCGCAAGCGGTGTCTCAGCGCGACTACTTCGGCAACCCTGTTGTTTTGTCCGGAACCTATCACCAGGGCTCAATCTGGCTCTCGCCCTTGAGCCAGGACAGGACCTATCAGCTTCCTGATGCGAGTGGCACCCTGGCCGTCTCTTTGCAGGGGAAGACACAGCCGATCGGCGGAAGTCCGCTAGCTCCGGGAAAGTGCGCACTAGCGCAAGCGGAGGTGCAGGGCGCTTCGATTGGGCAGGCCCCGCGAGTGAGTCCGGCAAACTACCCAGGAGATAGCTTTGACTGGTCAGCTTATATAAGTGCGCCGAATGTAGTCACCGTGCGCGTGTGCAACCGCGGTACGGTGACAGCGACTCCCAGCCCCAGCGCCTATAGCATCGAATAACATTGAACCGCGCGGAATGGATGTGAGGTGGCAAAGGTCCCACATCGCGGGCGGCAATTCGCTCCACAGGCAGGCTTTTTAGGTCGTTCCCAAAATTGGTTAGCGTGTGCTTGCGGCAATGGAGCAATCGCACGCTGCGCAGCTTCCGTCGAAGATATCGGAATAACTGTCTTGATAGTTTGTGTACGTTCGGTGAGATTGTTTCAAGCCTCAAGTTCGCCCCAAGGGCGACGCTCTACCAGTTCGGTTTTCTTAGTATGGTAACGTGTTTATTATGACAACAGGCTACAAGAAGCTGTACGGTGCGTTGAGGCGTCTGACCCACATCGACGCCTTTGCCGAAATCTTTAAATTCGATAATCGCTGGCAACTGCTGATCGATGAGTTCATTGCCGGAAGGGCGTTGAAAATCTATCGGATCAACGGGGTGGATGCACTGGCCGACCATCGGACCGGCGATCATCTCGGGGGACTGCGCGGCGTTCTGGCCTCCAGCGAGTACCGCTCTTTGCTCGCGGAAATCCCTTTGGACACCGTGAAAACCGTAGTCGATCTTGGCGCGAACGTAGGTGGCTTTACCCTGCTGCTCAAGGTGCTTGGGGCCCCTCTGGAACGTGTGGTCTGTGTGGAACCCGGCCCCGCGTCGCGCGTAAAGCTCCAGTTCAATCTGCAACACAATGAGGTGCCCGCGGAGATTTTTGCGGGCGCCGCCTCAAACCACCCTGGAGTGGCTAAACTGTACGTCGGGATGCTGAGCACCGGGTCCAGCCTGTTGCCCAATCACGGGGGGCTTGGCGATGGTTCGATCGAAGTAGAGACAATAACTCTCGACTTGCTGGTGGAACGCTATTTCCCGCGGACGATTATCGACATTTGCAAGATGGATATTGAAGGCGCTGAATTCGAGATACTGCTTGGCGAAAACTCCAAAACACTTGCCGGCTGCAGGTATTTGATTTGCGAAATACACCCGACCCCGCAGCATTCGCAATCCGACCTGGTTGACGCCCTGCGGAAAAGAGGTTTTGTCCTCATACCCTGCAAGAAGGGAAACGCTCACAATGAAACAGTCTTGTTCCGAAACGAAAACGGGCCAGCGGCTGCGTAGAGCACGTCGGCCTCTTCATCCGGCATTCCGAGGTCATCGCGCACAACCCAATCCAATGGCCTCAAAGTTCGCGGATGATCGAGCCCACGCTATCTCTTTCGTAGCCGAGTACGAAAACAAAAGTGCATGATATACTCTAGTCTAATGATCCCTTTGTTCATCAAACAGGTTACCTACCGTACTCTCGGCATGCGGAATTTTTGCTTGGTCAAGGGGTTGTGGAATGTTGCTCGTGGCTTCGAAAAGTCATATGAGGACTTCTTGGGGCTTCTTCCGAATGGCGGCCTGTTGCTGGATATTGGCGCCAACATCGGGATCACGACGGCATTTGCTCTGCGCAAGCGCCCTGACCTGAGTGTGATCGCGTTCGAGCCCATTCCGACCAATCTGGCGGCGGCAAAGCGTCTTTGTCGCACGCTTCGTGTGAAGGAAGTCGATTTTCGCCAGGTTGCACTGGGCGATTCTGTGGGCACGATCGAGATGGTGCTGCCCAACATAGATGACATGCCAGCGCCGGGTCAGACCTTCGCGCTCAACGACGAATCCGACCCCTTGTTTTCCCACCTGAAGGAAAGAGGCACGCGGTTTACCGTGCCGCTCAAGAAGATTGACTCATTCGACCTGCCCAAGGTTCATGGTATTAAGTTGGACGTCGAAAACTTCGAGGGGCAGGTTCTTCGCGGTGCCACTGAGCTTCTAAAGCGTGATCACCCCGTCATCTACTGTGAATTGTGGGACACGCCAAATCGCGGGATGGTGATGAGTCTCTTAAGCGAACTCGGCTATGTCTGCGAAAGGCTGGACACCAAGGAAGATTTCCTTTTCCGGTATTCCCCTGCCAGCGGGTTGTGAGCTGACGGCCCATCCCTGACTGGTCCGTTCACGTAGGTCGGCGGGCGCTCGCATCGCGGTCTCGACCCTGAACATTTCCCCGTCATCCCGGGCGTGGGTATCGCTGACCCCAGCTTTGATCTACCTCTAAATATAATGGAGAATATGCCAACCGTCTCAGCCGTAATTTGCACTTTGAATAGGCCCATCCTTGTCCGTCGGGCAGTGGCCAGTATTTGTGCACAGACATATAGAGATATCGAGATTGTTGTGGTGATCGATGGCCCCGACGCGGCCACGCGAGAGTCTCTGGCAACAGTCGACGATCCACGTTTGCGGGTGGTCGAGAATCCGACCAACGTTGGCATCTCCAACGCCAGAAACATCGGCATTCGCGCGGCCCGCGGCGAGTGGATCGCGATGCTCGATGACGACGACGAATGGCTTCCCACAAAGATAGAAAAGCAGTTGGCACTGGCTTCGACGCTGAAGCGGGAAGATGTCCTCATATTGACCCTCTACTATGATCGGCATGGAGCCAGGGAGACGATTCAGCCGAGACGCTTCCCCCGCCCTGGCCAACCGATCAGCGAATACCTGGCTTGTGAATTCCCTTTGTTTGGATCGCGCGAGTCATTTCTTCAGACATCGACCTGGATGGCTCGGCGCGCCTTCATGCTCGACCATCCTTTCACTCCCGACATGCGCATCAACGAAGATCCCGACTGGCTGCTGCATGCCATTCACGACCCCATCAACCAACTGGCATTCGTTCGCGAGCCGCTGGCAGTCTTCCACACGGCCGAGAGCCACACCAGGCTGAGCGTAAATCGCAAAATGGGATGGAAGGAGGTTCGCGATTGGGTCGTTGACGGCAAGGATCTCTTCACTCCAAAAGCGCGCTCCTACATCCTGGTGACGCATTGCCTTCGGGCCTGTGTCGAATCGAACTGCGGAATCCGCGTCTGCTTCTCTCTGTTAGGCGACTGCTGGCGATACGGTGCCATCACTCCTGGAGTGCTCTGGTTTTTCTTCCGTACCGCATTCCTCTTTCCGGCCGTTAAACGATGGGCTCCCAGAGCGTTGATTGCGACGCTGGCGAAGTGGGGACGAAGCAGTTGGGCAGGAACGAGAGGGTGATATCATCATGGGAATGGCAACTACGCTACAAGGCGCAAGAAGAGTCTATATTACGCCGATGTGGATGCTTGTAGGCACCTGGGTATTGCTCTTGCCTATGATCTATTTTGCTGTCGATGGAATATTCACTTTTGATTCCAATCTGGTGCGCACGCAGTCAGGCTATTACCAGAGCACGCTGCTGTCCACCCGCAGCCTGAGCGACCGCTTGGAACGCGTTGGCGTTTCAATGATCTTTCTGCCGATCATTTTCTATTACATCTATAAGAATGGTTCGAAGGTGATGCGTGCCTGCGTGGAGGAGCGAATTCTGCTGCTGATGCCCATTTGGGCGATCATAACGGTGATCTGGTCGCAGAGTCCGCAGAACACGGTCTATTACGGACTGAACCTGGTCCTCATGACCCTGTTTGCCTTCTTCCTGGCGCGCACATTTGAACCAGAGCGATTACTGCGCTTCTTTATTTTCTGCGGATTCGTGTTAATGGTCCTCCCCTTCTACGGCACTTCTCATAGCGTGATGGGCGGTGTTCCCTCAATGCAGGGAATCACCGCGTCCAAGAATTTATGTGGCGACGTGACGGTCTTTTTTATCGCTCCCGCGCTGTTCACTAAACTGCAGGGGGGCACCGCAAACATTCGCCGGTGGCTCTACATTATCCTCGGATTGATTGAGATTGCTCTCACACAATCCAGAACCAGCTGGATTCTGGCCACCCTGCTGTTTGGCTTCGCCGCGCTTTATCTCACGCTCAATAAATTCCAGACTCGGGATGCCGCCGCACTGGCATTGTTCGTTGCAATGGTGATCAGTCTCGTCGGTTTTGGTATCTACGCGAATTACGAAACGATTCTCCTCCTGATGGGCAAGAATGCCACTCTCACCGGACGCACTCAGATCTGGGCGGCTGTCATGATATCGGTATTGAAGCATCCGATCAGGGGCTGGGGTTATCACGGCTTTTGGACGGGGCTGCACGGGGAATCCTCGAATATCGCCCTCAGAGTCAATTGGAATCCAGGGGCCGCGCATAGCGGCTACCTTGACACCTGGCTGGAGGTCGGTGGGATAGGTCTCGCTCTTGTCGCGTGGTCTTTTGTGCGCGCCGTGCGCGATGCCAGCGTTGTGCTTTCTAATAACCGGGCAACTTACCTCGGATTCTATATCTCAATCTTATTCATGACGGCCGTGGTAAACATCGATGAAAGCACCCTGCTTTCTGCTTCCAATTTGTGCTGGATGTTCTATCTATTGGCTTGCATGGGGCTTCGATTTGAAGCTCGAGAAGTCATGAGAGGGCGTTATGAGGCCTCCACATCTCAATGAGCCGCACTGTTTACCACATTCTCCCCGATGAAGAGCCCTTTTCCGAACACAACGGAGGAGGCCTTTCACGATGGTGCGCAAATGTCCTGCGCGACGATCCCGATGCAAAGATTGTTGCTCCCTCTGCCGACCAGACCTGGGGATTTGCTTCCGATCGTGTTTTGGTAACACCCTCGCTGGAACGCTATGGCAGGAATCGCTACCTCCGCCAGATATATCGCCAGTCGTTCACGTTCCTTCGCGACGCCATCATCCCCAGTCTGCATGCAGTGAAACCTGGGGATGTGTTATGGGTTCAAAACGATCGCAAGCACGCGGCTGCGCTTGCGGGGTTTGCAAAGGAAAAGGGCGCGGCACTGGTCCTTCATATGCATAACTCGATTCCAATCCGAACTACTTCCAGGAAAGTGATTCGCGAGCTTGCGAAGATCAAGATCGTTTGCTGCAGTAACTTTCTAAAAGAAGAAACCGAGCGGAACTTCCCGGAGTTGAAGGCCTATCGCGTTCTGTTGAATGGCGCGGATGCGAAGCGTTTTTCCCCGCGCGAATCTACCCACAATGCCGCCACGGATGGGCCTATGACGGTCCTGTTCGCTGGCCGCCTGGTTAAGGAAAAAGGAATTCACGTCCTGATCGATGCGATGCGACTGCTGGAGCAGAGAGGCGTATCGGCGCGCTGCCTGGTGGTGGGAGCCACGCGTTTCGGCGGCTCCAAGCCAAATAGCTATGTGAGGGGACTGCAGCGCAGGGCGCCAGCGAATGTTGAGTTTCTGGGCTATTTGCCGGCAGAGGACCTGGTGCAGACATTTCGTGATTCGCATATCTACACAGCGCCTTCGGATTGGAACGACCCGTTTCCAGCTGCGATTATCGAGGCCATGGCCAGTGGACTGCCGGTTGTCGCTTCCAGACGGGGAGGCATTCCGGAAGCATTCAGGGATGGGGGCGGAATCCTCGTCAGTTCCGGCTCAGCGATCGAGTTGGCGGATGCCCTGCAGAACATTCTTTCTGACCCGGCCCTGCAACAAAAACTCTCAAAAGAGGCGCGAGCCTCGTTTCTGAAGAACTTCACCTGGTCGACCATTTGCCAGGGCTATCGAGAGATCATCGACTCTCTATGAGTGTTCCCCGCGATCCACCAGAGCCTCAGTCGGACGACACGAATCCCGCAGAGACCAGCGGGCCGCGCGGCGCCAGGTTGCGACAGGAGCTTGCCCGCCTCCGCAGCAACCCGATGGTGCGGAATGCGCAATGGGTGATGTTGGGGCAGGGACTCGGATACGCATTCCAGGCTGGAACTTTCATCCTTCTCGCTCATTTGCTGGGAAGTGTTCAATTCGGCATCTACGCCGGCGCATTCTCATTCGTGTCCCTCGTTGCGCCGTACAGCAATCTAGGTTCGCCGGCGATATTTCTCCGCTATGTCTGTCCGGACCACTCGCGCTTCCGGCTCTACTGGGGAAATATTCTGCTGGCGACCTTCACGCTCAGCTTCGTCTTCATTCTTGTTCTGTCGCTGGTTGGGCCTCACCTCTCCCGCTTTTACTCCTTCAAGCTGATTCTTGCAGTGGCCATGAGCGAGTGCCTCTGCCGCCAGCTCGCGCTTTGCAGCGCAACAGTGTTTCAGGCCTTTGAACAATTGCGGCTCACGGCCACCCTGAACTTTTTGACAAATGTCATGCGCTTCATTGCGGTAGCGCTCCTGGTCCATTTCCTGCACACCACCAGTGCCGCGGCCTGGGCCAATGCGACTCTAGCCGTCTCAGCCTGCGCCGCTGTCATTGCCGTCTCTCTCGTTACCGCTCGCTTTGGCAAACCGCTGTTGTCGCCGCGCCTGGTCGCAGCGCGTGCGCGAGAAGGATCGCTCTACGCCTTCTCCTACTCGACGCAGAGTATCTACAACGACATCGACAAGACCATGCTCGGCCACTTCGGCATGAACGCGGCAAACGGCATTTATAGCATGGCCTACCGATTTGTCGACATAGCAAGCATGCCGGTCAATGCCGTGCAGGCAGCAACGTCTCCTCGATTTTTCAAGCACGGCGCGGGCGGAGTTTCGGCCACCAAACTCTTCGCGCAAAAAATCATCCGCCGCACATCCATCGTAGGTTTCATTGCATCCGTCGCACTGTTTGCATGCGCTCCGATCGTTCCCCATTTCCTGGGCTCAAGCTTTAATGAAACCGTAAATGCGCTTCGTTGGCTCTGGTTGCTGCCGCTGTTTCGAAGTTTCCATTCCAGCGCTGGCGATGCACTCAGCGGCGCTGGCCGAGCAGACGTCAGGCTTCTGTCTCAGCTCGGTGCGGGAATATTTAATTTCAGCGTCAATCTTTACCTGATTCCGCACTACTCGTGGCGTGGTGCAGCCTGGTCCAGCATCGCAACCGATGGATTGCTGGCGGTTGCCAACTGGTCCCTTGTATTTTGGCTTGCAAAAAGAGCAACCAGAATTGGTCCAGGGACACCCGGCACAGCATTAGGCTGAGCGCAATGCGCTCGCCAACTTTCAATCGCTACAAGTTGAGATCGAAGACGCGCAGGTAAGGCTCCAGAACCGCACCAGGGCTGTGCCGGTTCTTTACATGTGCCAGTCCGGCAGCAGCGTATTTCCGCCTCAGGTCTTTGTCCTCGATAAGCCTCCGCAACTGCATTCGGAGTTCTTCCACGCTTCCGCGGCCGAACATCAGCACGCACTCCCCGTTGGCCCCAATCTCTCGATTGACGGAGATATCGCTAATCAAACAGGGCAGCCCGTGCGACATTGCCTCCAACGTTACAAGAGAGGATCCCTCAGGTCCAAGCGTGGGATGAACAAATACGTCTGCAAGCTTGTAAAACGGCGCAGAGTCAGGCTGAAAGCCCTTAAAGCTGACACTTGCACCCTTCGCCAGTTCTTCAAGAGCTGCGCGATACGTGCCGTCCCCCACAATTGTCAGGTGCACATTGGGAAGATCGCGCATTGCTTCTATGACGAGTTGAATGCCCTTATACTGGATAAGTCTGCTTACGCAAAGAACCCTGAGTTCGGTTTCGTTGGGCGAGATGCCCGATACATCGGGAAGCCTTGGCAACCAGTTTGGAATCACAACGACTTTGGATGGATTTGCGATCATCCGGACGTCGTGTCCAACGAGTTCCGATACACAGACAATTCTGTTTGCGAACTTGCCACATGCGCGATAGAGAAACCTGCCGGCAAAGCGACCCGGTGCCTGCCACCAGTGCTTTGCTTCCATGTCGAGTGTCAGGTGTCGAGTGCTGATTGCGCGGCGGCCGCAGAGTCGCGCCACCGGAAGCAAAAGCGACTCGGCCGAGCCGTTGATATGAATTGTCTCGATCCGATGCCAGAACAGAATTGCGGGAAGAACAAGCGCCGCCAGGATGAATCGTGGCGCTTTCAGCAAGCCGCCCATCAATGGAAAATGGAGAACCCGGATCTTGTGCCGCTTCAGCCGATCGCTGACTGCAGGCAGTGAACAAAGCGCGTATAGCTCGCCGTAATCATCAAGAAGCTGGACCAGGTTATCGAGATAAACCTCGCCGCCGCCGAATTCATCCGAGATATCGATGAACAGAATTCGCTTCTTGCGCATTTTGGAGGTTTGCCCCTGAGAAAGTGAACTTGAGTAGCAGTGCTTGCTCTATCAGCTTATCAAAGGCGATGGCCTGATTTGAGCGAAGCGTTCTCTCCCCATTCGTGTCGAATGGAGCCGCATTTGCGTGTGCAACGCGCCACATCTTGCAAAGCGAGGCTTCCAGCGCCATCTTCGTGGACAGCAAAAATGAGGCAGAAAGAGAACTCGTCGACGAGCAGGGACGAATGGCATGTAATTCGCTCAGCAATCACAAAGTATCATTGAAGTTACTCCAACATTCCTTGAAAGGGAAAACTAAAGGTGCAATTACTCTACTTTCGCGAACACGCGCTGACCAACTTTGGAGACGATCTGAATGCCTGGATGTGGAGTGAATTATTGCCGGGTATGTGGGACCCTTCCGACGATGTCTGGCTCTGTGGCATCGGGACTATTCTGAACCAGGAAATGATTCCCCCTGGGCGGAAGTGGATTGTCGCTGGAAGCGGGGTTGGCTACGGGTGGCCGCCGGAAGATTTTGGCGGAAAATCCTGGCGCATTCTCGGCGTTCGCGGCCCACTCACCGCGCGAGTTCTCGGCATCGACGCTTCTTATGCGGTAACCGACGGAGCTATTCTGCTCAGCGCGCTGCCGGAGTATGCGCCACTGCCTCAGTCCGAGCGTCACGGCGTTGTTTTCATGCCGCACTATCAGAGTTTGCCCGCCGGCAACTGGCAGCAATCCTCTGAGGCAGCCGGCATCGAGTTCCTTGATCCCCGCGTAGGCAGCAAGGCGATTGTGAATCGGATTCGAAGTGCAAAGTTAGTGCTCGCTGACGCAATGCACGCCGCCATCGTTGCCGACACGCTCCGGGTGCCATGGATTCCGCTGGTGACTTCTCCCACCATCAATACCTTCAAGTGGCTTGATTGGACCCTGAGTATGGGCCTTGAGTATCGCCCGACAAAACTGGCAGTGAGTTCGGCCCTTGAAATATGGCGCAACAAGACGAATTACCTCTATGGTCAGAACCTTTACCTGGAAGTCCGCAGCGCAGACGCGGCCGTGGCTGATTTCGCAGCCAAGCGAAGTGAGCGCACGAAGCCGGGGGCGAAGCGCCGAATGCTTTTCAATCGCAGGCTATTCAACTCGCTTCCATTGAAACTCTATCGCGCAACATCGATCGTTGGGCTTCCGCACCTTGACAGGCGTATCTTTACGGCGCGCGCGGCGGAATCGCTCATCCAGGCGGCGAAGCTGCCGCAGTTCCTCAGCTCCGACCAAATCTTTGCCGCTCGCAAGCAGCAAATGCTTGACCGTCTCAACGAGATCCCAGCCCACATCGCCAGCCTGAATGCATGAGTGTCTCCGAAACTCCCACGACCCCGCGGTTTGAGGCTGCGCTGGCCGCGCCTCTACAATGAACCAAGCATGAATCGTCTCATCACAGTCCTTTTTGTCACCGCATCGCTCTCCGCCGCAACCGGTTGCGGATACCACGCCGTGGGCGCGGCAACTCACCTGACCCCGGACGTGCGAACCCTCTCCGTCCCTGTGTTTGCCACGCGGACCGAGACGTTCCACACGGAAACGGTGATGACCGACGCGGTGATTCGCGAGTTCGCCGCTCGCACCCGCCTGCGCGTTTCCCCAGACACGGAATCCGACGCCGACGCCGTGCTTCACGGAACCATCCTCAAAGAGACCGTGAGCCCCTTGACCTACAACGCCTCCACGCAGGAGTCATCGAGCTTTCTGCTCACCCTGGTGGTCTCCGTTACATTAAACGCAAAAGACGGCAGGGTCCTCTACGAAAACAAGAACTATGTTTTCAGGCAGCAGTTTCAGTCCACCACTGACCTGCCCACCTTCCTCCAGGAAAACCCAGCCGCCCTTGAACGCCTAAGCCGCGACTTTGCCCACGCACTGGTCGCCGACGTGCTTGAAGGCTTTTGAGGCTGTCCGGCAGCGTGCCTGCACCGTTGAATATGCCCGGAAGTTTCGCCCCTGTTTTCCTCAGGGCTGGTGCGGGAACCCATCGAAGGATATCCTGTAATCGCATGCAAGACACATTCCCATGCTCGGGGCCTACCCTGCGGAGACCACCTTCTGCGCATAGGTTCGTCCGTTGACTGCCGGGCGCTGGGGAGCCGGATTCGGCGCCGTGGCTCGCTTTGTGGGCGAGGTCGAGGCTGCTGCTGCCGGAAATGGCCAGCTCAGGCCTGGCTATGTGCTGGCCGGCGATGAGGCCTTCCTGTTGGACCGCTGCCGTGCCGCCGTCCTCAAGGGTTTTGTCTCCGACGAAATGCGCGACTTTTGTCTCTCCGATCTTGATTTGAACGGGACCACAATTTTTGAAGTGCTCGACCGCGCCCAGACGCCGTCGCTGATGGCGCCTTTTCAGGTAATCTTTGTCCGCAACCTGCGCCAGCTTTATACGCGTGGCGCCAAGAAGGATGAGTTCGCCGCGCTCGATCGCTACTTTCGCTCGCCAAACCCCCAGGCGCTGCTGATCTTTGTCGCCGACTTCGTGCACATCCCCGCCGACATCCGGCGGATGGACATGGAAGACAAGAATCGCTTCGAGCGGCTCAGGGAGACACTCGGCGAACACTGCGGCATCGTCGAACTCGCGCGAGTGAATGAAGAAGACGCCATGCGCTGGACCGTCTCGACAGCGCAGCAAGCCGATACGCGGATGGAACCCGACGCAGCCCGCGAGCTTGTCGACGCGCTGGGAGCCGACATGATGATGATTTCTTCAGAATTGGAGAAGCTGCTGCTCTACACTTTTGGTCGCGGCCGCATTACCCTTGGCGATGTGGAGACGATGGTGCTGGGCGCCAAGCAGCGTTCGCTCTACGAGCTTACCGACGCCATCAGCGCCCACGACCGTGTTCGCGCAATCGCCCTGCTGCATGGGTTGCTCAACAGCTCAGATGCCGGCGAAGACTCGGGCATCGGCCATCTCTATATGCTGGCCAGAACCTTCCGCCAGATGCTCGTCATCCTGGAAAAGAACGTGCGCGATTCCCGCGCTATCTGGCAGGCGCTGTGGCAGGGCTTCCGCATGCCGCCATTCGCCGCAGACGACCTCATTCGTCAGGCTCGCCGCTACAAGAGCCGCCGCGAACTCACGCGCGCTTTGAGGCTCGTCGCAAGAGCGGACCTGGAATTGCGGTCATCCCCGCCAGACAAGCGCCTGGTGCTGGAGCGGCTGGTGTATGAACTGGCTTCGGAACCAAAGCCTACGCAGGCTCTCTTCGCACCGCAGCTTTCTTTCGAAGTCTGATCCAGGTTATTTGCCGTTTTCATCCAGAATCGCGCGGGCCTGAAAGGGAACTGTCGCGCCTGGTTTTCCTTCGAGATCGAAGACCACTATCCGGTTGTCTCCCCGCCTCAGCCAGGGAGCAGGCAGGTAGAGCGTTCTCTGCGGACCAATCCGCCAAAACCTTCCCAGCGGATGCCCGTTGATAAACACCTCGCCCTTTCCCAGCGACCGTGTATCGACAAACGTGTCCGCCGGCGATTCCACATGAAGCGTCGCCTCATAAAAGCAAGCGCCGGTGCAAGGGCCTGTCTTGAACGCAAGCGAATCCACGCTGTTCATCGGGATCGGGTAAATTTTCCACCCGGTAATTGGAGTCCCATCCAGCCTTACCGCATGCGTGATGCCCGATCGCTCCTGCGGAAACTGCCGTCCAAAGTTGACCCGCCCAGTATTCTCCACCAGGATATCCAGCCGTGTATTCTCACGTACCGCATCAATAGCCAATGACGACTGATTCAGGCGCCTGTCGAGCGTGCCCGCCAGCACCCCATCCAGATAGACCTGCGCATAATCGTGCACCTCATCGATGTGCAGCTCGCCTCTCTGCGCGTGCGCCAGGTTGGTGCGATAAAGAATGTATCCGTAGCTCTGTCCCACATCCTCCATCGAAAGAATCTGCGCAGACTCGACTGGCTGCGGCAGGTTGTCCCATATCGATGCGGACCTCGTCAAAAAGACCGGCGTAAGTGCCTGTGCAGCCGTTGGTGCGGGCGGATCAGGCAGTGTCTTACCCGTTGCTTTTTGGATGACATCGCGAAAGAGAAAATACTTCGGCCTCAACTCTCCGCTCTCGCTCACAGGCACGTCATAGTCGTAGCTGGTCACGTCCGGATCGTACTTGCCGCCATCGATATTTGCCCCACTCATCCAGCCAAAGCTGGTGCCGCCGTGCAGCATATACAGATTCACTGAGTAGCCCTGCTTCAGCATCCATTCAAGCTCTTTTGCCTCATCGGTTCCATCTGAAGTGTGGTGCTTTTCTCCCCAATGATCGAACCAGCCATCCCAGTACTCGCCGCACATGCGTGGCCCGTTTGGCCGAAGCTTGGCCAGCTTGGCAAACTCCTCTTTCGCATCTCCGCTGCCAAAGTTGATCACCGCCGGCAGCCCTGCAAGTGACCCATTCGGCAACTCGTCGGCGCCATCGGCGGTATACAGCATTGCACGATCGAAGCCGGAGTCGAGAAGCAGATGATGGATCTGTTCCATGTACGCGTGGTCCGCACCGAACGAGCCATATTCGTTCTCCACTTGCACTGCGATTATCGGTCCGCCATTCGCGCTCTGCAACGGCGCAAGCTCCTGGCCCAGCCGGTGAAACCAGCGCGCAGTCGCCGCCATGAATGCCGGGTTTGCGCTTCGCACCACCATCCCCGGTTCGCGCAGCAGCCATGCCGGAAGTCCGCCAAAGTCCCACTCCGCGCAGACATAAGGTCCCGGCCGAAGAATGACGAAAAGCCCCTCCTGCTGCGCCTCGCGAATGAACTCCGCAACGTCATTCTGACCTGAGAAATCAAACTGCCCGGGCACAGGCTCATGTACGTTCCAGAAGACATAGGTCTCCACCGTATTCAGCCCCATGGCGCGGGCTTTTCGAAGCCGGTCGCGCCAATAGGCACGCGGCACACGTGCGTAATGAATAGCTCCGGAGAGGATCTGAAACGGCTCTCCGTCGAGTTCGAAGTGGTCGCCGTTGGCGCGCAGAACGTGCGCGGAATTCGCCGTCGCAGACTGCCCGCCCAGTCTTTCAGCGCTGCCCAAAATCAGCAGCGCCAGGACGAAACCCATCGTCGGCAAAACGCGATTCATTGGCAAGCCTCGTGGGTTGATTCTCATTCCGGCTCCGCATTGAGCGTGAGCACTTCAAACGGCGCAAGCTCAAATGAGTATGGCTTGCCGCCCTCCAGTTCAATCGCCGGCTGCGCAGCATCCGCGGCCCACGGACTATGTGCCTTGTACCTCTGCGCCGCACCGGGCGGCAGCTCAAATGCATGCCCGATATCAATCGTGATGGCCTGTGCCTTGTTGCTGGGGTTCCGCAATGTCAAAATCGCTTTCCGCGGCGACCAGGCAGCCCATCCATACACTTCCAGCCAGCGCGGATCGCCGCCCACCCAGTGCGTGTCGGCAAGCGTGGCCGCATTGCCCCGTGACCACTTCGCCGCTTCCGCCAGCAGGTCCCAGTCTGCATCACTCAGCAGGGACGGCGTAATGTACATTTCCTGCAGTTGCGTGCCGGTGCCGAAGTAGGAATGCACCTCATTGGCAAAGTCTCCGCCTGGGTCGGTGGAAAGATGCGGCGCTTTCTGCGCGAACACAATTCCATGCAGCATCAGCGAGTTCAGCGGATACAGCGGGCCTTCCTTCACGATCTCGTCATACGTGTCGCCATCGCGATACGTGATCCATCGCTCGCGATCTGTGCCCACCCCCGCAAACTCCGTATCGTCCCCGCCACGCCAGATCGAGTCCGCATAAAACAGCCAGAACGGCGACGGCCATGTTCCTGTCGTGAGGTTGATATAGAGGTCCGGCTTCTGTTGTCGCAGATCGCCGATCAAATGAATCGCTGCATCGAAATCGGAACTGAACGCGCTCCCTTTGACCACCTGGTCCACGTTTCCAGTGCCGTCAAGCTTGAATTGGTTTACGCCGTATTTGCTGACCATGCCGGTCACCGCATCATGAAACAGCTCATAATAGCGCGGCCCAGACAGTGCCAGTCCGCCATCCACAATCTCGTAGTCATCACGTCTTGCCGTAGCCAGGCGAGCCCGCTTGGCCGGCCCATACCCACCCCACGGCGACAGCCAAACACCGGGGGCAGTTCCATATTCCGCGGCGGCTTTTTTCAGCGGTTCGAATCCGTCCGCGAAGTCCGGCCGAATCTTCCAAAGATTGTTCGTATCATCCCAGCCGTCATCGAAGAGAAACGAATCGAGCGTCACACCGCGCTTCTTATTCAACTCATCGCCGATCGCGTGAATGCGGTTCAGTGCCTCCTGCTGCGTGTACGGATTGAAAAATCCAATATCGAACCAACTGTTGTAATGCAAAAATGTGCGGTAAGGGTGCGCCCGCTCGCGTTCAAGATAGGCAAGGAACGCGCGCCGCATCTGCCCGGCAGGCGCCACTCCAACCACTGAAGAGAATTGCGCCGATTTGCCCGCGCCCAGCGGCACATCGCTGTGCAACTCACTCACCCCGCGCTCGCCCACCACGCTGCTTTCTGAGAGCGGTGACTCGAACCCAAGAAAGAAATTCCCCACCGTCAGCGGCGAGCCCTTTACGGTTCCCGAAACTGCAATCCCGCGGGCACGCAAATCGATCATGCCGACGCCGGAAAGCGGCAGCGGCTTGGCGCCCGCGGTCACCGTGAGAATCTGCCGAATATAGCGTGAGCCCTCCCGCAGGGTGATTGCCCAATCGCAGGTAAAGCGCCCAGTTGGGTCAGCAAGAGGGTAGTGAACAGTCACTCCGGCCAAGCGGTCGGAGCCGCGCGAAGCCGCACTGTTTGGCGCGAATTGTTCTACGGTGGCCGCGCCCGCGGTCACCAGATCGGAGGCCCGGACAACCCCAGCGCCCTTCAATTCGAGAGAAAATGGTCCGCTCAGCACCAGGGCCGTGCCCGCGTCCGGTTGCGTCCCTCTCACTCTGATTACGAGCGACTCAATATGTCCTTCACTGATCTGCCATGAAGCCCCAATGTGGCTGTTATGAAGTTCGCCGCCAGTCTTGCCCAGCGGCCCCAGCACCGCCTTTTCCCCGGCATCGTCGGCCAGGTCCTGTGCAACGGCCGAGCCCAAAAGCAGCGAACTTAACCCCGCCGCCAAGACCAGAGTCCCGAATGTTCGCAACCACGCACACCTGCATGTCCACCGAATCTTCACTGATATCTCCCGGCTATGGGAACAGTGTATCCGAGTCGCGCAGGGACATTTTTCCCGGTTCAGGGGTGCGTCCACTCCGCGTTCATTCAGCGTCGCGTCGCACCCATCGCCTCCCTTTTGAATCGGGCCCTCCCCTTTAAGCCGCTCTTGACATTGAAGATAGAATCTATGTAGCCTTCAACTATCGCAACATCGTGCAGTTTGCGGGACCAGTGTCGCCGTTGCCGCCGCATCCGAAGCTGTATATCGCTAAGGGAACCTCTGATCAGGGCGAGGTTTTGAAAGGGCACGACTTCAATAGCCTGCCCTGAGCGAAGTCGAAGGGTGCCGATAAAGCCAATCAAATCAATGTTGGGTTTTAACCCCTGCAAAACTTTCAGTCGACATTTGCTCTCAAACAGCCCTTTTTCCGCAGCCTGTTTAGCCCCTGAGGGATGCATTCGTTGAGAAGTGGCAATTGTTCAGAGGTTCCTTAGCACCAGTTGCAGCAACCGCCCGGCAGAGTTCCAACGAGGGTTAAAAGAAAACAGAATAACCGTGCCAGTCTCCGTCGGCGAAATAGGCAAAAAGAGAAAGCGCGATAAGCCTGAACAAAATACACGTTGGTAATATGCACGTTGGTAGGATTCACGCTGGTAGGCAGATTTCCATTTATTATCTTGAAGACGACAAAATAGTTAACCCATCACAGATTTCAAGAGGGGAAAAAGATTATGGCACCCATCGCAATCACCGAATATACCGAGCGCTATCTTTCCCAGGTAAAGGAAATTGCCGACTCGATCGACCGGAGTTGTGTCGAAAAAATCATCGACATCCTGATTGAAGCAAGAACAAGTGGGGGGCGGCTATTCTTTATCGGCGTCGGCGGCAGCGCCGGGAACGCAGGTCACGCCGTCAATGACTTTCGCAAGATCGCAGGCATTGAATCCTATGCCCCAACGGATAATGTTTCTGAATTAACGGCGCGCACCAATGATGATGGGTGGGATTCCACGTTTGCTAATTGGCTCCTGGGCAGCCGCATACGTTCCAACGATGTTCTCTTTGTCTTTTCCGTGGGCGGCGGGAACCTTGAGAAGAACGTCAGCGTCAATATCGTAAATAGTCTGCGACTCGCAAAGGAAGTCGGGGCAAAGGTCGTCGGTGTCGTTGGTCGAGACGGCGGCTATACCGGACAGGTAGGGGACGCCGTGGTCATCATTCCCACGATCACTCCCGATACTGTCACTCCCCATGCGGAGGCCTTCCAGGCTGTTGTGTGGCACTTGATTGTCTCGCATCCTCGACTGAAGAAGAATGAAATGAAGTGGGAGTCTACAAAGTGATCAAGGCGGCCTTTATTGACCGCGATGGTGTTCTCAATCGGAATGTATTCTACAGCGACACGGGAGCCTATGAATCGCCCAGAACAGCGGATGATTTCGAGATCCTTCCGAATGTGATGGAAGCGCTCCGCCTTCTGGTCAATGCGGATTACCGCCTTTTTCTCGTTTCAAACCAACCGAATGTAGCAAAAGCGAAATCCACCATCGAGGATCTGAAGAAGACTCACGAGAAGCTTGAAATGGCTCTTGTTAACTCCCAAATCCACTTCGAAGAATTCTATTACTGTTACCACCATCCCGACAGCAGCGTTCCTGGATTTGGCGGACCATGCGAATGCCGAAAGCCTTCTCCGTATTTTCTCCAAAAAGCGGAGCACGATTACCAAATCGACCTCAATCGGTCCTGGATGATTGGAGACCGGTTGACCGACATCGAATGCGGAGTTGCCGCGGGCGTAAAGACCGTCCGGATTACCTCGGGAAGCCTCCAGGAAGGCATCGAAAACAACGAGCATCGAGCAACCTTTTCCGCAAACAACCTGCTGGAAGCCGTGAAGCGAATCGTAGCTCCAATTGGGGCGGATGGCATGAAAGCGCCGGCATTCCCCACTTCGGATTAGAAACCCTGCGTTGGCGATTCAAGGCATCTTGCCATTCGCCCCGTCGACACCGTAAACTGGGTCTCAACCTGTCTAATTAGGGCTGACTGCCGCGACAGCCAAACAATGTATGCCATGAGCAAAGCGACAACAGGCACTCCGTGAAATTTGAGGGTGGCATGAAGTCGCAATTTTCTGAGCGGGATCAACGGCTGAACAGCACAACGTTTATAGCACCATTTCATATCGCTGCGCATGCAGGACTTCCTCAATCCGGCAATGGATTGACATTATTCGAGCTTAGATGACAGTTTCCACAATCAAAACAATAGGAGGGTCAGTGACTAGTTCGCAACAATTGAAGATCAAGTTATTCGCTGATGGAGCGGACCTCGACAGCATTCTCGCTCTCTACAAAAACCCCAGCATCCAGGGCTTCACAACCAATCCCACACTGATGCGCAAGGCTGGGATCAGCGACTACGAACAATTCGGCCGTAAGCTTCTGACCCTGATACCGGACAGGCCTATTTCGCTTGAGGTCTTTGCCGATGACTTCGAGACGATGGAGGCGCAAGCATACAAGATTGCGACCTGGGGTTCTAATGTGAATATCAAGATCCCAGTTACCAACACTAAGGGCGAGTTTACCGGACCCCTCATTGCAAAGCTGGCCGCTGCAGGTATAACTCTCAACATCACTGCGGTGATGACTGTTCAGCAAGTGGAAGATATCAGCGCAGTTCTAAGCCCGGATGTGCCGGCGATAGTCTCCGTCTTCGCGGGACGCATTGCCGATACCGGCGTCGATCCGGTGCCCATGATGAAGGAGTCGCTCAAGGTTCTTGAGGCACGGCCAAAAGCAGAACTGCTCTGGGCGAGTCCCCGTGAGTTGCTCAATGTGTTTCAGGCAGATGAAATCGGAACCCACATCATCACTGCGACACCCGATGTGCTGGCCAAGCTCAAGCTGGTAGGGAAAGATCTAACCGAATACTCGCTGGACACCGTAAAGATGTTTTACAACGATGCGGTTGCAGCCGGCTTCTCGATATAGTCCGTGAGCGTAAGTGGCGAAGACAAGGGTAAGCGTCTTCGCCTCAAATGCTGAAGTGTTCGAATGCGAGTGGTCCAAATAAAGTATTCATACAGAATCGCGAGAGCCGTGAACCGCTTTTACACTGAGAATGGAGAAAATGTCGTGCCAGAGAACAGCCGGAAGTATGCAATCGTGGGCGGAGCAGGTTTTATCGGAAGCCATTTTACCGATCGGTTGCTTGGGGACGAAAACACAGAGGCCGTTACACTGTTCGACAATTTCTCTTCGGGCCGTCCGTGGCACTATGAGCACCATGCGAACGACACACGCTTGAAGATCGTCAAGGGGGATGTTTCCAACATCGACGAACTCACAAGCGCTCTTCGAGGGCATGATGTTGTGATTCACCTGGCTTCCAATCCTGATATTGCTCGTGCGGCAACAGAGCCGGAGATTGACTTTTATCAGGGAACGGTTCTAACCAACAATGTTGTAGAGGCTATGCGCAGGGCGCAGGTACCGCGCCTGCTCTACGCGTCGGGATCAGGTGTCTACGGGGACCTGGGAGAACTTGAAGCCGCTGAAGACCACGGGCCTTTATTGCCGGTATCAACCTATGGCGCCAGCAAGCTCTCTGGAGAAATGCTGATCGCGAGTTATTGCTTCATGTTCGGCCTCACCGCTTGCGCATTCAGGTTTGGAAACGTAGTGGGTGCTCGCCAGACACATGGTGTGGGATTCGATTTTGTGCGTCGACTCATCGCAGATCCTACAAAACTCAGAATCCTTGGCGACGGCACCCAAAGCAAGTCTTACATCCATGTGTCCGATGTCGTGTCGGCTGTTCTTTGCGCAAATCAAAACAGCAAGCCCAACTTCCAGGTCTTCAACGTGGCCACAGGCGACTACATTACCGTCAACGAAATCGCCGACCTGGCGGTCGAGGTGGTCGGACTTGAACAAAAGCCCGTGTATGAGTACACAGGGGGCAATCGCGGCTGGAAGGGCGATGTTCCCGTCGTAAGGCTGAATACAGACCGCATCCGCGGATTGGGTTGGACTTGCCGACTCAGCACCAAAGATGCGCTTCGTGCATCCCTTGAGAGCCTCAGATCCGATGACCGCACCAGCAAAGAATAACGGCGCGATGCCCCCGATTGCCATACTCGCCGGCGGGCTCGCAACTCGCCTGCGGCCGATTACCTCGACGATTCCGAAGTCGCTCATCCAGGTTGCGGGTGAGCCGTTCATCGCTCACCAACTGCGTCTCCTTGTCCGTGAAGGGTTCAGTGAGGTCGTACTGCTTTGCGGATTCCTCGGAGAGCAGATAAGAGAGTTTGTTGGCGACGGAGAAAGCTTCGGCTGCCGCGTGCGCTATTCGTTTGACGGGCATGTGTTACGCGGGACCGGCGGCGCTCTCCGCCGCGCCATTCCGATGCTTGGCGAAGAATTCATGGTGATGTATGGCGACAGTTATTGCCCTACTCAATACCGCCGGGTTTATGAGGCGTTTATCGAGTCGGCAAGGCTCGGCCTGATGACCGTTTTTGAGAACAAAGATCAGTGGGACAAAAGCAACGTCGAGTTTGAATTAGGGGAAATCGTCAACTACAGCAAGAGCCACAGCACACCGAACATGCACTTTATCGACTACGGAATCGGCGCTTTCAAAGCGGAGGCATTTTCAGAATGGGGGGAAGAGGAGATATTCGACCTGTCCACTGTGCAGACAAAGCTCCTGGCGCACCGCCAGCTCGCCGGCCTTCAGGTCTATGAGCGGTTCTATGAGATCGGATCGCATGCCGGATTGGACGAGACGGATAAACTGCTGGATTTCAAGAGACAGACAAATTAGCCACAGAGTCTTCAAGACGGAAAGGTGACACAGTGATCATTACGCGCACACCTCTGCGAATCTCAATCGGTGGAGGCGGCACAGATCTGCCATCCTACTACAGGGACCACGGTGGTTTCGTGATTTCCGCGGCAATCAATAAGTACGTATATATAAGCGTGAATCGCCACTTTTTCCCCGGCTATCTTTTGAAGTACTCTGAAACCGAGCACGCGGACTCCATCGAGTCAATCAAGCACCGACTCATCCGTGAAGCCCTTACTACCTTTCCACCGGACCGCCCCCTTGAGATCGTGAGCGTCGCCGATGTCCCGGCAGGTACGGGGCTCGGATCGTCAGGGACTTTTCTGGTTGGCCTGATTCACGCTCTGGCGGCCCATGAGCACAGAATTGCCGATGCCGAAATGCTTGCTCGAAGTGCTGTTGAAATTGAAATGGTTCGACTGAATGAGCCGGTGGGAAAGCAGGATCAGTACATCGCCGCGTATGGCGGGTTGCTTTGCCAGGAGTACAACCAGGACGAATCCGTAAAAGTCTATCCATTGAAACTGAGCGAAAACTCTCTTCACGAACTCCGCGATTCTCTGATGCTCTTTTTTGTCGGAACCACGCGAAGCGCATCTTCGATCTTGCAAGACCAGAAAAAGAAGTCGGAGCAAGGCGATTCGTCAATGATAGAGTCGCTTCATTTCACCAGGCAATTGGGCCGCGAAATACAAACTGTGCTCGAGTCGGGAGACATCCCGCGATTTGGTGAGTTGATGCATGAACACTGGCTCCGCAAGCGCCAGCGCTCAGCG
>Ga0302195_10000042_pt1 | contig 93060 bp, 57 predicted proteins | sample II_Bog_N1_2_FD_198778 | JGI IMG/M metagenome (GOLD analysis project Ga0302195, IMG submission 198778) | Peat permafrost microbial communities from Stordalen Mire near Abisko, Sweden - II_Bog_N1_2 | ecosystem: Environmental > Terrestrial > Soil > Wetlands > Peat | place: Sweden: Abisko...
GAATTGATCTTTATCTCCGGCAACCCCGGTTCCACGGAACGGGACGACACGGTGGCGCAGTTGCTGGTGCAGCGCGACGTGATTGGCCCGGCGGTGACCGACTATCTTGAGCGGCGCATTGCCACCGCCCAAGCCTACGCGGCGCAGGGACCGGAACAGGCGCGGCTGGTGGGCAGCCTGATCTTCGGTCTGCAAAACAGCCTCAAAGTGTACATTGGCCGCAAGGAAGCGCTGGCTGACCCGGCGATTCTGGCCAAGAAGGAGGCCGAAGAAGCCGATTTCCGGGCCAAGGTTGCCGCCAATCCCGAGTGGCAGAAGGCTTACGGCGATGCGTGGAACGCGATTGCCAAAGTCGAGGAGCAGGTGAAGCCGGAGTTCAAGAGCCAGATGTTCCGGCGCACCGACAGCCGTCTTTTCGGAATTGCGCAGACGATTGTGGAATACGTGGCAGAGGTGAAGAAGCCTGACGGCGAGCGCCTGCCTCAATTCCACGATGCGGGGCTGAGCTCGGTGAAATTCCAACTGCTTTCACCGGCGCCAGTAGAGATTCCCACGGAGAAGCTCTACATGGCGGCGGCGCTCAAGCTGGGCGAAGAAAAGCTGGGCGACAACGATACGTATATCCAGGCCATTCTGCAGGGCGGCGATGTGGACAAGGCCGTGGACGGGATGATCGACGGAACCAAGCTGGGCGACGTCGCTTTCCGCAAATCGCTGATGGATGGCGGGGAAGCGGCGGTGGAAGCGTCCACCGACCCGATGATCGTGGCCGCGCGGCGCGTGGACCCAATTGTTCGCGCCACCACCAAGCGGATGCGCGACGAGTTTGGCAGCGTGCTGACCAAGGAAGGCGAGAAGCTGGGCAAGGCGCGGTTCCTGGTCTATGGGAAAGACGCTTATCCCGACGCCACTTTCACGCTGCGGCTGAGCTATGGAACCGTGAAGGGCTATCCGTACAACGGAACCGTTGCGCCGCCGTTCACGACTTTCTACGGGCTATACGACCGCGCGGCAAGTTTCAGCAACCAACCGCCGTTCGATCTGACGTCGAAAGAAGCAGCCGCACTGGACAAGCTCGACCTGGCCACCCCGTTCGATTTCGTCAGTACAGGCGATATCATCGGCGGCAACTCCGGTTCGCCGGTTGTCAACCGCGATGGCGAACTGGTGGGGCTGATCTTCGATGGCAACATCGAGTCAATGGCCGGCGACTTTGTCTATGACGGGAGCAAGAACCGCGCGGTCGCGGTGCATTCGGCCGGCATGATGGAAGGGCTGCGCAAGATTTATCACGCGGATGCGCTGGCGGATGAGTTGCAGAGCAAGTAGCAATGCGGCAGGGTTGCGAAGAAGAGGGGAGCCGAATTGGCTCCCCTTTTGATTTGCTCATGAACAGGGCTGGTTGAGAGTCTTGCTTTCCCACCCATTCGCGATGAAACTGCGAATGGATGGTGCACGGAGCAATGTTTACGCAGCCGAGACTAAGTTCATTGCAGAATTCCGCGCCTATCGCCGGGCTGTTTGCGCCAGGTTTACGGCGCTGAGCGGAATCTCAAGGGTGCCGGCGCGGCTTGATGTGCCATCGTAGATGCCGGTGCGGAGGTAAACATCTCCGGGCGGCGAATCGATGTCGAGATGGAAGGGAATGCCCGACGACTCGGCCGCCGCGAACAACTCCGGCTTGATGGCCAGGCCGACGGAGCGCACCTCCCAGTCAAGCGGATGGCCGTCCTGGCTGTACGCAACGAGCGCCACTTCCACCGAACCGCGGCGCACTCCGTCGGGTCCTGGAATAAGCGTGAGGCCATCGGTTGCGAGGTTGAAGTTGATGGTGTAGCGGGTATATGGGCCAAACATTTCGCCGTTGTCGCCTGCGTGGGGCGCGTTCGGGGAGGGCTGGGGATTGGAGGGCGCCACGCGCATTCTGTATTGCAGCTCAGTGAAGTTGGGCATGCCGCGATCCATGAGCGGGCGCAGCGGGTCGCCGCCGACGGCCTTCTCTGCCACCTTGAGTTCCTTTGGGTTGTCCTCAAAATAGCCTTTGCGATACGAGAGCTTGTAGTTGCCGGAGGGCGAACGAATCTCGATCTTGCGCTCCTTTCCCACTTCCTTTCGGTTTGAGGGAGTGTAGGCAATGGTGTAGTAGCGCGACCCGTTCTCGATGTCCTTGGCCAGCGCCGCAGCCAGCGAGTTGCGCTCATAAACTGCCTGCCCGCCGGTCATCTGCGCCAGGTGATCCATCTGCATATGCGCGAGGCTGCGCTTTTGATATTCATTGAGCATTGAACTGTTCTGTGCGTTGTTGAGTTCCTGCACAGCGGACGAGCTAGGGGCGGCGGTAATATTCGGAGCCGTTACCCCTGTTCCGCTGGCGCCCATGCTGGCCGAGACCGGCGGTGCTGCCGCGTCGTAGAGCGAATCGGGTTGGAGTCCGCCGGAGTCGATGGGGTAGATGGAGACGCGCGCATCGGCCAACATATCGATGGTTTTGGCATACTTGTCTTCATAGGGGCAGCCGGCCACGGTGAGTTCCGACTCGCTGGTCATGGCTGCCAGGCATTGCGGAATTGAGCCGACAAACCAGATAAGGTTTTTGCGTCCCGGAACGCCGGACAGGTAGCGCGCAATCTGCTGCAGCGCGTCCAGAGTCATGACCGTCCGCTCATTGGTTTCAAAGAAGGACTGCTGATCTTCAAACTGCTGCAAGCCCGACGCCATGTCGGCGAGTTGCGAACTTCCCGACTCGACCGCCTTTTGCAGGATGATGTTCACCGGCGCGTCCATTGCCGCGTCGGTGGAGGCCGTCTGCAGCAGAGCCGAAGTGTTTGGATTGGCCGCGAGACGGGCAATGGAAGCCCGCAAAACCGCTGAGTCCTGGGTGAATCCTTGAATGATGCGCAGGCGCTCACTGAGCAGAAAGACGCCAATCCGCAAGTTGGAAGGGAGAGAGGCGAGATATTTCACCATCTCCTTGTGGACGTTGGCCTGGTCTGCGAGCGGTGTATTGAGGCCATCCATGAGCAGCAGATTCACGGCATCGTTGGGAGCCACCGGGGGCACGTTGGTAAAGGTGCCTGGAGGCAGACTTGCGCGCGCTGCCGCATCCGCCGCCGCATCCGATTCAAAATGCTTTTCGAAGAACGTGACCTGCTGCGGCTTTCCATCCTCAATGACCTGAAAGTCGTCCTTGCTCAGTCCGGGAATGGGCTTGTTGTCTTTGTCCGTGACAACCACATCCACAAGCACGGTGCGGACGTTGATCTTGAGGGTGGGCACCGGAGCATCAGTGTCCTGGGCCCAAGCGGGCTGAGAGAGGATAGGCGCCACGAGTAAAGCTGAAAACACGAGCCTGAGAAGCGGGGAATGGCTATCCGGCATCGGATTCACCTCAGATGGGAAAGAGTAGCACGAGCCGACAATGGCAAGCGACCAAAATCAGAGGGGAATAGGACTTGGATTTCGCAGGGTCAATCGTCCTTTCAAGCGCGGCAACCCGCTCTCAGCGATTGGGAGCGGCCGGCGGCGGGGCGGGTGGGGAGCTCCCATTGGGGCCGGACGAGTCGTCGGTCAGAATGCGAATCTCCGCACGGAACAGGTGATAGTTGCGGAACACAACGTCGTTCACCAGCGTCTGGAGCGGTCCCAACTGCTCCTCGTCGTCTGTGTAGGAGTTGGAATTGACCCGCACCTCGTGCACCAGGGTGAGAGCGACGCTGTTCAAAGGGCAGATGTAGGTGGCGCCACCAATCTGCACGGGGCCGTAGTTCATCAGGACATCCGCTTTCGCCACGCGGTCATTCGGACTCAGGTCGGCAACCATGGTCAAGCGCAGGATGGATCCGTCCGCAGGATCGATTCCGACCTCTCCGTGATACGGAGCGATGAATTGCGTATCCCGTTTGGGGCCGGGAGAGTTGACGGTGTAATGCGACTCCGGCTTGGCAACTTCGTAGCGGAACACGGCGATCTGGCCGTTGACGCCCTGCTCCCAGTGGCTCCAGAACACGTGGCCATGGCCGGAGTCCGCCAGCACCGTTTCCAGGATCGGGCCGAACTCGCCCTCGGTGCTGAGTCCGAAGTTGTTGGGGTCAAGGCTGGCATGATGCGTACCTTTGGTGTCAAGAAACTCGTGCCCATCGCGATAAAGCACCGTAACGCTTTCATCGCCCACCTGGTGAAGCGGGGCATAGCGGATGGTGTCTGGCGTGTTGCGCGGAGGCTCCGAAGGCGTGTCGACAAAGTGGGTCGTTTCGCGGGTCGCAAAAAAGTTGGGGAGCGCGGAGATGGTTTTGCCGGCATTGGCCAATGCCATTTTCCAAAGCGCGATCTCCGACTCGCGGTCTGGCGGGGGTGTTGGAGGAAGGTCCGCGGCGGGAAGGTCGAGGAACTCCGACACATCGGCCAGCGAGTGCAAAGCCTGGCGCGAGGCGGGGCCGGGCAAAAGCGCTAATTCACGCACAAGGCGCGCAGCACTCATGCGTTCGGTCAACTCAAGGCCATAAATCGCATCGGCTGTCTTTGCATCGTTTTTGCTGCGTGGCGTGGAGATGACCCGCTCCAACTGATCGACCGCGACCCGCTTTGCCGCAAAGCAAGGCAAGGCAAACGCTGAAAGGAACAGAAGAATCGCAGCTCCGCGCATTGCCCCAACGTCCTTTCGTGCCAATCTCTCAAACGGCCTGCCTGGTGCTCAGCGCTGCGGCTTCGGCGGCGGGGCAGTCGTACCGCTCTCTCCATCGCCGTCTCCGGTCAGCACGCGCATCTCCGTGCGGAACAGATGGTACTCGGTATAGGCCGTGTCATTGAGCTCGAGCTTGAACGGAGGCACCATGCTTAACGGATAAGTGTACAAGCCTTCCATTGGGCTCACGTCCCTGGCCAGCGAAACCGCCACGCTTTTGCGCGGGCAGATGTAGGATTTTCCACCCAGGTTCTGGGGACCGTACTCGACCAGAATATCGGCGCGCGCCACCGGACTTTTCGGAGGCCGGTCGGCTACCAGCATGAGTCTCAAAATGGCCCCAGTCGCGGGGTCAAGGCCAATCTCTCCGTGATAGGCCGCAAACGGGCTCAGCTCCTCCTGCGCCTCTGAATCCTGGACGATATAGTGCGACCTTTCACGCGGGACCTGGAACCGAAACACCGCCATGGCGCCCCCTTGTTCCGACTCCCAATGGCTAAAGGACAGGTTGCTCCTGGACAGGTCAAGAGATGGATTGGCGACCAGCACATCTTTCAGGACAACGGAAAAGATGGGGCCGAAAACTCCCTGAACCAACAGCCGCTGCGCGGCCGGGGCAGTGCCTTTGTCCCGCACAGGCCGCGCTGCAACCTCCTCCTTGCCGCCCAGAAAGCGCACCGTCGCACTCAACTCCTGAACCTCATGCAGCTTCTCATCGTACGGCTTGTTGTCATGGTCTTTTCGCGCTTTGGCTGGCACGTCAGAGAATTGGATCAGCCGCTGCGTGGCCATGAAGTCGGGCAGCAGGGGGATCTCCCTCTTCAGGTAGTCGATGCTCTTTTGGAGCAACTGCTTCTGCGCCTCTTCAGCCATCGGCGCGGTTGCTGGAATCTCCGCGGCGGGCAAATCGAGAAATGCGGAGGCATCGGCCAGCGCAAGCAGAGCCTTGCGGGATTCATCGCCGGGAGCCTCAACAGAGAGCACGCTCAGCCGCACGGTGCTCAACCGTTCCGTCAACTTCCTCTCGTAGAGTTGCTTCGCCAGGCGGCCATCCGATGTTCCGTGAGAGCTGGCTACCATCGCCGCCAGATCGTTCACAGTGATCGGTTCGGCAGCGAACAGCGGTGTAGCCATGCCTGCGGACAATACCAGGCTTGCGAACAGAGAAAGGATCGCCGGAAATCGCATGGTTCGCCCTCCTCAAGCCGGCGCGGGTGGATCGAACCTGGATGCCTGTGGTGAAATCCAGGTTCGGCGAAAAACATACCTAAGTGGCTAAAGAGGCTGGGGAAAAAGGCCCTCAACGAACGAATTGCCAGTAGTCACTTTAGCAGGGGCTAAAGAGGCTGCGGAAAAAGTCGGGTTTTGAGTCAAGATTCACAAAGAACATCCCTCGGGGGCCAAAGCCCAGCGTTTATTTTCAGCCACTTGCGGCACCCTTCGACTTCGCTCAGGGCAGGCTATTGAAGCCGTGCCCTTTCAAAACTTCGGCCATTTGGTAGTTTTCCCGCAGCCTGTAAAGCCCAACATCGATTTGATTGGCTTTATTGGCCCGCGACCCACACTGCGTGTGGGTTTCCCGAGCCGTGCCCTTGTTACACAACCTCGAGAATCCCCTCCAGAGTGAGTTTTTTCGCAGCCTGCAAAGCCCATCTTTATTTTTTCAGCTACTCGCGGCACCCCTTCGACTTCGCTCAGGGCGGGCTATTGAAGTCGTGCCCTTTCAAAACGTGACTTTCGCCACAAAATGCTAGATGCGCTTTTGCCCGAATCAGATGCGCTTTTGCCTGATTCAGATGCGCTTTTGCCTGATTCAGATGCGCTTTTGCCTGATTCTTCGCGGCGAAGGCGGACAGGTCGACTCGCGAATTACAAGTTCCGGCATGATGGATACCGCATCTGGAAACTTCTGCTGCCCGCGAATCCGCTGCAGCAGAATGCGCGCCGCCACCTCGCCCATGCGGTTCAGGGGCTGGCGAATCGTGGTCAGGCTGGGGTTGTGGAAGGCCGCGCTCTGAATGTCGTCAAACCCGACCACGGAGACATCTTCCGGCACGCGCAGGCCATGGTCCTTCAAAGCTCGAATGGCGCCAAATGCTGACACGTCGTTGTAGCAGACCAGCGCGGTGAATTCGATGCCGCGACCGATGAGCTCATTGGCAGGATCGAAACCCATCTCCGGCGTGGACTCACGTGTTTTGATATCGGCAATCAACTCCGGTAAAACCTCGATCTTCAACTCCCTGGCCACCGCCATCTGGCATCCCCAACGGTCATCGGCGTCGGAGCTGTGGCTGCCGCCACGCATGAAGGCGAATTTCCGATGTCCAAGCTGGTAAAGGTGACGCAGCAGCAGGTCAGCCGCGCGGCGCTGATCGAGCACCACGTTGGTGACGTCTTCAAAGCTGCGATGCCCGGCCACCGCGACTGTCGGCAGCTTGAGGCAGTGCTCGAGCACCGTGTCAATCAGGATGAACCCCTCAACGCAGCGGTCAAGCAACAGTCGCGGATACTCTTCAACAAGGTCAGGCTTGCGCCGGTGGCTGGCGGTGAGGTAGAAGTATCCCTCTTCAATCAGCAGTTCTTCCATCCCTGAAAGCACCTGGCCCACATAAGGGTCGTTGAGGCTGGGCACCAGTACGCCGATGGAAAATGTTTGCCGCTTGCGCAGCGAACGCGCGTAAAAACTGGGCCGATAGTCAAACTTCGCCGCCGCCTCGGTCACACGATCCCGCGTCTCCTGGGGAATCGAGTGCACTCCCGGAGCATTGTTCAGGACCAGCGAAATAGTGGCCGGAGAAAGGTTGAGATACTCCCCCAGCGTTCGCAGGCTGATCGTCTGTCCCGGCTTCGGTTCGGCTCCTGGTGGTTTGCGCTTGACCATTCACCATTGTTGTAACACTCCGGGGCGCTTTATTTACAGTCTTTTCAAGAGCTTCGCGCCCAGGGACGAGCCAGAACGCGGCATCGCCGGCCTGTGCCGCTAACCGGGAAGTAGAGTGGACAATCGTCGCAGGCTGGCCATCACGTCCTCATACCCGATTCCGAAGTCGATCAGGCAGGCAATTTCGTCCACTCCACTGTCATAGAGTCTCTGGGCCTGGCTGGCGCAGTGCTCGAGGGTACCGATAAAGCTCAAAGGGCTGAGCAGATCGTTCCGCACCTGGGTACGGACCATGATCTCGCTTTCTCGTTGGTTGAGCTTTGAAAAGCCATGCTGGTCGCGCTTGCCGGAGGAGTTATCCCTCTGCATCTGAAGGTTCTCGCGGAGATAACCGGCAAGCGCCGGCCGTGCAATCGCCCGCACCGCCTCGGAATCTTCCCCGGCAAAGGTGTGCGCCATCAAGGTTATGTGTCCGCGGCGGCCATGATGAGCCTCGATCGCGTCCCGATAAATCCAGACCTTGCGTACAAATTCCTCCAGGTTGTGGTTCAGGGTAAAGTTCGCCGTCAGTACGTTGAAGCCAAGCTCGCCCGCCCTCAAGAACGTTTCGTCCGATTGCCCCGTGAGCCAGACGGGAAGCTCTTTCTGGACCGGCCTGGGCAATATGCCGACCTCTGTCTCCACGCCTGCCCCATTGGGCAACAGAACGGTTTCACCCCGCCAGAGCCGCTGAATCAAGGCGATCTTGGCCAGCATGTCGTGGGTGCGGTCAAGATAGGCGCCAGGGGAGAGGACGAAGTCGTTCACATGCCATCCGGAAGCCGCGGCAATTGCGACCCGGCCATTGGAGAAGTTATCGATCATGGCCCACTCTTCGGCCACGCGCAAAGGGTTCTGCAAGGGCAACACGACGCTGCCGGCGCGGATTGCAATGCGATTTGTCAAGACGGCCAGCGCTGCCCCGGTGACCGCGGGACTCGGATACAGTCCGCCAAAGCGCTGAAAATGCCTCTCCGGGGTCCAGACAGCGGTAAACCCGCGCCGGTCGGCAAACTTTGCGGCATCAAACAGCAGCCTGTAGCGGTCGCCTTGCCGCTCGGCGGAGTCCGCACTGAAGAAAAACAGGCTGAGTTCGGGCCTCATTGAAGGTTGTCCACACTCTCCGACCTTGGCAAATCGTCAGGCACTACTATAAGCGCGGCGCTGAGGTTCTCCGGCTGAAAAATCCGCGATTTGATGACCCTGCAAATCGAGGCCGCCTCAATCGCCCGGCACAATACGAAGCCGGTGCGGTGGAGATTCGTATATCATGGGAAGCGGTGCCGCCCTGCGGCGCCGGGCCGCCGCGATGAACAAATCAAAGCGGCCGACGAAGAGCATTTCTCGTCAAAACGTGCGTCCCTGTTGCGAACCCTGGAAGCAGGTGGCGTTGCCCAGAATGCGGAGAGCTGGCCGAGTGGTTGATGGCATCGGTCTTGAAAACCGACGTACCCGAGAGGGTATCGGGGGTTCGAATCCCTCGCTCTCCGCCATAAAAATGCCTAACTGATTCAATCGAAAGACAAATATAACAAAATAATACCGCTTGCCAAGTCTTGAATTTTGTATGCTGTATGAGATACATTGGGGCAACCGCTACTTCAGGACCGATCAGGCTCCAGTGCGGGTTGCAGTTTAAGTCGAAACGCGACAAGGCTTTCCGGTGCCCCTCCCCCGCCGCAAAGCAAATGCCAGACACTGATGTGTTCTTCCGTTTCCATGGGCACTTCCCCCCCCATTTGACCAGGTCTCACCACCTTTTTGGAGTTACTCATGCGTCTTCGTCTGGCCGTTCCCTGCCTCTCGTTTCCAGTTCTCGCCGCTCTTTGCTTTCCGATGCTGGTTGCTCTCTCTGCTGGGCATGTTGAGGCACAGTTCACCTTCCTGGGGCAGACGGTGAGCACCACCAACTATAACTTTCCATCCTCAGGGTTCGGACCCGATTCACTCGCTGCGAATGCCTCCGGTTATGTAGTCATCTCCGATGCAACCCAGGGCAGAATCTATGAGCTCACTCCGCAGGGGCAAGCGACTGTATTCGGTTCCTCCATCGGGAAGTGGGGATCAGACGCCGTTACGATCGATAATGCGGGCAACATTTATACGAGCGCCGCGGGGCTGGTTCACAAGACAGCGCCCAATGGCGCCGTGACTACGACGGATCTGGGAATTGAATCGCAGATCGCGAGCTACTGCGAATCTTATGCGCCTTATGAGGGGAGCGGTTATGTTGCGAGCTGCGAGTCGGGCTATGGAGCCTACGCCATGGCCGTGGACCCATTCGGAAACTTGTACCTGAGCTTTACAGACCCGTTCAATTTTGTGGTGGAACTACCCGCCAGCGGCTCGCCCTTTATTCTCGACACATCTCCGTTCAATCTGAATCAGCCAACCGGGCTCGCGGCCGACCGCCAGGGCAATGTCTACATCGGGGACCCTTACAACGATCGCATTGTGGTGGTTACACCGGTGGGCAGCAACAACTATGGCATCGGGCCTCCGGGCCTGAACCTGGAAGGAACAAATCTCAACCCTGGTGGAATCCCGGTTTATGGCGGCGGCGTGCAATTCCTGGGAGTCGATAGCCAGGGCAACATTTACGTGGGGTCTACAAACTACTGGGGCGGTGGAAACCTGCTGGTAGAGATTCCCCCAGACGGACAGAGCTACACAGTACTGCCCCCCAACGGCGGAGGAGCTTTGGGGATTGGCGTGGACGCCGACGATAACCTCTACTTCTCAAACAATAACGGCAAGATTGTGAAGTATTCCACCCGGTACGCAAATTTTGGCAGCGTTCCGGTCGGAACCACATCAACGCCGGTCACGCTGACTTTCAAGTTGGGGGAGGCGGGCGAAAATATCTCCAACGTAGCTGCCTTTTCACTGGGCAGCACGTCGGCTGGAGAGTTTGCAACCAGCGGGCCGCTCACCTGCACTGGCGCCCCCGGAACGTGCAGTGTGCCCGTCACGTTCACGCCAGCCGCGCCCGGTGTTCGCTCCGGAGGCGCCTTTGCCTACCTCTCGATTACCGACGGTTCCACCACGCATCCCGCTCCCGAGTACGAAGTTCCTCTGTATGGCACGGGCACGTCGGCGAACCCGGTATTTGACGGAGCGAACCTGCCGTACAGCGTGATGCAGGTCTCGAGCAGCGTTCTGGGCACAGTGGGACAGTCGGTGACGGACGGCGCAGGCTACACCTATGTCGCTATCCCCAGCCAGAACGAAGTGCTCGCAATTTCACCTGGGGGGGCGTCGGCGGTAGTGAATACGGGCAGCTACACGCTCAGCGACCCCAAGGGCGTGGCGATCGACGGATTGGGAGATCTCTTCATTGCCGACACGGGCAACAACCGCATCCTGAAGATTTATTGGGAGTCTCAAGTCCAACTCAACTCCAGTTTTGCATTCGACTCCCAGACATCGATCCTGCCCACTTCGGGCATAACACTGAATGGGCCCACGCAACTGACAACCGACGCGGTAGGCGATCTAATCGTTGACAATGCGGGAAACGGAGAAGTGGACAAAGTGCTGCTGTCGGGCATTTCGTACCCGCTGGCGACCGGTATTCAATCGCTTTTGGGTATCGCCCTCGATACGGCCGGCGATCTCTATTACATTTCAAATTTCGACGTATATGAGATTCCCGAAGCGACGGGTTTGGTGACCGAGGTAGCAACGTCACAGTTGGAGGCGCCAACCGCCCTGGCCGTGGATGCCGGCGGAACCTTGTATATCGCGGACTTCTACCTGGGAATTGTGGAGTTGCACACCGACGGAATCGTGTCGGTCAATTCAGGCAATGAACTCTATGGCGCGCAGACATTGAGCGTTTCAGCGACGGGAGCCCTGCTCGTCGGCGGCCCCGGTGCGCCGGCTGGGCACTCGGGCACGGTGTTGGTGCAAATTGCGCGCACTACTCCGCCAACGCTGAGCTTTGACACGACTCCAGTGGGCAACACCAGCCCCGACAGCCCGCAGATCATCACCGTGAGCAACGCCGGGAACGTGACTTCAACTTTTACGCAGCTCACATATCCCACCGACTTCCCTGAGTCCGGCTCATCCACGAACGTTTGCATCGGCACATCACTCGCACCGGGCGGGGAGTGCATTCTTCCCATAGCATTTGAGCCAACCACCGCCGGCACACTCACCGAGGACGTCACTTTCACCGCAACTTCGCTGGGTGGAGCGAACACTCAGGCAAGCGTACCGGTGACGGGCACAGGACACCAGGGGGGACTGAGCCAGACCATCTCCAGCACGCTCTCCGGCGGCACCTTCACCAAGACCCCCAGCTACCCCTACTCCACCGCCGGTCCGCTGATCTACATCAAGGCCTCGTCAGGGCTGGCGGTCTCCCTCACCGTGATCTCCGGTCCGGGCAGCTTGAACGGCTCTGTACTCAACCCAACCGCGGCAGGCGTAGTTACCGTCCTGGCCACACAGGCGGGTAACTCGACCTACGCACCGGCTCCTCCTGTTACATTCTCGGTAACGTTCACCGCGGCGCCGATCTCCGTGAACACGCGCCACTCCTCATTTACGCAAGTCTATGGAGCAGCCGCGCCCACTGTGACTTATTTGCTGAGCGGCCTGATCAACCAGAGCGACCAGGTTTACCTGACCATTACAGGCGGAGCAACACCTGCCAGTCCGGTTGGCAATGACACCATCCCCTTTGGACTTACAGGTCCCATGGCGTCGTCTTACTATCTCGCAGCCGGTTCAACCACCGGGACATTGGTCGTCTCACCTGCCCCGCTTACCGTGGCGGCCAATGACGCTTACATGATGGCCGGCGGAACGGTCCCAACCTTCAACTACACGCTCCTCGGCCTGGTTAACGGCGACACAGCCGCTACCGCCGTTACCGGCTCTCCCACGCTGAGCGCCCCGGCAACAACTTCCTCGCCCGCAGGCGCCTATCCTATCGACCTCACGCTGGGGACGCTCGCTTCTACCAACTACGCTCTCACCGCTGCCAACGGCGTGCTGAACGTGTTCTCCCCCATCGACATGGGCTCGGTGGCTGTGGGCAGCACCGGTACACAGGCCATCACCTTCCAGGCGGGCCCCGCCAGCATCTTCGGCAGTGTGCAGGGCAGCACCTTGACCGGTGTGCCGGGCAGCGCGCTGAGCAACGGACCAAGTGCGTTCCACGCCGGCGGCTTCAGTTGCAGCGCGGGAACCTGTTCCGGAACAGTCGATTTCGCGCCATCGCAGCCTGGCTCGTGGACCGGCGCGTACTCGCTGCTGAGTCAAGGCAGCCCTTCCACCCTCCTGCTTGCCATTCCAGCCACCGGTACCGGCGCCGGGCCGGAGATCGTCTTCAATCCTGCCGAGCAGACCACCTTCGCCAGCAGCCTGAGCCAGCCCTTCGGCGTTGTGATCGACTCCGCCGGCAACACCTACATCTCGGAATCGAGCAATAGTGCGAATCAGGTGGTGGAGATCCCCTACGGCGGAGGAACCCCGGTCCCAATCGGTACCGGCCTCAACCAGCCCGAAGGCGTGGCCGTGGATGCTGCGGGCGACGTCTTCATTGCCGATACAGGAAACTTCCGGGTGGTGGAAGTGCCGGTGGGCGGCGGATCGCAGATTGTGCAATCCAGCGGCTACACCCATGTATCAGGCATCGCCATCGACAACAGCGGAAACCTGTACGTCACCGATTCGTCTGCGAATACAGTCCAGCTTTTTCCCGCAGGCGGCGCATCGCCCGTCCAGCTCGGCAGTGGATGGAACAGTCCTGTCGGCGTCGCTGTCGATGGCGCAGGCGACGTCTATGTTGCACAGAGCGGCAACAACGCCATCACCGAGTTGCCGGTGGGCGAAGGCGCAGCCATCACGCTTCCCATCACGGGGACCAACGACCCATCCGGCGTGGCCGTCGACCCGGTGGGCAATGTCTATGTCTCCGATACCATCAACCATCGAGTTCTGGAGATGCCCGTCAGCGGTTCCGGGCAAATCACCCTTGTGAGCGGCCTCGGCTATCCCTACCTGCTCACCCTCAATCGCAATGGAGACCTCTACATCCCCGACTTGAGCAACGGGCAGGTACTGGTCCTGAACCCGCACCAGCCGGCGTCGCTCAACTTTGGTACGCCAGGCTCGGGAGGCACCCTCGGACCGCTGGCGGTAGCGATGACGAACGTCGGCAACCAGGCGCTGACATTCCCGGTTCCCGCGTCTGGTAACAACCCGAATGTCTCGGCTGGCTTCTCATTCAACAGCGGCGCGGCTTCAGCTTGCCCTCTTGTCACTTCGACATCGTCCCCGGGCACTCTGGCTGCCGGCAGCTCCTGCAACTTGTCAGTGAACTTTGTCCCAACCGCGGTCGAGAGCTATACCGGTTCGCTGGTGCTGACCGACAACACGCTGAATGCGGCCGCTCCCAGCTACGCGACGCAGAGCATCTCGCTCAGCGGCAACTATGCCGGCGCGCCAACCACCATCGACATGGGTTCCGACTTCAATCCGTCCATCTATGGAGAATCCCCAACCATCACAGCGATCGTGGTTTCCCCTTCGGGAACAGTGTTCGCGGGCACTGTAACTTTCAGTGTCGATGGCTCTCAATATCCCGGCGCAGTCAACCTTTCCCTCACCAACGGGAGCGCATCGACCTTGATTTCGGGACTCCCGGTGGGCAACCACACCATCACCGCGGCCTACTCGGGTTCGACATCGGCCGTTCTGGCGCCCAGTTCCAGTTCCCCGCTCATACAGGCCGTCAACCAGGCCTCCCAGATTATTGGTTTTTATCCCGCACCTTCCGTCACTTACGGCGTGGCGCCGATCACGCTGACCGCGACCGGCGGTGGCTCGGGGAATCCCGTGACCTTCACTCTGGCTTCCGGGCCGGGAACACTGAGCGGTGCGAACAACAGTGTTCTGACTGTTACCGGGGTCGGCACAATTGCGATCCATGCCAACCAGGCTGGAAACTCGAACTACACCGCCGCGCCACAGGTTACCGAGAGCATCGTGGTTGAAACGCCACCGCTGGCCGCGCTTGTTTCACCCGCGTCGGGGAGCACACTTGCAGGCCCCAGCGTGACAATCAAGTGGTCGGCGATTTCAGAAGTGAATGGGTACTTCCTGCACCTGGGAACGACCGGCGTGGGCTCGTCGAACCTGCTCAACTCTGCCGAGTACTCAAGCACAACTACTTCAGTGACCGTGAACAACCTGCCGGTAAATGGCCAGAAGATTTATGCGCGCCTGTTCACCGATTACAACGGCATGCATTTCTATCAGGACTACCTGCTGACAGAATCGGCGCAGGCGGTGCTGACACTGCCGGGCACCAGTGGAACACTGGCCGGGCCAACGGTGAAGTTCGGCTGGTCGGCGGCAACGGGCAGCGTCAATGGCTACTTCCTGCACATTGGAAGCACGAGCGCAGGCTCAGACAACCTGCTGAACTCGGCCGAGTATCCCACCACCACGACGTCCGTCACCGTCAACAATCTGCCGTTGAACGGCGAGACGATTTACGTGCGGGTGTTTACCGATTACACCGGCACGCACCTCTACAAGGACTACACGTTCACCGCCGCGCAGCAGGCGCTGTTGACGTCTCCACTCCAGGGCGCCACACTGACCAGGACAGCGGCGACCTTCGTCTGGTCGGCCGCAACAGGCAGTGTGAACGGCTACTTCCTGCATCTGGGAACTACCGGTGCGGGGTCGTCGAACCTGCTGAACTCCGCCGAATATCCAACTTCAACGACATCGGTAGCGGTGAACAATCTCCCGGTAGGCGGAGGCAAGATCTACGCCCGGCTGTTCACGGACTTTAGCGGAACCCACGAGTATCAGGACTACACATTCACGGCGGCTCCGGTCACTCTCTCCGCGACCAGCCTCTCGTTCGGCGCCGTGACGGTGGGCTCCTCAAGCGCGTCGCAATCCGTAACCCTGACCAACACCGGCACCGCGACGTTGACCGTCAGCAGCATCGCAGTGACCGGTACAAATGCATCTTCGTTCGTGTTCGCCAATAACTGCGGAACAAGCGTGGCCGTTGGAGCAAGCTGCACCATCCACGGTCACTTCGCTCCCACGACCAAGGGAGCGCTAACAGCAGCGATCACCATTACCGACAGCGCTGCCGGCTCCCCGCAAAGCATCGCGCTAACCGGCACTGGGCAGTAAGCCTGCATAGACTCGTGTGCCCCAACCCACAGCTTTTGTCCCCGTGAGCCCTGGGCCGGATTCAGGCTGTTCTATCGAGCAACAGATGTGTGCCCCGACCCGAAGGGCTTGTCAGGAAACCGATCGCGTCGCCTTGCGTTGTCGAAGCAAATCCCCTGGAAATATCGAAGCGGTTCCGTTCGGCTTTCATTGCATCCGCGAGGCGATCTGGCTCCTCCGGCAGAGCTCAAGCTAACATTCTGAGCCGCTCATGAGAAAAGGCCGCGAAGAAGGGAGCCAAACGGGCAGTATTTGCGTCTTACCGATATATTCTCAACAGGAAGCTGAATCTGGGCCGAGGCGCGTCACTTGGATATTGAGACACCGATCGGGGAAGAGGAATAGCCGCATGATGCCGGAATACTTCACACGCAAACTCCAGGGAACACAAACAACTCTGCTTAGTCTGGCGCTTGCATTTGCAGGGTTGACACCGGCCCTGTTCGGGTTGATGAACGCGAGGCCCGTCAGTGCGCAGACTCCGGCTGCTGCAACACCGCAGGCTGCAGGTGCGCCCGCCCAAGCGGCAACGCCAACTGAGGCGCAGGGCTTTGAAGGTACCTGGCAGGGCACGCTGCATGCGGGTCAGGATTTGCGTATCGTGACCAAAATCGCCAAGGCGGATGGAGGCGGCTACAAGGCGGAATTCTATAGCATCGATCAGGGTGGCCAGCCGCTGCCCATCGACAAGGTTGCCGTCGATGGCTCCTCCATCACCTTGACGCTGAACCTGATCAGCGGCAAGTACGAAGGCAAGCTGAGCGCAGACGGAAAGACGATTACGGGCAACTGGACGCAAGGACCCAATCCGCTGGCGTTGCCGCTTACCCGTGCCACCCCGGAGACGGAGTGGAGTATTCCTACGCCTCCGCCGCCGGTTCCACCGATGGCCGCGAACGCCAACCCAAGCTTTGAGGTTGCGACGATCAAGCCGAGCAAGCCAGATGCAAAAGGCAAGGGCTTTGGCTTCCAGGCCGGGCATTTCATAACAAGGAATACGGACCTGAACGACCTGATTGCCTTCGCGTATGGACTTCATCCCAAGCAAATAGTGGACGCGCCGGCCTGGTTTGGAACGGATCTTTTTGACATTGAAGCCAAACCCGACGCAGAGGGACGGCCGAGCATGAAGCAGATGTCAGCGATGGCGCAAAAGCTGCTGGAGGATCGCTTCCAACTGAAGTTTCATCACGACAAGCGCGAGCTCGCCGTTTACACCATCAGCGTTGCCAGCGGCGGCCCAAAGATGACCAAGACCAGCTCAGCCCCGACCGATCCGCCGGCGTTTTTCTTCCGGGCGCTTGGGGATCTGACGGTGAGAAATCAGACCATGGGCGACTTTGCCACCTGGATGCAGAACGGCGTGATGGACAGGCCGGTGGTGGATCAAACGGGGCTGACAGACCGCTACGATTTCCAGTTGAAATGGACTCCGGACGAGTCGCAATTCGCAGCCTTTCGGGGAGTGGGTGCGGTGGTGCCGCCGCCAACCGACAGCGCAACCGCTCCGCCGCAGCTTTATACCGCGATTACCGAGCAACTGGGGCTGAAGATGGGGCCGGCAAAGGTTCCCGTCGACGTAATCGTGATCGACCACGTGGAGAAGCCTTCGGCGAACTAGCGACCGGGAGTGTTTGGTGAGGCTTTGGACCACGATCAGGATCTCGACCATTTCTTGGCTGCTGCTTCTTTGCGCCTCCAGCCTGGCGTGGGCCAGTGAGTATCACGGACAGGTCACCTCCGGCGGGTTCCCTGTTCCCGGCGCCACCGTTACAGCGACGCAGGGGACGAAGAAAATCAGCGTCGTTTCCGATGCGGGCGGTGTGTACTCCTTTGACGATCTGGCGGACGGGCCGTGGAAGATCGTGATCGAGATGGAGTGCTTTCAAAAGCTTGAGGCGGAGGTGACTGTCTCTGCGAAGATGGCTCCGGGCAAGTGGGAGCTGACACTGCTTCCGATGGACCAACTGATGGCGCGGAGCAAGCTGACGCAGGCCCCGCCAACGCTGCCTCAGGGCGCGAGCACATCGGCAAGCGCGAAGAAGCCGGACGGCACTGCCGCGAGCCCGGCTGAGATTCCCAAGGCGCCGGATGAGCAGAGCGAGCAGGCGAATGACGGCTTCCTGGTAAATGGCAGCGTCAACAACGCGGCCACCAGCCAATACTCGCTCGACAGAGCGTTTGGCAATCGAAGGCCGAACAGCAAGAGCCTGTACACGGGCGGATTTGCGGCGATTCTGAACAACTCCGCTCTCGATGCGCGGCCCTATTCGCTCTCCGGCTTTGAAGCACCTAAAGCACTTTACGATCGCATCACGGCGATTGTCACCGTTGGGGGGCCAATCAAGATTCCGCACCTGCTGCCGCGCGGACCAAACTTTTTTGCCGCCTACCAATGGACGCGCGACCACAACGCGGCAACCGAGCCCGGGCTGGTGCCAACCGAGGCGGAGCGCGCCGGAGATCTGTCCGGCACCATCTACAATCCGGCCACGGGGCTGCCGTTTCCTGGCTGTGCGGCTGCACCCACCTGCATCCCGGTAAGCTCGCAGGCGCAGGCGTTGCTGGCGCTCTACCCGCTGCCGAATCTCAGCGGGGCTTCGGGCTATAACTTCCAGGTGCCGGTGTTGAACAGCAGTCACCAGGACGTAGTCCAACTGCGCCTGGACAAGACTCTTGGCCGCAGAGATCAGCTCTACGGGGGCTTTAACCTGCAAAGCACACGGGCGGGCAATGTGAACCTGTTTGGATTTGTCGATACCACCGACACATTGGGTACCAATTCAAACATCAACTGGGCGCATCGGCTCAACCCGCAAGTCTTCGTCTATGCAAACTACAAATTCAGCCGGCTGAGAACACTGGTGACGCCGAACTTTGAGAGTCACGAGAATGTCTCGGGCGACGCCGGCATCACCGGCAACGATCAGTCCCCGGCCAACTGGGGTCCGCCCGCGCTGGGTTTCTCAGGCGGAATTGCCGGTCTGAGCGATGCCAACAGCTCCTTTGACCGCAGCCGTACCGACTCCTTCTCCGCATCAACGGGAATCTATCGTGGGCGCCACAACGTGACGGCAGGCGTGGATTTTCGCGAGCAGCAGTACAACGACTTCTTCGAGCAGAATCCGCGCGGTGCGTTTACTTTTACTGGCGCGGCGACGGCGGGGACAGGGCACACCGGTTCCGATTTAGCCGATTTTCTGATCGGCGTGCCGGATACCAGCACCATCGCGTTCGGCAACGCGGACAAATACTTTCGCCAACCCGTTTACGATGCCTACGCAACCGACGACTGGCGCATTTTATCGATCCTTACCATCAACGCCGGTGCACGCTGGGAGTATGGAGCGCCGATGACGGAGCTTCATGGACGGCTTGTCAATCTGGATCTGACGCCGGGATTCGCCGCGGCCGCGCCAGTGGAGGGCGGCGATCCCGTCGGCCCGCTCACAGGCATGCACTACCCCAACTCGCTGATCCGCCCAGACCTCCGTGGAATTGAGCCGCGCATCGGCATCTCCTGGCGGCCTATCCCTGCTTCGACCGTGGTGGTGCGCGCCGGCTACGGCATCTATCACGACACATCCGTATATCTCGCGCCCGCGCTGCAGCTTGCGCAGCAGGCTCCGCTCTCGACGAGCTTGAACATTTCAAATAGCGCAGCCTGCCCGCTGACGCTGGCCAGCGGCTTTGCAACCTGCGGCGCTGGCAGCCAGGATAACTACGCGGTCGATCCCAACTTTCGCGTGGGATATGCGCAGACCTGGAATCTAGCGGTGCAGCGCGACCTGCCCTTCGCGCTGCAAATGACGGCGACCTACCTTGGCGTCAAGGGTACGCACGGTGTGCAGGAGTTACTGCCCAACACTTTCCCGATAGGCGCTGCAACGCCGTGCCCCGCCTGTCCTCTGGACTTTGAATATCGAACGTCGGGCGGTAACTCGACGCGCGAGTCCGGGCAGTTGCAACTGCGTCGCAGGCTCAAAGACGGATTCACTGCCTCGCTGCTTTACACGTATTCGAAATCAGTCGACAACGATGCCGCGCTGGGCGGGCAGGGCCACGTTGGTGCCGCATCCCAGGGCGAGGCGGCGAGCGATCAGACGCAAGCCGCATCGCCCGCACTCGCAGTCGCGCAGAACTGGCTCGACCTGAGAGCCGAGCGTTCGCTCTCAACCTTTGACCAGCGTCACCTGTTCAACCTGCAGGCGCAGTACACCACCGGGCAGGGTGCGGGCGGCGGAGACCTGATGACTGGCTGGCGCGGCAAGCTTCTTAAAGAGTGGACAGTGGTAACTCAAGTTAGTCTCGGAACCGGAATGCCGGAGACGCCCACCTATCTCGCGGCAGTTCCAGGCACAGGGTTCACTGGAACCATTCGGCCCAGCCTCACGGGCGCGTCGATCTACGCCGCCAGCAACCAGGCGAGCAGCAATGGGCCCCATCTCAATCCCGCCGCGTATTCAGCTCCTGCTCTGGGCCAGTGGGGCACCGCAGGCCGGGATTCGATCATCGGGCCCGGACAGTTCAGCCTGGACTGCTCGCTTGAGCGCGCCTTCCGGCCCAGCTCGAAGTTCAATCTCATTGCGCGTATCGATGCGACCAACACGCTCAATCACGTCGTCTTCAGCAGCTGGATTTCCACCGTCAACAGCTTACAGTTTGGCCTGCCTGCCGCCGCAAATCCCATGCGCAGTCTGCAGACCACACTACGGCTGAGGTTCTAGCCATGCGAATCCCTGCATCCATCCTCGTCGCCCTGGCCGCATCGGGCATCGCCCTGGGCGCAGCGCTTGCGGGCGCGCAGCAGATCGGCCAGAACAAGCCGGCCGACGCTTCGCAAGGCTACACTCTCTCGGTTAAAGTGCAGCTCGTGGTGGAAGCAGTTGTTGTCAAAGACAAGGATGGAAAAACCATTCCCGGGCTCACTGCCAAAGACTTCACAGTCACTGAAGATGGAGTGCCGCAGGCAGTTCGCATCTGCGAGCGTCAGAACCTCGCTGAGCAGTCCGTGCCCTTGCCTGCGATCAAGCCTGGCGCCGGAGACATCAAGGTCTACAGGCATCTGGCGCGTACACAGATCGCTCCGGAAACTGAAGACACCGAGCGCTACAAGAATCGGCGTCTGCTGGCGCTTTACTTTGACATGTCGGCAATGCGCCCGGCCGATCAGTTGCGCGCGCTCTCGGCTGCCAGGCAGTTCATCCGCACGCAGATGACGACCGTGGACCTGGTGTCGATCCTGCGCTACGAGGGCGGCGCGGTAGATATCCTGCAGGACTTCACAGCCGACCGCAATAAGCTGCTCAGCATTCTGGAAACGCTTGTGGTTGGCGAAGCGCAGGGCGAGACCGAGACCACCGACGACTCCAGCAGCGCGGACACCGGCGCGGCTTTCGGCCAGGACGACAGCGAGTTCAACGTCTTCAATACCGATCGTCAACTGTCAGCGCTTGAGACCGCGGCCAAGATGCTCGGCCAGTTGAATGAGAAGAAGTCGCTCATCTACTTCGCCAGCGGTTTGCGGCTGAACGGGGTCGATAATCAGGCGCAGTTGCACGCGACAGTAGACACCGCCATCAAGGCAGGAGTCAGCTTTTGGCCCATTGACGCGCGCGGCCTGGTGGCTCAGGCGCCGCTTGGCGATGCGACGCAGGGCTCGCCGGGCAACTCAGGCATCTACACCGGCGCCGCGGCCCAGGCCAACACTGGCAACTTCCAGCAGTCGCAGGATACGCTCTATGCACTGGCCGGAGACACGGGCGGCAAGGCGCTGTTTGACACCAACGACCTTGACCACGGCCTGGTGCAGGCGCAGGACTCCATCTCCGACTACTACCTGCTCGGCTATTACGCTACCAACACTGCTAAGAATGGGCACTTCCGCCGTGTCAAGATCACGCTCAATCAAAATCTGGAAGCAAAATTGGACTATCGCCAGGGCTACTACGCAGACAAGGAGTTCAGCCGCTTCACAGCTGTCGATAAGGAGCGCCAGCTTGAGGATGCACTGATGCTCGAGGACCCCATTACCGAGCTCTCCATCGCCATGGAGATCGATTACTTCCAACTCAATCGCGCCGAGTACTTCATTCCCATTATCGTGAAGATTCCCGGCCGTGAGCTGGCACTGGCAAAGCGTGGCGGAGCGGAGCACACGCTGATTGACTTTGTTGGCGAGATCAAGGATCTCAGCGGCGGGGTGACTGTCAGCAATGTTCGCGACAGCGTAAACATCAAGCTCTCTGATGCAACCGCAGCCGAACTCGCCCATCGCCCCATCGAGTACGACACCGGCTTCACTCTGTTGCCTGGCAAGTACAGGATCAAGTTCCTGGCGCGCGACGATGAGACAGGTCGAATCGGAACCTATGAGACAACCTTCACCATCCCCAACCTCAACAAGGAAGACAAGCGCATTCCAATCAGTTCCGTGGTGCTCAGCAGCCAGCGCGTCGAAGAAAAGGATACCCTCTTCGATGCTGCAAAGGCCAAGGACAGGCAGAAAGAAGACAGCGTCAATCCGCTCGATCAGGATGGAAAAAAGATCATCCCCAGCGTAACGAGAGTCTTCAGCGCCGCGCGCCCCATGTACGTCTATCTGCAAGCCTACAAACCGCCGCCTGCCGCAGCTGACCCGAAGGCCGCCGCAGTACTGCCCCAGCCGCTGTTCGCCTTTGTCAGCCTCTATCTTGCCGGCAGCAAGGTCTTCGAGACTCCGCCGGCAGCCGTGTTGCCCAATCCAGCAAGCCGGCTTGGCATAACTCCGCTCAGTTTCAGCGTCGCACTCGATCGCCTTCCCCCCGGAAGCTACGATTGCCAGGTCACCGTAGTAGACCCATCCGATCAGAAGACCAACTACTGGCGCGCACCCATCCTCATTGTCCCGTAGGCAGTGCTCCAAGCGTTTCTTCTGAGAACGCCGGATTGCAAAGCGGCACTCTATTTAAACTGCCACTGTGCAGCGTGTTCTGAAAAAGCAGCCGGCCCAGGCAGAGGTGCTTCCGCTTGATGAGACAGCCTGTCTCCGGCCGCACTAGCAAAGCTGTGCAACTCCTTTTCCGTCCACATCCCTCCAGCTCCCGCTATCAACTCGAAGTCTCCGAACGAAAAACACCTCGCGCCCGCGCCAGGGGCTAGCTCAAGCCGCGATCGAGCTCTCGCCGTGGCTGCCTCTGCGAGCCTGTCGGTGGCTCAGAGCGGTCCAGTGTTTTGCCGGTGCTCTGCATGCAAAAATCGCAAACCGGATATGCAGGGCTCGATCGATTTCAGCCAATCGTGAAAGACAACGAAGGCGAATGGGACTGTCTGCGACGAAAACACCGATGTAGCTGCTCTCATTGGGGCCGAGGTTTGGTGACCTCTGGATGGCGTGGTTTTGCCGGCCGGCGCTTGAAGATCGGCGCACCAATTTGAGTGTCGAATGTGTCGCCCGGGGGGTCAATCGCATTCGCTGCTCCACTGAGGTCATAGTTCACAAATACGCGGCGCCCCTCCACCTGATTCATTTGCAGAAAAGTACGCGTTCCCGGCATCGCGCGGGAGTTGGTGATCGAGACGCCCGAACCGTTTTCAAGATGAATGGCCGACCCACTGGAAATCTGCGCCTGGCGTCCCTCGAAGTTGTCGATGGCGAGGTCAACGAAGTTCTCAACACGCAAAGCTTCAGAGAAATAATCCGGCAGCGAATTGTCCCAATCCACCTGAATGTCGCGCAGCCTTAGGCCAACCACCTGCCGGGCAAGGAATGCCGGAATATCGCTTTTGACGATCCCGTCGCGCGGATTCAGCGCGGTCCAGCGCAGGTCCAGATTTCCGCCAACACTCTCGCTCATGGCTGCACTTGGAGCGTGTATGTGCAGGCGCACTCCGTTGAATTGGACGCCGCTGATCGGGGTTCGGTCTCCGCCCCAAAGCAGCACGCCGTTTTCAGCCTCCGCGGTGATGTTATTGAAGTACACGTTGTGCACCCTGATGCCGCAGAGCAGTCCAGGATCGCATGGCTGAACGGCAATGTAGATCGGCTCGGCCTTGCCCCACCAGCCGCCGGGAATCAGCCGCGTTCGAATTACGATATCGGAGAATGTCACATCCTCGGTCGACCGGTTTTCCTGGCCTGGAAATCCGTCCCCAAAGATTGCGATGCCGCGGTTTGTGTCCATGCTGAGGCCTGTGAAGGTGCTCAGCCTGGTACTCTCAAGGCGGATGGCCGCGGACCGTGACGATATGGAACAGTTGTTCACGTTGACATGATCGCTGCGGACGATTGCGAAGCCGTCATCGCCGGTGTCGATGTTGCAGTTTGAAACGCGCACGCGGCGACACATCATGCAGTCGATGCCGTCGTTATTGGGCACGCTCGGATTATTGAGAATCTGGATGTTGGATATCGAGGCGCCTTCCACATCCTGCAGGTGCAAAGTCCAATTGGGCGACGATCGGAGCGTGATCCCGTCCACGCGCACATTGGTGCAATGAAAGAACACAATCATTGTGCCGGGTCGACCGCCAGGTTCTACCGGGCCATAGTCAAGCGAGCTCATGGCCGCCTGGAACTTGTCAGGATTGCGCACGTACGCCTTCACGTAATCGTTGCCCCCATGCGAGATCTTCACGGCCATGAATGTGTCGCCCTCGCCATCGATTTCGCCCTGCCCTTCGATCGAAACGTCTTCAGCGTTTTTGGCGATCAACATTCCGAGCAACGTGCCCTCGCCGGTAATATCGACACCGTAATTGCGGGCAAAACCGAAGGGCGGACTGGGAAGGTAATCGTGAATGTCATGGCTTGCCACCAGCACAGCGCCACTTTCGAGGTAGAGATGAATGTGGCTGAACAACTGCACGGTGCCAATGACGTAGCGGCCGGGGCCGAAGTAGACTGTGCCTCCTCCCTGTTTGACACATGCAGCAATCGCTCGAGTCACGGCCTGGGTATCGAGCGTAACGCCATCTCCCCTGGCTCCAAATGCGTGAGGATCGCAGCTTGGAGAGGACTGGGCAAATGCGCGCGAAAGAAGGAAAAACATCAACGCCGGTAGAAGCAGCTTTCTCAAAACATCTCCTCGTGAATGAATCTAGAATGAACGATCCAGCCTGGTATGAAGTATGGCCGAAGGGGGCACAAGTTGCCGGCGCATCGCCGGGCCTTCCCAAAGCAGGATGGGCTGGGGGGAGGCGATACCCGGGATTTTCGCGTTCTCAATCTCCGCACCGCGTTCGATTCGAATGCGGTGCAGTCCGCGGCTGAGCGCGGCGCTCACGCGGATGGCTTGAACCGCGTTTCCGGTTGATCCGCACACCTGCGGCCGCAGCGTTGCGTTTTTGGCGCTCACTCCATCGATTGTGAGCGTAGCGGCAGTGCTGGTAAGAAGTGTGATGGTATACCCTCCGCCAGCGGGCACACGCAAGAAGCCCTCATAGGCGCCGGGGCGATCCTTGATGGACGCAAGCTGCGGAGAAAGTGGGGGAGCGTGTGCGGCGGTCTTGATGGAATCGGCAACGACGATAGACTGCGAACTCCAGGACTGTTGTCCGGCATCGCCGGTAACGGAGAGCAGCACGCGAAAGCGCCCGCTGCCATCGAGCAGCGTTCCATGAGCATCGGGAAACCTGTGGCTGACCACCTGCCCCTCGGCCGTATCTCCATCGCCGAAGAGCCAGCGAAAGTGCAGCGCGGATGGGCCATTGGCTTTGAAAACAACTTTGGAGCGTGGACGAATCAGCCCCGAAGAATATGTGAAGCCTGCATCCAGAAGTGCGCCCTGGTAGCGCGGCTGCCCGGCGCCGTCAGTAACTTCGAGGGGCACATCGCTATTCTTCAACACGTCACCGCCGCCGAGGTTCACACCGTCGAATGCAACCCCTGCCACATCGCCTTTCAAAACGGAGGGCACCAGGCCAGGTCCATCCATGGCCCAGATGTTCGAGAATTCGATATTGCTGACGCCTGGGTTTGGTTGCAGCACTTGCACAAGCGAATACCAATCGTCGAGGCGAATGTTATGAAGCAGGATGCCGGAGTGCCGGCCTTTGCCGCCTGGGTCGGCCCACAGCTCAAACAACGCAAAGGGCACTCCGCAGCCGCCTGCGCCCATGTGGATGACATCGGAATCGCGCAGCGTGAAACCGTGACTGTCAAATATCTTCTTCGGCCATCCCATGCGAACCACGTTGGAGATGCTGGTGGAAAGGACGCTGTTTTCTATGGTGATATTCCCCACCTCGTGGCCGCGAGCGGTCAACGCTTCCTCGGTGTAGCCATCCCAGTTTCCGTACATGGCGAAGATGTCGTCGGCAGCCCGGATGAAGCAGTCCTGAACCAGCGTATCGCCGCCGCCCAGCCAGTCCATGCCGTCCTGATTGGCGTTTCCCGGACTGCCTCCGACGATCTTCACGTTGCGAAATCGAATGCCATGCGAATCCCGCATTTGCACCATCCAGGTGCGGCTGCGCACGATTGCCGTGATGCCTTCAATCTGGATGTCGCTGGCGTTGTCCATCGCGATGGCGTGCCAGTTTGGTTTGTGCATCCAGCCCTCATCCTGCGCCGGGTCCTGCGGTCCGTCGTAGATGATTGTGCCAAGTCCTGAAACTTGCACCCCTTGCGCCTTCCAGATATTCAATGCGCCAAAGACGACCGCTCCGGCAGCGAGATAAATGCGATCGCCGCTGTGTGCATCGATGTTTTCGCGGTGAATTCCCGGCCCGTAGTAACGAATGCCGGGCGTGTCCGGCGTAATGCCGGAAGCATCCGGCAGGTTGGCGAAAAGAAAGAGCATTTCGGAATCGGCGAAATGGTCGTTGGGCCGGGTGATGGACAGTTTTGCCGGTCCCTCGATGGAGAAGCTGATGGACGCTCCGTCACGATGAGGTCGAATGCCGAGCCGCATGGGCTGAACTTCGACACCCGCATCCCAGTAGTGAGGATCATCCGCTTTGACCGTGATTTGCGAGGTTCCGCTTTCCTGAAAGTTCAACAGATAGTATCCACTCGCCGCGTGCATCACGGGCGAAGGGACGCCGTTGACTGTGACGGTGAAATGGCTGGAGCTTACCTCTGCGGGGATTTGTGCCAGCATGGGCGAAGCGGCGGTGCGGGCGGCTGCGAGGGGCGGAACAACAGCGAACGTGATCAGAAATGCGTTCAGGATGCCGGAACGAAGGCGAGAAAAGAGACAGAAATCAATCATGACTTGTGTGGATACCTTCTAAGTTTTGAGGCCTTCGCTATCAATCGTGGCCGGTTGCTTCTCGAACCGCAATGGCGGCATTTTCGTCGCGATGGCGGATGAGAACTTTCGCTTCCTGCTCGGCCTGTTGAGCTTGCGCCAACTTGCCCACTTTTCGATAGAGGCGCGAGAGTTGGTAATGAAGGCTGCCGTCCTTGTCTGCCGGCATCGCCAATTCAAATTGATGAATTGCTTCTTCTGTGTTGCCGTCTTCGGCATTGGCGCGACCCAGCAAATAGTGCACGCGAGACTGAAGTTCAGGCGGTGACGACAGGCACTTCTCCAGGTAAGGACGCGCCTGGTCGAATTGGTTTTCCGCCGCAAGAATCTCCGCCATCAGCAGGTTCAACTGCGGATCGAGCGGCCGGTCGGCGAGGGCGATGCCGTCCACCACAATGGCTTCCTCCAGCTTGTTTGCAGAGAGATCTGCGACCACCGTACCGAGCAGCGCAGCTGGGGCGTGAGCGTCGATCGACAGCGCTTTTCTGTATTCACCGAGCGCACTGTCCATCTGCCGCCGATATCGGTACAGATCACCAACCATGACATAGGTTGTGGCGGACTGAGGGGCCAGTTCCTCATAGCGTGCAAAGGCCGCGACGGCAAGGCGCTCGCTGGCTTTGACCGACCAATAGAGAGCTTCGGGGTCTTGCGCCGATCGGTGTAACTGCTCTCCGGCCTTGGCTGCGCATTGCTCGTATTCGCCGGCCCAATAGGCACATGCCGCGCGCTCAATCAGAGTTGCCTGATGCCCGCATGAGGGCGAGCCAGCGATCGCCTGGCCGGATTCCAGTTGCGCCATCAACTGCAGCAGAGCCTGCTGCGAGCCGGTTGGTATGGGGAAGAGGTCGGGATGGGTCCGCATCCATTCCAGATTTCGAAGGAGGGTGGCCTTTTGTGGGGGCGTAGCAGCGGCTGTGGCCGCCATGTAAGTATCGACTGCTTCAAGCGGCCTGCCCTGCGCAAACAGTTCATCCGCGTAGAGCGAATGCGCCCAGATAGACTGTGCCGCGGTGGCTGCCAATGCGCGGCCATCGACGGTAATGACTTCAAGCGAGGCGGCGCCGAGTCCCAGCCAGGCTGCCTGGTTTTCGGGAGCGATCCGTACCGTGTCGGCGTAAAGCGACGCGGCCTGGCGCTGCTGGTTCAAGTCCGCATTCGCCTTGGCGAGAGTCAGAAGCACTTCAACGTCCGCGGGCTTCAGCGTGTGCGCCTGGCTTAGCCACGGAAGCGCCACTGCAGGCTTGCTCAACCGGACATAGGCTTTACCAAGAAATAACATCGGGGTGAACAAGTCCGGATTCAACCGCAGGGCGTGCTTGAGGCTGATGGTCGAGGCCTCCATCCGGCCGGCGAGGTATTCCATGACTCCGCGGTTCGCCCACAATTCAGGCGTAGAAGGAGAAAGCTGCGCGGCGCGCGCATAAAGGCCGGCCGCGTCCGCATAGTTTCCTGAGGATTGCGCGGCGCGCGCTTTCTGCAGCAACTCATCGATATCCTGCGCCTGCCCTCGGACGGGGCAAGCGGCAAGGACACCAGTGAAGAGCAACAACCAGAGCGCAGCGCGCCGAGCAAGACAATTCATCGTGGCACCAGTTACCAGATCAGCTTCATTGCGAATTGAATCTCTCTGGCATCGAACGCCTGGCTGATTTGACCGTAATTACCGTCGGTGATGCCGGTATCCGGTGTGTAGAAGTTAGGGTGGTTTGCCAGGTTGTAGAACTCCGCGCGGCCCTCGAGGTTGAGGTGTTCATGGAGTTCCCATATTTTCTGCAACGACGCGTCCCAGTCATTGTACTTTGGGGCGCGAAGGTAAGGGAGATAGCGCGCGGTGTTGCCAAGTGAATAGGGTGCGGGCGCCTGGAAAGCCGCAGTGTTGAACCAGGCCGGCTGGCCACCCTGGCCGATGCCGCGCTTGGCTATGGCGTTTGGATCGCCAACCTGGTCGGGACGCTGTCCGCCGCCCCACTCGTTGGTGTTTCCGCCGCCTGTGATGCTCAATGGAAGGCCGGACTTGGAGGTTGTGACGCCCGAGACTTGCCATCCACCAATCACCTCATCGGTGGCCCGATTGATGTGACTGAGGTACTTGCCTTTTCTTCCGATTGGCAACGCATAAACGTAGTTCACCACCAGGCTGTGGGGCTGATCGGTTCCATCGACGGACTTATCGAGTTTCAGGTTGTAGGAGTCTCTGAAACCGTAGCTTGAATCACCACGGTAGGCCCAATCCGCCGTGCCGCCCGTGTCGTCAATGAACTTCGAGTAGGTGTAGGAGACAAGCATGTTGAGGCCGCCGTGGAAGCGATGGTTGTAATCCACCAGCAGGGCGTTGTAAAACGAGTCGCCTTCAGGCGCCTGCGACTCAGAAACTCCGCAGTACTGAGGGTACGGCGAGAGAAGGTGGCCGAGTTGAATCGTCGGATTGTTTAGACCGCAGGAGCTGGAGGAGATGGCGCCGTAAAACGGGTTGGGAACGAGATTGGCAAGATTGCCTTTTTGCGCAAGGACCTGAGCGGGGTCAACCTGGCTGCGGTTGACGCTGTCAGTGAGCATGTGTTGTCCGCGGTTGCCGACGTAGCTTGCGGTGATTACATCGTTGGTGGTGAACGCGTATTGCAGGCCGAGCGAATACTGCTGCAACATGGGGGAACGACGCCGGGCGGCAACCCCGGTGCTGGCTCCGTTTCCAACGTCCGTCAGCGCGCCGAGCGCATCGCCCGTTGCCGCCAGAAGTCCGGTTGGAAAGGGATTGCTGACTGTTGTTTTGAGCGTGAGTCCACCGTTATCGCTGGCGTCGTAATTCGTGGTCTGGCTGTAGCCGGGACTGGATTGAATGCCGACGAAGGCTTGCGGTGGGAAGAAGATGCCCCAGCCGCCTCGCAGCACGATTCGATGCGTAAGCTGATCGGTAAAGCCAAGCCGGGGCGCAACGTTGCTGAGGTTGGTGTCAGAGAGAGTGCGATGCCCGGAAGTGCTGTAGATCTCTTCGCCGGGAAAGGCTGTACCCACAGCGTTGCTGATGGGGTTGATGGCGTTGTAATCGAAGTAAGCCTGGCGGTTATGCCGTTCGGTGAATGGTGTTTGCCACTCGTAACGGAGGCCTAGGTTCAAGGTAAGGGTCTTGGTGGCTTTCCAGTTGTCCTGGCCGTAGAAGCCCGAGTAATGTTCTTCAGGGGCGGCATGAAAGTTGTTGGAGGTGCTTCCACCGTCTGCCGCGCCAATCAGCAGCGAAGCCAGACCATAGCCGGAACCAGAGACGGTTCCCGTGCCTTGGAACTGCGACGTGTAATCCGGCTGAAAGCTGAAGTTGGTTTGAGCAACGCCATTGCCATTGTTTTGCAGCACCACGTCCATGAATCCGAACGACAGATCATGGCTGGTGAGCGACTTGGTTGCGTCCACGCTGACGCTGCCCACGTTGGCAATTCCAGCGCCGAAATTTCCCTGGACCGGGCCCAGCGAGGATACGCCATTGCCGACGTTGATGATTGGGAACGCGTTGGAGTTGGCGTCGAGCGATGCAGGCAGGCCCAGTGTGGTTTGATCGAATGGATACGCCTGGGACAATCCGCCCTGATTCCAGCGATGGAAGCCGGCGTTGGCGCTGACCGCGGTGGTCGCGTTGAAGACGTGGCTGAACCCGGCGACGATGCTGTACCGGTCATTGGGCCGCACATTTCCCGGGCCGCCCGGATCGTTGCCGCCGTAGCCCTTGTCGTAGTAGCTGGGCGAGTTGGTTTTCTGTTCGTGCTTCGACGCCCAGCGCACATAAAGACGCGTGGCATCGCTGATGTTGTGATCGCCGCGAATGATGTACTCGTCCGAAGTGGTTGGCGCGGAAGCGGAGCCGAAGTAGTTGTTCGAAGTGCCGCTGCTGGTCGGATTGGGATAGTACTTGATAAGATTTGCGCCCACGGCGTTGATGACGCTGGCCACATTGTTGTTCGGGAATGGATCGCGATACCAGCAGGTAGCGTCTCCGCTGGGACATGTGACGTGCTTGCCCGTGACCGGGTCAACGCCACCGTTGGTGAGGACACGCCCAGTGGCGGGATTGTAAATCTGGTTTACCTGAATCGTGTTTCCGAGCGGGTCAAGAACGGGACTGCCGCCGCTGGTGACCAGGGCTCCGGTAAGCAGTTGAGAGAAGTCGCCGGTACGCATTTGCGCAGTGGGCACGGTAAAGGTGTTGTTGACGGGTGAACCCTGGCGCAGGCCCTCGTAGGTGCCGAAGACGAACGTCTTGTTCCGCTGTTTGTAGAGTCCGGGGATGTAAGCCGGGCCGCCGGCCGAGAAACCGAACTGATTGCGGCGGAAGTCAAGTTTGGGAGACTTGTAAAAGTCGTTGAACCACTCGTTGGCATCGAGTTTGGAATTGCGAATGAATTCAAACGCGGTGCCGTGGAAGTTGCTGGACCCGGACTTGGTTTGGATGTTGACGACGTTTCCAGTACTGAAGCCGGTTTGCGCAGTGAACTCGTTGGTCTGAATCTTGAAGCTCTCCACCGACTCAACCGAAGGAACATAAATGACAGCGCCCCAGGTGCTGTCCGTGTCCCAGATGCCGTCAAGCAAGTAGGCGGATGTGCCAAAAAAGCCGCCTCCGAAATTGAGGAACGACACGTCCTGATCGGCCTTTCCTGAAGTACCGCCTTCGTTGACCTGTTCGCTCTCAGAGGTGTTCGACACCGAAGAGTTCAAGGTGGCGAGCGCGATCACATTGCGCAGGTTGAGGGGCAGATCCTCCACCTGCTGGCCGGTAATTTCGGCCGAGAGATTGGCGTCTCCGGTGTTGAGCAGGGGCGCCTGACTGGTGACGGTCACCTCCTCGGTTTCAGACCCTACGGCCAGTTGGACGTTCTGCCTGGCGGTGCTGTCCGGAATGAGGGTAATCCCTTTCTGCTGATAGGCCTTGAATCCCTTCGACTCGACACGCAGATTGTAGCTGGCAGGCGGCAGCAGTGAGACGCTAAAGTTACCGGATGCGTCTGTGCTCACCACACGCGAGATTCCGTTGTCGACGCCGGACACGGTTACCGTGGCCCTGGGAATCACGGCGCCTGAACTGTCGGTCACATTTCCTGTTAGATTCGCAGATGTTGTCAGATCTTGAGCTTGAAGGGCCAACGGAATGGCGAGCAGCAGCAAGACCAGAAAAGCGGGCAGGCACATGCTTCGCGGATAGCGGAATCGCTTCATTTGGTATATTCCTCCTGGAATGTCCTCACCCACAGCAGGAATTCCTATTGAGTTCCCTACCGGGTAATCGAGTGAGGTGTTACGCTGGCCATGAGTATTGACGGGACACCAGGCGGGCAAGGTGGACTACGGTAGAGCGCCCCACGTAATGTGATTTTTGCTTTTAATTTCAACAGTTTGAGGGTCACGTAACATACTGTCGGCTACGGGCGGACAGACGGGCTGGAGCGAATATGACTTCTGTTGCAAAGGGTCGGGAATTTGGAGAAACGGGCGCAGGAGAGGATCGCCCTCCAGTTTCCGAGATTGGGGAGACGCTCCGGTTGATTCTGGAGAGTCATCCGTTCCGCACCAGCAAACAGTGCCAGGATTTGCTCCGGTACATCGTGAATCACTCCCTCAGCGGCGACGATGCGAGCCTGCGGGAGCGGATTATTGGGGTCGAAGTATTTAGCCGCGAACCGGCCTACGACACGAACGACGATCCGGTGGTCCGGGTTCGCGCAGCCGATGTCCGCAAGCGTCTGGCCCAGTACTATCAGGCGTTGGAACCAGGCAGCAATGTGCTGCACATTGAACTGCTGCCCGGATCGTATCGTGCGCATTTTCGCCAGGATCGGCCCGCGGTTCGTCTTCCGGCTTCTGAAGTCGTAGAAGCAGACAAGACCCTTGCAATTGCGGCACAGCCAGTCCGCGGCAGGCCCCGGTGGTTTTCGACCGTGAGGAGCAGGATTCTCTCGTTGGCTCTGATTGCATTGGGGATCGGCGGAACCTCGTTTTGGGTTCAAGCCCTATGGACGAGCCCCCAGGAGCGCTTTTGGTCACCTTTGACAAACGCACGGCAGCCGGTGCTCATCTATCTCGGAGCCAATGCGGCCTATGTTTTCAGTTCGGACTACCTGGCCAAATATCGTTCCGCACGCGGCATCCCTGACACCGGCCCCGAGTTTTTTGTGGACCTGCCGCCGAAGACTTCCGTACAGGTGGGCGATCTGATTCCGGTGAAAGACACCTTTGTGACGACTGCGGATGTGACGGCTATCGTGCAGCTAACTACGCTGTTTCGGGATTGGAAGCGACCCTTCGTGCTTCGCTCCGGAAGCGACCTGTCTTTTGGAGACCTGCGAAATCGGCCGAGCGTGATGATAGGAGCCTTCAACAATCCGTGGACTCTGGAACTGACCAACGAACTCCCGTACAGGTTCCGGGAGGGGACCCAGATCGAGAACAGAGATCACCCGGATCGGAGTTGGTCGGTTCCTCCCAACGATTCGCGATCGAGCAAGACGGACGATTACGCGTTGATTTCCCGGCTGATTTCCTCAAAGACCGGCGGGCCGGTGATCACCGTTGCCGGAATCGGCGAATACGGCACTCAGGCGGCCGCAGAGTTGCTTGCCAACCCTGACAAGATGCGGGACTTTCTGAAGAACGCGCCGCGCGGCTGGGAGACCAGGAACATGCAGGCCGTACTGCATGTAAAGGTAGTCGGATTTCAACCTGTTGCCGTAGACGTGGTGGCCACTACATATTGGTAGAGATTTGGCGCGGGTGACCATGGATTCCGCCACCGGGGAAAGTCCCTTCGGCCACCTGCGTACACGCAGCCACACGCGAGCGCGCAGTAAGACTTGGGCGATTTACAGCCAGCTCAGGAGGTTCCATACATGGAAGAGCAGCAGAGCGCATTCCCGTTCGTCACCCACCGCGACCTGCTGGCGAATACGGCAAAGGGCGGTGCCCTTCATTGCTGGGGAGCGGTTGCTTCCGGCGCCTGCTTCTGATCAGCATGGGCGCGGGCGCGATTCATCTGTTCCAGCAGCGCGTCCTCCTCGGCCTTGTGAAGACTGCTGGCCTTTTGAAGCTCCGTCTTTGCCTCATCCGCATTTCCCATCGCCTTATAAAGATGCCCAAGCCGCCAGTGAACGTTTACGTCGCCCGGTACAAGCTGGGCGGCTTTCTTCAACTCGCGGAGCGCTTCGTCGTTCTTGCCGGCATCCGCGAGCAGGATGCCCAGATCAAGATGGGCCAGTTCGAGTTCGGAATTCAATCCGAGAGCTTTTTCCAGCAAAGGGGAGGAGAGTTCCGGGTGATTCAACTGCATGTCGGTGTCGCCAAGATAGGCCAGTGCCTGCGCATGGTCGGGGTTGTTTGCCAGCTCAGCCTGGAACTCCCTGGCCGCTTCTGGATATTGCTTTTGCGTCCACAAAAGATAGCCGAGGCCAAAGTGAACATCGGGCTCCGCGGGATCAGCCTTCACAGCGGCACGAAACTGCTCGATGGCGCCGTCGTAATTCTTCAAGCCGTCCTGAGCTTCGCCGGCAATCATGTCCACTTCCGCCGATTCGGCATTGAGCGTCAGCATTTCGTGGTAGGTGTCCATCACGCACTGGTATTGCTTTGACCAGAGACAACTGTGCGCGAGGGCGAGCCTCAGTTGCAGATTCTGCGTGTCACGGGTGGCAGCCGTTTTCAAATACGGCGTTGCAGCCGAATACTCCCCCAGCCCGTAGTGCGCCATCCCCACCAGGATGGTAAGCCGCTGGTTTTCGTCTGGATTTGCAGCGCCCTTCAGAAGGCGCTGAAACTCCGGCAGCGCTTCTTTTAGTTCCCCGCCTTTGAAAAGCGCCAGGCCAAGGTTCAGCCGCAGGCCCGGCACGGACGGGTTGAGCGCAAGCGCCTTGCGGTAGAGCGGCACTGCTTCCTTGTAGTGCTCCTGGCGGGCCTCAAGCAGGCCCAGGTGCGCGTAGGCCTCCGCCGAGGAAGGATGAGTCTTGAGCAGTGCGCGCCATGCGGATTCGGCCTCTGTGGTCTTTCCCTGCTGCTCAAGCGCAATGGCCGATTGACGGGAATTTTCGGAGGGAGCAGTTTGCCCGATAGCCGCGAAAGCTGGACTGGCGGCAAGGATGAGAACGACGAAGTATCCCGCTTTCGCAACCCAACGCCAACTGGATTGTCTGCTCCATGTGGAAGTGCCGTACGCTTCGGGACTCTCTATGACTTTCATCCTTTCTGATTCTCTCTCGCCGCCGTTCATGGGGGCAAACCTGTGCGCAAATAAAATGGGGCGCGGCAGGGGATTCCCGCCGCGCCCCGGTTGAGGTTTGGTTTAGAACACGAACTTGCCGCCGAGTTCGAGCTTACGTGAGTCCCATGCACTGGTAACCTGGCCAAAGTTGCCGGAACCAAAGCTGGTGCTCACGCCGTTGTACTGGGTGTGGTTGAAGGTATTGAAGGATTCGAAGCGCAACTCAAAGTGCATTCCCTCAGTAACCGCAAACGACTTGTACAGCGATGTGGTGAAGTTCACGCGGCCGGGACCAACAATTGCATCCTTGCTGGCGCTGCCGAAGCCCTGGTTGGCTCCGTTAAGCCAAGCCGGGGTTGTATTCGAGAACTGATTGATGTTGAACCACTGCGACCGCGTCTTGGTGTAGCCCACCTTGCCGTTTACGTTGGGACGGTTGGTATAGCCGCCGCCCAAACCGATCGAGTCGTAGTTGGTTGAAAGGCCGGCGCCTTGATTCGCCGGGATGGTACCGGACTCGTCAACGATCGTACCAGCAACTTCCCATCCGCCTGCAATGGTGTGAACAAGGCTATTGCTCTTGTTGAAGAAGGGGAGCTTGTAGACGTAGTTGGCGCTGAAGATGTTGCGGCGGTCAAGTGCGCCGGAACCCTTGTCGTACTTCAGGTTCCAGGGGTTGCTGACCGTGTCCAGGTCATAGGAGGTGAGATCGATTTCGTGCGAATAGGTGTAATCGAGCTCGCCGCTGAGGCCCCAGCGGTTCTGCATGCGGAGACCGGTCTGGAATCCGTTGTAGCTGCCATTGGTGGTGTTTTCCTGCTGTGTGATACCGCTGTACCCCTGGTAGGTGCGATACAGGTTGGCATTGGCAAGGCTGCTGACCTTGGAATCTCCAACTGCGTTGCCGTTCGGATCGCCGTAAGCCTGACGGATTGCGGGGTCAGTGCTGAGCGGGTAGGTATTGATGTTCCGTTCAACGTTCTGATGCCACGCCAGGTTGCCCACATACTGCACAACCCAGATGATGGACGGAGATATTTCGTGCTGGACGCCAAGGCTGAACTGCGCAACGGCGGGTGCACGGTAGTTCTTGGCCAGGTTGGTAACGCTGGCCGCAAAAATCGGCGCGCCGCTGGCCGTGACGTTCGATCCATCCACCCAGCTGGTGCCTGGGTTGCTGAAGTAGGTGTTGCTGAGCGAGAGGTTATAGGCGAACGGAGGATTGGTCGCCGCGTTGTAGATGTCGTTGCCCTGCAGGCGCTCGTAGAACGTTCCAAACCCGCCGCGGAGAATGGTCTTGCCGGTTCCGAAGAGGTCTTCAGAGAATCCTACGCGAGGCTGCAGAGTTTTGAAGTCGTTGGTGACCAGTCCCCGAGGGAAGTCGTTCTGAGATGCGAGTCCCATTCCGTTCAGGTAGTATTGGACACCGTTTACTGTGGCCAGGCCTTGGCTGGATGCAGAGATGACGCCACCGTTCCAGACCGGCGCTTCACTTGGAATGTAGGCGGCGGGGTCGAAGTTGGCGACCTGGTTGCTGCGTTCCCAGGCATGCGGCAGAGCGTCGTAACGGAGGCCCAACTGCAAGCTGAGGCGCGAGGTGACGTGCCAGTTATCCATCGCGTAGACCGACGGGGTCTGGTTGACATAGTGGCGGATCGGAACAGCCTGGAACTGGCTGTAAGATCCAGGCAGACCGAGCAGCATGTCCATGATGCCGTCGCCTGAGAGAGCGCCAAAGCTGTAGTCGCCCTGCTCGTCGCCGAACAACTGCTGGTTCTTCGTATAGCGGTTGTAGCTGAAGCCGAACTTCATCTGGTGCTTGCCCTGGGTGTAAGAGAGATCTACCTTGGGCTCGTAGTCTTCAGCGGCGTTGTGCCACGGAGCGGACGCGGTGTCCTCACCGGTGCCATAGGGAGTGCCGAAGCCGGTGATGCCGGGCACCGAATCCCTGCTGATTGCAAACGAGGAACTAACCGGAGCAACGGCCCAGCCGGAAGGCAACTTTGAGTTCGGGCTGTTGACTATGTTGATGACGTTGCCGTCGTAGTTGATGCTCGCTTCCACAAGCAGATTGGGAGACAGAGTCCCCGTCAGCTTGATGGCCGCACTGTTTGAAGGATTGGAAAGGGTGCTGGTAATGGTGTTGTAGCTGGCCCAATCCCAACCCAGTTCAGGCTGAGCATAACCCTGCAACACACTGTCGTGCATGTAGTGACCCAACAACTGCCACTTGTCGGTGATCTTTTCGTCGATACGGACCACGTCATCGCGGACAGTAATGGGGTTGGACACGTTGGTGATGTTGTAGTCGTTGCTCTGATTGGCCTTGGGCAGAATGCCCGCATTCAAGTAGAGCACGGCGTTGGGGTCGAACAACTGATGCGGAATGACCGCGGTTCCAGGGCAGGTGGGCTTCCCATAGGAATCCATCACCGGAGCCTGCTTGCTGAAGCACTCGCCAGGCGTCAGGTCAAGGCCGGCAAGCTTTGCCAAGTAGGCAGGGTCGTTGACCGTAGGAACCACAAGCTGAGGCATTACCGTGCCCGAGGGAGCGCCCGGCAAAGCTGTGGCAAACTTCGGATTGACGTAGGTAAGGTCGCTGCCCGCCGATGGAATATCGGCGCTGTCCAGCGTGGGATTGTTGGAAGCACCGGCGCCAGTCAAAATCTTGCGCCACTCTTCATTCCAGAAGAAGAACGTCTTGTCCTTGTTGGTGTTGTAAACGTGAGGAATGAAGAGCGGTCCGCCCGCGTTCACGCCATAGATGTTGTAATGCACATTTGCTTTTGCCTGGCTGAAGACTTCGGCCGCGTCATAGTCGGTATTGCGGTTGAACTCCCAAACTTCCCCGTGGAACTTCCGCGTGCCGCTCTTGAGCGAAAGGCTCATGGTGGCGCCGGAAGAAATGCCGTAATCCGGAGGATAGTTGGAAGTCATCATGTTGAACTCGGCGATGGCGTCCTGAGAGGGCATGATGTCCATGCCGCCGGCGCCGCCGCGGTCGTCCGCCTCGCCACCGTCGATGAGCCAGATGTTGTGGCTTTGGCGCAGGCCGTTGACGCTGATGGTGAAGCTTGCCGCCACCGAGGTGGGGGTGTTGCTATCGGGCAGTGCTGAGCTTACGCCCAGGCCCAGTGCCGCCAGAGCCGCGAAGTTGCGGTTCTCGGTAGCAATCTCGCTGATCTGCTGCGAGTCAATGAGGCTGCTGACCACGTTGGAATCGGACTGCACCGCGAGGGCATCCGCTTCCACGGTTACTGTCTGCGACTCGGCTCCGATGGTGAGCTTGACGTCAACGTGCGCGGTCGAGGAGACGTTGACCACGATGCCGTTCTGCGCGAACGACTCGAAGCCTTTCGCTGTGATCTTCAGGTTGTAGTTGGCGGGGTTCAAGCCGGGCACGTCGTAAAGTCCGGTTCCACCACTCACCGTTGTTTTGGTTGCCCCGGTCGCCGGATCGATGAGAGTGATCTTCGCTCCACCAACAACTGCGCCGGTTTGGTCTGTAACGATGCCGGTAACCTCGGAATTGGCTTGCGCAAATGCTCCCACGCATGCCAGTACCAAGAACAGCGGCAACAGGATGAGCCTGTAATGCTTTTGTCTCATGTGACCTTCCTCTTTCAAATGTGTTGCTGTTGAAGCCCGGTTCACCTTCGAACCCGTGCACTCAATGCGCCTGCCCCATCCCGGTCTCCTTGGCCTCTCGTCCCGCTTGCGCTGACTTGGGCCTCGGTATTATCCGCCGGATGCGGGGCTTCGTTTGTTTCATTGGCCGAGACCAAATTCAGTCCCGTCAATCTTCAGCTCCTCGGCGCCTTGTTCAGCGCCGTACGACTTGAACAGATCTACAAACAATCCACTTCTTCACGGTTAAGCAGGCTTGTCTTCCCCGCCTGCCTGAAGAAAACCAATTGCCAATTCGATCTTCGTGAATCCATTTACTGAAACGTTTGAGCCAGGTGAAGTCAGAACAGCATTCTCCTGGCCGTCCGCAATTTAAGTCCCGAGATTGTGCGATTGTCAAGGATCAACCCGTCAAATATTCACGAGTTCAACACGCCGGGCGCCGGAAGCACTAAATCGATTTCATGGAAGTCCTAGATACTACAAGGAATAGAACCTCGGTAACCTAAGGATTGGTTACTTGGATTCGGGTAAACATTTTTTTTGGTCCTCGAAATAGTAAACGTTTGCATCCTAACCTTTTACGTGAATCGCTTTTGCGAGCGATTGCGGTTTCCCCGCAAAATGGTGACCCCGTGGCTCCAGTTGCTCCAATCAAGACCTCCGCGCCTCTGCGCAAGTTACCGATTACTTCTTCACGCCGCTCCTGAGTTGCAGCGCCGTGTATCTGGAAGATCACTCAGGCTCCGGCTCCCCTTGCGCCCGCGCGCTTCGTGCCCTTCGGTAGAATCCATTCTGTGGTCAACGAACCTTCCCATATCGACGCTCTCAATCGCCGTTTCGGCATTCCCGGAATTGCCAAGGTGGTCTGCGGAAACAACGCGCTGCCGAAGCTCTCGATCACCGCTCTCGAAGCATCGGCGGAGATCTACCTGCACGGCGCCCAGGTCACCGCATGGCATCCCGCCGGCGCTGCGGAAGCACTCTTTCTCAGCGAACATTCGCACTGGCACGACGGCCGGGCCATCCGCGGGGGAGTCCCTATTTGCTTTCCCTGGTTTCGCGCCAAGGCTGACAACCCGAAAGCCCCCGCTCACGGTTTCGTCCGAACCAGAGAGTGGCACCTCGACGCAATACAAGCGAACGAAGGCGGATCGGTCATTGCGGAACTCTCCACGGCGAGCGATGCGTCAACCCTGCAGTGGTGGCCGCACGACTTTCAACTCATGCTGCGCGTCACTGTCGGCGCCGCTCTCAAGTTGGAGCTCACGACCCGCAACACGGGCGCAGCCACGTTCAGCTTTGAAGAAGCCTTGCATACCTACTTCCGCGTCAGCGATGCGCGCAGTGTGCGTGTCAGCGGACTTGACCAGGCGAGCTACCTCGACAACACCGGCGGCAACCGCGAGCATGTGCAGGCCGGCGATATCGTCTTCAACGCGGCAACCGACAGTGCCTATCTGAACACGGTCACAAGTCTTGACCTGATCGATTCCGGCTTCCATCGGATACTCCGCACCGAGAAGCAGAACTCAGCAACCACCATCGTATGGAATCCGTGGCAGCAGGGTGCGGCTTCCCTCTCCGATCTCGGCAGCGACGAGTGGCAATCGATGACCTGCGTGGAAGCCAGCAACATTCTCGGGGCCTCGGTTTCGCTGGCGCCGGGCCAGCAGCACACCCTGGGCGCAACCCTGAGTGTATTGCCGGATTAGTTAAATCCTGTGCCGGCTGCCGGGCAACCGTTGCCGGATGCATGGTCCCCCGCGCGCCCTTTCCATCGACAACTATCCTTTTTTGATATCGATATCAAGAATCGTGATTTCGCCCCTTATCAGCCTTGCACTTGAGGTGTAATATGGGTCGAAATTCAGCAGCATCTCGCCGGCCGCTGTGAAAACAACCAGCGTGAAAGCGAGAAGGACGATAACTCCATGAAAATTTCGGGTCGGTATACCGCATTATCCTTGGCGACAACTGTGAGTTTTTTTCTGGCAGCGTGCGGGGGCGGCGGCTCCTCCTCGGGAACAACCCCTCCACCCCCAACCGGCCCCACCGTCACCGCCATCGCCGTCACGCCGAGCACCGCTATCATCGGAACCCAGGTCCAGTTTGTGGCAACTGTTTCCGGCACCGGCGACTTCAACTCGGCTGTAAGCTGGGAAGTGACCCCGCCCGCCGGCAGTTCGCTCAATCCCGGCACCATCACTAAAACCGGCCTTTTGACTACACCCTATCCGGCTCCAGCCACCGTCACCGTCACCGCTACCAGCGCCCAGGACGCCAGCATCACCGGAACCGCCATCGTCACCCTGACCCCGCCGGCAACCGCGGCCGGACCTGCCATCGCGGTCGATGCGGGAACCGTGACCCACCCCATCAACCCATACATCTATGGCATGGACGCCTACCTGCTGGATGGCACAGCCGCCGACGCCGCGGCCGTGGCGCCGGCAAACATCACCATCGATCGCTGGGGCGGAGACTCCACCGAGCGCTATAACTACAAGCTCGACGTCACCAACGACATCTCCGACTACTACTTTGAGAACGCGCTGGGAACCAGCGGAGACGGCTGGCTCGCTGTCAGCAACACCAAGGCCTTTGACGCCCTGGTCGAGAGCAATGCCGCCAACGGCATCAAGACGCTGGGCACAGTGGGTGTCAACGGATGGGTCTCAAAGGACGCCACCTCTTGCAGTTTTCCGCAGTCCACCTATCCCAACCAATCGAGCTATAGCCCACAGGGATGCGGCAATGGCAAATATGCCAATGGCGTTCAGGGTTGCACCAACGCGAATGGCTGCAACATTACCGGCAACGATCCAACCGTCACCAGCATCGCTGAGCCGCCTCCAGCGCCCCCGGCGGCCAGCGCCGTGAATGCGGCCTGGGCAGATGCGACATGGGCGGGCGGCTGGACAGATTACCTGGTCAAGAAATTCGGCCCCGGAAACCCTACCCCCGCCGCCACAACGGGCGTCTCAATCTACGACCTGGACAACGAGCCCAGTTGGTGGGACGGTGGAAGCGTTGACGTGCATCCGAAGCCTTTCACCTATGACGAGGTGACCGAGGGCGGCATCGGAACCGCGCTGGCCATCAAGACCGCTGACCCGACAGCCGAAGTCAGCGGCCCGGTGATGGACTTCTGGTGGGACTATTTCTATTCCAAAAAAGATGTTGAAGCCGGCTGGAGCACCGGCCCCTGCTATGAGCCTTGGAGCAACCCCGCCGATCGCACCGCCCACAACGGCGCTCCGTTCATTGAATATTATCTGCAGCAGTTTGCGGCCGCACAAAAGACCTACGGCGTGCGCCTGCTGGACTACGTCGATCTGCACACCTACTTTGGCGCCACTTATAACGGAACCGGCGTTGGACTCACCACCGCGGGCGATACCGGCATGCAGCAGGCGCGGCTCGACTCCACGCGCGCCCTCTGGGACCCAACCTATACCGATCCCAACTTTGCTCAGCCCAACTACACCACCGACGCCAACTACACCGCCAGTTGCGCCACGCCCGCGCAGGCTCCGCAGCTCATTCCCATGATGAAGACATGGGTCGCCAATGATTATCCGGGAACCAGGCTGGCCATCGATGAATACAACTGGGGCGGAATGGAGTCAATCAACGGCGCGGTAGCGCAGGCGGATATCCTGGGCATCTTTGGCGCCTATGGCCTGGACGTGGGCACCATGTGGCCCACCAGCGATCCGTCCGGCCAGATTCCCGGCATGATGTCGTTCGCAATGTACCGCAACTACGACGGCAACAAGTCCACCTTCGGCAACCAGTCGCTCTCCGCAACTTCCGCAGACCAGGGCAAGCTTGCCGTCTACGCCGCGCTGCGCAGCTCTGACAACGCGGTCACCATCATGGCGATCAACAAGACCTATGGCGACCTCACCGATTCCGTTTCGCTCGCCCACGTCAATTCCAGCGGCCCTGCCAAGGCTTATCTCTACTCCAACGCCAACCTCGCAGCCATCGTGGCGCAGCCGGACATCACGCTGGGAGCCCCTGTAGCGGGAAGCACCATCCTCAACACGACCTTCCCGGCGCAGTCGATCCTGCTGATTGTCATCCCGCAGTAGGGGGAAACCCGCTGCCCCCTCTGCCTTTATACTGAGGGGGATCAAGGCGGGCTCGTTCGAGGGGCCCGCAGGACGGGAGCGGGCATTGGCGCAAGCGGAGATTGGCATCATCGGTGGCAGCGGACTTTACTCCATGCCGGGTTTCACCAACGTACACGAGGAAGTTGTCGAAACGCCCTTCGGGCCGCCCTCGGATCCCTTTGTCCTTGGTGAGTTGGAGGGCCGCAAAGTCGCCTTCCTCGCCCGCCATGGCCGCGGCCATCGCATTCTGCCCTCAGAGCTGAACTTCCGCGCCAACATTTACGCCTTCAAAAAACTAGGCGTCGAGCGCATCCTTTCCGCCTCCGCCGTCGGCTCGCTCAAGGAAGAGCATAAGCCCACAGACTTTGTGGTCCCCGATCAGTTCATCGATCGCACCTTCCATCGCGTCTCCACCTTCTTCGGCGATGGCATCGTCGGCCACGTGGCCTTCGGAGACCCGGTCTGCGCCACTGTCGCCAAGGCTGCGTCTGAGGCCTGCGCCGCAGTGGGCGTAGTCGGCAAGTTGGGCGGGACCTACGTCTGCATGGAAGGCCCGCAGTTCTCTACGCGCGCCGAGTCCAACCTCTATCGCAGTTGGGGCGCGGACGTGATCGGCATGACCAATTTGCAAGAGGCCAAGCTGGCTCGCGAAGCCGAGATTTGCTACGCCACAGTGGCCATGGTCACCGACTACGACTGCTGGCGCGAAGGCCACGACGCCGTAACAATCGAGGAGATTGTTGCCGTACTCCATCAGAACGCTGCGAATGCTGCACTGGTTGTGAAGGCTGCCGTTGCCGCGTTGCCGACAGAACGCACTTGCGCTTGTGCGTCTGCTGCGAAGTACGCCGTACTCACCGCGAAAGAGGCCATCCCGGAAGCCGCAAAGGAAAAACTTGCTCTGCTTTGGGGCAAATATCACGGCTGGTAAACCATGGCTCTGGCTGGCATTTGTTTTTTGAAGGGGCTGGCTTTGTCCCGTCCCCTTCGCTCACAAATATCAACCGAACCTGAGCCCCGAGGGAATGCGAAGCCGGTCAAATCATCGCGCTTCGCAATGTTCCAAATCCCCGCACCGAAGAACGCTTCATAAAGCTCTTACGAGAGGACCACAAATGGCCATCACCGTAGTAGGCAGCGTTGCCTACGATTCCATCGAAACACCCGCCGGTCGCCGCGACCGCTGCCTTGGCGGCGCTGCTACCTACTTCGCCCTCAGCGCGAGCTTCTTCACCGATGTCCGCGTCATCGCCGTGGTTGGCGAAGACTTCGGCCGCCGCCAGGAAGCTGTCTTCCTCAACCGCAATATCGACATTCAGGGCATCGAACGCGCCGCAGGCAAAAGCTTCTTCTGGGAAGGTTCCTACCTCGAAAACCTGAACGAAGCCAAGACACACAACACGGAACTCAACGTCTTCGCCACGTTCGAGCCCAAGATTCCAGCGGCCTACGCCGACTCAGAGTTCCTCTTTCTCGCCAACATCGATCCCGTCCTCCAGCGCCGCGTTCGCGAGGCAATGCCCGACGTGAAACTCGTTGCCGGCGACACCATGAACTACTGGATCAACGACCATCGCCCCGCGCTGCTCGAAGTCCTCAAAGGGCTCGACATCCTGCTCATCAACGACACGGAAACCCGCGTGCTCGGCGGCAACAAAAACGTCGTCCTGGCCGCCCGCGCCGTCATGGAATTCGGCCCGCGCATGCTGGTCGTCAAGCACGGCGAATACGGCGCGACTCTATTCCACAAAGCTGTGCCCGGCAGCCCAAACTCGCATACCTTCAAAGTTCCCGCGCTGCCCCTTGAAGAAGTCGTCGACCCCACCGGCGCGGGCGACAGCTTTGCCGGAGGCTTCTTTGGATATCTCGCTTCGCAGCCCGAGCTCACCCCCGGCGCATTCCGCCGGGCCATGTTTTACGGGTCGGTCATGGGCTCCTACGCCTGCGAGCGTTTCGGCACCGAGCGTCTCCAGCAGCTCTCCCGCGAGCAGATCGACGCGCGCTTCAACGTCTTCCGCGAGTTGACTCACCTTGACTGAGAAGCACATCGCGCGGGCGGCCTTACCTGACCAGGCCGCATCGGGACGAGCCATTTCAAAAATGGAATGGCTCATCGTCCTGGCGCTCACCCTCATGGCCTCCGTTGCTGCCGCTCTCTGGAGCTGGCGGAACCATGCGCTGCTTAATTACGGCGATGCAGTGGCCCACATGCACATCGCCCGCCGCGTCTTTGACTCACACCAGCCGCGACTCACCCAGCTCGGCTCGGTCTGGCTGCCGCTGCCGCACATTCTGCTGCTTCCCTTTGTCCAGATCTACAGTTGGTGGGCCAACGGTCTGGCCGGTATCGTCCCTTCGGCGCTTGCTTACCTCTTCGCGTGCGCGGGCCTCTACCGCCTTGCCCGCCGCTGGCTCAACGTGCCGGCCGCTGCCATTGCTCTCGCCTTTTTCGCCGCCAATCCCAACCTGCTTTATTTGCAGACCACCGCCATGACCGAGCCGCTGTTCCTCTGCGAGATGATCTGGCTCACCGTCTGGCTGGTCGACTGGCGCGCTGCTCTCGACATAGGACACAAATCAGGCAGCCGCCTGTTGTGGCTGATCGCGCTGGTGCTCGTCGCCGCCATCTTCACCCGCTACGACGGATGGATCATGGCCATGTTCGCCTGGCTGGCCATCGCCATCACCCTGCTCCGCCGCGGCCAATTGCGCAGCCGCGCTTTCTGGCTTGCAAGCGTTCTCGTAGTCGCCGCCCCCATTGCCTGGTTCGTTTACAACTTCGTCGCCTTCGCAGATTGGCTCGACTTCATGCGCGGCCCCTACTCCGCCAAGGCTATTGAACTGCGCACCGCAACGCCCGGCTACCCGCCCCATCCCGGCTGGCACAATCCCTGGGTCTCGCTGCTGTTTTTCATGAAGGCCGCCGAGCTCGATGCCGCCGCCCTCGCCTGGGGCAACACTCTGCTCGTCCTCGGCCTGCTCGGAGCCGCATGGGCCTGGCTCACCGCCCGTCGCCGCGCACTCGCCTGGACGCTGCTCCTGGTGATGCCGATCCCCTTTTACGCCTACTCCATTTCCTACGGGTCTGTGCCGATATTCTTGCCCCCGTGGTGGCCGCACTCCTGGTACAACCTTCGCTACGGCATGGAACTGCTGCCCGCGCTTGCTCTCGCCGTCGGCTTCCTCGCGCATTTTTGCCTCACTGCCATTCGCGAATTCAAGCCCCGCGAAGACGGCGTTCGCTGGATCGCCGCCGCCTCTGCTGTCCTCCTCGTCCTAATCGCACTCAACGCCGCTGAGATGGTCCGCGAGCGCCCCCTGGTCTACGTGGAAGGCACCAAAAACATGCAGGCGCACCGTCCATACCAAACCGAGATTCCGCCGGTGCTGCGTTCGCTGCTCGCCGCGCATCCCGGCGCGGTGCTTCTGATGGACACCTCGGTCGATCCCGAAATCGTCGCGCTCACCGGCATCCCCCTTCGGCAGACAATCAACGAAGCCGACCTCCAGATCTTCACAGGCGCGCTCGCTGCTCCGGCCTCCCACGCCGACCTCATCCTCACTCTCGACGGCGATGAAATTGACCGCGCAGTCCATGCGCACCCCGCCGGGCTCACCGTCTATCGGCGCTTCACCGCACCGGGCCAACCCAATGCCACGCTTTACGTCTCCGATACTCCCCCTTCATGAATTGAAGGATTTACGCTGACTCGGTGATAGCATCGGTCAAAGGCTTTTTCTCCACCTGAAGCAACAGACGCCCGCTTGAGCGCCTGTGTCCCTTTTTATGCCGGGCCCCGACAGCAAACTTTTACTCACCTTTCGCGATGCGGAGGACCTTTGATCCCCTTTACCAAGGCGCACGCCTGCGGCAACGACTTTCTCATCGTCACCGAAGAAGACGCCGCGAGCCACAACTGGGCAGACATGACGCGCCGCCTTTGCGCCCGCAATACGGGCATTGGCGCGGACGGCATTGAGTTTTTTGCGTGGACTGGCCCCAATTCCGGCCGCATCCGGCTCCACAACGCCGACGGCTCCATTGCCGAAATCAGCGGCAACGGCACCCGCTGCGTGGCCGCGTGGATGGCCTATCAGCGCCGCTCCCTGCCCGGCGACCTTCTTGAAATCCAAACGGATGCCGGCCCGCGCCTTTGCCAGATCAACGCGCTCAGCGTCACCGGCGGTTTCACCGTCGAGGTGACAACCGGAATGGGCGTGCCCGTCTTCCAGCCACGCACCGTGCTTCTTGCCGGCGGGCTTCCTATCGTCGGAATCGAAATCTCCACCGGCAATCCGCACTTCGTCATCGTCGTCGACAACTCTGACTTCTCCGTCGCCGGCAAACCCTGGCAAACCATCGGCGCGGAAATCTGTCTCCACTCCGATTTCCCCAATCAGACAAACGTCGAGTTCGTCCGCGTCCTCAGCCCCGAGCAGATCGAGATCCGCATCTTCGAGCGCGGCGTCGGACCCACCACCTCCTCCGGAACCGGCAGCTCCGCCTCCGCAACCGCCGCACGCGCCTTCATGGGCTGCACCTCACCGCTCATCGTCCTCGCTCCCGGCGGCGTACAGACCGTAGCCTGGGAAGGCCCTCGAGCCGAACTGCGCCTCACCGGCCCCGCGTCCCTCATCGCGCGCGGCGAGGCCTTCTATACTTAATTGAAGTGCTCAAGCCATCCGCCGTACCGAACGATTCGCTCGTCGCCGTAGTCTCGCCTGCCTCAACGCCGCAAGCCCCTCGCGTCGAGCGCGGACTCGAAGCCCTGCGCGCCCTTGGCTACGTTCCCCAGCCCGCCGAACACATTCTGACACGCGGCCCGCTTTACTTTGCCGGAACGCCCGCCATGCGCCTCCGCGATCTGCATCACGCCTTTGCCGATGACGATGTGCGCGCCATCTTTTCCACCCGCGGCGGCTACGGTTCCAATTACATTCTTGAAGATCTCGACCTCGACCTGATTGCCGAAAGCGCCAAGCCGTTCATGGGCTACAGCGACCTGACCGCTCCAATGCTCTGGCTGCTCGATCAGCTTGAAATCCCCGCCTTCCATGGCCCCATGCTCTCCGCCGATTTTGCCCGCGAAGACGGCGTCCATCTGCCCAGCCTGCGCGCCGCTCTCGGTGGACAGCCCTACTCCGTTGGCCCGGCCGAAGGCCTGCGCACCCTGCATCCCGGCCGTGTTCGTGGCACGCTCTACGGCGGCTGTCTCAGCATTCTCACTGCACTGCTGGGCACTCCCTACGAACCGCAAACCGAAGGCAAGCTGCTCTTTCTTGAAGATGTCAGCGCCAAGCCTTATCAAATCGACCGCATGCTCTGGCAGTTGAAACAAGCCGGCAAGCTCGACGGCGTCAGAGGCATCGTCTTCGGCGAGATGCTCGATTGCGCATCGCCCGGCGCGCCGCCCGAGTTGCTCGACGAAGTGATCCTCCGCGTCTTTGAAGACTTCCAGGGCCCCATCGCCATTGGCCTGCGCAGCGGCCACGTCTCCCGCTCCAATGTCACCCTCACCTTCGGCGTCGATGCCGAACTGCACACCGCCAACGAAGCCAGCCTGCACCTCCTGCAACCCGCGGTGACCCTCTGAATCCAATGTCCCAATCCTCCCGACACATCCATCTCAGCGGCATCTGCGGCACCGCCATGGCCTCGCTCGCCGGACTGCTTCAGCTTCAGGGCCATCGCATCACCGGCTCCGACAAAGCCGCGTATCCGCCCATGAGCGACCTGCTCCACTCGATGGGCATCCCCATCCTCGAGCCCTACTCGGAAGCCAATCTCTCGCCGGCCCCCGACATCGTCGTCATCGGCAACGCGCTCTCGCGAGGCAATGCGGAAGTGGAATGCGTGCTCGACCAGCGCATCCCCTTCACCTCAATGGCTGCCCTGCTTCACGACGAGTTTCTGCCTGGACGCGAGTCGCTGGTCGTCGCCGGAACCCACGGCAAAACCACCACCACCAGCATGCTTGCCTGGATCTACCAGGTCGCCGCGCACGCCGACCCTGCGCGCGAACCGTCTTTCCTCATTGGCGGCGTTGCCGAGAACTTCCAGACCAGCTTCCAGCTCCGCCCCACACGCACCTTCATTCTTGAAGGCGACGAGTACGACACGGCCTTCTTCGACAAGGGGCCCAAGTTCCTCCACTACTTCCCTGACGCGCTCATCCTCACCCACGTCGAGTTTGACCACGCCGACATTTACACCGACCTCGACGCCGTCAAAACCGCCTTCAAGCGCCTGGTGAATCTCGTCCCCCGCCGCGGGCTCATTGTGGCTTATGACGGCAACGAAAACGTCACCGAATGTCTGGCCCCCGCGCTCTGCCGCGTCCAACGCTACGGGTTCTCCGCAACCGCCGACTGGCAAATCCGCAATCTTCGCCATGAAGATTCTTTAACCCGCTGGGAAGTCTGGCACGCAGCCGCTCTCTGGGCTGAACTCGAAATGCAGTTGGCCGGTGAACACAACGCTCTCAACGCCACCGCCGCCGCCGCGCTCGCCTTTGGCCTGGGCATCTCAGTCGAAGCAATTCAGGCCGCCATGGCCAGCTTCAAATCCGTCAAGCGCCGCTTGGAAATCCGCGCCGTGGTCAACGGAATCACCATCATCGACGACTTTGCCCACCACCCCACCGCCATCCGCGAAACCCTCCGCGCACTTCGCTCCGTCTATCCGCGGTCGCGCCTGTGGGCGGTTCTGGAACCTCGCTCCAATACACTTCGCCGCAAGGTTCTCCAGGCTGACCTCGTCGCCAGCCTGCTGCTCGCCGACCGCGTCGTTCTCGCCGGAGTCTATCAGCAGCAGCGCATCCCCGACGCCGAGCGCCTGCACCCCGAAGACGTGATCGAAGCCCTTCAAGCACAGGGCGCGCACGCTGAATTGCATCCCGACGGCAACGCAATCGTTGACGCCATCGCCCCCCAGCTCGAACCCGGCGACGTGGTCGTTCTGCTTTCCAATGGCGCATTCGACGGCATCTATGAGAAATTGCCCGCGCGCCTTACCCAGCTCTCGTCCTGACGGCCCGCCTATGCTGCACTCCCTCATTTTCCTCGCAACCATGGTCGCTACCGGCATCCCCACCGCAGTGCTCTTCATACCCTGGTGCTGGATGACCGGCAACGTCCTGCCTCTCTACAAAGGCACCCGTTTCATGCTCGCCACAAGCTGCCGCTTGGCCGGCGTTCGCTTTGAAACGCATGGCCTCGAAAACGTGCCCGCCAACCGCGCCTGCATCTTCATGTCCAACCACGTCTCCAACCTTGACCCGCCTGCGCTCATCTCGCTCATCCCCGGCCGCACCTCCGCTTTCATGAAGCGCTCCCTCATGAACCTGCCCATTCTCGGCACCGGCTTTCGCATGGGTGGGTTCATCGCCGTCGACCGCTCCGGCAACGCTGCCGATGCCCGCCAGTCCGTAGTTCAGGCTGCTCGCGTCCTCGCCCAGGGCGTACACATCACCACGTTTGTTGAAGGCACTCGCTCCCCCGACGGCCGCATGCTCCGCTTCAAGAAAGGCCCGTTCTTTCTTGCCATGGAAACCGCCGCGCTATGCATCCCCGTCTCCATCCACGGCACTGAAACCATCCTCGGCAAAGGCTCCAACCGAATCCGCCCCGGAGTGGCCCACGTCGTCTTTCACCCGCCCATCGATCCGGCTGCCTATTCCGACAGAGAGGCCCTTACCCAGGCCGTCCGCCAGGCCATCGCCTGCGGCCTGCCGGAATGGATGAGAAACTAGAGATACAAGCGCCCTGGCAACACCAGCCCCGGCCTGAACGGAATCTTCATGCTCGTATCGCTATTCGTCCTCGTCGTCGTCCTCATCCTCAGCGTCCCTTCGGCCCTCATTTTCATTCCCCTCACCCTTGTCACCGGCAACGTGGGCCCGCTCTACAACGCGGTCTGCTTCATCGTCCGCACCGCCTTTCGCGCTGCCGGAATCCGCGTCATTGTGGAAGGCACAGAAAACGTTCCGCCCGGCAAAGCCTGCATCTTCATGGCCAACCACGTCTCCAACCTTGACCCTCCCGGGCTCATCCCCCGAATCCCCGGACGGACATCGGCTTTTGCCAAACGCGCCATCTTCAACATCCCCGTCTTCGGCTATTGCATGAAGCTCGGCGAATACATCCCCGTCGACCGCACCGGTTCGGCCACCACCGCCCAGGAAAGCGTAGCCGCCGCCCGCCGCATCCTCGCCAAAGGCATCCACATCACCACCTTCGTTGAAGGCACCCGCTCAAAAGATGGCCGGATGCTGCCCTTCAAGAAAGGCCCCTTCTACCTGGCCATGGAAACCGGCGCTCCCTGCATCCCCGTCTCCGTCTACGGAACCGAGTCCCTGATGGCCAAGGGCAGCTTCGCCATCAAGCCGGGCATCGTCCACTTCGTCTTTCACCCGCCGCTCTACCCCGCCCACTACGCCACCCGCGAGGAACTCATGCAGGCCGTCCGCGCCTCCATTGCCTCGGGACTGCCGGAGTGGATGCGGGCCTGACCGATTGTCTGCTCCCATTGACGGTGAGATATAGTTCTCCTAGCCAAATCACCGGACCCAAACCCCATGCCAATCACCCGCCGCCAATTCCTCTCCACCAGCGCCCTCGCCGCACTGGCTCTGCGCACCGCGCCCCTGCGCGCCTTCGCTGACCCTTCCCCCGTCACCGTTGCCACGCCCAGCGGACCCCTGCGCGGCGAGCAGTCCGGGGGCGTCAACATCTTTCGCGGCGTGCCTTTCGCCCAGCCGCCTGTCGGCCCGCTGCGCTTCCGCCCGCCAGTCCCCGTAAAAGCCTGGTCCGAGCCGCGCGACGCTTCGAAATTTCCCGCCTCGGCCATGCAGGCAGGCGAGCCCGGCATCCCGCACAGCGAAGACTGCCTCTACCTCAACATCTGGGCGCCCGCTGTCCCGCTCACCAGCCACGACCCGCTCCCCGTCTACGTCTGGATTCACGGAGGCGGCTTCACTGGCGGCCACGCCTTTGAGCCCATGTACGACGGCACGGCCCTGGCCCTGGAAGGCGTAATCTGCGTCACCGTCGCCTACCGCCTCGGCGTCTTCGGCTTCCTCGATGTCGAACCGCTGCTGGGTGCGCAATTCGCCGGCTCCGCCAACAACGCCCTCCGCGACCTGATGGCCGCGCTCAATTGGATTCAGCAGAACATCTCCGCGTTCGGCGGCGACCCCGCCCGCGTCACCATCGGCGGCGAATCGGCAGGCGCAAAGTTGACCGACATCCTCATGGGAGTTCCCACCGCCCAGCCCCTCTTCCACCAGGCCATCTCTGAAAGCGGCGGCGCCGAGCGAGTCTGGTCCCGCGCCCAAAGCAAGGCCGTCGCGGAAGGCTTCGGCGACGCCTTGCGCACCCAATCCGGCAACGCGCCTTCCACTATACTGAGCGCCGACGCCGCCAGTCTCATCGACGCCCAAAAGCATTTCATTGCCCAGTGGCCGCAACACTTCCCGCTGCGCTGCGAGGTGGATGGAACGCTGCTGCCGCGCCTGCCCGTCACGTCCATCGCGCAGGGCAACACCCGCGGCAAGCGCCTGCTCATCGGCACCAACCGCGACGAGAGCGCCGCCTTCCTGGGTCCGCACCCGCAACACGATCCCGGCGGTGCCGACCTGGGCAACATCACCCCCGCCGCCTTCAACGCGGTCTTCAAAAAATACCGCGAAATCTACCCGCAAATGACCGACGAGCAGCTCCGCATCCGCGCCGCCACCGCCGAGGAGTACTGGGTGCCCTCCCTCCGCGTAGCCGACGCCCACGCCAACACCGGCAGCCTCGCCTTCGTCTACCGCCTTGATTTTGCCGAAACCAGCGGATTCCTCCACGGCTACGCCTTCCACTCGCTCGATGTCCCGCTGGTCTGGAATCGGCCGTCTACAAAGGTCGACAACGCCGCAGCCGAAGCCGTCCTCGCCCGCCAGATGCATCAGGCCTGGGTCGCGTTCCTGCGCGGAGAAGTCCCCTCCGCCGACGGCGTTCCCGCCTGGCCCGCATACAATCCCGACACCCGCATCACGATGGTCTTCGACACCCAGAATCGCGTGGAACAGCGGCCCCAGGAGGCAGAACTCCGCCTCTGGGACGGGGTTCTCTAAATTACTGCTGAACTTCGGCGTTATACCCGTCGTTCATCAGCTTTTGCCGCCAGGTATCCGCCTCGGCCACCGTCTTGAACGGCCCAATCTTCACGTGGATCAGCCCGTCCAGCGGCTCTCGATGTGCCCCCACCGCGTACCCCCGGCGTCGCAGCGCGCCCACCAGCACGTCCGCGTCTCCCTGTTGCCCAACCGCCGCAATCTGCACCATCACCTGGACCGTCTGGCTCAGCGCCGGCCCTACCGACCCAGCCGCAACCTGCCCCGCCTGTGCCGGATTCACCGCTCCCAGTGCCGGCTTCACCTGCGGCTGTGCGGTCGAAGCATCTCCCACAATCCCGCCGTCGGCATCTGTTGTCGTATCCGAATCCGGCTGAACCGCCGCGCTCGACTTGGCCGCGCCCGACTGCATATCGGCCGCGGGCTTGGGCTGCCCACCCTCCACCTGCGCCGAACCGTCGGCGGTGGCCGGAACAGCCGTCTCCCCCACGCCCGTATGCCGTCCGCTGGAGTAGCCCAGCCCAAAGCAAAGCCCGCAAAGCGCCACCAGCGCCACCACGATCACCAGCAGCGTGGTTGGAGTCAACGTAAGTTCAGTGTCGCGATTTTGAGCGGACTGCTCGAAGTTCCTTGAACCGAAAACTCCCCCCATACACCGTCCTTAAATGCAGTCCAACGCCCTGCTGCCCCAAACGCGCCCGGTTGCCCTGAAACTTACTTCTGCGCCTCGCCCTCAACCGGCTTGCCTCCAGGCGGATTCATCGACAGGCTCACCTTGTTCAGCAGAGACATCAACTCCAGCGGCAGCGGGAACACGATGGTCGTATTCTTCTCGACGCCGATATCGGCCAGCGTCTGCAGGTAGCGCAGTTGCAGCGTCATCGGCTCGGTGGCCATCAGCGCGGCGGCATCCACCAGCTTTTGCGCCGCGTTGAACTCGCCCTCGGCGTGAATGATCTTCGACCGCTTCTCGCGCTCTGCCTCAGCCTGCTTGGCCATGGCGCGCAGCATCTGCTCCGGCAGGTCCACCTGCTTCACTTCCACTGAAATCACCTTCACCCCAAACGGCTCCGTCCGCTGGTCGATGATGCTTTGGATGCGCAGATTGAGCTGGTCTCGATGGCTCAGCAGCGTATCCAACTCCACCTCGCCCAACACCGAACGCAGCGTGGTCTGCGCAAACTGCGATGTCTGATAGACGTAGTTCACCACCTTGATGGCAGCGTCGTTGGGATTGACCACATACAGCGTCACCACCGCATTCACCTTGATGGTCACGTTGTCGCGCGTAATCACGTCCTGCGGCGGAACTTCCAGCACATCCTGGCGCAGCGAGATGCGCACCATCTGGTCGAACGGCCGGAACACAAAGATCACCCCCGGCCCTTTCGGTACAGGCAGAGCCCGGCCAAGCCTGAAGATGACCCCGCGCTCGTATTCGCGCAGAATCTTGATGGAATTCAACAGGTAAAGGACGACGATGGCGATGACGACAAGAATTGGAGTTGCGATCATTTCACTTCCCTCGCTCAGCACGGATTGTACTCTCGTTGCAGCCCAAATTCTGCCCAACGCATCACGCCAGTGACTAGGCCTGTGTCACAGTGCTAGAGCGGGTGAGCGCCATTCACCGGCTCCACACGCAGCAGATACTGGTCCCGCCCTACCACCCGCAGCGCCGCGCCGCTCGACACCGGTTCGCTGGCCACCGCCAGCCAAATCTCACCCTCCACCAGCACATGCCCCTCCGGCGCCAACGGCTCCATGGCACTGGCCTGCCTGCCCACCAGCGCATCCACGCCCAGCCGCGACTTCATTTTTCGCGCACGAATCGCCAGCCGCAGCAGGAACACCGTAATCAGGCCAAACGCCGCGGCCACCGCAAACGCAACCCAGGGGTTGATGGCCATCTCCGGCACCGGCGCGGCTACCAGCGTCAACATTCCAAACGCCAGCGACACAATCCCGGCAATTGCCAGCGCCCCGTGCCCGCCAAACTTGGCCTCCAGCACCAGCAGCCCCAGCGCTGCCACCAGCAGCAGGACAGCCGTATACCGAATCGGCAGCAGATTCAACCCGAAGATCGCCAGCAGCACCATCAGCGTGCCCAGCGCCCCCGGAACAATCGTGCCCGGCGTGTTGAACTCCAGATAAATCAGCAGCGCCCCGCCCACCAGCAGCAGCAGCGCCACGTTCGGATTCACCAGCCAGCCCAGCAACTCGTCGCGCAATGACGTCTTCACCGGCGCAATGCGGTCGCCAGCCAGGTGGAGCACCAACTTGCTGCCGTCCAGCCGCGTAATCGTCCGGCCATCCAACTGTTGCAGCAGCGCGCCGTCGCTGTTGGCCACTACGTCAATCAGGTGCTGATCGAGCGCCTCTTCGGCGGTGTAGGAGTGCGACGTGGCAGCCGCGGCCAGTGCGGCATCCAGGTTGCGCCCGCGCTTGCCCACGTACGAGCGCATAAGCGCCTCGGCGTCGTTTTCCACCTTCTGGCTCATGGTGTCGTCCATCTTGCCGAATTCGGCCACCACATGCGCCGCACCGGCATTGGTCCCCGGAGCCATCGCCGCCACGTCCGCAGACTCCATCAGGTAGAACCCGGCCGACCCCGCACGAGACCCCGCCGGAGACACATACACAATCACCGGAACCCGGGAGCTCAAAATCGCCCCGACCATGGTCCGCATCGAATCCAGCAGTCCCCCGGGCGTGTCCAGTTGAATCAGCAGAGCTTGCGCCCCATCGCTGTTGGCCTGGGCCAGCGCGCGCTGCAATTCGCCGGCAGTCACCGGCTGAATCGTATCCGCCAGAACCAGCTTGTCAATGAAAGGCTGCTGCCCGCCCGAGGTCTGCGCGAAAACGGACAACCCCAGTCCACCCGCCACCGCCAAACAGGCCAGCACTCTGACCGTCCAACCGCATGCGCTCTTCCTCATGGGTCGCTCCTTCCGTGCCGCAAACGGGCCTTACTTCGCCGGCCCCCGCTTGGCCTCAACCTGCTGCTGCAACTCCTGCGCGGTGCGATTGGCGGGCTCAATCTTCAGCGCCTCGCCCACATCGTAGCTCGCCTCATCCAAATGCCCCACACCCAGGTCCAGCCGGCACATCACCAGGTACGCTTGCACAGACGGCATCAGCTCCAGCGAGGTCCTGGCTTCCTTGCGGGCTTCCGTCTTGTCTCCGGTCCGCTCCCGCACTTCGGCCAACCCGGCATGCACGGCGGGAATCCGGTCATCGCTCGCCAGCGCCGTCAAATACAGCCGCTCCGCTTCCAACAGCAGGCCGTGGTCCAGATAAATCTTTGCCTGAGCGGCCAGCTTTTCCGCCCGTTGCGCAGGACCCAGCGCCGCCAGCCGCGCTTCATCCACCTGGTCCAGCATCTGTGCCGCCTGCCTGAACGCAACCGCATCGAAGTTTCGCGCAATCCGCTCCAGCGGGTCGGGCTTTTCCTCGGCTGCCGGCTTGCCGCCGGGCGCCCTCCAATCGTCCTCCAGAGCCTCGGCCTCACTGTCTACCGGACGCAGCTTGAGGCAGGCCACCAGTTCCGCCAATCCTCCAGCCGCATCTCCATGCCGGTTCAGACTCACGGCCAGGTTGAAGTGGTAGTCCGCCGTATTCGGGTCGGCGGCCACAGCCTGGCGGAACAGCGCGGTCGCGTCGTGTCCCTGCCTGCTCACTGCAACTCCTTCATTATTAACCACTTCTCCCAACGGCAAAATCCGCGCCACTCCCCCAAAAGCCTGCTCCGCCTTGGGGTAATCCCCTGAGAACAAAAGCGACAGCCCGCGATAGAACCCCGCCTCCAGCGCATCGGTTCCCTGCACCGCATGGCCCCGTGTGGCGCCTTCGTCTTGCCCCGCCTTGGCAAACGCCTCCGCGGCCTCCTGGTACTGCTGACTGCTGTAGTCCTCGCGTCCCAGCGCCATCCAGGCCGGCCCATACTCGGGGCTCAGCTTCACCGCCATGTTCAAATGGCGCAGCCGTTCTTCGTGGTCCTGCTCTGAAATGCCACGAATGTACTGCTCGAAAGCGTCCACCCGCATCCCGCTCCCGGCCGCCACAAACGTCTCCTCGGCCACGGTAAACTGCGGGTCCATCTGCTTGGTCAGCCGCCACGCCAGCGTATCGAACACCGAGATCAGGTCCTTCATCTCCCCACGCGCTGAAACCGGCTGGCTCATCCGCAGGTGCGGAACGTCCACCACCTGCGCCTCGGCCACAATCCCCGTTCCATCGGTCAAAAAGCTGCCCACAACAATCGAATCGGCGTCCAGCGTCTGCGCCAGTTTCAGCGCCGTGGCCCGCGAGGGGTGAAATCCCTGCGGCATTCCCAGGTGGTCCAGCGCATATAGCCTGTCTGTGCGGCTCATGGGCGCAAACCCCGCCGACGCAAAACGGCTGCTCAGAATCTCCGGCGCCGCCTCGCGAATCCACTCCAGGCTCGGCTGCCCGCTGCGATTGTCAAACGGCAGAACCAGCAGAATCCTGCCCCGCCCCTCGCTGGAGTCCGGACCGCCCGCATTCGCACCGGCAGTCGATTGGGCCCCTGCCGCAAAGGCCAGCAGGAAAACGGCGATGAGGACTGCGCCCAGCAAAGCGGCGCGACGCGCAAATCGAGATGAAAGAAAGGTAAGCACAACAAGCCTGATTATAGGTTGTGGACCGCAGCACCGCGGAACAACTTGGCTCCCCTGCAGGGCAAACGCATTTGAAAATCGATCGAACCACTGAATGTGCCTTCCGGCAGGCCTGCAACCCGATTCCCCCTACCCCATCCAAAAAAAGCAAGCCCCTCCCTCAACTGACCTTGACTAACCTACTTAAATCCAACAACTTTCGGCCATGCCACAAGTGCAGGCAATTACCCCCTTTTGACGCACAATCCTTGTAGGGGTGTTTCTCATGCCAAAATCGTCCAGCAAAGCGCAACCCGCGCCCTCGCCCTCGCCAATTCCATCGCCCCGCCTTTGCCCCTGTTTTCCGATTCCTGATCCCTGTTTTTCCGGCCTTCAAACCCCCAAAAACGCTGAGACCCCACCCCCCCCACCCCAAATTCGTCAAAAAATCGAAGGTGGAATCCGCTTAACTAACCCCGATTCAATGAGTTACAAAAAAGCCTGTTTACCTATCGGTAAACACAAACCCCCATTTTCAGGCAAAAAAGCGCCAAAAACACCATCGAAACTGGCACTTTAGAGCAAAAAATGGCACTTTTCGCACGTCGAAATTCGCGTACCCACAACCATCCCAACTTGCTCTGTTTTTCCACCTCGATTCGACCCTCAAATGCATCTCCCTCACAAGGTCAAGAGCTTATGGTTCCAAATGCGTTTGCCCTGGGCTCCCCTGTCCCCAAAGCCGTCATTCTCATCCACCATAGCCAGCGATTCCGCAGCCGTCGGATGAAGCAGGTTACCCGCGCAAACCCGTCCTCAAAATAGATTCGGATTGACTTAGGCAGTGTCTGGTGGATATTAGTACTAGGCCCGCCATGACCGAAGCCCAACACTACGAAAAATTCGACGATCCGCTGAGGAGTACCGTCCACCTTACCGTGAAGGTGGACGACGCCGCCGATCAGGGATACACATTTGCCGCGCTGTTCAAGATTGGCCGTACCGATCAATGCGAAGTCTGCATCCGAAGCGAGTACGTCAGCCGGCTTCACGCCAGTGTCTTTTTTGATAACGGCGAATGGTGGTTGAGCGATCTCAACAGCAGCAATGGCATCTGGATCGGCGAGAGCCGCGTTTCGCAGGTGCCGCTCAAGGAAGGAACAGCCGTTCGCCTGGGCATTCTTGGCCCCCAGCTCAGCTTCCGCATCGCCAAGCCCGTCGTCATGCGCAGCCCTTTGGCCGATACAAAGCTGGACAAGCGAGAGTACGCCAAGCACTACTTCGGCAAGGGAGACCAGAATCGAAAAGCGGGCGAGCACACCATGCTCATCCGAACGGTATTTGCCGAGGTTCAGCAGAAGCAGAAGCGCAAGTACGGAGTGGTGATTCTTGTTCTGGCCGCCGTGGCGCTGAGCATTGGCGGCTTTGCGTTTTTCGAGCACCAGCAGGTGGCCAAACAGCGCGGCATGGCGAAGGACATCTTCTACTCCATGAAGAGCCTGGACATCGACATCGCCAACCTGCGCGATGCCGTGAAGTCATCGAATAACCAGCAGGGCATTGACCAACTGAACAAGATTGAAGCCCAGCGCGGCGAGATGGAAAACAACTACGACCGCTATCTCGCCGGCTTGAAGGTCTACAACCCGAAGATGACCGAGCAGGAGCGGCTGGTGCTTCGGGTGTCGAGAATCTTCGGCGAGTGCGAGCTGGATATGCCTCCCGATTTCGTAACCGAAGTGAACAATTACATCAAGCTTTGGCAGTCTTCAGGCCGGTTTGAGAGAGCCGTAAAAAAGGCCCAGGCAAATAACTACACGGCCACCATCTCCCACCAGCTTTTGGACGAGGGACTTCCACCCCAGTTCTTTTATCTGGCAATGGTCGAGAGCGACTTTGACCCCTACGTCAGCGGACCGCCGACCCGCAAAGGAATCGCCAAGGGGATGTGGCAGTTCATCCCGGAAACGGCCGTGAAATATGGCATGCATCTTGGGCCGCTTGTCGATTTGCCCCGGCCCGATCCGTTGGACGATCGCCATCACTACGAGCGGGAAACCATCGCAGCATCTCATTATTTAAAGGATCTTTACGGATCGGACGCGCAGGGTTCCGGCCTGCTGGTGATGGCCTGTTACAACTGGGGCGAAGACTATGTTTTGCCGCTGGTTCGCAGCATGCCGGCAAACCCCAAAGACCGCAATTTCTGGATGCTGCTACAGAACCACAGAGACAAGATTCCCAAGGAAACCTACGACTATGTTTTCTATATCGTATCTGCTGCGGTGATCGGCGAAAACCCGCGGCTGTTTGGGTTCAACTTCGACAATCCGTTGGCAAATTTGAACGCCGGCGTGCCTTCGCAAATGCAGTTTGCGTTTCGCACCGGCCCCGATCGCAGCTATCGAACCGTCTCAATCCGCTCCGGCATCTCCACCCGCGCCGCCAGCACCCGCTCAAACCGGATCAGCGCCACCCACTGCCCCTGGTCAATGCTCTCCCAAACCAGTTGCCCGCCCAGCCGCTTGGCAATCTCTTCCGGCGGCAAATCGTGGTGCAGCCCAAAATACCTCTCGTCCAGTTCCTCACTCTTCGCGCCCAGGCTCAACAGCGGGTGAGGCGGGTCGTACTTGGTTGAGAAGACCAGCGCCGCTGAAAACTTCGCCGGCTCGTCCGCCGCGCGGTCAATCTGCGCCGCGCTGAAGTCTTCAAGCTTGTATACGTCGATGGGCTGCTTCACATAGCCAAGCTCCGGCCGCGTCATCTCGTCCGTCATCGGCCATGCCGAAAGCACCGTCGCTCCCGGATAGCGCTTGTTCAGTTGCGCAATGCCCTTTTGCTGCAGGCGAATCACGTGCGCATAGGCCAGGTTGTCTTCCGGCGCAAATCCATAGGGCGGATTGATGAACAGCGCCGCCAAAAACGCAGCCGCCGAAAACACCGCCATCGCCTGCCAGAACGGCACCCTGCGGTAAAACGTCGTAACCGCCATCAGCAGCACCAGCGGATACATGGGCAGCAGATACCGCGTCAACAGAGCACCGCCCAGCACGCTGTAGAGCAGCGCATCGACCACCAGCAGCAGAAGAATTCTGCGCAGCGCCATGGGCCCAAGCGCCGCCCGCTCCTGCCCATCCGCATCCTTGCGCGGGTCAAGCAAAAGCGCCGCACAGGTCAGCAGCATCGGCACAAACATGTTCATGTGCGCCGTCAGGTGCAGAATGCGGTGCCCAAACGCCGCCACAATCCGCAATGGCTCCAGATTGGCCTGCGCGTTGTAGCGCAGAAACTCCGGATTGCCGAACAGAAACCCCGTCTTCCAGTAGTGAAACGCATACCAGCCACTCAGCGGCAGCACGCAGCTTGCCAGCCACGCCGCCTCGCGCAATCGACGCCACCGCCTCTGCTGTCGCGCCCCAAGCGCTTCATAAAGGCACACCGCGGCCAGCGTCAGCGGAACGACGATCGCCGTCTCCTTGCACAACGCCGCCGCCGCAAACCAAAGTGCCGCCGCCCACGGCTTCCGGTCTCTCTCTGGCAGCGCGTACACCAGCCCCCACAAGGTGCAGGTGGCCGCAAAGATGTCGGCATGCGCCAGCGTGCTCTGGGCAAACCAGATGGGATAAAGGCCGGTCAGCACCACCGTCCAGAACGCCACGCTGGCCACGCCGACAAGCCTTATCGCCAGCCGCCAAACCGCCAGCAGCCCCAGCGCCGCCACCATCAGCACCCCCTCCCTGGTCACCTCGGGATAGAAGCCGGAAACCTTCCACCACAACGCCAGATAGATGCTCGGCAGCGGAGGATGGGCATTGGAAACTGTGGTGATGGGAATCAGCGAGCCAGTGCGGAAAAAATCCCACGCCGCAGGAATGTAATACCCCGCCTCGTCCCAGTAGTAAGGCAGCCGCAGCAGCGTAAAGTGGGTCGTATAAAGCGCGGCAAAGATCACCGGAAAGATCATCCAGAGCGGGAGCGGCGCATCCAGCCGCGGCTGCATTTTCGATTTCAAGCGCAAACACCAGCCCCCATTGGGTGAGCCCCTAAGTCCCTCAGTCCCTGCCTCTAATTCACCGGCCCCTGCGGAAAGCCATGACCATGCGGCTCCAGGTTCAGCGTGCCAAAGGCCTGCTCATATTGGGCAATGTTCTGCCCCAGCACGTTCCACAGTGCCTTGGCTTGCTGCGGACTGAGGAAGATGCCCTGGTGGTTGCGGATGGTCACCTGCTCGGGACTCTCGCTCGATGCCAGGCCAAACACCAGTTGGAAGTCCCACACGCTCACGCGCACCTGCACGCTGTTGGCATAGGACTCGCGATAGTCGGGGGTCTGGGAAAGATTCAATTGCGTCTGTTGTGCGGATGGACTCATGGTTTCATCAGCTTACTCCCGCGTGCCGCCCTTCAACCAGCCGAGACAAATATCCGTGAAATTTGTGAATTCTCCACCGCCGCTCGGCCTCTTGACGAATCTGGTACATAGCCACTTCTGGACCCTGTCATCCCCTTAAAGTGCCATCGGTTTAAACTTCGGTAATAGATATACTCTGGCTAACAGGGGTTCTGGGGAACAACTGTCTTGAACGATCAGCCTTTCGCTAACGCGAAGAAAAGATGGGAATATATGCAGACGGCGAGGAAAACCAGTTTGAAAGATCGGATGAATCAGCGTACGCGCGTGATTCTGCCTCAACAGATTCACCTTCAGGCCCCAGAGAATCCCATCCACTCCTCAGCTCTACCACCAGCCGCCGGACGGGCTCTCCGGTTCCTGGCATTGGCAGGCTTGCTGCTGCTTACCGCCGCCGCACAGGCACAGGCCGTCTTCTCCGCGCCGCAGAATATCACCACCACCGCCACTCAGACTGTAACTGTCACGGCCACTGCCGCCGGCGCGGTCAATAAGGTAGCGGTCCTCACCAACGGGGCTCCGGGGCTCGATTTCATCGCCGGCGGCGGCTCCTCAACCTGCGCATCGGCCGCGCTCACCGTCGGCGCCACCTGCACCCAGTCCGTCAGCTTCACCCCTGCCTTTCCCGGCCTCCGCGTTGGCGCGGTCGAGTTGCTCGACGGCAACAAGAACGTCCTCGGCACGGCCTACCTCTCCGGCGTCGGAGTGGGCGGCCTCGACGTACTCACTCCGGGAAATGAGACTGGGATCGCGGGAGTTTATAAAGTCTCGGGAACTGCCCACAATGGCGGCCCGGCAGATCAATCGCCCTTGCACCAGCCTGCCAGCGTGGCTCTGGACGGCGCAGGCAACATCTATATCGCCGATAGCGCCAACAACGAGGTGCGCATGGTGTGCTTCAGTGCCACCAGCGCAACCATCGCCGGCGTCACCTGCCCCGGCGCCGGCATCATTGTCGGCATCGCGGGAACCGGCGAGCAAGGCTACACCGGAGATGGCCAATTAGCTTCTTCGAACTCCGTGACCTTCAACTCCCCTTCCGGCGTCGCCCTTGACGGAGCGGGCAACCTCTACATTGCCGACAGCGGCAACAACGTAATCCGGGAAGTGTCCGCGGCTACCGGCATCATCGCCACAATTGCCGGTAACGGAAAATCGGGATATGGCGGAGATGGAACCAAGGCAACAAGTGCTGGCGTCGAGTTCGATAACCCATTGGGCGTGACCACCGATGTCTACGGAAATATTTACATCGCGGACACCACCAACCAGCGCATTCGCGTGATCGACGCCGCCACCGGCATCATCACCACCCTTGCCGGCAACGGGCTGCCAAGCGGCGCCGGAGACGGCAAGGGAACGTATTCAGGGGACGGCGGCGCTGCAAACGTCGCCGGGCTCAGCCTGCCTTACGCCGTCGCATTCGACTTGTACGGCGACATGTTCATCCCCGACTCGGGCAACAACCGCATTCGTGTCGTCAAAGCCACCAACGGCGTCGTCACAGGAACCAGTCCCATTTCAACCGCCGCCGGAACGAGCACATCCAGCGAAACCTGCGTGAATGGGCCAACAGCCACTACCCCGCTCAACTCGCCTGAAGGAGTTGCCGTCGACGCGGCCATCAATATTTACATCTCCGATACCGGCGACGAGTGCGTCCGCAAGGCCAATGTCACCACCGGACAAATGGAGATGCTGGCGCTCACCCAGGTGGTCTACCCCGGCGCCATCACCAAAGCCGGCGTTCCCAATGAGGAAGAGGTCTATTCGCCGGTCGGCATCACGCTCGACGGCCTCGGAAACGTGTACTACGCCGACTACTACTTCATGCTCATCAGTGAGATTGAGAGCAACAAGGCTGTTCTCAATTACCAGATAACCCCCATTCGCCAGGGAGATCTTTCCGCACCCCAGACGATCGAGGTGGAAAATGACGGCAATGCCTCTTCCAGCATCAGCGCGCTTACTCCCGACAAGAATGCCAAAGTCGATGCAGCAACCACGACCTGCAGCCCGCTGCCCTTCACACTGACTGAAGACCACGACTGCAATGTCGGCGCAATCTTTGCTCCGTCCATCACCATCGACCCCACCACTCTGCCGGGAACCGTGATCGGCAACATCGACGTGGCAAACAATACCGTCAATAACCTGCTGGATATTGTCCTGATCGGCGATGCAACCCCAGTCAACTCCACAACCATCTCCCTCACCTCCAGTCCCAACCCTTCGGAGTTCGGGCAGAACGTCACCGTCACGGCTACCGTTACCACCGGGGCATCCGCCACCGCGCTCACCGGTACCGTCACCTTCCAGGACACATTCAACGGCGTAACCAATACCCTTAGCACTCCGATCGCAGTCAACGGCACAGGCGTTGCCACTTATTTCAATTCGAGCTTCGCAGTGGGCGTGCATAACTTGACCGCTGTGTACAACGGGGACCCCAACCACCTTGCCACAGTCGCCGGACAGCAGGCCACCGCGACCCAAACCGTCTTCGAAGACACCAAAACCCTGCTGACCGCTGCGCCCCAAAGCCCCTCGGCCCTTGGCGCCAGCGTCACCTTCACCGCGGCAGTCTCAGTCACAGATGGCGGCGCATTCCCGCTGGATGGGTCGGTCACGTTCTCTGACAGCCTGGCAGCTTTGCCCAACAACACGGTAGCAATCGCGAACGGAGTCGCCACGTTCACCACTGCCGCCCTGGTCGAGGGCGTGAATGTGATCACCGCGACCTACACGCCGAACACCACCACCCTGATCAAGGGAAGCATCGGTACGCTCAGCCAGGATGTGGTTGTCTCCTCCACCGTAACCGTAACCTCGGCGCCCAATCCTTCCATCTACGGAAACGCCGTCACCTTTACCGTTTCGGTGCCCAGCAACGGCGCCTCGGCAGCCACCGGCAAGGTGAACATCGTCATCGTTCCCGCAGGACAAACCACGCCCACTTACCCGATAACCGCCACCCTGACGGGAAACCCGGGCACCGGCACCGCCGCCATCGCCACCCTGCCGGTCGGCACCTATACGGCAACCGCCAATTACCTGGGCGACACCAACTTTGCCGCCAGTTCCGGAACGCTGGCCACTCCGCAGGTTGTAAACCAGGTGGCCACAACCACGGTCCTCAACGCCAATCCCTATCCCGGCATCGCCGGCAAGGCAGTCGCCATCACCGCGACCGTAACGCCCACCACGGGCACGGTCACTCCAACGGGGACCGTCACCTTCACCGATACATTCAACGGCGCCACGGTCACCCTGGGAACAGGCGCAGTCACCGTCGGAACAACTGGAACAGCCACCGTCAACACCAGCACGCTGGCGCCCGGAACCCACTCCATCGTCGCCAACTACGGCGGAGACGCGAACGATGCCAAGAGTTCGGCCACGCTGTCTTTGACCATCAATCAGGCAACCACCACGACCGTCGTAACGCCGACGCCGAACCCCGCCCTGGTGCAGCAGCTCGTCACCTTCACGGCCACCGTCACCGGAACCGGCGCACTGCCCACCGGGACGGTCAACTTCCTCGCCAACGGAACCATCGCTCTCGGCTCCGGCGTCCTGGACGCAACCGGCAAGGCCACGGCGACCAATGCAACGCTGCCTGCCGGCACCTATCAAATCACAGCAGTCTATGTCGGCGACGCAAACGATACGGGCAGCACATCGCCGTCGGTCTCCCTGGTTGTCGGCACCATCCCAACCACCACCGGCCTCACCACCGCATCCACCACCGGCGCCAACCCCCAGACCATTCTGGTCTCCACAGTGATGGACAGCGGCATGTCTGGCCCGGTACCAACCGGCATCGTTACTTTCAAGAATGGAACCACCATCATCGGGACGGCGACACTGAACTCCGACGGAGTCACCACTCTGACTCCCGACCTCGCCGCCGGAACCTACAGCATCATCGCCTACTATCCTGGCGATGCGCTGCACGGCGCGTCACAATCCACGCCCGTCAGCATCAGCGGCGCGGCATCCTCTTACACGCTCGTCGTCACGCCCGCCACCGTTAGCGTAGCAACCACCCAGAACGCCAACTTGACCGTCACGTTGACCTCCATCAGCGGATTCACTGACTCCATCGCCCTCGGCTGCGCCGGACTTCCGGCCGGCGTCAACTGCCACTTCTCCACCATCCTCGTTCCGCTTGGCGCCAATGCGGTTGTCACCTCCACGCTCACCATTGACACCAATAACCCGCTTGGCGGCGGAGAAACGGCCATGAACAGGCAAGCGGGCAAGACAAAAACCGATCTCGCCACACTCTTCCTGCCCTTCACCCTGCTGCTCGGATGGGTTCTCTGGCGCTTCCGCAAACGCAATAGCAGCGTCTGGAGCGTGGTTCTGATCCTCGCCCTGTCCGGCGCCGCTCTGCTGGCCACAGGTTGCGCAGGCTTCTCCCAGAACAGCGCCAAGCCCGGCACCTACACCATCCAGGTGGTGGGCGTTGGCCAGAACAGCGACGTTGAGCAGTATCAAAACGTCACACTCACCGTCACCCCGTAACCCAACTCGTGAGGCAAGGAAAAAGAGAGATGAAAAGCTCATTCGGTTCCTGCAAGACGGCCCGCGAGACACTCGACAACCCGCGCCTGGGCCGCGCGGTCTTCCTGCTGCTTCTCTTCGCAACCGCATTGTGCCTGGGCCGTACCGCCCAGGCGCAGGTTGTCTACAGCGGAGACAAGGGCGGCTTTACCCTCGCTGCCGGCGCAACCGCCACCGGCTACAGCGTGCAATATGGACAGCAAAAACTGCTCGGCATCACCGGCGTGGTGGATGTCGATACCACCCGCCGATTCGGCTTTGAAGGCGAGACCCAGTGGCTGATGTTTCATCAAACCAATCAGCTCCACCTCAACACTTTCCTCGCCGGCCCGCGCTACCACCACACCTGGGGCAAGTTCCAGGTCTACGGCAAAGGTCTCGTAGGAGTAGGCCAGTTCCACTTTCCCTACAACTACGCCCAGGGAAACTACCTCGTAATTGCCCCCGGCGGCGGCGTGGACTATCGCTGGACCCGCAGAGTCAGCTTCCGCCTGGTCGATGCCGAATATCAGATATGGCCCCAGTTCACCTTCGGCAAAATGAGCAACATCAGCTTGAGCGCGGGCGTACGTTACCACATCTTCTAAAGCCTGTTATCGCTTTGGAGCGTCTCGAGCCGGCATCCGGATCAGGCCGCTCCAACTGTTCTTGAATCCATCCGCTTGCGGACAATCGTCATCAAGCCGCGCTTGCGCGCTCTCCACAATCCAGTAAGCCCGCGGCAACCGCATTTGAACATTCGTCAAAAGCAAACCGCTCATCGTGCCCCAGGCGCAGGCAGGTTTTTGCCGACCTCGGCCTTCGTGCGTCCTCCCTTGAAGCAGTGCCGCAGCACCGCCTTACCGACCGCTTCTGGCTGGTGACCACGCGATGGCGGATGAGCTTCGATAAAACACCGGCCGCCAGCGCGCAGCAGATTGCGAGCGAAACGGTCTTCATTGCAGACACCTGTTCGGAGCTTTTCGAATCGTTATGTTCCTGCACAACGACGACGTGGTGGCCCGGCCCGGCAAAGGGCGCGGTCTGCTGGAATGAAGGGCAGCGCCGGACGATGAGGTCAACGTGCTTTGCCTTGCGCGAGCCAACCCCACCCTGGCGCTGCCATTCCCGCCAATTTGAGCCTCTCCATCAAGTAATGCTTCCCTTTGCCGATGAGCTAATTGCCTGGGCAGTTGCGCTCAAGTCGGCCGCGTGCACTACAGGCGCGTGCAAACGTCGCCAGGCAATTGAACCTGAGAGGGATTCCCGCTATGTCCGCAATCCGCAACCTTCCTGTTGGTCGCAAGTTCATGTTTTCCTTTGGCGCCATCTGTCTCATTTGCCTCATGGTGGGCGTGTACAACTTCTTCACTCTGCGTTCCATCACCACCAACAGCGTCGATGTCAGTGAAAGCTCCTTCCCGTCAGTCGTGGCGCTGGCGGATATGCGCAACTCTGCCAACGTCATTCGCCGCCAGGACCTGCTGCTTCTGCTTTGCCAGTCTGCCGATTGCTCCAACAACCGAAGCGCCAAGCGTTCAGAGGCGATCGAAGACTACCAGGGGAAAGCGAAGCTCTACGAGCCAAGGATCAGCTACCCAGGTGAAAAAGAGTTATACGAGAAGTTTTCCGCAAGCCTTGCGCAGTACTTTGATGTGGGTGAACGCAGCAAGGGCCTGTTAGCTGCTGGCAAACCCGGCGATGCGCTGGATCTGATGCTTGCGGATCAAACAACAGCCACATTTGAGACTTCGATGAGTGTCATGAAGGACGACCTGAAACTGAATGAAAAGTTTGGGTTAGCAGATTCCCGAGGCGCGACCCACTCAAGCCGGAGCGCAATGTGGATTGGCATGTGCGTCTCCGGCTTCCTCATCGTCTTCAGCATCGTGGTCGGCATGGTGCTGACCCGCGAGGTAGCACCCCGGCTGGCCCACCTGCTCGAAGCACTCGAGCGGCTCGCGGACAAAGACCTCACCGCATCCGTGCGGGTAACCGGCACCGACGAAATCGGGCGCGTCGGAGAGGCGTTCAACACCAGCGTCGCCGCCATTCGCTCCGTCCTTCAGTCCGTTGCCCAGGGCGCCGACACCCTCTCCGCCGCAACCACCGAGATCAGCGCGCGCGCCGTCCAAAGCGCCGGCAACGCCAACTCGCAGTCCAGCAAAACCAACCAAATTGCCGCCGCTGCCCAGGAGATGACCGCCACCATCGGCGAAATCAGCCATAACGCGGAGTCGGCAGCCGGCGCCAGCCGCGAGTCGGCAGAGACAGCCAACCAGGGCGGCGCGGTCATGCAGGCAGCCGCCGTCACCATGGAGAAAATCGCCGCGGCCACCAGCTCCGTCTCTGAGAAAATGACCTCGCTCGCGCATCGCTCTGAGGACATCGGCAAAGTCGTCAGCGTCATTCAGGAGATCAGCGAACAGACCAACCTGCTGGCCCTCAATGCAGCCATTGAAGCCGCACGCGCCGGTGAGCATGGCCGCGGGTTCGCCGTCGTTGCCGGCGAAGTCCGCCGCCTGGCCGAGCGCACCAAGGGCGCCACCGAAGAAATTGCCGGCACCATCCGCAGCATCCAGGACGAAACCCGCGAGACCCTTCAGGTCATGCAGGAAAGCCGCTCCGCCGTTGAAACCGGTATGGGCGAAACAGCCCACGCTCGCCAGAGCCTCGAGGCCATCATCGAGTCCTCCAGGCAGGTCGAGCATCAGATTCACCTGATTGCCACCGCCGCAACCGAACAAACCTCCGCCTCCGGCGAAATTTCCGAGTCCGCCGGGCAGATTTCGCAGCTCTCCACTGAGACCGCCCAGGGCGCCGAGGAAGCCGTCGAAGCACTCAAAAACCTCGCCTCCCTCGCCAGCGACCTCGACGGCATGATCAAGCAATTTCGCCTCGACGATGACAGCCAGTCCAGCCGGTCCTTCGCGGCAGCCGGAAAGCCTGCTCCTCGTAGAGGAAATCTGCCAAACCACCGCTGATCCTGGTCGATACGACCTGGGACCGCTCCCTCAAAAGCAACATCGAACAAGCAAGGCAAAACTCTCGGACTTTCGCGCAAGCGGCGGGCTGCTTTCTGGCCCGCCGCATTTTTTGCGCTTCCACCCGGAATCCGTCCCATTCCGCCCCTCATGCGACAGAAATTGAACAAGCCATGTGCCTCATCCCCCAGCGCGCTATGGTAGCCTCCGGTTGTAGGCCATCGCCGCTTCCGGACAAAAATGCTTCACAAACAAAATCCGGATCACCTTCCTGGGGGAACACGCGCATGAGCGCCATCAAGTATGACCTCATCGTCATCGGCTCCGGCCCCTCCGGCCAGAGAGCCGCTGTGGCTGCTTCCAAAATGAAGAAGCGAGTGGCCGTCATCGAGGCTCGCTCAGTCGTGGGCGGCGTCTGCATCAACACCGGCACCATCCCCTCAAAAACCATGCGCGAAGCCGTCATGCACCTCTCCGGCTATAACTACCGCTCGCTCTATGGCATGAACTACCGGGTCAAGGAAAAAATCTCCATGGCCGACCTCGCCTTCCGCGTCCAGGCCGTCATCAAGACTGAAGTCGACGTCACCGAGGCACAGCTTTCGCGCAACGGCATCGATGTGGTCCACGGCGTGGCGCGCTTCACAGGCCCCAATCAAATTCGCGTCGAGGGCCCCGGTAGCGACGCGGTTCTCGAGGCTGATCGAATTATTCTTGCCGTCGGCACCAAGCCGGCCGACTCGCCCAAAGTGCCCATCAACGGCCGAACCATCGTCAACAGCGACCAGATCCTTGCCCTGCCCGAGTTGCCCAAGTCCCTGCTCGTGGTCGGCGGCGGCGTCATCGGCGTTGAATACACCTGCATGTTCGCCGTCCTCGGCGTGCGCGTTACGCTCATTGAAAAACGCGACCGCCTGCTCGAATTCGCCGATCGCGAAATCATTGAAGCCCTCAGCTACCACCTGCGCGACAGCCGCGTCACCATGCGCCTCGGCGAAGGCGTGGCCAGCGTCGAAGAACTTGCCGACGGCACCGTCGTTGCCAATCTCGAAAGCAAGAAAAAAGTCTCCGGCGACGCCCTGCTCTATGCGGTGGGCCGCCAGGGCAACGTAGACGACCTCAACCTCGCCGCCGCCGGCCTCGAAGCCGACAACCGCGGCCGCATTCCCGTCGACGAGCATTTCCAGACGATCGTTCCGCACATCTTTGCCGTGGGCGATGTGGTCGGTTTCCCGTCCCTGGCCTCGGTCTCCATGGAGCAGGGCCGCATCGCCGCCGCCCGCGCCTTCAACGACCAATCGGCACACTCCAACCCCAGCTTTTATCCCTACGGCATCTACACCATTCCCGAAATCAGCTTCATCGGCAAAACCGAAGAACAGCTCACCGACGAAGACGTGCCCTATGAAGTAGGCATGGCCTACTATCGCGAAACGGCGCGAGGCCAGATTCGCGGCGATACCACCGGGCGACTCAAGCTGGTCTTCCATCGCGACACGCGCGCGGTTCTGGGCGTACACATCATCGGCGAGGGGGCCGCTGAACTTGTCCATATCGGCCAGGCCGTCATGACCCTGGGGGGCACGGTGGACTACTTCATCGACACCGTGTTCAACTATCCCACCCTGGCCGAGTGCTACAAGGCAGCCGCGTTCAATGGGCTCGGCAGGCTCAACAGGTACCAGTCCGGATAATGGGCAGACGGCCATCTCCAGGCCAAATCGGTCGCATCCAAAGGACTGTCCGCTGTAACCTGTCCTCTGTAACCTGTCCTCTGTAACCTGTTCTCGGAGCGATTGAATGACCACCGCCATCGGCGTCGTAATTACCGAACACATCGTGGCCGGAAGAATGCAGGACTCCCGCCTCACGGGAAGCACCATCCGCTACCCCCAAGACACCGATGAACTCGACGCCCTGGGCGCCATGCCCGCCAGCGAACTCGTCGAGTTGCTTGCCACAGAGATTGAGACCCTCACCAAAGGCGAGGCTGACCCGGTCGACGCCATCGGCGTTGCTGTTCCCGGAATCATTCGCCATGGGATCGTCGAGGACTCGCCCAACCTGACGCAGATGAAAGGCATGCACCTCGCCGACGACCTCACCCGGTCGCTTGAAGCGCGCGGCATCACCGCTCCGGTCCACATCGCCAACGACGCCGACGCCATCGCCGCAGGGGTAGCCGCAACCCGTGGCCAACTCAACAAGCTCACCCGCGTCTGGACCATCGGCAACGGCATCGGCTACGGCCGCTGGCCCTATGTCGAGGGCGTGTGGGAGGGCGGCCACACCGTCGTCTCGCTCGATCCAAAAGAGCGCTATTGCGGATGCGGCGGCGTCGGACACCTCGAAGGCATCATGGGCTACCGCGCCATGCGCATGCGGTTTCTCGATCTCGAGCCCGAAGAGGTCTTCGCCCAGGCCAAACAGGGCGACCAGCGCTGCCGCGAGTTTGTCGACCTCTGGCATCGCGCCCTCGCCGCCGCAACAGCCTCCTTCATCCATCTCGCCGGCCCAGGCCGCTTCTACTTCACCGGCCACAACGTGGGCTTTCTGGAACTCACCACCCTGCGCCCCATCATCGAGACGATGGTCAAAATGAGCACCCTGCAAAGCTTCTCGCTTGAAATCCTCCCCCCCGACGACGGCACAGCCCTTCTCGGCGCCGGTGTCTCCGCCCTGCGAGCGCTGGCTTCGTAAACGCTGGTTCCGCTTTAGCACCGCGTGGTAACAGTCATGTTTTGAAAGGGCACGGCTTCAATAGCCTGCCCTGAGCGAAGTCGAAGGGTGCCGCAAGTGGTTGATAAGAAATGATGGGCTTTACAGGCTGCGGAAAAACTACCAAATGGCCGAAGTTTTGAAAGGGCACGGCTTCAGCCGGGCCGCAAGTGGCTGAAAATAAACGCTGGGCTTTAGCCCCCGAGGGATAGTTTTCGGACATTTCGACTCTCACCACGGGCTGTTAGACCCCGAACGCAGTCCTCATACCCAGTTTTCAAGCTTCAGTCCTTGAACGCAGCTGAACTCCCGCATGTTGTTCGTCACCAGCGTCAGGCCGAGAAAGAGCGCGTGGGCGGCAATCAGCGTGTCATTGGGTCCGATCAGCTCCCCATGCGATTTGAGATCGGCGCGGATTTTGCCATAGTCGGCCGCCGCTTCAGCTGGGTAATCGAGTACCTCTATATGCCGCAGAAGAAGCTGCAATGCTGCACGGTCTTTTTCCTGCCGCGGAGAAATCTCCACGCCATACTGGATCTCGGATTTCGTGATGGCGGAAATGCATACCGCACTGATAGGCACGGTTCGCAGCTTCTCTAGGAGAGCGCGGCTTTTGTTCCCCATTATGTAGGAGGCAATGTCGGTGTCGAGCATGTACTCGGCCATCAAAACGAACGATCTTCGAAGGGAAGCTCTTCAACGCCTTCCATAAACTCCTCGGAGGCGATCGGATGCTCAGCCAGATAGGCAGACCAGTCCTTCGGCCGCGCGGAGAGAATCACGTCGTCTCCCTGCCTGCGGATGAACACCTCAGTCGTAGAGAACTGGAACTCCTTTGGCAGCCGGACGGCTTGGCTGCGATTATTCATAAAGATCTTTGCAGTGCGTTGCATGGGAACCTCCATGGCTGGCATATACACAAGTATATGCCAATCCTTCCCGCCTCAAAATGGAAACTTCGGTGATTCGCTGCCTACCCCTTCCACCACCCCGACCGCACCGCCCCAACCTCGGTCGGCAGCCCCGGCTCCGGCGAAAACAACGCCCATCCCCGCTCCTCCGCAATCTGAGCCATCCGCTCAATCGGCTGCCGCCACCCATGCAGCGCCAAATTGAACAAGCCCCAGTGAATCGGCATCAGCAGCCCCGCGCGGCCCGGTCCACCCAGCGCCTCATACGCTTCCGCCGCGCCATCCGGACCCATATGAATGCTCTTCCATAACTCGTTGAAGGCCCCAATCTCAAGCATGGTCAGATCAAACGGCCCATACTTCGCCCCAATCTCCGCAAACCCCGGCCAAAGCCCAGAATCCGCCCCGTAATATACCCGGTGCTGTTTTCCCGCAATCACAAACGAGGCCCACAGCGTCTCAAACCGATTCATCAAACTCCGTCCGGAAAAATGCCGCGCCGGCAAAGCGGTAACGCTACACGCCCCATCGCCAATCACTGTCGACTGCGTCCAGTCCAGCTCGACAATCCGCTCTCCAGCCACGCCAAACTCCCGCAGCAGCCTCCCCACCCCAAGCGGAGCAATCCATCGCGTCTTCCCCGTCAAGGTCAGATCTGCCAGTTCCTTGATCGTGCGCTTGCCCAAATGATCGTAGTGGTCATGCGAAAGCATCACGGCATCGAGCGGCGGCAACTCTCCAAGCGCTATCGTCGGCTCAAAAAACCGTCGCGGCCCAGCCCACTCCACCGGCCCCGCCCGCCTATCCCACACCGGATCGATCAGTATCCGAACCCCGTCAATCTCCAGCAGCGACGACGAGTGCCCGAACCACGTCACACGCAACCCGCTCACCGGCGTCGTCTCGTAGAGTCGCGCATCCGTCCGAAACGGCCCCGGCGCCACCCGCGGCTCCGTCTCTTCCCGGTTCCGCAGATACATCGGCAGCAACTTGAAGATCATGGAAAGCCCGCCCACGTCGGTAGGCACAACATTCTGGAACTTCCCGTCCAGCTTCACCGCATTCGATAGCAACAAATCCCCTCGCACCTGTGTATGGATGTCCGTGTATGGATCCTCGACCCAACAATCGCCGGGCCTGGAGCATTTTTGCATTTGGTGTAGACCGGTTTTGAAAGGGCACGGCTTTAGCCACCGAGGGAAAGCCAGGAGTCTACACCATTTCCGAATCTGCCCTATTCCCTAGTCCCTGTTCCCACTTCCCTGCTCTCCGTCTCCTGCCTGACACGCCTTGCGCAAGCGGTCGCGGATCGCAGAGCCCACTCCGTCGGCGGGGGGAACGGGGCAGAGAATCGTGTTGCAGCCTTTGCCATCCAGCGCCCGCAGCCCCGCATAGAGATTCCGTGCCAACTCTTCCGGGGCATCCCAGCTTCCCCAGGGAAAAACTACCAAGCCAGGCCGATCAACCAGCATCCCGGCAGGCAGCATCACGCCCACCCGCTGGCCCGAGATCTCTCTGGCCGCTTCAGTCAGGCTCGCTCCCAAGTTCTCCCTGCTCGCCCCCACCAGCACCAGCCGCGCCCGCGGCGCATAATGCCGAATCCCAACCCCTGGCGACGGCAGCCCTGAGTGTGGCGCCTCAACCTGCGGCGTCTCCACCAACGGCCCCGCACTCCGAAACAACTCCACCGCCCCGGCCGTCTCCCGAATTTGTTCCACCGTCACAGCCCCCGGCCGATACACGATCATCGGGCTCTGGCAGGCATCCAGCACGGTCGATTCAACCCCATGCCACGTCGGCCCCGCGTCCAGCACCGCGTCAATCCGCCCGTCCAAATCATCCAGCACATGCGCGGCGGTCGTAGGACTGGTATGGCCAAACCGATTCGCGCTCGGCGCTGCCACCGCCACGCCTGCGCGGCGAATCAGCTCCAGCGCCACCGCATGCGCCGGCATCCGCACCCCAACCAGCGCCCGACCCGCCGTAACCACATCCGGAACAGCCTCGCTCCGCGGCAGCAGCAAAGTCAGCGGCCCCGGCCAAAAGGCCTCCATCAGCCTCCGCGCCGCCGCCGGAATCTCCATCACCAACTGCTCCACCATCCCCATGTCCGCTACATGCACAATCACCGGGTCCCATGCCGGCCGCCGCTTGGCAGCAAAAATGCGCCCCACAGCCTCCGCATCCAGTGCGTTCGCGCCCAGCCCATACACCGTCTCAGTCGGAAAAGCCACCAGCCCACCGCCGCGCAAAATCTCCGCGCCGCGCTCCACCGCCTCCAGCGCGCCAGCCGTCTCAAGCTCTTCAGGGTCCACAACCAGTCGAAGCGTCTTCACAACTCCATTGTCGCCTGTGCGCCCGCCGAAAGTCGGTCAATTTGAAGGGTACGGGCTTCAGCCCGTACATCAACGAGCCCAAAACTCCCCTGGCTTTACAGGCTGCGGAAAAACTACCAAATGGCCGAAGTTTTGAAAGGGCACGGCTTCAGCCGTGCCGCAAGTGGCTGAAAATAAACGCTGGGCTTTAGCCCCCGAGGGATGTTCTTTGTGAATCTTGACTCAAAACCCGACTTTTTCCGCAGCCGCTTTAGCCCCCGAGAGATTGCGCATTTCAAACTGACCTGCCACTCGCCCGCCCATTCCCAACAAGCGCAGCCCTTGTTGCCGTATACTCGCTTTCTAGCCATGCCTGTCGAGACCGAAATCAAATTCCGCGTGGACGACCTGGCTTCCCTGGGCCAACGGCTCCAGAGTGCCGGCTTTCACTTGCATACCCCGCGCAGCTTTGAAAGCAACGTCCTCTACGACACCCCCGACCGCCGCCTCCGCGCCCGCACTGAGATCCTGCGCATCCGCCACTATGCCGGCCACTGCCTGCTCACCCACAAGCGCCTCCCCGACGTTGGCCCCGGCGAAGACCGTCACAAGCACCGCATCGAAACCGAGACCGAAATCTCCGACGGCGACGCCATGGCCGAAGTCTTTCTCTCCCTCGGCCTGGTCCCGGCCTTTCGCTATGAAAAGTGGCGCACCGAGTGGGATGACGGACAGGGCCATTGCGTCGTTGATGAAACCCCCATCGGCGACTTTGCCGAGCTCGAAGGTCCGGCGCAGTGGATTGACCAGAAAGCCCAGCCACTCGGCATCGACCCCGGCAGCTACATCACGCTCAGCTACGGTCGCCTCTTCGAGCAGTGGCGAGAGCGCGTCAGCTCAACCGCGCAAGACCTGACCTTCGCCGCCACCGCCAGAATCCTGGCCAACCACTAGTTCCGACAGCTTCCACACATTCCCAACGTAATCAAACGTTCGAAATGTACCTTACGCAGTTCTCTCCCTGGCCGATAACCGCAACAAGCAGGTTCATTCGACAAGGGGAAAATTCATGCACAAAACACACCTCTCATCCTTCCGCCGCGGTGTTGTGGCGGCGCGGCATCACTGGCAATTCATGGCTGCGTTGGCGCTGGTTCTGGCTTTCGCCCTCCCAGGCAGGGCCGCAGACGATCGAGCCGTCAAATCCCGCGTTTCGCCAAGCTATCCTGAGCTCGCCAAGCGCATGAAGATTGAAGGCACCGTCAAAATGGAAGCAACCGTGGACGCCGCCGGCAAAGTTACCGCGGTTAAAACCCTCAGCGGCAGCCGCGCTCTCTCCCCGGCCGCTGAAGAAGCCGTCAGCAAGTGGAAATACGCTGCCGGCGATGGGTCCTCAACGGTCGAAGTGCAGGTGACTTTCGCCCTCGGACAATAGGCCCTGAGAATCATGCCGCCGCCATCTCTGCGCACGCTCCGCCCCAAACCTTTGCGGAGCGTGCGCTCGCGTTGCAATTCTCCCCTCCCTGCTCCAGTTCGCCCCCTCGGCCCGCCTCACCCCTATCCCCTTTCTAATGTTGTTTTCTAGGTACTTTTGTTTTCCCGTGATTCGCTTTAATCCCTTTGCTCGGATTAAACTGAAGCAGGGTATAGCATGTCATCTTCTCCCCAGATTCCCGATTTGTCAGGTGCCGGACTCCTGTCCGTCCTGCTCATCGGTCCGGACCAGCAACGACGCAGGGCCGTGGCAGATGCCTTGCTCGGATGCCCCATCGGCCTGATCCGCGAGTCGGACTACCCCACCGACCTCGACGACCTTCCCCGAATGATCGACCAGCAGTGCGACGTGGTCATCGTCGACCTCGACAGCGATCCCGAATACGCCCTCGACGTCGTGGAAAGCATCTACGCCTTCGGCACGGTTACAGTCATCGTCTATTCCGCCAAGGCCAACCTTGAACTCGCCGTCCGCTGCATGCGCGCCGGCGCTCGCGAATTCCTCACCCTCCCGCTCAATCCGGCCACCATCGCCGATGCCCTCGCCCGAATATCCATTCGCGGTTCGGCCGCCCATCCAGGCAGAAGAACAGCCCGAAAGCTCTTCGTCTTCCTCGGCGCAAAAGGCGGTTGCGGCGTCACCACCGTCGCCTCCAACTTTGCCGTTTCCCTGGCCCAGGAGTCGCGACAGACTACCCTCCTCATCGATCTCGGACTGCCCCTCGGCGACGCCGCGCTCAACCTCGGAATGGTCACCGAATACTCCACCTTCAACGCCCTCGAAAACATCTCCCGACTCGATGCAAGCTTCCTCTCCACCCTCCTTGCCAAGCACACCACCGGACTCTCCGTTCTCGCCGCCCCAGGAGAATTCCCGCCCGCCGAACCGTCCCTCGAGGCAATCGACAAGCTCATGGTCGTGGCCCGCCAAAACTTCGACTACGTCGTCGTCGATGCCGGAACCCGAATGGACCTCAAGCAGGCGCGCTTCTTTGACGAGTTCGCAATCCTATACCTCGTTACCCAGGTTGGTGTGTCCGAACTCCGCAACTCCAACCGCATGATCGGCCAGTTCTTCGCCTCGCGCGGCCCCCGCTTGCAGGTCGTCGTCAACCGCTACATGCCGCAGAACCTCCTCTTTGAAGAAAAACAGATCGAAAAAGCGCTCACCCGCTCCATCGACTGGAAGATTCCCGACGACTACCCCACTGCCCGCCGCACCCAGAACACCGCCACCCCCCTCGCCATGAGCGACTCGCCCATCTCCAGAGCCATCCGCCGCATGGCCCGCAAAGCTTGCGGCCTGCCGGAAGAAGACGACAAGGGACAGCGCTCCGGACTGTTCGGATGGGCACACGGCGCCTTGTCAAAGTTGCGCCCCGGCCAGCCCGGCGCGGAGCAGGAATCGAGCGCGGGGCTCACCTCCTCCGCTGCCCTCGACCCCGGCCACGCCAAGTCCTGACCGCCAGCCCGTCCCCGCCACATCTTTCCCAAAGTCGTCGGAAATCAAACCGCAGAGCCCGTGTAAATGCCTCCGACAAAGCCGGATGCTTTGCCGCGGCGGCTTCAGAAACAGACCTCGCTTCCTACCGGGCCCAGCCCGTCGCCCGCGCCGTGGGCGCACTGTTGGTTAGCCCCGCGCTTCAGCGTGGGGAAAGTCACAACCAGCAATGGCTCAGGAGTCCCACAGGGACGGCGCCCAGGTTCCGTACCCTTCGAACCTATTTGCCAGAAAAGGGAAAACACACCAGCTGCGGTTCCTCTCACTGCCCAACCATTCCTGCCACTCCGCCAAACCCGGGCTTCTCTCACCCAAATAGATCGCCCCCATTGCGGCAGTTTGAGCCGCCTTCCGCAAAGATTTCCTCTAAATCTTCGCTTGCCCTGTCACAATCCGTTCCGCGCTCCCACCTAGACAGTACATGCCAGCCGGATGCTGTCATTCGATGTCATGTGGAGGAGTACTATGATTCCCGCCCGGAGGCTTTCCCCTGCCATTCTCCGTCGCCTGTTTTTCAACGCGCGCGCAGCCTGCACAACACTTGCTGCCATTTGCTGCCAGGCAGCCGTTTGCGCCAGCCCGCTCTCAGCCCTCCTCGTGGGGCTTGGCCTCGTCCTCTCTTCGGCTGCGAACGCACAAACCGCCCACTTCATTGATGCCGAGGCGACTGTCCGTGGGGGACTGTCAAATCCTTTTCAAGTGGTCATAGACGCAAGCGGAAAAATTTACCTGACCAACAGTGGCGCAAATCAGGTGCTCATCGAAACCCCTACCCTGGGCGGCTACTCGGAAACAACCATCGGCGCCGGTCTGAATCAGCCCCAGGGCGTCGCCGTCGACCTGCAGGGCAACGTCTACATTGCCGACACTGAGAATCACCGTGTGCTCAAGGAAACGCTCAGCGGGGGAGATTACTCGCAAAGCGTCATCGGCAGCGGATTCGAACTCCCCTCGTCCATTGCGGTGGATGCGAGCGGAAACTTGTTCATCACCGAAGATGAGTACGGTACCGTGGTCAAGGAAACGGTTTTCGGATCCGCTCTCGTCCAGAGCACGGCAGTCACCGGCCTCAATTACCCCACGGACATCGCCGTGGACAGCTCCGGCAACCTCTATATTGCTGACACAAACAACGCCCGTGTATTGAAAGAGAAGCCATCCGGAAGCGGATATATCCAGTCCACCCTCGGCAGCGGATTCGGTACTCCTGTGGGTCTGGCGCTCGACCAGAAAGGCAATATCTACATTGCGGATTCTTACCCCGCAAAAATATGGAAACTCACCGTCTCCGGATCTACCTATACACAAAGTCAACTTCCCGAAGTGAGCTATTTAGGGGGGCCCAGCGGCATCACGGTCGACACCGCCGGTAATATCTACATCGCGGACCAGGACGGTCTCGAATCAAGCAACCAGGGCAAGCTCTATGAAGAGATGCCGGCCGGCGGCAGCTTCGGCCCGGTCATCGTCGGAACCACCAGTCCGGAAATCTACCTCCTCTTTCAATTCGATACCCCAGGTGTGCTCGGCAACGTTGACGTGGTCACCCAAGGTGCGGAAAATCTCGATTTCATCAATACCGGCGAACTTAGCTGCATCCCAACCTTTAGCTTTACCGCAGGCCAAACCTGCGCCACCACTGTCGCACTCAAGCCGGCCGTCGCCGGCTACCGCTACGGTGCCGTCAAGCTTGAAGACAATTCCGGCAACACCTTTGCAACAGGCTTTGTCTCCGGCAACGGTGTTGGACCCCAGGCAATCTATCAGGTCAGCGGAGAACCCAGCACGCAAAAGCTCGTGCCCTATTCCTCCGCCGGCCAGTCCTCGCCCTACGCCATCGCTGTGGATGCAACCGGCAGCGTCTACATCGCGGACTCCAACAACAACCGCGTCCTGAAAGAGTCACTCTCCGGCAGCACCTACACTGAGTCCGTAATCGGAAGCGGCCTTGACTCTCCCGCTCAAGTTGCCGTTGACGGCCGGGGCAATGTCTACATCGCCGACTCCGGAAATGGCCGTGTGGTGAAGGAATCGCTCAACGCCGGCGTCTACACACAAACCACCATCAGCAGCGGCTACTCCTCTCCAAACGGCGTTGCTGTCGATGCCAATGGAAATGTCTACGTCGCGGATACCCTCAATGATCGTGTGCTGAAGTTAACTCTTTCAGGCAACTCTTACACTCAAACCGTGCTTCCCGCCAGCGGCCTCTCCACCGTCTTTGGTGTGGCCGTCGATGGTGCCGGAAATGTCTACATCGCCGACACCGGAAACCAACGCATTGTCAAGGAAACACTGTCAGGAAGCACCTACACGCAGAGTTTGGTGAACAGCGGCCTCGATGATCCCTTCACCATTGCGGTGGATGGATTAGGGGACATCTTCTTCGTCCAGTTCTACCAGAACTACATCATCGAGGAAGTGCCTGCCGCGGGCGGAGGATACGTATCGGAAAGGTCCCCAAGTCCCGCCTTAAGCGCTCCCTACGGAATCGCTGTCGATGGCCTCGGCAACGTCTACGTCTCAGACGTTGGCAGCGAGCAAGTCTACAAGGAAGACTACGCGGACGCTCCGTCCCTCACCTTCGATTCCACCAATGTCGGATCTGCCAGCGCCGACACGCCCATCTACGTCGCGCTCATCAACATCGGCAATGTACCCATGTTCTTCCCCATTCCCATGACTGGAACCAACCCCAGCGTTGCGGCAAATTTCACGCTCGATTCCAGTGTGTCTTCCTCCTGCCCGCTGGTTCCGGCGGGCGCAAAGGGCACGAATCTCCTCGATGCCGGCGCTTCCTGCTTGCTGGCCATTGGCTTCTCCCCCACAGCGGAAGGCACCCTGACCGGATCGATCGCGGTGACCGATAATTCCCTCCTCGCCTCTGGCCCCGGATACGCCACACAAAGCATTTCGCTCACCGGCACAGGACTCGGCCCCCAGGTATCGCTCTCTGCAACCAGCGAAGCCTTCGGCAACCAGCAGGTCGGCACCGCAAGCGCCTCCAAATACATCGTCCTCACCAACACCGGCGCTACCCCGCTCGCCATTACCAGCATCGCGCTAACCGGCACAAATGCTTCCTCATTCGTGTTCGTAAACTCCTGCGGCTCTTCCCTGGCCGCAGGCGCCAACTGCTCCATCCACGGCCACTTCGGCCCCACGACAACAGGTGCGCTCACCGCCGCCATCACCATTACCGACAACGCCTCCAACTCTCCGCAAACCATCGCGCTCAGCGGCACTGGCGTCCAGCCGCCTGTAACCCTCTCGGCCACCAGCCTCACCTTCCCCACAACCACCGTCGGCTCGGCCAGCAGTTCACAGTCCGTAACCATGACCAATACCGGAACCACCGCCCTCTCCATCACCAGCATCGCCGTCACCGGCACAAACGCCTCTTCGTTCGAGTTTGCCAACAGTTGCGGAACCAGCCTCGCAGCCGGAGCCAATTGCACCATCCACGGCCACTTCGCACCCGCGGCTGGCGGAGTGTTGAAGGCAGCCATTACCATCACTGACAACGCCGCCACCTCTCCCCAATCCGTCACCCTCAGCGGAACCGGAGTGGAACCGCCAGTCTCGCTTTCCGCAACCAGCCTTGCCTTCGGGTCAGTCAATGTCGGCTCCGTCAGCGCTTCGCAGTCGGTAACGCTCAGCAACAATGGAACGACCGCCCTGTCCATCGCCAGCATTGCCGTCACCGGGACCGCCGCCTCTTCCTTCGACTTCGCAAATAGCTGCGGCGCCAGCCTCGCCGCCGGAGCAAATTGCAGCATCCACGGTCACTTCGCCCCAACCGCCGGTGGAGCGCTCACCGCATCCATCACCATCACCGACAGCGCCGCAAGCTCTCCGCAGTCCATCACATTAAGCGGAACAGGCGTGCTGCTCCCGGTCACGCTTTCCGCCACCAGCCTCACCTTCCCCGCAACCGCGGTTGGCTCGGCCAGCAGCTCACAGTCCGTCACCATCACCAACACCGGAACAGCGGCCTTGTCCTTCACCAGCATCGCCGTTACCGGCGTCAATGCATCCTCGTTCGTCTTCGCCAACAGTTGCGGCACAAGCCTGGCGGTCGGCGCGAACTGCACCATCCACGGTCACTTCGCGCCCATAACTACCGGCGCACTCAAGGCCGCCATCACCATAACCGACAGCGCCGCGGGCTCTCCGCAAAGCATCGCGCTCAGCGGAACAGGTCAGTGATTCAAGTCTTGGGATTCGAGTCCTGAGATTCAAGTTTTGGGCGGCCCAGCAATAGCCCTCCCGCCGCCCATCCGAGGGGCAATACTATAAAACCCCTGCCGAATTCCGCAAGGAATCCGTCAGGGGTCCTTTTTTTACCTCGGCCAGCGAACCCTACTTCTCTTGTCCGTGGCACTTCTTGAACTTCTTGCCGCTACCGCACGGACAAGGGTCGTTGCGGCCCACCTTCTCGCCGGTCCGCCGCTGCGAAGGTGCACTCGCATCTCCTGACCCGGCAAACTTCGCCGCCTCAAGCTCGCGCTGCTTCTTCCGCTGGAACTCCTTCTCAAGCGCATCGATCGTCGTCGAAGCCTTCCGCGTGGAAATTGGGATCTCCTGCTGAGGAGCCTCCAGCATTGGCGGTTCCAGCGCAGGCTGCCCCTCAGTATGCTTGATCGCCGCGCTCGCCACTGGCGGAGCCGGCGGCACTGGCTGACGCGGTTGCGGAGTGATATTCCCCACCGGCTGGCCGTCCGGACCCAGAATCTGCATCCGGAACAGGAACCGGACCGTGTCCTCGTGGAACTTGTCCATCATCGCCGTGAACATGTCAAAGGACTCCCGCTTGTATGCCACCAGCGGGTCCTGCTGCGCATACCCCCGCAACCCGATCCCTTCCTTCAGATGGTCCATCGCCAGCAGGTGGTCCTTCCACAGCCCGTCGATCACAGACAGCATCACCATCCGCTCGTGGTAACGCATGGTCGAACTGGAAAGAACCTTCTCCTTGGCGTCGTACTCATCCTTCATCCTGTTAAATATCGCGTCGCCCAGTTCATGCCGTCCCAACTCCAGCGGATCAATCCCCGCGGCCTTCAGGTCCAGGCCGAACTGCCCGATCAACTTCTCTTGCAGCCCCTTGATGTCCCATTGGTTCGGGTGCTTGTCTTCGGGCGTAAACTCGTCAAGCAGACTGCTCAAAATCCCGCCGACATAGTCCTCCAGAATCAGCTCCTTCTGGTCCGCTTCCTCAAGCAGTTGCTTGCGAACGCCATACACCGCCTCGCGCTGCTTGTTCATCACATCGTCGTACTCAAGCAAATGCTTGCGGCTCTCAAAGTTCTGCGCTTCCACTGCCTTCTGCGCGCCTTCAATCCGGTTCGAAATCATCTTCGACTCGATCGGCACGCCTTCTTCCATGCCCAGCCGCTCCAGCAGTGTTGAAATCCACTGCTTGGCGAAGATGCGCATCAGATCGTCTTCCAGCGATAAATAAAAACGGCTCTCGCCCGGATCGCCCTGGCGTCCCGCGCGGCCTCGCAGCTGGTTGTCGATCCGCCGTGACTCGTGCCGCTCCGTGCCCAGAATGAACAACCCGCCAGCCTCGATCACCTGGTCGTGGTCTGCCTGCGCCGTGGCCGCATGCCCCTTCAAAATCTCCGTCCACTCCGCTTCGCCGACTTCAAACTCCTGGCCCGCATAGTAGAAGCGCAGAAACCCCGCCGGAGCCATCGGATTGATCGCCCCCTCCGCAACGCTGATCGCCCGCGCCTGCCCCTTTTTCACCAGCTCCTGGCGAGCCATGAATTCAGGATTTCCGCCCAGCAGAATATCGGTGCCGCGGCCGGCCATGTTCGTCGAAATCGTCACCATGCCCAGTCGCCCGGCCTGCGCCACAATCTCCGCCTCGCGCTCGTGGAACTTGGCGTTCAGCACCACATGCCGCACGCCCTGGCGCTGCAAAATCGCCGACAACCGCTCCGACTTCTCAATCGATGTGGTACCCACCAGAACCGGCTGCTTCTTGTCGTGCAGAATCTTGATGTCGTCCGCCACCGCCTTGTACTTCTCCTTCTCGGTACGGAACACAACATCGGGGTTTTCCTTGCGCAGCATCAGCTTGTTGGTCGGAATCACCACGATCTCAAGCTGGTAGATCTTCTCGAACTCGGCAGCCTCGGTTTCCGCCGTGCCGGTCATGCCGCTCAACTTCTTGTACAGGCGAAAGTAGTTCTGGAACGTGATCGTCGCCAGCGTCTGATCTTCCTTGCGAATCTTCACGCCTTCCTTGGCCTCGATCGACTGGTGCAGCCCATCGCTCCACCGCCGGCCCGGCATCAGGCGGCCCGTAAAGGTGTCCACAATGATCACCTCGCCGTCTTTCACCACATATTCCACATCGCGCTTGTAGAGTGCGTGCGCCTTGATGCCCGTCTCCACATAGTGCTTCAGATCCCAGTTTTCCGCATCCGCAATGTTGCCAATGCCCAGCAGTTTCTCGATCGTCTCCCAGCCCTCGTCCGTCACACCAATCGTCCGCTGCTTCTCATCCACAATGTAATCGCCGGTCAGGTACTTGTTCTCGCCCTCTTCAATCTCCTCGCCCAGCTCAAGCTGAGGGATGATCTTCAGCACTCGCTCGTACTTGTCCGTCGTCTGGTCCGTCGGACCGCTGATGATCAGCGGCGTTCGCGCTTCGTCAATCAGAATCGAATCCACTTCGTCCACAATCGCGTGGAAATGTCCGCGCTGCACGCAGTCCTTGATTTCGAACTTCATGTTGTCCCGCAGATAGTCGAACCCGAATTCATTGTTGGTCCCATAGGTGATGTCGGCGCCATAGGCGGCCCGGCGCTCGCCGTCGTCCAGGTCGTGGACGATAACCCCGACGGTCAGCCCCAGAAACTCGTAGATCTTGCCCATCCACTCGGCATCGCGCTTGGCCAGGTAGTCGTTCACCGTAACCACATGCACGCCATGCCCGGCCAGTGCGTTCAGATAGCAGGCCAGCGTCGCCACCAGCGTTTTTCCTTCGCCGGTCCGCATCTCCGCAATCTTGCCGTGGTGCAGCACCATCCCGCCAATCAACTGCACGTCGAAGTGCCGCATCTGCACCGCGCGCCAGCCCGCCTCGCGCACCACTGCGAATGCCTCAGGAAGAATCTCGTCCAATGCCACCGCTTCGGCCTTGGCCACCTCTTCCTTGTCGGTAATGCCTTCCAAACTCGCCGCAATCCGCGCCCGAAACTCAACGGTTTTCGCACGCAACTGCTCGTCCGAAAGCAGCTTGATTCCCTCTTCGAGAGAATTGATCTGCGCCACCACAGGCCATAACTTCTTCATCAGCCGGTCATTTGCCGTGCCGAATACTTTTGTCAGTACTTTATCGAAACCCACAGGAATCTCCGTTTACCAGTGTAAATGGTGGGGGTTAAACAGCTGTGACTCGGCAAGCTGCCGGGTGCCCCATCCATTCGCAGCTTCATCGCGAATGGGTGGGAAACCTCGAACCTCCACCTTCAAATCCGCCGGGTGCCCCATCCATTCGCAGCTTCATCGCGAATGGGTGGGAAACCTCGAACCTCCACCTTCAAATCCGCAGCACCAGCCGATCCACCGGATCACCCCGCCGAATCCGTCTCAGTTGACGATGAAAGAACCGCAATTTCCCCTCGGAAGTCTCCGGCGCGCCGTCCCCGTCTTCCTCCCCCTCTTCCTTCTGCTTCTCCGCCAACTCATGCGCCACGCTCGGCCGCGTTAAAATCTGCATGAACTGAAACGCCATCCCCAGCGCAAATGCCGACGGATAAAACCCCAGTCCACCCAGCCCGCGCCGCTTGCGCCGCCGAAACATGACCCTCCGTAACACATAGTGCATAAGAATCAGCACAATCGCCAGAAACGGCAGGCACGATAGATAGAGACTCCACGCATAAAACGCGTCCAAACTCATTCATCCCCTCGTCAGATCGCAGGAAAGACTTCGCAAAAAGATCGGCCGCAGACCAGAAGGCGGAAAACTACCCTTCGAGCCGGACCAGCTATTTCAGTTTTGTTGGAAGAATTAACCGCGACGCGAGGGTGGAGGCCGCTGATAGGCCTGGGCGAGCACCGGAGCCTGGGGCACGCGGCCTGCATAGAGATGGGCCAGCGGTGCAAACAAACAGAGAGGAGAGATGACCCCGACGAACAGCAGCGGCAAAATCGCCGCAAAATCCGGACCGCCCGGCTGCCCATGCAGCGCAAGCAACAGAACCAGCGCAATCCCGATCGCAACCATCGCAATCGGCAAAAATCCGCGCTGCCGCTCAATCCGCATCGTCAAGCCCCTCTTGAAAGAATAGCATTCTTTGCGCAACACCCCCCGGAGCCAAGTCCCTATTCCCTGTACCCATACCCCATACCCCAGACCCCATACCCCATACCCCATACCCCATACCCCAGACCCCATACCCCATACCCCATACCCCAGACCCCATACCCTATCTCTTACACACCTGCACCGTACACCTGCTCGCCCCGTCCTTATCCGGCCTGGTGCAAGACCCAGTCCCGAACGACGTAGTCGAAAACCCCGCAAAGCTGATCTTGCCGTCGCAAATCTGCTGCGCGTTCAACGGAAAGCTCGCCTCACCGTTTGCCGCCGATTCCGCGCTGAACTCCGTGTAACTTCCCGGCCCCGCCGTACAGCAGATTTTGATGTCGATGTTGACCCCGGCGACCGGCTTGTTGGCGCAGTCGGTTACCAGCACAGTCGTCTTCCCCGTCAGGCACGCCGAGTCAAGCGCCAGCACGCCCAGCGCCGTCAAAAATGAGAACGCCAATATCACCGTCCAACGCATCGCAAATCCTCCATGCCCAAACTCATCCTCACTGCGGCACCGTGTTATAGTCCATGCGAATCACCTGGTCCCTGGGAATGCGCATTACATCGTCGTCAATCAATGTGCCTTTCGAGGGCAGTTGGTCAAGCAGGTAAACGTCCGTATCCGTCTGGAAAAGCAGCCAAAGCCGGTAGGAGTCTATCTGGCTGTTGATCTGCGGATGGTCCTTGACCGGGAGAAAGCGGCTGTCTGGCAAGCCCGGCGTCGCGGTAAACACCTGCACGTAAATCGGCGTGCCCCCGGCAAAGCTTCCCGGAATACGCGGAAACCACATCGCGGAAAAGTGCAGGCAAACCACAAATCCCCAGCCCACCAACCGCGCCCGCGTCGGCTGATGCATCAGTTGAAAGTCCAGCCGCCGCGTCAGCAGGCTCTTCCACACCGCCACCCAGTCCACAAACAAAATCAGTTGCAGCGCCAGCGTTGTCGATACACCGTATTCAAACGCGCGAACCGAGGGGTGCAGCAGTCTGAACAGGCCCATATCTATCCCCGCCAGAAGCACGATGCATGCCGTCACCCGCACCAGCCGAAACCGGCTCAGCTTCCGCACCAGCCACACACACGCCGCCGGCGCAGCCAAATAAATCCCCACCAGGTAAACGCCCACCACGATCGATTGAATCCGCGTAAAATCGAGCGCCAGAATATGGAACCGCGCATAGTAAAGCCCAGACGTCAGCATCCCTACGATATAAAGCGCCAACCCCGCCTTGGCGGCGTCAATCCCGCGCAGATTCAGCCAGTGTCGCTCCTCCGATTTTGTCGCCGCATCCATTGGTAACGCCTTTCATGCCCCGGCAATCCAGACTTGTCTTGAGCCCCGCACAGAGTTGGTAGCAACAGTCATACGCGAGGCCCGTCAGAAAGTGCAAGCAATTTCATCAGCTCGATCCTTCAACCCAGCCCTGCGTCTGGGCGGCACTTGATGCGTCGCCCCCCGCCTCCCGGTACAATAAGACTGGAGCCCTGAACCCCACACCCACATGGCCGCCGACGCAAACAACAAGCAAAAACAACCCGAGCCCAAAAAGCGGGAGGAAGACCCCGTCGGCAAGGTGTATGACTCGCGCCTCATGAAGCGCCTGGGCCACTACCTGCGCCCCTATTGGGTTCAGGCCACCATCTCCTCGCTCGCCGTCAGCCTCAAATCCCTCAGCGACGTCACCGGCCCCTACCTCGTCAAAGTCGCCATCGACCGCTACCTCACCGGCACGCCCAGCGCAGCCACCAACTGGATCACCCGCCGCCTGCCCGCCGATCCCTACCACGGCATCACCGCGCTAGCGGAAATCTACCTGGTCGCCCTGCTCTCGGCCTACTTCTTCGAGTTCATCCAGACCTACATGATGCAGTGGGTAGGCCAGAAGATGATGTTCGACCTGCGCCGCGACATCTTCCGGCACATGCAGCGCATGCACATCGGCTTCTTTGACAACCACGCCGTTGGCAGGCTGGTTACGCGCATCACCTCCGACGTCGATGCCATCAACGAGATGTTCACCGCCGGCATCCTCGCCATTGTGGACGACTTCTTCAACCTCACCTTCATGGCCATCGTCATGCTCTCCATCAACTGGCGCCTGGCCCTCATCACCTTTGCCGTCCTGCCGCTCATCCTGGTTGTCACCCGGCTATTCCAAAGTCATGTCCGCGAAAGCTACCGCCGCGTCCGCGCCGCCATCGCCCGCATCAACAGCTTCACCCAGGAACACGTCTCCGGCATGGCCGTCGTCCAGCTCTTCAACCGAGAAGAACGCGCCTACCAGGACTTTGAAGACGTCAACCGCCTCCACATGATCGCCTTCAAAGACACCATCTTCGCCTACGCCCTCTACTACCCCGCGGTCGAACTCCTCTCCTCCATCGCCATCGCGCTCATCATCTGGTGGGGCGGTTATGGAGTGCTCCATGCCACCGTCCTCATCGGAACGCTCGCCATGTTCATCCAGTATTCGCAGCGCTTCTGGCGGCCCATCCAGGACCTCAGCGACAAGTTCAACATCCTCCAGTCCGCCATGGCTGCCTGCGAACGCATCTTCAAGCTCCTCGACACCGCGCCAGAAATCGTCAGCCCCGAACACCCCATCCTCGGCGACGGCAGCAACCGCATCGAGTTCCGCCACGTCTGGTTCACCTACCAGAAACTCACCCCCGAGCAACAAGCCGCAGTGAATGCCGCGTCACACCCACTCTCGGCTCCAGCTTTGAAAGGGCACGGCTTCAGCCGTGCCAATGATCCCACAAAAAATGATGGGGCTTTAGCCCCTGAGGCAGGAACTTCAGGGCCAGAAACAGCCTTGAAGGGTACGGGCTTCGCCATGAAGGGTACGGGCTTTAGCCCGTACATCAGCACAGCCCTGGCAGACAGGGCTTTAGCCCCCGAGGCAACACCCAACCCCGCCGCCCTCGCCGCCATCCCCGACATCGAATGGATACTCAAAGACGTCTCCTTCACCGTTGAACCCGGCCAGACCGTAGCCATCGTCGGCCACACCGGCGCCGGCAAAACCACCCTCACCAGCCTCATGATGCGCTTCTACGACGTCACCGCCGGCCAAATCCTGGTTGACGGCGTCGACCTCCGCCAGCAGGATCTCAACACCCTCCGCCGCCACTTCGCCGTCGTCCTCCAGGACCCCTTCCTCTTCACCGGAACCCTCGCTGAAAACATCCGCCTCGGCAACGACCAAATCACCGCAGCCACCATGCAGCAGGCCGCCCGCGACGTCAACGTCCTCGACTTCATCGAGTCCCTTCCCATGCAGTTCGACGAGCCCGTCCAGGAGCGCGGAAACTCCCTCTCCACCGGCCAAAAACAGCTCATCAACTTCGCCCGCGCCCTCGCCTACAATCCCCGCATCCTCATCCTCGACGAAGCCACCTCCAGCGTCGACACCGACACCGAACTCCGCATCCGCGGCGCTCTCGAACGCATGGTCGAAGGCCGTACTTCCGTCCTCATCGCCCACCGCCTCTCCACCATCCAGCGCGCCGACACCATCTTCGTCATGCATAAAGCCCAGTTGCGCGAGCGTGGCAGCCATCAAGAACTCCTCGCCCAGCGCGGCCTCTACTGGAAGCTCTACCAGCTCCAATACAAAGACCAGGAAAGCACCCTCCACCCGCACCCGCTCGGCCACCCCTCCGCCGTCCCCGCAGACTAGTAAAGTAGCGCCGGTCTCCACACCGGCTGTCGTGCGGGCGTCCACGCCCGCACCCGTTCATGAGGACTAATACAATGCGCGCCCAACGCCTGCATCTGCTCCCCCTCCTCTTCCTCCTCCTCGCCGCACCCACCCTCTACGCCCAGGGCCCTCCCTACCAAACCGACGACCCCGTCCCCGTCGACCTGCACCACTACGAGTTCTACATCTTCGGCGCAGCCGACGGCACCCCCGTCGAATTCGGCTCCACCGGCCCCGCTATCGAGTTCAACTGGGGAGCAATTCCCCGTGTCCAGCTCCACGCCATCCTGGCCTCGGGAGGCGTCTTCCCTTCCAACAATCCCGCCTACCTCCCCAGCGGCGCCGGCCCCACCGCCTTCGGACTCAACGACACCGAACTCGGCATCAAAATCGCCATCTTCAAAGAAACCAAACACCTGCCCCAGTTCGGAACCTTCCCCATGTTTGAACTGCCCACCGGTAACTCCGACAAAGGCCTCGGCGTAGGCAAAACCTGGTACAAGATTCCCGTCTGGTTCCAGAAAAACTCCGGCAAATGGCTCTACGATGGCGGCGGCGGCTACCAGGTCGTTCCTCAAACCGGCCTGCGCGACTTCCCCTATGCAGGATTCCTGGTCAAGAAGGAGCTCAACGAGCGCCTCGAGCTTGGCGCCGAGCTCTTCGCCCATGGCCGCGAGGGCATCGCCGCCCCACAAACCGGACGATCCGCCTTGATCGACATTGGCGGCTACTACCACTTCAAGCACAATCCCAATCAGCAGTTCCTCTTCTGCTACGGCCACTCCGTCGCCGGCCAATCTGAAAATTACGCCTACGCCGGCATGTACTGGACCTGGGGCAAGGACGACAAGAAAGACACCGCCCAAATGAACTGGCTCCAACGCCCCACCACCGGCAGCGGTTTCGAATAGCCACCCATCCACCACCCACAGGAGGGTATCTCCCATGGAAATGTCCACGCACGGCTTATGGACCTTGATTCACGGCATGGGGTTCGGCGCGCTCTATCTTCTCGCCTGCTCCGGAGCGCTGATCGAGCTCTATCGCATCACCACCGGCTCCTCGGCCCCGCTCGCCACGCCCGCCCAGGAACGCTTCCTGAAGATCTACCTCCTCGCCATGGTCGTACTCGCCTGGGCCGCCGTGCTCACCGGGGCCTACGTCGTCTATCCCTGGTATCGCGCCGCGCCGCCGCCCGCAACCGCCAACCTGGCGCTCTATCCGCAGCGGCTGCTCATGTCCAATCCCGCCACCAGCGGCTGGCACTCCCTGGGCATGGAGTGGAAAGAGCATGTCGCCTGGCTCGCGCCCATCTCCATCACCATGGCCGCCTCAGTGTTCCTCCGCTACGGCCGCGACCTCCGCAATCACCGCCAGCTCCGCAGCGCCGTGCTTTGCTTCACGCTGGTCTCGTTTCTCGCCGCCGGCATCGCCGGACTATTCGGCGCGCTCATCAACAAGCAGGCCCCGGTCCAGGGCGGCGGCACAATTTCCCTCAGCGTTGGAGATGAAAAATGACCCAATCCGCATCCGAAGCTTCCCCCCAGGCTCCCAGCCTGCCCAACGGCCCCGGCGCTGCCGCTGTTCTGTCCGCAGGCATCGGCACCTTCGCCCTGGCAGTGTTGGCCGTAGCCGGCGACAAGTCCGCCGCCATCAAGCAGGCCCTCAATTTCTATCACCCCACCGGCCCGCTCTCCGGCGTCACAACTCTCGCCATCCTGCTCTGGATCGCCGCCTGGGCCATCCTCGACTGGCGCTGGCGCAAGAAGAATGTGGCAATAGCCCGCATCACCACCGCCGCACTGGTGCTCCTGGTGTTGAGCCTTCTGCTGACATTTCCCCCCATCGCCGACCTCTTCTAACCGATGGCAAACCGCCCAGACCGACAGACTCGACGAGCATGCTCAACCCCGTCCCGCACCGCATCTGCGACGCTGACAGCGCAGTAATCTCCGGTTTGCCGACCGTCCGCCCACGACGCCAACCGCGCCAACCGCGCTCTCACCCCATGCACTGTCATCCTGAACAAAGTGAAGGATCTGCGGTTGTTCCGGAAATCCAAAATTCCTCGGTAACTTCTGGGTTGGCGACGAACCGCCCGCGACGAGGAGTATTTGACTCATTATAATGAGTCAAATACTCTCATCGCATGGCTAAGAGGCTGCAGGTCATCGTTCAGGACCCCGAATATCGCGACATCCAGCGGGCGGCGCGTTTGCGGCGCATGTCCATTGCCGAATGGGTACGGCAGGCACTTGTGCAGGCCCGCAGGAGCGAGCCTGGCCGCGAGGTTGCGTCCAAGCTCGACGTCATTCGAGCGGCGGCACGCATGGATTTCCCCACGGCCGATATCGATCGTATGCTCGAAGAGA
>Ga0302195_10000064_pt1 | contig 74257 bp, 61 predicted proteins | sample II_Bog_N1_2_FD_198778 | JGI IMG/M metagenome (GOLD analysis project Ga0302195, IMG submission 198778) | Peat permafrost microbial communities from Stordalen Mire near Abisko, Sweden - II_Bog_N1_2 | ecosystem: Environmental > Terrestrial > Soil > Wetlands > Peat | place: Sweden: Abisko...
ACTATCCATCATGGCCCGGGGAGCTTTACTCTCCACCAGGAGGCCGGATATACGGATGCAGTTGCACCTTCGCCAGACGACCTCAAATGCTTGCAATACGGGGGGAGTCCATATACGGATGCAGCGCAGCGGAATCCGGGGCCACCGCCTGTGCAATACCCCTCGGTGTTATGGCGCAGTCCAGTCGTACGCGGGCATGGCCCGCCCTACCCCATTCCGCCTTTGCCAATCTGCCGTAAAAAATCATCCAGTGTTTTCCCCGGCTCGGCGGTAAAGCCCTGCTCCAGAATCTGCCAGTGCTGCATGCGGTCAAGCCGGAAATGGCGGAAATCATTGCGCCACTCGCACCAGGCTACCAGCGTCCAGGACTTGCCCCAGTAAAACAGGCCCAGCGGGCGCAGGATGCGCTGGCTGTCTTCGCCATTCTCCTTGCGGTATTCCAGTTGGATGCGGCGGCGCTCGCGCAGGGCCTGACGCAGCGCCGGCATGGCGGCGCGCATACGCTCGTCCATGACGAAGCCGGGGGCATAAATCGCCAGTGGGTCGTGCTGGCGCAGGGTGTGCGGCAATACCACGCGGATTTTCGCCAGTGCCGCCTCGGCCTCGGCCTGCAATTCGGTATCGGCCATGGAGGCCAGCAGGCGTGCGGCCACTTCCAGCGCCTCCAGCTCGCTCTGCGTAAACATCAGCGGCGGCAGGTCATAGCCCTTTTCCAGCGCATAGCCAATGCCGGCCTCCGCCTTCAGGGGCACGCCGCTGGCGGAAATATCATCCATGTCGCGGTAAATCGTGCGCACCGACACTTCGAGCTTTTCCGCGATATCCATGGCGGTGAGCACGCCATGGCGGCGCAGCAGCTCGATGATCTGGAAGAGGCGGTCGGCGCGGCGCATTCAGGTTTCCAGGTTTACGCTTTGGGTATGCATCATCACCATCTCCCGGCTGCGCTGTCGGCGATGGCCTTGGTGGCCACCGCCGGCAGGTCGTATCAATGCAGCGAAAACAGGCCCACGGTATTGCCTTCCGTGTCCCTGAACACCGCATAGTAGCCCATGTCGGCGCCGATCTGCGTTTTCCCCACCAGCACCGCGCCGCCGGCCGGGGCCACGCGGTTCAGGGGCAGGTTGAGGTCATCGCCGGCATTGAGGTAGACCACCGTGCCGTCGGCGCTGGGCCTGGAGTGGTCGGCGTGCAGCAGGCAGCCGCTGACGCCCTCCTGCTCGTGGGCGAAGATCGCCATGTGCGTGCCATTCACGGTTTCCACGTGGAAGTCGGTTTCCAGGATGGTGCTGTAAAAGGTCATGGCGCGGGTCAGGTCAGCGGTGGGGATTTCAAACCAGACGGCGCGGTGTTGGGGGGCTTTGCTGCTCATGGTGACACTCCTTGAAGGTTGGCGCCGGTACATCCGGCGTAGACACACAATAGGGAGGTGCTACTGACACCGTACTGTCAGCAGGGTTTGGCAAACTGCAAAAATACTGACAAATGGCAGCAGGCAGGCAGGCCAAACCGGCGCTATGCCCGCCCGGCAGCCCCCGCTATACTAGCCCGCTTTCTACGACCCCCGGCCGCAACCGGCCTTAGGCTTATGCTATGAGTACCGTACAACAACAACCCGATGTCAGTACCTTTCAGGGTCTGATCCTGGCCCTGCAAAACTACTGGGCCGCTCAGGGCTGCGTCGTTATCCAGCCCTATGACATGGAAATGGGCGCCGGCACCTTCCACACCGCCACCTTCCTGCGCGCCATCGGCCCCGAGACCTGGAACGCCGCCTATGTGCAGCCTTCCCGTCGCCCCGCCGATGGCCGCTACGGCGAGAACCCCAACCGCCTCCAGCACTACTACCAGTTCCAGGTGGTGCTGAAGCCGAACCCGCCCAATATCCAGGAGCTCTACCTCGACTCCCTGCGCCTGCTGGGGCTGGACCCCACCGTGCACGACATCCGCTTTGTCGAGGACAACTGGGAATCGCCCACGCTGGGCGCCTGGGGCCTGGGCTGGGAAATCTGGCTGAACGGCATGGAAGTGACGCAGTTCACCTACTTCCAGCAGGTCGGCGGCGTCGAGTGCTACCCGGTCACCGGTGAAATAACTTATGGTCTTGAACGTCTGGCCATGTATATCCAGGGCGTGAACTCGGTCTATGACCTGACCTGGACCAATGGGCCTTTCGGCAAGGTCACTTATGGCGACGTGTTCCACCAGAACGAGGTGGAAATGTCGACCTACAACTTCGAGCACGCCAATGTGCCGGAGCTGTTCAAGCTGTTTGATTTTTATGAAGCTGAATCTGTGAGGCTGATGAAGGAAAAGCTGCCGCTGCCGGCCTATGAATTCGTGCTGAAAGCCTCGCACACCTTCAACCTGCTGGATGCGCGCCGCGCCATTTCCGTCACCGCGCGGCAGGGCTATATCCTGCGCGTGCGCACGCTGGCCCGTAACATCGCCCAGAGTTATTTTGATGCCCGCGCCCGCCTCGGCTTCCCGCTGGCGCCCGCCGCCCTGCGTGAGGAAGTGCTGGCCAAGTGGAAGGAGAACGCCGAATGAGTTCCCGCGATTTCCTGTTTGAACTGGGCGCCGAAGAGCTGCCCCCGAAAGCCCTGAAAGGCCTCGCCGACAGCCTGCTCGCCAGTGTCAAAAAAGGTCTGGCTGATGCCGGCCTGAGTTACTCCAATGCGCGTCATTATGCGGCACCGCGTCGCCTTGCCGTGCTGGTCGAAGGCCTTGCCACCGAGCAGGCCGACCGTGTCGTCAGCGTTGACGGCCCGCCCGTCAAAGCGGCTTTTGGCGCCGATGGCCAGCCCACGCCCGCCGCGCTGGGCTTTGCCAAAAAGAATGGCGTCGATATTGCCGAGTTGGACCGGAGCGGTGAAAAGCTGCGCTTCCGCAAGGAAGTGAAGGGCCAGACCACCGTCGCCCTGTTGCCGGGTATTTTCGAGACCGCGCTGAAAGAACTGCCGATTGCCAAGCGTATGCGTTGGGGTTCTTCGCGTATCGAGTTTGTACGTCCGGTAAAATGGCTGGTCATGCTCTTTGATGATGAAGTCGTGCCCGCCGAAATTCTCGGCCTGACATCGGGCCGCCTGAGTTATGGCCACCGCTTCCACCACCCTGCCGCCGTGACCATCAGCACGCCGGCCGCCTACGCAGAAACCCTGCGCGGCGCGCATGTGATTGCCGATTTTGCCGAGCGCCAGCACAGCGTGCAGACGCAGGTGCAGGCACTCGCCGCCAAAGAAGGCGGTGTGGCGTTGATGCCGGAAGCCCTGCTGGAAGAAGTCACCGCGCTGGTGGAATACCCGGTGCCGCTGGTCTGCTCCTTCGAGGAGCGTTTCCTCGCGGTGCCACAGGAAGCGCTGATTTCCACCATGCAGGACAACCAGAAATATTTCTGCCTCGTGGACGCGCAGGGCAAGCTGATTGCGCGCTTTATCACGGTGGCCAATATCGACAGCCCGTCGCCGGAAAAGATTGTTGCCGGTAATGAAAAGGTCGTGCGCCCGCGCTTGACGGATGCCGAGTTTTTCTTCAAGCAGGACAAGAAGGTTACTCTTGAGTCGCGCAATGAGCGGTTGAAGACGGTGGTGTTCCAGGCCGAGTTGGGCAGTGTGTATGAAAAGGCTGAGCGCGTTGCTGCGCTTGCCGCGCTGATCGCAGAAAAAATCGGTGGCAATGTCGAGTGGGCACGCCGCGCCGGCATTCTCTCCAAGGCCGATCTGGCCTCGGAAATGGTGGGTGAATTTCCCGAGCTGCAAGGCATTGCCGGTTTCCACTACGCCACGCACGATGGTGAAGCGGTGGAAGTGGCCGAGGCCCTGAACGAGCAGTACCAGCCGCGCTTTGCCGGCGACCAGTTGCCCGGCAACAAGACCGGTCAGGCCGTGGCGCTGGCCGACAAGCTGGACTCGCTTACCGGTATTTTTGGCATCGGCCAGCCGCCTACCGGCTCGCGCGACCCGTTCGCGTTGCGCCGTGCTGCCATTGGCCTGCTGCGTATCGCCATTGAAAGGAACCTGCCCTTGGACCTGCCTGAGCTGATCGCTTTTGCAGCACAGCAACAGGGCGGCAAGCTCAGCAATAAAACCGTCGAAGCCGATGTGTTTGAATTCCTGCTGGGCCGCTACCGCGCCATGTATGAAGAGCAGGGCATCGCTCCCGATGTGATACAGGCGGTGCAGGTTTGCCGCCCGCGTGTGGCGGCCGATTTCGACCAGCGTGTAAAAGCCGTGGCGCATTTCCGCGCCCTGCCGGAAGCCGCCTCGCTGGCGGCTGCCAACAAGCGTGTGTCGAATATTCTGGCGAAGGAGCCGGTGGAAAGCCTTGGTGGTGACATTAATGCCGCTTTGCTGAGTGAGTCCGCCGAACAGCAACTGGCTGCCGCCCTGCAAACCATCAGCGCCGATGTCGAACCGCTGTTTGCCGCTGGTGACTACACCGCCGCGCTGACGCAACTCGCTCGTCTGCGGGAGCCCGTGGATGTGTTTTTTGAAAGCGTGATGGTGAATGTTGACAAAGAAGAGGTGCGCCGCAATCGCCTGAACCTGCTGTGGCAGTTGCGGCAGCTGTTTTTGCGCGTGGCGGATGTGTCGCAGTTGCAGGCTTAGCAGCCGTCGGGGTTAGCCCCCTCTCCCGAGAGAGGGGGTATCGCTGCACTGCCAGCAGCCGCGCTTTATAGGCCCAGCTAAAACCGGGCTCAGGGACACACTGGAGTTGCTTCAGGCATGAGGACGGTCATCAACACCATACGCTCGCTGATTTTCTATATTGGCTACGCCATTTCCATGATATCGGTCAGCATAGCCGCCTGCTTCACGGGCCTGTTCATGCCACGTGCCTGGGTCATGCGCCGGGTCTGCATCAACTGGTGCGATTTTTCCGTGTGGTGGGCGCAGGTCTGTTGCGGCATCCGCCACCGCGTGGTGGGGCTGGAGAATATTCCTGATGGTGCCTGTGTGGTGCTCTCCAAACACCAGAGCGCCTGGGAAACCCTCTACCTGCAATCGCTGTTTTATCCGGCCGCCACGGTGTCCAAGAAAGAGCTGCTGGCGATTCCCTTTTTTGGCTGGGGCCTGGCATTTCTCGACCCCATCGCCATCAACCGCTCCGAGCCCAGCGTGGCGCTCAAGGCCATCATCCGCCAGGGCACCGAAAAGCTCGCCAATAACCGGCGGGTGGTGATCTTCCCCGAGGGCACCCGTACCTTGCCCGGTGAACTGACCGCCTACAACGTCGGCGGCGCCATGCTGGCGACCAAGGCCAAGGCGCTGGTACTGCCGGTAGCACTGAACTCCGGCGACTGCTGGCCGCGCGGCACCATGATCAAGAAGCCCGGCATGATTACCGTGACCATCGGCGAGCCCATCGACAGCACGCAGTATTCCACCCGCGACCTTAATGAAAAGGTGCGGGAGTGGATTGAAAAGACGCTGGCGGAAAACAAGGTACAGGAGATTTAACTGCGGCCCTTGAAAAAGGGTGCCCCAAGGGTGGGTTACGCCGCCTTGCGGCTAACCCACCCTGCAAACACCCTTCAGTGCCCGAACAAACCCCGCAGCTTGCTCACCCCGTCCATCATCGAAGACCCCACGCTGCTGGCGGTGCTGCTGGCGCTGGGCTTGACCGTCATGTCATTGGGATAGGCCTGGCACAGGGGGCCGTAGGTGCCGCTGGTGATGGCCTGTGTGCTCTCGCCGGTGCAGTTGGCCTTGGCGATATCCTCGGCGTCGGGGCAGATGGCCGCTACGCCGGCCCAGTTGTTTTGCGACTTGGCGGTAGAGCAGCTCTGCTGGGCCAGACTGTCGGTGTCGATACCGCAGGCCTTGCCGGCCTGCTGCCAGTGCGGGTGCTGTCTGGCCACGTTGCCCAGTGCGGTGGCATCGGCACCATTCAGCGCTTTGGTCACGGCCTTGCAGTAATCCCCGGCCTGCGCCGGGCAATAGGCGTTGGCGCCGATAAACGGCTGCGGCAGGTCCCATTTTTCAACCTGCATCACGCAGCTTTGGTCCATGCTCGCGCCGACCATGGCGGACTCGCGCTGCATCATGGCGGCATAGGGATTATTGGCCCCGCCCATGGCGGCACCGGGCATACCACCCGCCGCCGCGTTGGCTCCGCCATCGTCCATGTTGGTGCCAGCGCTGGCATCGCAGCTGCTGCCGGTCTTGTGGCCTTCGTACTGCACATCCACGCTGGAGGGGCCATTGGGGCCGAAATTGCCGGCCATGTTGACCTCGCCCTTGTAGGAATCGCTGCCGCTGTGGGTGATCTTGCCGTCACCCGTCATCTGCATGTGGCCGTTGCACTCCATGTGGAAACTGAGTGTGTGACCAGAGCGGGTGACGTTGCTGACCGTGCAATCCTTGCTGGATTTCAGACCCTGCTCGTCGGCATGCTGGCCGGCGGCAACGCAGACCTGATGGGTTTGCGCCGGCAGCTGGAAGGCAGAGCCGGTCATGTTGAAGGTCGTGGTGACCTGCCACTGGTCGTCGGCCTGTGCAGGCAGGCTGACGCTGGCGAGAAGGGGCAAGGACAAGAGAAGATGCAGTTTCATGGCTACTCCCTGTAGGCGCTGAACGGCTTGTTTTGATTTTGACGGGATACGCAACTGCAGCGGGCTGTGCAGCCGTCCCCTGCCTTTTCACTGTAGCGAAAAGCCCGCAAGCGAGACCTGAAACATAGCGCCGGGCGGGCATTTCTGCCAGCCCGGTCTGTCAGGAGGCCGACAGCCTGCCCGAAGCCTGCCAACCGACCCTAGGCCGCCACTTCCTGCAAAAACTGGTGCGCGTCACGCGCCGACTGGGCCGGGATTTCTTCCATGGGCACATGGCCCGCATCCGGGTAAATGCGCAACTGTACGGACTGCGCATCGGCCAGCCAGCGCTCCACATGCGCCGGCGGCACCCAGCGGTCGCGGGCGCCCCAGATCAGCAGGATTTCAGACTTGATCAAGGGGATCTCCGCCGTCAGCGGGTTTCGCTTGTGCATGCTGCGGAAGACGCGGAAGACCTCGACCATGGTGTTACGGTTGCCCTCGCGCAGCAGCAGGTGCTGGTAGCGGCGCACCGTGCCGGGGGCAATGCGGCGCACATCGCCGTAGACCTGGCGCACGTTCAGGTTGACCAGCAGCAGGGGAGCAACCACCCTGCCGATATTGCCCAGCAGCGGCGTCGATACGAGCTTCATGATGCCCGGCAGGGGCTGCTCGTAGCCCACGGGATCGAGCAGGATGAGCTTGTCCACGTGCTGCGGGTAGCGTGCGGCGTAGAGCCAGCTGAGCAGGCCTCCCATGGAGTTGCCGGCCATATGGAAGCGTTCCAGGCCCATGGCAGTGCGTATCTGGTCCAGAAAGAGCACAGCCTTGTCCGGGCAATACTGGCCGGCGCCCATGCCGGACGACAGGCCAAAGCCGGGAATATCGACACGGATAATGCGGTAATGCGCATGCAGGGCCTGTACCCAGCCATCCCAGGTGTGCAGCGAGGCCAACACGCCGTGCAAGAGCAGCAGCACCGGGCCTTCGCCCTGGTCGGTGTAGTGGATGCGCACGCCATCCACCGTCATGAAGCGCGATTCGGGCTTGGCGTAGCGGGCTTCCAGCCAGGGCAGCGGCAGGGCGCCTATGCCCAGCTCGACTTGCAGGCGGCGCAGCCAGTGAATCAGGGGGGGTGAGGGCCTATGGGGTGTCGCAGGCACAGGCAAAGCCCGTGCGAGGGCGGTAGCAGCGCTCGTCATGCCAATCTCCAGCAGCGGTATATTTATTGTGTTTTCCGTTCGCTGGTGCAGACCGAGCCTGATGGGCGGGTGTCACCTGTCCTTGCGGCCCTTGCCCACCCGTGTGGGGCGGCGGCAAAAGCTGAGTAGTTGTTTATCAGGAAAATCCCGTATGTGGCAATCATCACTGTCAGACAAGTCGTGCTATTTTTCGCTGCTTCGTCATTTCCGGCCTTTTGTTAGTACCAACTGACCATGTGGCCAGACTGCCATTTGCAGGCTGAACTTACCGAAATGCCGGAAATGAATGTTTTTCCTGTCAATGCTTAAGCCGGGCGGACTGTGTACAAATGGCAGCGTCCAAACACCTGACTGGGTACATTCTATGCCGGCATACAAGGCCCCCCTGCGCGACATGCGCTTCCTCATGAACGAAGTCTTCGACTACCCCGCTCATTACGCCAGCCTGTCCAACGGCGGCGACGCCACGCCGGACATGGTGGAAGCCATTCTGGGTGAAGCGGCCAAGCTCTGCGAAGACGTGCTCTCCCCGCTCAACCTGAGCGGCGACGAGGAAGGCTGCCATTTCGACAACGGCAAGGTGACCACGCCAGCCGGCTTCAAGGAAGCCTACGACATGTACGTGGCGGGCGGCTGGCAGGGTCTGTCGCACCCCACCGAATATGGCGGCCAGGGCCTGCCCATGTCGCTGGGCCTGTTCAAGTCGGAGCTGATGGGCACGGCCAACTGGTCCTTCATGATGTACCCCGGCCTCAGCCTGGGCGCCATGAACACCATCATGCAGCACGCGACCGACGCGCAGAAAAACGTCTACATGCCGCCGCTGACCGAAGGCCGCTGGACCGGCACCATGTGCCTGACCGAGCCGCAGTGTGGCACCGACCTCGGTCAGGTAAAGACGAGGGCCGAGACCAATGCCGACGGCTCCTACCGCATCACCGGCACCAAGATCTTCATTTCCGCCGGTGACCATGACCTCGCGGAAAACATCATCCACATTGTGCTGGCGCGCCTGCCGGATGCCCCTGCCGGCACCCGTGGCATTTCCCTGTTCATTGTGCCCAAGTTCAAGGTCAAGGCCGACGGTTCGGTGGGCGAGCACAATAACGTCAGCTGCGGCTCCATCGAACACAAGATGGGCATACGCGCCTCGGCCACCTGCGTGATCAATTTCGACGAAGCCGAAGGCTACCTGATCGCCGAACCCAACAAGGGTCTGGAGGCCATGTTCACCTTCATGAACACCGCCCGTATCGGCACCGCCATTCAGGGCGTGGCCCACGCCGAGCTATCCTTCCAGGGCGCGCTGGCCTATGCGAAGGAACGCCGCTCCATGCGCGCGCTCTCGGGCAAGAAAGACCCGGATCAAGTGGCTGATGCCATCATCCACCACGCCGACGTGCGCCGCATGCTGCTGACCCAGAAGGCTTTTGCCGAGGGTGGCCGCGCCATGATCTATTTTGCCGGGCAGTACGCCGACCACATGGTGAACGGCATCGTCGAAAAGGATCAGAAAAAGTACCAGTACTGGGATGACCAGTTGGGCTTCCTGACCCCCATCATGAAGGGCTTCCTGACCGAAATGGGTCTGGAAGCGGCCAATATCGGCATGCAGGTGTTCGGTGGCCATGGCTACATCAAGGAACACGGCATGGAGCAGATCGCCCGCGATGCGCGCATCTCCACGCTCTATGAAGGCACCACCGGCATTCAGGCGCTGGACCTGCTGGGCCGCAAGGTGCTGCTGACCACGCGCGGCAAGTGCGTGCGTGAATTCACCGCCAGGATCGCTGCCTTTGCCCGCGACCACGCCACCAACAAGAAGATGCGTCCCTTTGTGTGGGAGTTGGGCAAGATTGCCGCGCAGTGGAACTACCTCACCGTGCGCATCATGCTGGCGGCCCGCAAGGACCGTGACCTTGTCAGCTCGGCCTCCTGGCACTTCCTGATGTATTCCGGCTACGCCACCATGGCGTATTTCTGGGCGGTGCAGGCCGCCGTGGCGCAGCAGAAGCTGGCACAGGGCGGCGCTGAAGAACCGGCATTCTACGAAGCCAAGATCCAGACGGCGGAGTTTTACTTCGATCACCTGCTGCCCCGCGCCAAGGGCCATGCCGACAGCATGCTGAAGCCGACCAGGTCGATGATGCAGCTGAAGGCGGAGAGCTTTGCTTTCGAGTGATGTTGTCAGGCCGTAAATAAAACAAGGGCGCTGCGGCGCCCTTGTTTTTTGCTGGTTTGAAAGAAAGGGAGCGACTCAGGCCTTGAGCCGGTAGCCCGTCCTGAATATCCAGAATACGGCGGCGAGGCACAGCGACAGGAAAACCAGGATCATGCCTATGCTCAGGCCCAGACTGACATCGGCAACGCCATAAAAACTCCAGCGGAAACCGCTGATCAGATAAACCACGGGATTGAACAGGGTGATTTTCTGCCAGAGGGGCGGCAGCATGCGGATGGAGTAGAAGCTGCCGCCCAGAAAGGTCAGCGGGGTGACCACCATCATCGGAATCACCTGCAACTGCTGGAAGTCATTGGCCCAGACCCCGATGATGAAACCGAAGAGGCTGAAGGTGACGGCCGTGAGCACCAGAAAGAAAATCATCCAGAGCGGGTGGGCAATCTGGTAGTCGACAAACAGCCTTGCCGTAATCAGCATCAGTATGCCCAGCATCACCGATTTGCTGGCGGCGGCGCCCACATAGCCCAACAGCACCTCGACCCAGGAGACCGGGGCGGACAGCAGCTCGTAAATGGTGCCTGACCATTTCGGCAAATAAATACCGAAGGAGGCATTGGACAGGCTTTCGTTCAGCATGGTCAGCATGACGAGGCCGGGAATGATGAAGGCACCGTAGCTGACACTGTTGATGGCGCCCATGCGCGAGCCGATGGCGGCGCCAAACACCACAAAGTAGAGCGAGGTGGTGAGCACCGGCGAGGCAATGCTCTGTGTTACGGTGCGAAAAGTGCGCGCCATTTCAAAACGGTAGATGGCGCGAACAGCGTGGAAATTCAGGGTCATGAGCGAGCCCTCACCAGACTGACGAAGATGTCTTCCAGCGAACTCTGGCTGGACTGTATCTCCTTGAAATCGATGTCGTGTTCGGCGAGCCGACGCAGCAGGGTGGCGATGCCGGTTTCCCCTTCCTGTGTATCAAAGGTATAGACCAGGGCGTGGCCATCCTCCGCCAGCGCCAGAGGGTAGTCGGCCAGTTCGGCAGGGATACTGGCCAGCGGATTTTTCAGGTGCAGGGTCAGCTGTTTCTTGCCCAGCTTTGCCATCAGCACCGCCTTGTCTTCCACCAGAATCAGTTCGCCCTTGTTGATGACGCCGATGCGGTCGGCCATTTCCTCGGCCTCGGCAATATAGTGCGTGGTGAGTATGATGGTCACGCCGCTGGCGCGCAGGCCACGCACCATTTCCCACATATCGCGGCGCAGATCCACATCAACGCCAGCAGTGGGCTCGTCAAGAAACAGGATTTCCGGCTCATGCGAGAGCGCCTTGGCGATCATGACACGGCGCTTCATGCCGCCCGAGAGCTGCTTGATCTGCGCGTCTTTCTTGTCCCACAGCGAAAGATCACGCAATATCTTCTCGATCAGCGCCGGGTTGGGCGCCTTGCCAAACAGGCCACGACTGAAGCTCACCGTTGACCAGGGCGTCTCGAAGGAGTCGGTCGTCAATTCCTGCGGCACCAGGCCAATGCTGGAGCGGGCGGCGCGAAAATCCCGGACGATGTCATGCCCGGCAGCCACCACCGTGCCCTCACTCAGCTTGACGATACCGCAGATTATCCCGATCAGCGTGGTTTTGCCCGCCCCGTTTGGCCCGAGCAAGGCAAGGATTTCGCCGCGCCGGATATCAAGATCGATACCCTTGAGCGCGTGGAAGCCGGAGCCATAGGTCTTGGTCAGGCCCTTGATGGAAATGATGACCGGCGTGGCGGTGACAGGTCCGGGTTCAGGTGCGGCGGTGTTCATCGGTGTGCACGATAGTCTGTATGGAGAAGGCGCGACGGTAGCAGGTTGACGGTTTGAAATGAAGCCGGGCAGGGCGGCGACCCGCAGTGTCAGTTCTTCAGCGCGACAGCCGACCACTCATCATCACCCTTGCCCTCATCCCGGAGCGTCAGCACAAAGTCGGCAGGCAGGCTGGCATTGGAAAAATCGAGGGCCGACCAGTCGCCACGGGCAATGGGGAGGGCGGCAATAAAGGCCTGCTCGTGGCCCTCGATGCTGATGCTCTGGTGGGCATTGTTCAGGTCGGAGCGGTAGAGCAACTGCTCGCCCCGGTGCAGCCGAAGCCTGATTTCCCGGCTGGCTGGCGCCGCACTGGAGCTGAATACCCGATAGCCCTTGAGTGACAGGCCTGAAGAGTCGAGGGGTGTGGTCATGTTGCCGCCCAGCAGGCTGCCGATGTCGGCTTCCCGCCGGGGCTCGGGCGAGTCGACGACATAGGCATAGGTGGGCAGGGCGGCGAGGTCGCGTGCAGACGAAAAAATATCGTGCTGCAAGAGTGCCTCGCAGCTGGCTCCGGCCAGGGTGACCTGCAGGGCCATGCTCTGCCTGCCGTCGCGCTGGACGGGCATGTTGTATTCCGGGAACAGACGACAGCTGCGTATATGGCTGGCCCAGTGCAGGTCGTCATGCGGGCGTGACCAAACCGGGTAGCCATTGAGCAGAGCCAGAAACCCGCACACGCCAACGGTGCGCAGCAGCCAGCGCCGGCGCGTGCCGAGAAAGCTCTGAATGAGAATCCAGTAGATGGCTATATAGGGGTAGAAGAAATAACGGGGCCCCTCAAAGGCGGGGTGCAGCATGCCGGGGTCGCAGCGGATAACGGTGAGCGCGATGGACCCGGCCAGCAGGTAGAGCAGTACGGGGCTGCAACCCTGCCCCCCGTTTTCGCCGGCACCGGTGTTCTCGCTGACGCAGGCCGCAAGGATGGCGATCAGCAACAGGCCGGACCACCAGAACAGGAAGTCGCCAAACAGCAGGTTGCCCACGAGGAAGGTGCCGAAAAACCGGGGCACGACATAGGTGGCAATGGCGGCCAGCGACACCGCGTGCGCCGCGCCATCCTTGACCATGCAGTAGCATTGCGCCGCTGCCACGAGCGTTGCCAGCAGCGCTACCTTGCGCTCGGAAGTGAGGGCCCGGAAGCGCCAGGCCCGGTACCAGAGTACTGGCAGGACCAGCACAATGATCGGGGACGACAGCCCCCCCAGCAGCAGGAACAGGGCGCGCCAGCCGATCCCGACTTGCCGTTCGTCCCAGAGCGCCACCAGAAACAACAGCAGCGCCACCCACCAGGTCGAATACAGGGGAACGCCAAAGACCTCCGGGTTCGATGGCACCACAAACACGGCCAGCGCACAGAGAAAGCGGCCACGCAGGCGGGTGGGCGCGACAGCTATCGCCAGCCCCACCAGCGCGGTCAGGGTCCAGCAGAGCAGGGTGCTGACGAGGGGATAGGCCGTGATGGAAATACCCAGCGCCAGCGCGGAAATGGCCTTGGCCGAGACCATCAGGTAGCCGTTGACGGGCAGAAAGAACGTCTGCCAACCCTGCCCGATAAAGCCGGGCAGGATTTGCACGCCGTCTTCATCCCATACCTGGGGCAAGGCCAGCTGTTGCCAGCGTCGGCTTGTCAGCAGCAACAGGAAGATGGCCAGATAAACCACCATGATGGCGGCAGACCGTTTTCCGACCGGAGCCGCAGGCCTCACCGGCCCTTTCGTGACGGGTGCTCCTGCGGTCATGGCGCTTCCGGCGCAGTGCGCAACAGGCGCAACGAGAGCAGCACACCCGCCAGCAGGCAGATTGTCCCCAGCGCCTGCAAATGTGCCAGCAAGGTCGTCACCAGCCACGGCTGGCGCGGCTGGTTGGCCGGCAGGATATTGCCCGGCAGGATGGAGCGTATGGCCGGGGTTTCCAGAAAGCGCACCAGGTCGTCGATGGCGGGGTAGGGGATATCCCAGGCGGGCTTGCCTTGCAGCGGCCCCGGCGGGCTGGTCGCCAGCCAGGCCCGCAGCTTGGCCTCCTGCGCCTGACCCGAATCGGCACGGTAGGCGATACTGCGGCCAATGTCCGGCATCTCCAGCCCCGTGCCCAGCGCCACGATCAGCAGCCAGAGCTGATAAAACCGGTAGCGCGAGCGCAGCCCGGTACCCGGAATGGTGCGGTACTGCATGAGCAGGCACAGCACATTGAGCAGCAGGCCCAGCACCAGCAGATCCTGATAGCGGGACGACAGGACGACCGCCGCCCGGCCATAGGCAATGCCGACACACTGGCCGAACACCCACAGGCCAATGCCAAACAGGAACCAGCCGGGATCCTGCTCCGGGGCTGGCCGGCGCAGCTGCCCGATCATGAAGCGCCCGAGCGGCAGGTAAATCACCAGCACACACCAGGGCAGGAAGGGCCAGGACATAACCTGATTGAGGGCGTCAAAGAACTGGTCGGGCGAGTGCGAGCGGTAGACCTCGCTGAGGCGGGTAAACGGGGTGGCTTTGAAGGCCAGCAGGGCCAGCCCGAACAGCACGGCGGCCACCAGCGGTACCGGCCAGTGCCGACGTCCCCGCTGCAGCCAGCGGGCCGCCACGATCAGGGCGCCCACGCCGAGGGTCAGCACCCCCGAGGCCAGCGACAGCGCGCTGAGCGGGCCACAGGCCACGCTCAGCCACCAGCGCCAGGACAAGGGCTCCAGCGTGGAAACACCGCCGATGAAAAAGAAACTGAACAACAGCAGGAAATAAAATTGCGACTGGAAGCCCCAGAGCAGGTTTTCCCAACCGAAGGGAATACAGAACAGCAGCAGCGCCGCCAGCAGGAACAAGGGACGGCGCGGCTCCGGGCAGCACTTGAGCAGATTGAAGAAGAGGTAGCTCAGGGCCAGCACATGCAGCAGGGCATCAGCCAGCATTTGCAGTATGCAATTCCAGATACGGTTATTGGCCTCCAGCAGCAGCAGGTCCAGTACGCGGCTGGCGAACAGGCGGTGCTCGTTGAAGGGAGCCAGCATTTGCTGCCAGCCCAGGCTGCCATTGAGCCACGGCAGGTAGAGCCCGGTGGCCTCGCCGTCCCACTGGTCCCAGGAGGGTGTGGCATTGCCATAGGCGGCTACCAGCAGCAGGCGCACACCCAGCACGACCAGTGCAAACAGCAGGGTGAGTGCAGCGGCGCTGGCACCGCGTCCGCTCAGGGACAAACCACCAGTCCGCACTGTATTACCCTCTGGTTATTGTCGGCACAGCGCCAGGGCCTGCGGCTGATGATGCTAACCAATCCATGCCACAATTGGTAGGATAAGCCCCGCCCGCCGTATTGCACCGCACTGAAAGGAAACACCATGCCCGCACCCAGGGTCACTCTGCCCGGCATCGAAAAGCCGCTGCTGGCCTGCCTGGGCTTCTTCCTGCTGGTGTTTGCCGCCCGACTTTTCTGGATACACCAGTACGGCAATGCCACTCCCTACTGGGAACAGTGGGACAGCGAAGCCGCCTCGCCCTTCAAACCCTGGCTGGAGGGCAATCTGCCCTGGTCCCGCCTGTTCGACCAGCACAATGAACACCGCATCTTCACCTTCCGCGTGCTGGTGCTGCTGGAGTTGGAGCTGAATCACCGTATCTGGAACCCCTTGCTGGAAATGGTCGTGAGCGCCTGCCTGTATGCTGCCACCATGGCCGGCGTCCTCGCCCTGGGCATGCGGCTATGCCGGCGGGAAATGTGGCCCCTGCTGTTGCTTGGCATGCTGTTGCTTTGCAGCATTCCCTTCGACTACGACAATATCCTCGGCGGCTTTCAGGCCCAGTTTTACCTGCTGCTGTTGTTCAGCCTGCTCTTCCTGCGGGCCATGGCCAGCGCGACCCTGTTCTCGCGGGCATGGTGGGCTGGCATGGTGGCGGGCGGGCTGGCGATCTTCTCCATGGGCTCCGGCATTGTGGCGCCACTGGCCGTGGTCGGGCTCTACCTGCTGCAAGGGCTGCTGCGGGTGCGGCGCGACCGGGGCAGCCTGATCACCGCCGCCGCCCTGCTGCTGGTGGCTGCGGTGGTCATTCACAATATGAGCGCCTTTGGCTTCAACGTGGAGCAGCCGCACTCCCTGGATGACGTGCTCTACAGCGCCAGCCTGGTGATGACCTGGCCTTTTCTGCCCTTTGTTCCGGGCCTGTTCCTGCTCGTCAACCTGCCGTATCTGCTGTTTGCCGCCGGCCTGGCCAAAGAGGCGCCGCCGCCAGAAGACCGGCGCTGGCTACTGCTCCTGTGCGGCCTGTGGGTCATCCTGCAATGGAGTGCACTGGTCGACGCCCGTGGCGCGGTACCCCTGCTGTCGCGCTACAAGACCGTGCTGCTCATGGGGCCGGTGGTCAACCTGCTTTGCCTTGTGGCCTTGCCCGGCCCGTCCGGCTGGCGCAGTTGGGTGCGGGCGCGCCTGATTCTGGTCTGGCCTGTATTCATGGTACTGGGTCTGGTCATTGCCTCCGGGGGCGTGCAGCGTGGCATGGAGGACCGGCACCGGGATTCACTGGTGCAACAGGAGCGGCTGCTGCCCTATCTGACACAGGGCAAGCCCCTGCAAGTCGATGACCTGCCTGACTTTGTCCGGCCCTACCCCTCCAGCAGCCGGCTCAAGGGGTTCCTTGACGACCCCACCATTCACGACCTGTTGCCGCCCAATATCCTGCCCTCGCATGAGGCCCGGCAAGTCTGGTGGGTCAGGCTGCTGCTGCCCCGGCTGCAAGCCTGCGCCATCATGCTGGCGCTCGCCGGTACGGGCCTGCTGCTGCTTTTCTGCCGGGTCTGTGCGCCGCTGCCGGGCCGCCGCGCAGTAGCAAGCACCAACATATCACCTTGAGCGCTGCTGCCATGGCATACTGACGGCTTCCTTACTGCACAGGAGCCTGCCTTGGATTCCCCGCTGACCCCCGCCACCCTGCAACGCCGGCTGGCGGTCGCCGTCATTCTCGGCGGCCTCTTCCTGCTGGCCTATCGTGTGGTCTTCATTTTTCTCGCGCCAGTGGCCTGGGCCGGCATTCTCGCCTACGTGAGCTGGCCGTTTTACCTGCGCCTGCGCAGTCGCCTGAACGGCCGGGACACGCTCAGCGCGCTGCTGATGACCCTCATGCTGGCCGTCATCCTCGTGCTGCCGCTGATCTGGGCGGTGCTGATGATGGACTCCGAACTAACCCTGCTCTACCAGAAAATGAGCCAGCATGTGGGCCAGGGGCCGGTGACGCTGCCACCCTTCCTGCACAACCTGCCGGTGCTGGGCAGCTCGGTTGAAGACTTCATCAACGCCATGGATCTGGACTCCGACAGCTTCAGCGCCCAGCTCAAGGCCTGGGGCGAGATGGGCCTGCACCACCTGGGCAGTATTGCCGATGTGGTGGGCAAGGATGTGGCCAAGATGGTCTTCGCCATGTTCACCGTGTTTTTCTTTTACCGTGACGGTGAAACCATCGTGGAGCAGGTGCGCACCGTGCTGCACCGTGTGCTGGGCAACCGGGTTGACGGCTACCTCGCCGCCATGGGCAGCACCACCCGCGCCGTGGTCTACGGACTCGGCCTGACCGCGCTGATACAGGGCGTGCTGGCCGGCCTCGGCTACTGGGTAGCCGGCGTGCCCAGCCCCGTCTTCCTCGGCATGCTGACCATGGTGATCGCCCTCATCCCCTTTGGCCCGCTGCTGGCCTGGGGCTCGGTGTGGCTCTGGCTGCTGTCGGAAGGGCACTACCTGCCGGCTTTTGGCCTGCTGCTCTGGGGGGTGGTGGTGGTGAGCTGGGTGGATAACTTCGTGCGCCCCATGGTCATTTCCAGCGCCACGCAGATACCTTTCCTGCTGGTGCTGTTCGGGGTGCTGGGCGGCCTGGGCGCCTTTGGCATGATAGGCCTGTTTCTCGGCCCGGTGATTCTGGCGGTGGCCATGGCGGTGTGGCGGGAGTGGCTGGAAGACCCGGTGCACAAGGTCAGGAATGCGCCTTGACCAGAGCTGGCGTCTTTATCGCGCAGGGTGATATAGACATTAAACAGGCTCTCAAAGCCCCTGCCGGAAGTCCTTGGGCGAAATGCCGGTCCAGCGTTTGAAGGCGCGGCCAAAGTTGGACACATCGCCATAGCCCAGCCGGTAGGCGATTTCACTGACCGGCAGGCTGGTGCTGCTGAGCAGGTCACAGGCGCGGGTCTGCAATTCAGCATCGACCAGATCACGGTAGGAGAGCCCGGCGTCCTGCAGGCGCCGTTTCAGGGTGCGGGCCGACAGGAAGAGCACGGCGGCGACTTCATCAAGCGTCGGCACGCTGTCGTGCGGCTGGCGCAGGATGGCGCGGATGCGGCTGGCCAGGTCGTCCTGCCCGCCCTGCATTTGTTGCAACTCCTGCTCCAGCTGTGCCCGTGCCTGTGCGGCGGCCAAGGGGTCGGCCAGCGCCGGGCTGGCCTGTAGCAGTGCCTGTGGCCCGCGCAGCTGATACGCCGGTTTGCGGTAGCGCAGGGGCAGCGGCAGCTGCTCGCGCCAGCGCGGGTAATAGGGCGGTTCCTCGCCCTGCATCCATATTTCCCCCCCGGAGCTGGGCCGCCCCAGCATCTGCTCGGCGCTGTAGACCAGCGTCAGCATGATGGTTTCCATGACGAAGTCGTGCTTGCGACCCGGTTCCAGTGTGGTGCTCACCTCGACGATGCTGCAATCGCCCTCGGTGCGGCTGTCCAGACTCAGGAAAGGCGCGCGCAAGGCCAGATAGCGCTGCACCAGCGCCAGTGCATCGGCCAGATTCAGGCTGGCGATCAGCCCCAGCCCGAGTTGGCCGTGCAGGGTCACGCGCACGGCGCGGGCATAGGCAAAGCCCAGACCCAACTGCCCGGCCATGTCCAGCGCCCGGCCCAGCGCCCGGTCACAGACGATGATGGACACCCGGCTTTCCGGCTGGGTCAGGCTATCGCGCTCCACGTTCAAGCCGGCCAGCAGGGGCGCGTCGTCATACCCCAGCCCGCGCAGCACCTCGCCGAGCAAAAACAGGTATATGCCTGGCACCGTGGCCAGTCGCCGCAGGCGGCCTGTGGCACGCTGGCCTGAACTCACCAAAACATGGCCTCCTCTCACCGGACTTACATGAATGATGCGCCCACTATACGCAGAGGGGTCTACGCCCACAATTCAGGAAGTCATGTCATGAACCAAGCTCCGCGCAAGAGCCGCCCCGCACAGGTCAGCATTACCCCGCAGCGTATGGGTTTTGCTTTCGACGCGCGCGAGGTGCCACGCTACTGGTATGACAACGAACCCCTGCTGACCCACTTCATGAATGTCTTTTCGCTCACCTTTCCTGATGGCGAACAGTTCTTCGTGGACTCGGTGCGTGCCCTGCGCCAGCAGGTGCAGGACCCGGCGCGGCAGAAGGACATTTCCGGCTTTATCGGGCAGGAGGCCATGCACTCGCTGGAGCACAAAACCTTCAATGCCATGCTGGATGGGCACGGCTACGGCAAGCTGACCGAAGCCGCCACGAAGCAGGCGCGCGGCATGCTGAAGTTCGCGCGCAAGCACTATTCCGCCCGCCGCCAACTGGCCGCCACGGCCGGGCTGGAGCATATCACCGCCATTCTCGCCAATGTCATGCTCTCTGACCCGAAAGAGCTGGAGCGCATGGACCCCCATGTGCGCCAGCTGTGGCTGTGGCACGCCATCGAGGAAACCGAGCACAAGGCGGTGGCCTTTGACCTGTATCAGGACGCGGTGGGCGATTATGGACTGCGCGTCAGCGTGTTCCTGCGCGCCACGCTGGCGCTGGGCGTGTTCATGGGTCTGCACACGTACAAGCTGCTGGAAAAGGACGGCCTGCACCGCAGCCCGAAAGTGCTGGCACGCGGCCTGTGGAAAATGTGGGGCTACAAGGGCATGTTTACCCGTGTCATACCCGCCTACCTTGATTACCTGCGCCCCGGCTTTCACCCTTGGGACCACGACAACAGCGAGTTGATTGCGCGCTGGAAGGCACAGGTAGAGAGCACGATTGCGCCGGCCTACCGCAAGCAGGCGGCGTAGCTAAAACCGCTCGTAACCCTGCACATAGCGCCATTGCCCCGAGGGCAGCCCCGCCATGGGCATACGGCCCAGCCGGATACGCCTGAGCGACAGCAGCGTCAGCCCGACCTGCCTGCACATCCACTCGATCTGGTAGGGCAGCGGGCCCTTGATGGCAAAGCGCAGGCGCGTCTCGCTCTGCCAGCTGACCTTGGCCGGCGGCAATGCCCAGCCCTTGAACACCAGCCCGTGATTGAGCAGGGCCAGTTCCTCGGGCTTCAGCGTGCCGCTGACCTCCACGATGCACTCCTGCTCGAGCCGCTCCTCGTCTTCCTTCAGCTTGCGGGCCACGTGCCAGTCCTGCGTATAAACCACCAGCCCGCTGGACTCCAGCTCCAGCGGGGCAGGTGTGCCCAGGCGCGCAAAGTGGCGCTTGAGCACGCGGATGCCCGAGCGGTCTTCGGCCCAGCGCGATTCGGGCGTAATGAGCAGCCGGGCTGGTTGCTCCCCTTCTTCACTGTGATAGCCCGCCGGCTTGTGCAACAGGATAGTGGCTGGCGCCACCGGCTCAAGGCTGGCATCAGGGTGCAGTTCCACCGCCTGCTCGCCTACCATGAACTGCGGCTCGTCCACCACCTGCCCGTCTACCAGCACCCAGCCGCCCTCAATATACAGCTCCGCCTCGCGCCGCGAGCAGGAGAGCTGGGCGACGAGGCGTTTGGACAGGCGGACGGGTTCGGTCATGGCGTGGGCTTCAGGGTAACGGGCCACTATTGTAGCTGCTGCGGCGGCAACAAAACCCGATACAAAGCGTACTGACTTCGGGTATCTGCCGGATCAACACTTGATCTGCCTCAAAACTCCGGCCCTGCAAAGGCCTAACCTGTCTGGTAGACAGGGTGGCAAGGGCGTCACATGCCCCGCCACCCGACCAGATCAGGCCGACCTTATCCCACATGTCGGCCTTCAAGGAGCGCGACCATGGACAACAACAAGCCGCACCAGCCGGCAAGGGCGGGGCATCACCATGCGGTACTGTATTTCGAGCCCGTACACCGGCCGGATCTGGGCCACGCCAACGCCCCACCTCCGGCCGCTCGCGAATTGCTGGCCGAGGCTCCGGGCGTGCACCATCATGTACTGGTGCAACATCCCCGGCCAGACCTGGGTGAGGTCAAGGCGCCCCCCCTGCACTCGCGGGAATTGATGGAGCATGAGCAGGGGCTGGTGGAGACGCCGCCGGCCATGCCGGAAAAGCCTGCGCCTGCGCCTGCCAGGCCCCGGCGCAAACCCTCGTGGCTGCAAGGGCTGGTCAACCGGCGCGCCATGAAGGACTGGTCAACCCGGGGGCAGGATGCTGACTTTCTTGCCCGCTCCGAAGCCTTCTGGGAGTTTCTGCTGAACCGGTATTTCCGTGTGACCACCACGGGCTGGGAGCATGTGCCCGACGGTGCCTGCCTGATCGTCGGTGTGCATGCCGGCACGTGGCTGACCATGGACGCCTGGATGCTGATGAACGACTGGTGGTTTCGCTTCCGGGGTACGCGCATCCTGCACGGCACCGCGCATGACGTGCTCATGGCCATGCCTGGCATTGGCACCCTGTTCCGCAAGGTTGGCGTGGTGCCGGCCTGCCGTACCAGTGTGGGCGCCTGTCTGGCCGCTGGCCATAGCGTGGTGATCTGGCCGGGGGGCGAGGTGGACTCCATGCGTTCCTGGCGCCACCGCAACCAGGTAACGCTGGATGGCCGCAAGGGCTTTGTGCGACAGGCTATCCGCTCAGGCGTGCCCATCGTGCCGGTAGCCACGGTGGGCGGGGCAGAAACCGTCTTTGTGCTTTCCGAAGGACGCTGGCTGGCGAAAAAGCTGGGGCTCAAGCGCCTGCTGCGCAGCGAAACCGCGCCAATTGTCGCCGGCCTGCCTTTTGGTATCTGGCTGGAAATGCTGCCCAGCCACATTCCCCTGCCGGCGAAAATCACCAATGAATTTCTGCCGCCGGTGCAGGTGGAAAGCGGTCGCGAAAACGACGAAGCCTATGTAGACGCCATCTACCACGAGGTGGAGCGGTGCATTCAGGAGGGTGTAAACCGGCTGGCAGCGGCACGGAAGCTGCCATTGTTTGGCTGAGCGACAAGGTCGGCGGGTCAGGCGCTCACCAGCACCACAGCGCCCGCCACCCCACTGACCAGCTCAGGGATAAAGCCTGAGCCTCTCCCATTCCCCCGCCTTGTCCGCGACCGGCAGATAGAGCACGCGGTCATGCAGGCGCGAGGGGCGCCCCTGCCAGAACTCCATGCGCTCGGGGCTGAGCGCATAGCCGCCCCAGGTTGGCGGACGCGGCACGTCGTGCAGGTACTTTGCGGAGAATCTGGCGGCGCGCGCCACCAGGGTGGTCTTGCCATCGAGCGGCTGGCTTTGCAGCGAGGCCCAGGCGCCGATACGGCTGGGATAGGGGCGGCTGGCAAAGTAGGCGTCGGACACGGCGGCAGGCACGGTCTCGACCCGGCCCTCAATACGCACCTGCCGCTCCAGTTCGGGCCAGAAGAAGGTGATTGCCGCAAAGGGGTTGGTCTGCAGTTGCTGGCCCTTGCGCGAGTCGTAATTGGTATAAAACACCAGCCGGCCCTGTTCCAGACCCTTGAGCAATACTACCCGGGCGGAGGGCCGGCCGTCTGGCCCGACGGTGGCCAAGTGCATGGCCGTAGGGTCCTTCAGCCCGCAGGCAAGGGCCTCGCCCAGCCAGCGGTCGAGCTGGGCGAGCGGGTCGGTCAGGCAGTCTTCGGGTGACAGGCTGTGCTTGCTGTAGTCCTGGCGGATACCGGCGAGGTCATCGCGCTGCGTCATGGGGAGCCCCGGAGTCACTGGTCATCGTCGTGTCATTCAATCATTTCCCGCGATTTCTGGCGCGGTGGGTCAATACATGCCTAAAATCCCTAAGGCATACTTTATCAAAGCTGCTGACCCGAGCCCCTCAGTGTACGAGATATTGTCACGGTTGTGAGCGAAGCTTGTGTAGCGGATCGGGACAGGCTCAGGCCTGCTGTAGTGCCACGTGTCTTGCAGGACTGTGCCGGGATGGCACCTTTCATCATGCTTAAATGAACGCTGTTAACAAGGATATTCCATGACCCCGCTCAGCCCGATGGACCAGATGTTCCTGTGGATCGAAAAGCGCCAGCAGCCCATGCACGTGGCCGGCCTGCAACTCTTTACCTTTCCGGATGATGCCGGCCCCCGCTATGTGAGCGAGCTGGCCGAGCAGATGCGCGAATTCAAGCACGCCGAAGCCCCCTTCAACCGCCGTCTGGTCACCCGCCTGGGCCAGGCTTTCTGGCAGGAAGACGAGCAGTTCGACCTGGACCACCACTTCCGACACTTTGCCCTGCCCAAGCCGGGCCGTATCCGCGAGTTGCTGGCGCTGGTGTCGGCGGAGCACAGCAACCTGCTGGACCGCGAGCGGCCGCTGTGGGAGGTCTACCTGATCGAGGGCATACAGGGTCGTCGTTTTGCCCTGTATTCCAAACTGCACCACGCCATGGCCGACGGCGTTGCCGCCACGCGTATGGGTATGCGCGCGCTTTCCAACAGCCCCGACACGCGTAACCAGCCGCCAGTCTGGGCCATTCCGCCGCGCAAGCGCGCCGCCGGCCTGCCCAATCCGGTGGAGCTGGCGACCGGTATGGCGCGTTTTACCGCCGATCTTGGCAAACAGGCGGCCACCTTGCCCAATGTGTTGCGCGAGATCCGCAAGGTCTCCAGCAAGGCCAAGCGCGACCCCAACTTTGTCTCGATCTTCCAGGCGCCGCACTGCCTGCTCAATGAGAAGATCACCGGTTCGCGCCGCTTTGCCGCCCAGTCCTTCTCCTTCGACCGCTTCAAGGCGGTGGCCAAGGTCTTTGACTGCACCAGCAATGACGTGGTGCTGGCCGTGTGCGCCAGCGCCCTGCGCGAATACCTGATCAGCCAGCACGCCCTGCCCGACAAGCCGCTAGTGGCGATGGTGCCCATGTCCCTGCGCAAGGACGACAGCGATTCCGGCAACCAGATCGCGGTGATCCTCGCCAACCTGGCCACGCATATCGCCGACCCGGCCAACCGCCTGGGCCAGATCAAGGCCTCGGTGCTGGAGTCCAAGACCCGCTTCGGCCAGATGACGCCGGAGGAAATCCTCAACTACACGGCCATCACCCTGGCCCCCACCGGCATTTCGCTGCTCACCGGCCTCGCGCCCAAGTTGCAGGCCTTCAACGTCATCATTTCCAACGTGCCCGGCCCCAAGGAGCCGCTGTACTGGAATGGCGCGCGCCTGCAGGGCATGTATCCGGTGTCCATCCCGCTCGACCGCATTGCCCTCAACATCACCCTGACCAGCTACTGCGACCACCTTGAGTTCGGCCTGATCGCCTGCCGCCGCACCCTGCCCCATGTGCAGCGCATGCTGGACTACCTTGAAAACGGCTTGCATGACCTGGAGATAGCCGCCGGCCTCAGCTGATCCGGCCGACCCAAGCCCCGCTCTGCGGGGCTTTTTTATAGCGACGTAGCTGCCCTTCGGGCCGGTTTCAATTCCTTTTGGCAGAGGGAATTGTGGGTAGGCCCTTGTCCTGTGCTTATAATGCGCGCTGCCTTTCCGGGAGATGCCGCATGCCTTTCAGCTTCAATTCGCCCTTGCGGCGCCGGCTAGCCCTGTTCCTGCTGGGAGCATTGCCCTGCCTGCTGTTTGCACTGGTGACCGACCACCGCTGGGAAGACTGGTACATTACCTTTCGTGCGGGCAAGAACCTGGCCATGGGCTATGGTCTGGTATTCCAGCACGGTCAGGTGCTGCAAACCTTTACCTCGCCCTTCAATGTGCTGGTACCCGCCGGCCTGAGCTGGCTGACCGGCAATACCCACGACGATGCGGTGATCTGGCTCTATCGCCTGATCTGCGCGGCCTGCCTCGGCGGCACCGTGCTGCTGCTGGACCGCATTGCGCGTGGCCAGAACATGGTCCGGCCGGCCCGCCTGTTCCTGATCATCTTCTTTCTGCTCGACGCCAAGACCATCGACTTCTCCATCAACGGTCAGGAAGCGGCCTTCATGGTGTTTTTCCTGGCCCTGCAGGTACTGGCCCTGCTGGAGCGGCGCACCGTGCTGCTGGGCATCGCCTGGGGTGGCCTGATGTGGTCGCGGCCCGACAGCTTTGTCTATGTTGGCGGCGTGTCCGCCGGCTACCTGCTCTATGTTGCGCTGAGCGACCGCAGCCGCCTGCAGGCCACCCTGCAAGGCATGGTCAAGGCCGGCCTGATCGGTGCGCTCATCTATGCACCCTGGCTGCTGGGCACCACGCTGTACTATGGCTCGCCGATACCCCACACCATCCTCGCCAAGGGCCTCGGGGCGCCGCTGAACCTCAGCGGCAAACTGCTTGGCACCTTCTTGCTGCCCGTGCAGGCGCTGCTCAACCTCGGGCCCACGTCGTCCCTCAGCGCGGTTTTCATGCCCACCTACTACGCGTTTGGCGGCTGGCCGGCCCCGTTGCTGGTGGGCTGCCGGCTGCTGGCCCTGCTGGCCGCCATCGGCTGGCTGCTGCCGAGGGTGCCGCCGCTGGTGCGTATCTGCTCGCTCGGTGCCTACGTGGGGGCCTACTACCTGCAATATTTTCCACCTTATGCCTACCCCTGGTATTTCCCGTCTTGCGCCTTCCTCAGCACGCTGGCGCTGGCCGGTCTGCTGGACCACGCCCTGCGCAGCTCCGCCGGGCAAGCTGGCGTGAAACAGGGGCTCATCGCCGGTGCCGGCCTCGTCGTGCTGGTGGCGCTGGGCGTGACCGTCTCCATGGCCCAGGAAATGCGCGTGCAGCAGACGCTGGTTGAATTCGGCGAGCGCAAACCGGTCGGGCTCTGGCTCAAAGCGCATGCGGCCAGCCCGCAGGACACGGTTTTCCTGGAGTGCCTGGGCTATATCGGCTTTTATTCCCAGCTGAAAATGTATGATTACCCCGGCATGTCCTCGCCGGAAATGGTCTCCGCGCGCAAGCGCCTGGGCGAAGACCCCGTGCTGCTGATTGCCGACCTGAAGCCGGACTGGCTGGTGCTGCGCAGCGATGAGGCCAAGGTGGTCTTCACCCACGGGCCGGGGCTGGCCCACTACTACCAGCTGGTGCAGAGTTATGACCAGGCCGACGCTTTGGCTGCCGAGCCCTTCCTGCCGGGGCGGGCTTACCTGAACTTCGACAAGAACTTTCTCATTTTCAAGCGTATAGCCGCGCTGCCGAATTGATCACCTGGCAAGCCGCCGGGCCACAGGCATCGGGTACACTAATACTACTATCTGGAGACCCGCTGCATGACGCCTGCTACTCCTTCGTCCGGCCAGCGCCTGCTCGGGCTTTTCCTGCTGGGGGCGCTGCCCTGCCTGTTGCTGGCGCTCTATACACAGCACGGCTGGGAGGACTGGTACATCACCTTCCGCGCCGCCAAGAACCTTGCCATGGGCTATGGTCTGGTGTTCGAGCACGGGCAGGTGCTGCAAACCTTTACCTCGCCCGTCAACGCCCTGCTACCGGCCTTCCTGAGCTGGATTACCGGCAATAACAATGACGATCTGGTGCTCTGGCTCTACCGTCTGGTGGGGGCCGGCCTGCTGGGTGGCACGGTACTGATTCTTGACCGGCTGGCGCGCCTGCAAGGTTTTTCCCGCCCCGTGCTGTGGTTCCTGCTGGCCTTTTTCCTGGTCGATTTCAAGATTGCCGACTTCACCATCAACGGTCAGGAAGCTGCTTTTCTGGTTTTCTTCGTGGCCCTGATGCTGCTGGCCTTGCTGGAGCGCCGTACCTTCCTGCTGGGCGTTGCCTGGGCCGGCATGCAGTGGTCACGGCCCGACGGCTTTATCTATATTGCCGGCACCGGCCTTGGCTACCTGCTCTGTCTGGCGCTCAACGAGCGCGAGGCCCTGCCCGCCACCTTCAAGCGCTTTTTTTACGCCGGCCTGCTCACCGTGCTGTTTTATGGGCCCTGGATTGCCTGGACAACGTGGTACTACGGTTCGCCGATACCCCATAGCGCGCTGGCCAAGGGCCTGCACAGTGGCGAGCACCCGCCACTGGACGCGCTGCTGCACTTCGTGCTGTTTCCAGTGCAGGGCCTGCTGAATTACAGGGGAACCACACTGAATTTCCTGTTCATGCCCACCAACTACAACTTTGGTGGCTGGCCCAAGAGCCTTGAGCTATTCAGTCGCCTGCTGGGCTGGATCGCGATCATGGCCTGGCTGCTGCCACGTGGTGGCGTGCTCCTGCGTACCGCCTCGCTGGGCACCCTGATCGGCACCTTTTACCTGAATTATTTCGCGCCCTTTCCCTGCGCCTGGTACTTCCCCCCCTGTATCCTGCTTGCCATCGTTACGCTGGCGGCGCTGGTGCAACATGTCTTGAAGGAACTGCCGGGGCGGCCGCAGGAACAACGCATTGTGTTGGGCTTGGCGGCGGCCACGGTGCTGGTCTGGCTGGGCACCAGCCTGGCCATGAGCTGGGAAACGCGGGTGCAGCAGCGCCTGATCGAAACCGGCCAGCGCAAGAATATCGGGCTCTGGCTCAGGGATCATGCGGCCACCCCGCATGACACCGTCTTTCTGGAGTGCCTCGGCTATATCGGGTTTTATTCGAACCTGAAGATGTATGACTACCCCGGCATGTCTTCGCCCGACATGGTGAGTGCGCGCGAGAAAGTCGGTGAAAACCCGGCCTACCTCATCTCCGAACTGAATCCCGACTGGGTCATCCTGCGGCCCGATGAGGCGGATATCGTCAACACCTACAACCCGCAATTCAACCAGCAGTATCAGCTTGCCGCCATTTTCGACAAGACCGACGCCGTGGCGGCCATTGCCTTCCTGCCGGGGCGTCATTATCTGGAGTACGACCAGAAGTTTACCATCTATCACCGGATCGGCAGCCCGACCCGCGTCCTGCGTTAACGGCTGGCGGCACTGGCCGCCAGCCGCTGACGGATATCTGCCAGCCCGCGCAGGCCCTTGACCTGTGCGAACAGGCTAGCGGCCTCGGCATAACCCTGCGTCAACATACCCAGCCACTGCTTGTAGCGCCCGGCGACGCCGGCATCATGCCCCTGCATACGGTCGATGAAGTCCAGTTGCAGGGGCACCAGCGCGGCCCAGTCCAGCGTGATTGCCTCACCCCGTATGCGCCGCGCCAGATCGGGCCGGCTCACCGCGCCCCGGCCCAGCATCAGGTCGACGCACTGGCTTTGCTCGCGGCAGCGCGCGGCATCGTCCGGCGACCAGATTTCACCATTGGCAATCAGGGGCAGGTCGGTAATGGTGCGAATGCTGGCGATGGCGTCCCAGTAGGCCGGTGGCCGGTAGCCGTCGGTCTTGGTGCGCGCATGGATGGTCAGCCAGCTGGCGCCGGCCTCGGTGACGGCGCGGGCATTGTCGAGCAGGCGCTCGCGGTCGTGCAGGCCCAGGCGCATCTTGGCGCTCACGGGTATGTGTGCTGGCACCGCCCGGCGCACGGCGGCAATGATGGCGTGCAGGGTTTCCGGCTCTTCCAGCAGCACGGCGCCGCCGCGATGGCGGTTGACGGTCTTGGCCGGACAGCCAAAGTTGAGGTCGATGGCCGGCGCGCCCAGCGCCGCCACCCGCGCCGCATTGTCCGCCAGCGCCTCCGGCTCGCTGCCCAGCAATTGTACATGCACCGGGGTGCCGGCGGCGGTGCGGCCGCCCATTTCCAGCTCCGGGCAGGCATCGAGAAAAACCCGCGCCGGGTGCAGGCGGTCGGTCACGCGGATGAATTCGGTCACGCACCAGTCATAGCCCCCCACCGCCGTCAGTAGATGGCGCATGTGCACATCGGTCAGGCCCTCCATGGGGGCCAGCACAAGGCGGGGCGGGGTCACGGTGACACTCTCTTGATTGCCAAAAAGGTAAAAGCCAACAGCAAAGTCACTGGGCACCCGCGTTCACGGGTGTGACGGTTTTCTTTTTACGGCTCGGTGGGTTGCTGAACACTGAGGGGGAACTCCGAAGGCCACGGACTTGCAGGCGTCCCGGCGCCGGAAGGGCACGGGCTGCGCGTTCGCCACACGAAGGAGTCAAACTTCGGCGTATTTCTCGCGGTTGGCAATCCAGCGCTGCATCAGCGCCTCGGCCGTCTGCGGCGCCTCCTGCAAGAGCTGCTGCGCGCAACGCCGCACCTGCGGCAGCATGTAAGCGTCGCGCATTATATCCGCCAGCCGGAAACTCACCAGCCCCGTCTGGCGGGTGCCCAGCACCTCGCCGGGCCCGCGCAATTCCAGGTCGCGCTCGGCAATCTTGAAGCCATCAGTCGTATCACGCAGGCAGGCCAGTCGCTCGCGGCCCAACTGCCCCAGCGGCGGCTGGTAGAGCAGCACGCAAAAACTGGCGTCGGTGCCACGGCCTACGCGGCCACGCAATTGATGCAGCTGCGCCAAGCCAAGCCGCTCGGGATTTTCGATCACCATCAGCGAGGCCTTGGGCACATCCACACCGACTTCAATGACCGTGGTGGCCACCAGCAATTGCAACAGGCCGCTCTTGAAATCCTGCATCACCTGCTGCTTTTCCTTGGGCTTCATGCGGCCATGCACCAGCCCCAACTGCAAACCGGGGAGCAGGGCGGCCAATTCGGTGTAGGTGGCTTCCGCCGCCTGCGCCTGCAATTGCTCGGACTCCTCGATCAGCGTGCATACCCAATAGGCTTGCCGGCCCGCGAGGCATTGCGCGCGAATGCGCTCGACGATTTCCGCGCGCCGCGCATTGCTCAGCACCAGTGTCTGAATGGGGGTGCGCCCCGGCGGCAGGGTGTCGATCACGGAGGTGTCCAGATCGCCATAGGCGCTCATGGCCAGCGTGCGTGGAATCGGTGTGGCGGTCATGATGAGCTGGTGCGGCGTAAAACCGGCGGCCTCGCCTTTTTGTCGCAGGGCGAGGCGCTGGTGCACGCCAAAGCGGTGCTGCTCGTCGATAATGGCCAGCGCCAGCCCCTGGAAAATAACCGTGTCCTGGAATATCGCGTGGGTGCCGACAATGAGTTGTGCTTCGCCGCTGGCAATTTTTTCCAGCGCTGAACTGCGCTGCTTTGGCGTCTGTTTGCCAAGCACGGCGACGGTCTCAATACCCAGCGGCGTAAACCAGCCCGAAAAATTGGCGAGGTGTTGTTCGGCCAGAATTTCCGTGGGCGCCATCACGGCCACCTGCCGGCCGGCAGCCAGCGCGTGGCAGGCAGCGAGGGCAGCCACGACCGTTTTACCCGAGCCCACATCGCCCTGCACCAAGCGCAACATGGGCTGGGGCTTGTGCAGGTCACGCGCAATTTCCTGCGCCACGCGCTGCTGCGCGGCGGTCAGGCTGAAGGGCAGGGCCTGTCGCAATTGCTGCGCCAGCGCGGGACTCATCGGCAGCACGCAGGCATTTTCCGCCTTGATAGTGGCGCGGCGTTTCTGCACGCTGATCTGGTGCGCTACCAGTTCCTCGAAGGCCAGCCGCTGTTGGGCGGGGTGCCGGCAGGTTTGCAGCAGCGGCAGGTTGGCATTGGTGGGGGGCTTGTGCACATAGTGCAGGGCGTCGATCAGGCTAAAGCCGGCGTTGTGCGCGGCGGGCAAATGATCGGGCAGGCGGGCCGGCGTCAATTGCAGCATGGCCTGTTCAATCAACTGGCGCAGGCGCTGCTGGGTAAGGCCCTCGGTGAGCGGGTAAATCGGCGTCATCGTCGCCTCGGGCAGGGCTTCGCCGGGCGTGCTCTTGTGGTATTCGGGGTGATATATTTCCAGCCCGGTGGCGCCGTTGCGCACCTCGCCATAGGCGCGGATTTTCATGCCGCGCTGGAAGAATTCCTTTTGCGCCGCGTGAAAATGGTAGAAGCGCAAGATGATGTAGCCCGTGCCGTCGTGCAACTGCACCGCCAGCGAACGGCGGCGGCCGATGCTGATATCGGCAATCTGCACCTCGCCTTCCACCAGCGCGCTCAGGCCGGGGTAGAGCGCGCCCAGCCGGGTGATATGGCTGCGGTCTTCATATTGCCTTGGCAGCTGGAACAGCAGGTCCTGCACGGAGTGCAGGTCGAGCCGGTGCAGTTTTTCCGCCAGCGCCGCACCCACGCCCTTGAGCGAGGTGAGCGGGGTTTCCGCCAGCGGCGGCAGGGGCTTGATGCTCATGGTTGCCGTGTTCCCGGCAACTGCAGGGCATGCAGGCCGTCGAGCAAGGCCTTGATGGCGCGCGGGCGCGGAAAGCGGCGACGCCACACGGCGACCATACGGCGTGTGGGCGCCGGGTGCAGGGGCCGCGTAATCAGGCCTTCTGTGACCAGATACGGCGCGGAGCAGGCCGGAATCAGGGTCAGGCCGAGGCCGCCAGCCACCATGTGGCGCAGGGTTTCCAGTGAGCTGCCGGGGCTCAGGCCACCGCCCTGTGGCGCGCGCACGCTGGGGCAGGCCTGCAAGATCTGCTCGCGGAAGCAGTGGCCCTCGCCCAGCATGAGCAGGCCGGCGGGGTCCAGCCTGCCCGAGTCCACCACGGCCTGGCTGGCCCAGACGTGGCCACTGGGCAGCAGTAGCAAAAAGTCTTCATCGAACAGCGGCGCCGCCTGGGTTTCCGGCTGCACGAAGGGCTCGGCCACCACGATCATGTCCAGCTCGCCACGCGCCAGCTTCTCGGCCAGCACATGCGTATAATTCTCTTCAAGATAGAGCAGCAGCGACGGGCATCTCACTTTCAGGGCGGGAATGAGGCTGGGGAAAAGATAGGGCCCGGCGGTGAAAATGGCGCCAAGGCGCAAGGGCGCCCTGAACTCGTCATGCGCCGCCTGTGCCATGCCCTTGAGCGTGTCGGCCTCTTCCAGCACGCGCTCGGCCTGCGCGATGATGCCTTCGCCCGCCGGTGTCACCAGCACCTCGTGGCGGTGGCGCTCGAACAGCATCACGCCCAGTTCCTCCTCCAGCTTCTTGATGGCGATGCTGAGCGTGGGCTGCGACACAAAGCAGGCCTCGGCCGCCCGCCCGAAATGGCGTTCGCGGGCGAGGGTGACGAGGTAGCGCAGTTCGTTCAGGGTCATGGGCAATTCCCCGTCGTTGATTGTCTAAAGCTATAGGAATTTCAGATTCATGGCAAAAATCCTTATCGTGGGTCTTGGTGATATTGGCAGCCGTCTTGCCGCTGCGCTGCTCGCACTGGGCCACGAGGTTCACGGCCTGCGTCGTTCCCCGGTGCCGGTGCCCGGCGTGCGCCTGATACAGGCGGATGTCATGCAGTGCGACTCGCTCACGCTGCCGGCGGGGCTGGATTACGTCTACGTTATCCTCACGCCCGCCGAATATACCGACGAGGGCTATCGCCGGATTTATGTTGAAGGGCTGGGCAATCTGCTGGCTGCTCTGGGGGGGCAGCAGCTACGGCGTATTTTCTTTGTTTCCTCCACGGCGGTTTATGCACAGGACAGCGGCGAGTGGGTAGACGAAAACTCCCCCACTGAACCCGTGGAGCACAATGGCAAACGTGTGCTGGAAGGTGAGTATCTGCTGCGTGCATCGGCATTTGAAAATGCCACCGTACGTTTTGCCGGTATTTACGGGCCGGGGCGTTTGCGCCTGCTGAAATGGGTGCAGTCCGGCAAGCCGGTAATAGCGGAACCACCGCAATGGACCAACCGGATTCATATCGAAGATTGCGCCGGCCTGCTGGCATTTTTGCTGGAAAAGGATATTGCCGGTGTGACACTGGACGCGATTTATGTCGGGGTGGATGACACACCCGTGCCGCAGCATGTGGTGCTGGACTGGATTGCAGCGAAAAATGGCTTGCCGCCAGTGCCGCATATTGCGGAGGGAGTTGGCCAGAATAAACGCTTGAGCAACCAGCGCAGCCGTCATCTCGGTTATGCGTATAAATATCCGGATTTCATGGCGGGCTATGGCGCCGTGCTGGCGGCAGCCGCCGAATAACGCACCCGGTAAATTGCGCCGGCAAAATCGTCGGAAATCAGCAGCGAGCCGTCTGGCAGCGTCAGCACATCGACAAGCCGTCCCCAGGGGGTTTCCCCCTGCAGCCAGCCGGTGGCAAAGGGCTCGTAGGAAATGGCGTGGCCGTTTTGCAGTTGCACGAGGGTAATGCGGTAGCCGATCTTGTGCGTGCGGTTCCAGGAGCCGTGCTCGGCGATGAATATCTGGCCGCGATAATGTTCCGGGAATTGCGCGCCGGTATAAAACTGCATGCCCAGCGAGGCCACGTGGGGTCCCAGATTTTGTGCCGGCGCGGTGAATTCGCTGCAGGCGTGTTTGCTGCCGAATTCGGGGTCGGCGATGGTGCCGCCGTGGCAGTAGGGGTAGCCAAAATGCATGCCGGCGTGGGGCGCGTGATTCAGCTCGTCCGGCGGGCTGTCGTCACCCAACTCGTCGCGGCCATTATCGGTAAACCACAGCTCGTTGGTGCCCGGCTGCCAGTCGAACCCCACCGTGTTGCGCACGCCACGGGCATAGGTCTGCAATTGCGAGCCGTCGGGCTGCATACGCATGATGTTGGCGTAGCGGTCGGGATCGGGCTCGCAGATATTGCAGGGCGCGCCCACGGGCACGTAGAGCCAGCCATCGGGCCCGAAGGCGATGAATTTCCAGCCGTGGTGGGTTGCGGTGGGAAAGCTGGCGTTGACGACCACGGGAGCGGGGGCTGAATCAAGGTGCTGCGCGATATGGTCAAAGCGCAATATCCGGCTCACCGCCGACACATACAGGCTGCCTGCGCGCCAGGCCACGCCGACTGGCATGTTCAGCCCCTGCGCAATCACGTGCAGGGTGCCGGCGTGGTAATCCTTGTCCAGTTCCAGCGCGTAAACCTTGCCCGCGCCCTGCGAGCCGATATACAGCACGCCATCCTGCCCAAAGGCCATTTCACGTGCATTGGGCACGCGCGCCAGCAACTCGATGCTGAAGCCGGGCGGAAGCCTGATCTTGTGCAGCGGCAGGTCAAAGGAGTGGCAGTCGCTCCACAGCGCCGTCATGCACACGAGCAGCATTGCCAAACGCTTCAAGAGACGCTCCCGCGCTGCAAATTATCCGGTCGTGATCGAGGGCTGATTATTTGTCGTCGTTGTCAAAGAACGAGGCAATCATCTTGATGCCTTCAACCGCGCCCACCGCGCTGCCGCTGGCGGCGGCCGTACTGCCAGCCGTGGTTGGCGGCAAATAGCGGGCGATGGCCTCGGCCAGGTTGATCATGGGCATGGTTTGCAGCCAGATGCGGCCGGGGCCGGTCAGGGTGGCGAGGAAAATGCCTTCGCCGCCGAAGAGGAAATTCTTGAAGCCGCTGACCATCTGGATATCGGTGCTCACGCTCGGGTCCTGAATGCCCACATGCCCCGCGTGCACCAGCAGGCGTTCGCCAGCAGCGAGCGTCTTGCTCACCACTTCACCTGCCAGATCGAGCCAGACGGTACCGGGCCCGCTCACGCGTTGCAGGATAAAGCCTTCGCCGGCAAAGAAACCGGCGCCCAGGCGCTTCTGCAGGGCGACATCGAGCGTCACCGATTTTTCGGCGCAGAGAAAGGTTTCCTTGCGGCAGAGCAGGGAGTCGCCCTCACGCAGGGTGACGGGCATGATGCTGCCGGGAAAGCGCGAGGCAAAGGCGATATTGCCGGGGCGCTCGGCACGGAACGAAGTCACGAAAAGTCCGCCGCCGGAAAAGCTGCGCTTGATGCCCGCCCACAGGCCGCCGCCGGTGTGGGTGTCCATGCGCATGCTCTCGGTCATCCAGGCCATTACGCTGGTCTGGCTGTAGACTTCCTCGCCCGCTTCCAGATCGATGGACACGGCCTGCATGGTGGTGCCGGTGACTTCGTATTTCATGACAAGGTCCCTCTTGTGAACAGCAATGGTAGCCCGGATAAAGCGTAGCCGAATCCGGGCTACGGGCTGTGAGATTTAATCCAGCAGTTCCATTACCCCGTCCATTTCCACCTGTGCCCCCTTGGGCAGGGCGGCCACGCCGAGGGCGGCGCGGGCGGGGTAGGGCTCGTGGAAGTAGCGGGCCATGATTTCATTGACCAGCGCAAAGTGGCCGAGGTCGGTGAGGAAGATATTGAGCTTGGCGATATCGGCCAGGCTGCCGCCGGCGGCGTCGCACACGGCCTTGAGGTTTTCAAAGACCTGCACGATCTGTGATTCGATGCCCTCGCACAGCGTCATGCTGCCAGGGTCCAGGCCAATCTGGCCGGAAAGATATACGGTGCCGCCAATCTTGACGGCCTGCGAGTAGGTGCCAATGGCGGATGGTGCCTTGTCGGTCTTGATGATGGCGCGGTTCATGGCGATCCTTGAGGGGGTTAAACCGGAAGGTCATTAGCTTAACGTGTAAAGCTTGTGTTTCGCTACGGAGCCTTGATCAAACCCCGTTCACCCTGAGCAGATCGACGACCCACAGGGATGTGGGGAGTGCCACACCGCGCCGGGAGCGCGCGTGGCTGGGTGGCTAAAGCAAAGGGTGTTACTTGAGCCGGCAAAACCCGCAGCTATAGCCAGCACGAACGGAGTTTGGTTTGCTGACCAGCCCTTCATGGCAGTTAGGGCCGTGGCATGGGTAGGGGCTGTCTCCGACCGCGAGCGGGCAACCCGGCGGTTTTGCCTTGACGCCGAGCGTGACAGACCCGTATATAAAATGACGACACTGAACCGTGTTTCCCCTCCAGTGGCTTGTTGGCGGGGCCGGGTGGTCGGTGTGCCGGCTGGCCATGCACTATGCTTGACTCGTCACCCGCAGGGAGGGACTCCATGAAGCGTCGCGCCGGTTGTATGCTCTTGCTGCTGCCCGCCCTGTTTCCGGGGCTGGCACAGGCACAGGGGGCAGGCGCCACGGATGATGTCTATTCGATGGACCTGGAGCAGCTGACGCAACTCCAGGTGAGTACGCCGACACGCACCGCCGAAACGCTGGAAAACACCGCCGGTACCGTGATGGTATTCACCCGCGCCGACATCCGTGAGCGCGGCTACCGCAACTTGGGCGAGCTGATGCAGTCGCTGCCGGGTGTGTATGTCCAGGGCAATTCCAGCGCCGATGCCTTCAACACGGTGAGCTGGCGTGGCCTTGCTGGCAACAATATGTTCATCATCATGCAGAACGGCGTGCGCATCAACACGCCGGCCGGCGAGCCGCTGGCCGTTTCCGACAATTTCCCCCTGTATAACGCCCAGCGCGTCGAGATTGTCTACGGACCGGGCTCCGCGCTCTATGGCACCGATGCCCTGTCCGGTGTCATCAACATCATTACCGATACCGACGAGGGTGGTCAGGGCGCCAGCCTGCAGGGCGAGAAAGGCGATGTGGGTTATGACCGCGCCAGCCTTGAAGGGCATTTTACCAATGGAGCCCTGCGCGTCAGCGGCGGCGCCCAGCGCATGGGCGCGAATAATACCGACCTCAATACGGCCTACCCGCAGCAGTTCAATTTTGGCAATCTTGATGACGCGCATGGCAATGTCATCATTCCGGCGGATGAGCGCAATGCCTACAACGGCGACACCTCCAGCTGGCAGGCCTATGCCGATGCGCTGCTGGGCGAGCACTGGCAGTTTGGCTATAACGGCAGCCATTTCCTGCAACCGTCCACGGCCAGCGACCTGCCCTCCTTCGACAATTACGGCGACACGCTCACCACCGACATCAATACCTTTTACGGGCGCTACCGCTTTGCGCCCACCGAGCAGATTTCCGGCGAGTTCATGGCCAATTACTCGGATTATGAGCTGAGTGCCGATTCCGCCTTCGACAACCGCCTGACCAACTACACCAGCCTGTTCAAATATGCCGAGAGCCAGCGCCGGCAGGCCGAACTGGTGGTGAACGACGCCTGGGCGCCGCACCAGACCCTGACCGGAGGGCTGGTGATGGAGTCGATTCAGGCCATCCCCAAGACCGCCGACCTGACCCAGCCCTATATCAGCAATGAAAGCGCGCAGCAGCAGGGGCTGTTTTATGCCGGCACCAACAATACCCTGCCGGTGCAGATATTCGATGTGCACTACCACGACTGGGCGGCCTTCCTGCAACAGCAGTCTGAATGGAGCAGCACGGTGCACACGGTGGCGGCGGTGCGCTACGACAATTATTCCAATTTTGGCGGTACCACCAACCCCAAGCTGGCGCTGATCGTGGAGCCCACGGCCACGCAAAAACTCAGCCTGAGTTATGGCACGGCCTTTCTCGCACCCTCGCCGTACTACACCTACGAGCTGTTTGGCAGTTTTAGCGGCACCCGCAATGCGCAGGGTCAGTATGTGTCCAGCATGATGCAGATTCCCAATCTGGCGCTGGGCCCGGAGCGGGTGCAAACCTGGGAGCTGGATCACCAGTGGTTGCCCGATAGCGCCTGGCAGCTGGCCAGTACGCTGTATCACAACCGCCTGCTGGGTTTTATCACCCCCACGCAAACCAATCCGCCGGTCAGCGATTTTGTGCCGGGCGGTTTTATCGACGCTACCAACATCAATACCAATAGTGGCACCGTGAATCTTACCGGCCTCGACATCCGCCTCGACCACACCCACGATTTTGCCAGCGGCCGCCTCAAGAACTGGGTGAGCTACAGCTATGCCGACGGCAGCCAGGACACGCCCTCCGGCGACATTCCCATTCCCTTCACCCCCAAGGACGGCGCCAAGCTGGGCAGCACCTGGGCCTGGGGAGAAGGCTATAGTGTCAGCGGCAGCGGCTATGCCGCCGGCCCCAGTCCCAGCGAACACCTGGGCAAGGAAGCGCCGGGCTATGCAGTGGCCAATATCTATGCGCGCCGGGACCACCTGCTGCCGCACCTGAACGCCTATGCGCGGGTTGACGACCTCTTTGACACCGCCTGGTATAACGCCGGCGCGGGCGGTTCCACCACGCTGGCCGCCTCGCCGCAAAGTCGGCGCACATATACTGTAGGGCTGGAACTGGAACTTTAAGGCCCGCACCCGCTACACTAGCTCCCCCCCTCGTCTACCCCAAAGGCCGCAATGACAGGTTCCCCCCATCCGGCGGCGACAGCCCTGCTGGCGGAATTCGACCCCGGCAGTGTCAGCCGGGGTCAGCGCTACCAGCGTCAGGGCCGCGTGCTGGAGATGCGGGCCACCGTATTGCCCGACGACAGCATCGAGATCAACGGCAAGGTCAGCGGCGAGGCCACCCGGCCCTATCAGGTCGGTGTCTGCCTGAGCATGACGCCGGCACCCTTCCTCATCATGAGCGATTGCAGCTGCTACCTCGGCGGTGACTGCAAGCACGCCGTGGCGCTGGTGCTGGAGTGGCTGGCGCAGGGCGGCGCCGGCCGGGTGCCCACCACGAGTCAGGATGAGCGCTTGGGCCAGCTCTGGCTGCGCCAGCTGGAGGCGCAGCAGCGCCCGCCCGGTGGGCAGGCAGGGCGGCTGCGCTACCTGCTGGGCCGGGGCTCGGACCGGCGCAAGGCGGTGCTGACGGTGTTCAAGGAGCGCCAGCTCAAGAGCGGAGGCTACGGCAAGCCGGAAGAATTCCGCAAGTTTATCGAGGCCACCTCGGGACCGCGCCCGCCCTTTATTGCTGATGCCGACCTGCCCATCTTCGGGCAGGTGGATTTGCGCCTGTATTCCGGCGCTGGCACTACCCTCATCTGCGATCAGGACGGCTACCTGCTCAGCCTGCTGGCTGCTACCGGGCGCAGCCATTGCGGCAGCCTTGAGGGGCCGTTGCTACATCCCGGCCCCACACGCTCGGCGGCGCTTGAGTGGCAGCTGCAGGAAGGCGGCTGGCGGCTGCAACTGGGCGGGCTGGAGCCCGACGCGGTGGCGGTGCTGGCCGAGCCCCTGCACTACCTCGACTTTGCCAGCGGCGAGTTTGGCCTGCTGGACTGCACTGCCAGCAGCCAGCTGCTGCGCCCCCTACTGGAGGGGCCGGCCCTGAGCGCCGACACCCTGGGTCTGATTCTGCCCCGGCTGGAAACCATACTCGAACCGCTGGCCGTGGCGCCACCGCCCGTGGCCACGGCCAGTGTGCGCCGGGGCTGCAAGCCACGGCCCTGCCTGCGCCTGCATAACATCACGCTCGGCAACGGCGCCAAGCGCAAGGAGTTTGGCATTGCCTCGCTCAGCTTTGATTACGAGGGGCTGGTGGTGGTGGCGGAAACGCCGGGCGAGTGGCTGAGCCTGCACGAGGGCGGCGCCAGCATCATGCTGCAGCGCGACATGGCGCTGGAGGAAGCGGCCCTGCACGAGCTGCGCAGCAGCAACCTGCTGCCGCTCAACAACTTCATCCTGCGCCGCTACTGGTACCATCAGGAACACACCCTCGGCCAGTTCATCCCGCTGGAGCAGGGCCAGTGGCCGGGCCTGCTCAGCCGTCTGCTGGGGCGGCTGGAGGGCGAGGGCTGGCGCGTCACCATAAGCAGCGAGTTTCCCTGGCAGCGTATTGACGCCGAAGACTGGTACGGGCAGGTGGCGGCGCAGGGCGACTGGTTCGGGGTGGAGTTGGGGGTGGAGGTGGATGGCCGCCGGCTCAACCTGCTGCCCTTGCTCTGCGAGGCCATCGAGGCCATGAACCCCAGCCAGCTGCGCGACCTTGAGGCCAGCCCGGAGGCCTCGCTGGACCTGATGCACGGCGACAAATGGCTGCGCATACCCGCACGCCGCCTGCTGCCGCTGATCGCGGTGCTCAATAGCTGGACCGATTCACGGCTGGACCGGGGCAAGCTGCAACTGCGCCGGGTCGATGCCGCCCGCCTGCTGCACGGCGATATGGCGACCGTCTGGAAGGCGCCGCCGGCGCTGGTCAGCCTGGGCCGGCAGCTGGAGGATTTTGACGGTATCGAGGCCATTCCCTTGCCGGAAGGCTTTCAGGCGACCTTGCGGCCTTATCAGGAGGCCGGGCTTAACTGGCTGGCCTTCCTGCGCCGGCAGGGCCTGGGCGGGGTGCTGGCCGACGATATGGGGCTGGGCAAGACCGTACAGACGCTGGCCTTTCTGGCGCATGAAAAGGCCGCTGGCCGCCTGAGCAAGCCGGCGCTGGTGGTCTGCCCCACCAGCCTGCTGGCCAACTGGCGGGCCGAGGCGGCGCGCTTTGCGCCCATGCTGCGGCTGCTGACCTGGCATGGCACCGACCGCCGCCAGCTGACGGTGGAGCCTGAGCAGGTGGATGTGGTCGTGACCAGCTATGCCCTGCTGGGCCGCGACCAGATGCACTGGCAGAAGCAGAAGTTTTCCGTGGCGCTGTTTGACGAGGCGCAGAACCTGAAAAACCCGCGCAGCCAGATGTTTGGCGCTGCCCGCCTCTTGCAGGCGGAGTGCCGTATAGCGCTGACCGGCACGCCCATGGAGAACCATCTGGGCGAGCTGTGGGCCATCTTCGATCTGGTGATGCCCGGCTATCTCGGCAGTGCCGACGAGTTCAAGCGCCACTTCCGCAACCCCATCGAAAAAGACGGCGACGACGCCCGCCGGCAGGAGCTGGTGCGGCGTATCAAGCCCCTGCTGGTGCGCCGCAGCAAGGATCAGGTGGCCACCGAGCTGCCGCCCAAGACCGTGATCCTGCGCCCGGTGGCGCTGGAAGGCCCGCAGCGTGACCTCTATGAAACCGTGCGCAGCAGCATGGACAGCAAGTTGCAGGAAACGCTGGCACGCAAGGGTCTGGCGCGCAGCAGCATCGAGATTCTCGACGCCCTGCTCAAGCTGCGGCAGGTCTGCTGCGATCCGCGCCTGCTGAAGATGGAGGCGGCCCGCCAGATTACCGGCTCGGCCAAGCTTGACCTGCTCTTTACCCTGCTGCCCGAGCAGATTGCCGAGGGCCGGCGTATCCTGCTGTTTTCGCAGTTCACCAGCATGTTGACCCTGATCGAGCAGCGGCTGGCGGAGGAGGGCATACGCTACGTCAAGCTCACCGGCCAGACCCGCGACCGCGAGGAGCCGGTGCGCGCCTTCCAGGCCCGCGAGGTACCCCTGTTCCTGATCAGCCTCAAGGCCGGCGGCGTCGGCCTCAACCTGACGGCGGCGGACACGGTGATACATTACGACCCGTGGTGGAACCCGGCCGTGGAGGATCAGGCCACCGACCGCGCCTACCGTATCGGTCAGGACAAGCCCGTGTTTGTGTACAAGCTGATCGCCGAGGGCACGGTGGAGGAGCGCATCATTGCCCTGCAAGCGCGCAAGGCGGCGCTGGCGGGTGGGGTTTACGGGGAGACGGAAGGGTTCAGCGGGCTGTTGGGGGCGGATGATGTGCAGGCTTTGTTGAGGCCGCTGGAGTAAGCCTTTGCAGGGCTGGCCATGCCCCGCACGACTTGCTTTCGCCACAACACCAAGGGTGAGAGTACAACCACGGCTGGTTGTGCGCGGGCATGGCCCGCCCTACGACCACTGGAATAAGCGGCGTTGCGGGTCAATTCATGAGGAGCTGGGTATGCCGAACGTCAATATTCTCGAAGCCCTGACCGGCAGCCCGCTGCCCATCATGCAGGCGCCCATGGCTGGCGTGCAGGGCAGCGCCATGGCGATAGCCGTGAGCAATGCCGGCGGTCTCGGCTCCCTGCCCTGCGCCATGCTCGGCGCCGATGCGCTGAGCCGGGAGCTGGCCGCATTGCAGGCGGGCTGCGGCGGCCGCGTCAATCTCAATTTCTTTGCCCACACCCAGCCGCCGGCCCAGCCAGAGGTGGTGGCCGTCTGGCGGACCTTGTTCGATGGCTACTACAGCGAGCTCGGCGTTGACCCGGCGGCGCAGCCCGGTGGCCCCGCCCGCCTGCCCTTCAATGCCGAGGCTGCGGCTATGGTGGCTACCTTCAAACCGGCTGTGGTCAGCTTTCATTTCGGCTTGCCGGCGCCGGAACTGCTGGCGGCGGTGCGCGAGAGCGGGGCGAAAATACTGGCTACGGCCACCACCGTGGCGGAGGCGCTGTGGCTGGAGCGGCAGGGGGTGGACGCGGTGATCGCCCAGGGTAGCGAAGCCGGGGGCCATCGTGGCATGTTTCTCGGCACTGACATTAGCACCCAGCTCGGCACTTTCGCCCTGCTGCCGCAGGTGGTGCGCGCGCTGCGCATACCGGTGATTGCGACTGGGGGTATCGCCGACGCTGCGGGGGTCAGGGCCGTACTCGGCCTTGGCGCTGTGGCAGCGCAAGTCGGCACCGCCTGGCTGCTCTGCCCCGAAGCGACCACCAGTGCGGTACACCGGGCCGCCCTGCAAAGTCCGCAAGGCAGGGAAACCGTGCTGACCAATGTCTTTTCCGGGCGGCCCGCGCGCGGCATCGTCAATCGCCTGATCCGCGAGCTCGGGCCCATGAGCCCCCTCGCCCCCGCCTTCCCGCTCGCCACCGCCGCTTCCGCGCCCTTGCGGGCGCAGGCCGAGCGGCAGGGCAGCGGCGATTTTTCACCGCTGTGGGCGGGGCAGAACGTGACGGGTTGCCGGGAAGTACCGGCGGCGCAATTGACGCGGGAACTGGCCGGGCTGGGGTGATGTGCTGGGTGGCGATTTCCCCGGTAAGAAGCCCGTGACGGGAGCAGGCCTTTTAGCACGACTGGCTCAGTTTTTGTTGGGCGGGCCATGCCCGCGCATGACTGGCGGTGGTACAGGCAGCAGGGGTGAAGAGCCAGCGTCCCGTTGTGCGCGGGCATGGCCCGCCCTACGGACACTGAAAGATACTGCGGGGGCCCAGTGCCTTTGGGTTTGCAAGAGGTCTATTTTCGCTGCGTCGGCGATATGCTGATATTGTCGGTGGGGCAATAAAAGAGCCCGTCTTCCGTCCACGTTAAAGGCAGTGGGCTCCGCGTTCGCGGGGGTGACGGAGTTCTTTTTATGCTTGTGCCGCTTGGCTTGGCCAGCCCCTAGCGCTCCGCCTCCACCAGCTCAAACTCATACTGCCGGAAGCTGTGCGCCGCACTGTGCAGGCGGGTCAGGCGGGCTTTTTCTTCCTTGCCCTGGCGCATGATGATGATGTGCGAGCCGGCGTGGAAACCCATGGGTGGCGTTATCAGGGTGGCGGGGCGGTGAAGGGCCTTGAGCGCGGGGACGATGAGGGCGCGCAGGTAGTCGGAGGCTTCATCGGTATTCTTGAGTACGCGGGTGCCGCAGGGCTGGGCGGTGGGGGCGAGCACTTCCAGCCCCAGGTGCAGGCTGCCGCCGGGCGCGGGCTTGACCCAGCGGATGACGCCGAGGTTCCAGTCCAGCTGCCCCGGCTCGCGCACGCCCACCAGCTCACCCACGCGCGCCTGACCCGGCACTACGGCGGTCCAGTTGACGCCGTAGCCGCCAGCACTGATGTCGATGCAGTGCACGGTGAAGCGGTCGGGGCGCTTGCTGTCGAGACGCTCCTCTTCTTCGTAGTCGTTGTTGATATCCATGCGCCCGCGCAGTTGGGTGTGGAAGTCCTGCCGGTTGCCCATGAAGTAGTGCACGGCCATGAGGCCAAGGCACAGTTCAAGCGTGGACTCGTGCTTTTTGCGGTAGGCGCTGCGCTCGCTCAGCTCACTCCAGCTATTGATCAGGTGCGTCAGCAGCGGGGCGGGCAGCTTGCCGTCGGGCCCGGTCTCGGGGCGGCCGGGCAGCAGGGCGAGGCGCTTGACCAGCTCGGTAGGGTCAATGGCACGCAGGGTTTCTGGCGGCCGGCCGCTATTGGGCGCGCGGCTGGCGGGGGGCTCGTCGAGGCTGAGGTCGTATACCACCAGCACCTTGGCCAGGCCCGGCTGCTTGAGGTGTACCAGTGGCGCCCACAGCTCGGTCAGGGTGTAGATCAGCGTGATTTCGGCCTGCCGCAGCTGGTTGGCCTTGCAGGTGGCCAGCAGCAGGGCGCGGACATAGCTTTCTTCTATGGTGGAGTGGCCGCTGTGGCTGGCGAGCGGGTCATCGACCTTGATGTTGGCGAGGCCGTGCTCCACCGCCAGCAGGTAGAGCGCGTGCAGCTCGCGCCACAGGCCCGGCGGGGCGTTCAGGTAAAGCTCGGTGATGCGCAGCAGGGTGCCGGTCAGGTTGGTCATGGCCCGGTGCATGGCGGCCAGCAGCATGTCGCGCTGGGCGCCTGCGCGCTTTTGCCCGACGGGAGTGTCCAGCAGGTTGACCACCACCAGTTTGTAGCCCACCGCCATGCGGTTTTGCAGGGCCTGGGCGAGGGTGGCGACCTTGGTGGCCTGCTCGGTCAGCACCACATTATTGGTCAGGTAGTAGCGGCAGAGGGCCTGACACAGGCTCTGCACTGGCTGGCGGATGATCTCCAGCAGCTGGTAGCGCAGGGCCTCATCGACCGTCAGGCGGTTGATTTCCTGCAGCGTGGTATGCACCAGCGGTGCGCATTCGAGAGTGTTGACCAGCGACAGGCCGGCGACCCAGTCCCTGAGGCTGGCGGCATTGGTGCCCATCTGCGAGAGCTTGCGTAGGTCCTGGGCGGGCAGGCGCGCGCGCAGGCTGTCTGTATTCGTCACCATATTGTTTTTCTTGTGCCCTGAGGGTTGGTGCCGGCGGTCTGCCGGTTTTTTTGCGGACGGCTTTGTAAAGGAGTGCTTACCATCCCATGACAGCTTAGCAGCTTTGTTTACGGTGTTAGAGTCCCTTTATATGCTTTCCGCAGGCCGAAAAGTCTGTTTCCGGGAAGATGCTTGTGGTGGTGGGCTTGGGTGCGGGGTGGTAAATGATTACCATGCAGGGGGTCAGCTTTTGTAGGGCGGGCCATGCCCGCGCACAACGGGACGCCGATTCTTTTATCCCTGCGGGTACGCCACAGCCAGTCGTGCGCGGGCATGGCCCGCCCTACAAAAGCTTGAAAGAAACTCGTCACCCCCGCGAGCGCGGAGGTCTAGTGCCTTGCACTGGCGTCAGTCCTATTGAGAACACATCATGCACAGCTTCAAGAATACCCTGCTCTGGGCCCTCGTCACACTGGCCGGCGTTGCGGCCTTTGCCATGCTGGCGCTGCACCGGCAGGAGAGCGTCAACGCGGTCTGGCTGATGACGGCCTCGCTCTCGGTCTACCTGATCGCCTACCGCTTCTACAGCCGCTTTATCGCCAACACGGTGTTGCAGCTGGACGACAGGCGCCAGACGCCGGCCCATGTGCACAACGACGGCCTGGACTACGTGCCCACCGATCGCTGGGTGCTGTTTGGCCACCATTTTGCGGCCATTGCCGGCGCGGGCCCGCTGATAGGCCCGGTGCTGGCGGCGCAGATGGGCTACCTGCCCGGCACCCTGTGGATTCTCGTGGGCGTGGTGTTTGCGGGCGCGGTGCAGGACTTCGTCATCCTCTTCTGCTCCACCCGGCGCGACGCGCGCTCGCTGGGCGACATGATAAAGACCGAGCTGGGGCCGCTGCCGGGGGCCATCGCCGGGCTGGGTATTCTGGCCATCATGATCATCCTGCTGGCGGTGCTGGGGCTCGTCATCGTCAAGGCGCTGGCGCACTCGCCCTGGGGCAGCTTTACGATTATCGCCACCCTGCCCATCGCTCTTTTCATGGGCATTTACATGCGCTACATCCGCCCCGGCAAGATTGGCGAGGTGTCGCTGATCGGCTTTGTGCTGCTGCTGCTGTCCATCCATGAGGGCGGCCAGATCGCCAGCATTCCTTACTGGGCCGACCTCTTCACCTTCAAGGGCGAAACCCTCGCGCTGGCGCTGGTGGGCTATGGCTTTGTGGCCTCGGTGCTGCCGGTGTGGCTGCTGCTGGCGCCGCGTGACTACCTCAGCACCTTTCTCAAGATCGGCACCATTGTCGGCCTCGCGGTCGGTATCTTCGTGGTCATGCCCGAGCTGAAGATGCCGGCGATCACGAAGTTTGTCGACGGCACCGGCCCGGTGTTTGCCGGCCAGCTCTTTCCCTTCCTGTTCATCACCATTGCCTGCGGGGCCGTGTCGGGCTTCCATGCGCTGGTGTCCTCGGGCACCACGCCCAAGATGCTGGAAAAGGAATCGCAGGCGCGCATGATAGGCTACGGCGCCATGCTCATGGAGTCCTTCGTGGCCATGAGCGCCATGGTGGCCGCCTCGGTGCTGCAACCGGGCGTGTACTTTGCGCTCAACTCGCCGCCCGCCCTGATCGGCAAGACCGTCGAAAGCGCCGCCACCGCCATCTCCGGCTGGGGCTTTGTCATTACGCCCGACGTGCTCACCCAGCTGGCCCACAATGTCGGCGAGCAGACCATGCTCTCCCGCGCCGGCGGGGCACCCACGCTGGCGGTGGGCATGGCAGACATCCTGTCGAGCGTGATTGGCGGCCCGGCCATGATGTCCTTCTGGTACCACTTTGCCATCCTGTTCGAGGCCCTGTTCATCCTCACCACGATTGATGCCGGCACCCGCGTGGGCCGCTTCATGATTCAGGATTTGTTCGGCAGCGTGTACAAGCCGCTGGGGCGCACTGATTCATGGGCCGCCAACCTGTTTGCCACGGGCCTGTGTGTGAGCGGCTGGGGCTGGTTCCTGTATCAGGGCGTGGTGGACCCGCTGGGCGGCATCAATACCCTGTGGCCGCTGTTCGGCATCGCCAACCAGATGCTGGCCGGCATCGCCCTGCTGCTTGCCACCACCGTGCTCATCAAGATGAAGCGCACCCGCTATGTGTGGGTCACGGCCTTGCCCACCTTCTGGGTGCTGCTCACCACGCTATGGGCCGGCTGGCTCAAGGTGTTCAGCGCCGACGTGAAGATCGGCTTCCTCGCCCACGCCCACAAGTTCGGCGCGGCGCAGGCTGCCGGCCAGCTGCTGCCCCCGGCGAAAGACATGGGGCAGATGCAGCGCATTGTTTTCAACGACTATGTGGATGCCAGCCTCGCGCTCGTCTTCATGGCCGTGGTGGTCAGCATGTTGCTGTTCTCCCTGCTCGCCATACGCCGGGGGCTGGCCAGCAAGGCCGTGACCACGCAGGAAGCGCCCTATCTGGCGCTGGAGGCCGAATGAGCATCACCGCCTTGTGGCAGAAATTGCGCCAGACCGGCGCGCTCATGGTGGGCGTGCCGGATTACGGGGTTTATGTGGCGCATATGCGGGCCGTGCACCCGGAGCTTGAGCCGCTGAGCGAGGCTGATTTTGTGCGGGCGAGGGTGGAGGCGAGGTATGGGGGGAAGGGGGTGGGGAAGTGTCCGTGTTGAGGGGCTATCCACAGAAATACCATAAAGTGTGATACTTGAATCACACTAAAATATGTATTTACGAGTGCAGCCACCATGCAGACCCTGCTGACCAACAAGACTGTATCCATGACCGAACTGCGGGAACCCGCCAAGGTCTTCAATCAGGCGGGCAACCAGCCCGTCGCCGTCATGAACCGCAATCAGGTGGTGGGCTACTTCGTGCCGGTCGCCGCCGTCGAAAAACTCCAGTTTGAGGCCGCCAGCGCCGCCGATGTGCAGGCGACCCTGGCCCGGCGCCGGCCCGCGATAGCGCCCGTGCTCAAGTATCTCGAAGATAAATGACGGTGCGCTACCTCACGGCACAGGACGTGCTGGCGATTCACGAGAGCGTCATCAACCCGCACGAGTTGCAAGGGCAGTCAGGCCGGGTATCGCTTGATGCGGTCATCGCGCGTATCGACAACCGCGTGGCCTATGGCCTGATTGAAGACGTTTTTGATCTGGCAGCCTGCTATGCCACCTGTGTCGCCGTGGCGCAGGCCTTCAATGACGCCAACAAACGCACGGCCTTTGCCGCCTTGGATACCCTGCTGGCGCTGAACGGGATTGATTTTTCCTTCAGCAACATCGAAGCGGCCGGAGACATGATGCGGGCTGCCGTGCTGGGGCAGGCGGATGAAAAGGATGTGGCGAAGTGGTTGCGGGCGCTGGTGTATTAGAAGCGCAGTATGCTTCCCCTTTGGGGATTGCGCCCTACGCTTGCTGCGATAAATATTGTGTACGTTAATATTGGCCTCTTGCTTTTTCATACTTGTCGACACTCATTCCGTATTCAGATTCAACGCCAGTTAGCTCAAAGTTATCTCCCTTTTTTGCGCCATCCTCGGTGCTGTAATCCAGGCAATATCCAAAGGTTTCATTCAGGGTTTTTTCATAAAAAATAGCCAAATGATCGCAAGAGTTGTGCTGTGCCTGTCTTTGAACGACATCCTGAACAGGATAGATCCTGGTAAATGCGTGCCCATAGTATTTATTTAGAAAATATGCGGCCGGAAACGGAATTGCATGAGTGTATACAAGAGAAATAATCGCGTACTGCGGAATACCCAGGGCTAATGCAGTGAACCCGCCTGCCATGGCACCATTTTTCCTGGAAAATACCCTAAAGCTTATAAAGAAAATCATAATCATTGTCAGGGCAGACAGAATGGCAAGGACATTTCCGGTTTGCTTTTCAAATGTACAGGACTCATCAATAAAGTGAGTAGATTTTACGTATATACAAAGAAATATTGGTATCAGTATGGATGCAGTAAGTCCCAGAAATACATAGCCATAAGCGGTAATGTTTCTTAAGCCACTACTGGCTGGCGTTTCTCTATCTGTATTCATTTTTCTCTCTGAGAATAAAGTAGTCGTTGTGGTGCCTTGTGGCCACGGTTCTTCCATACGACGCCATACAACCCCACTCCCAGCCTGGCATCGTATGCACAGTATGCATCGTATGAAACAGCACGCTAAAGGTCAGCAACGTAAAGGACCATCACGTCAGCTGGCATCAACACATTGCATCGCAGGAAAACACACTGTGATTGCCCTGAATATTCTTTATTGATGTTGTCTCTACAAACACAGGGTTAACCAGGGGTTTTGTTGAGCAGCAAAGGAATACCATGGGTATGAATCGTGGGTATATATATTTACTGGCAACCCCCATACACACCATGCGATACATACTGTGCATACGATGCCAGGCTGGGAGTGGGGGTTGTATGGCACCGTATGCACGGGCAGGCATCAATGTACCCGGTCGCCCCACCAGACGGCAGAGTCCGGGCCAAAGCCCTGGCGAAAATCACGAATGCCCAGTTCCTTTTTGGCGCGAATGAGTGAACGCCAGCTGATGCACGCGTACTCCGCCGCCGCCCTGATCTCGTTGGACTTCCTCGGCCCCTGCGCCAGAAATTCTTTCAACCAGACCCCCGCCGCCTCAACCGCGCTGGCCGGCTCCTCCCGCACCTCTTCCACATCGCCCAGAATCTCCCGCGCGCTGCCCTTCAGGCGTTCGCCCCAGCGCACGCAGGCGGTGCTGATGCCGGGGTGGAGTGTGACCGTTTCCACGCGGTAGGCGACGCCACCGTCATCGGGGCCGATATTGGACTTGGCCCGCGCCAGCACCCGGCCACCTTCGCTGTGCTCGTCGCGGCCGGCCACTAGCACGATGCGCGCCAGTGCGCCAAAGGCCTGCGAACCGATCACGCGATCCAGCGGGTTGCCGCCGCCGCTGCCCTTGGAGAAGTGGGTGATACCGAGCACCGCGCAGCCGCGCTGCATGGCCTGGTCGATGATGGGTTGCAGGCTGCGCCGTACCTCGTTGGCCTTGTGGCTGTCGCCCTTTACCGCCGACACGATGGGGTCGATGATGAGCAGCTTGATCTCCAGTACCTCCAGCAGGGCGCTGATGCGCGGCATGTCGGTAGCCGGGTCGAAGCTGCGGCTGCGCCGGCCCTCGCGCACGCCGGTGACAAAGTGCACGAACTGGTGGTCGGCCCCGGCCGCGTGCAGGCGCGGTGTCAGCGTGTCAATGGGGTCGTCTTCGCCGCTCCAGATGAGCACATTGCCGGGCTTGTCACCGGGGCTGCCGTCGGGCCAGTCGCCGCCCCGCGTTGTGGTGGCGGCCAGGGACAGCGCCAGCGTGGTCTTGCCGGCGCCGGGTGCGCCCGCGAGGATGGCCACCTTGCCCAGCGCCAGCCAGCCCGGCCACAGCCAGCGTATGGCGCGGGGGACGATGTCGGCGGCGCAGATGATCTCCAGGCCGCTGGGGGGATTGGCAAATTGCTTGCGGCGAGCGAGTGCTACGTCCTCAAGGGTGATTAGGGTGCCGGTCTTGGTGGGGGGGATGGTGTTGTCATTCATGGGCTTGCTCCTTGGCTGGGTCGGTGATAGCTATACTGTACCAATGACCAGATGTTAGCTGTGCAGAACCATAAAGTAAAGTATGGCTAACCATGAAATTAAGAGGAGCGATGTGCTTTGCGGGAGCGCTGCTGGTAGAGGGGACAGCTCACGGAGTACCGTCAGCGGGCATTCAGTGTGTTCGGGGCACCGCCACCCGCCCAGGAAAAAGCCCGGAATTTCCGGGCTTTTCATCTCAGCGGCATGTCTTCAACAGCAACGGTCCTAAGCCTGCTTCCTCAACAACGCCGACAGCTGCTCATCCGGCACCGGCCGGCTCAGGAAATACCCCTGTATCGCATCGCAGCCTTCGCGGCGCAGGAAGTTCAGCTGCGCCTCAGTCTCCACGCCCTCGGCCACCACCTTCATGCCCATGCTGTGAGCCATGGCGATGATGGCGCGCACGATGGCTTCGTCGTCGGGGTTCTTGTCGAGGTCACGCACAAAGGCCTGGTCGATCTTGAGCGTGTCGATGGGGAAGCGCTTGAGGTAGCTGAGCGAGGAATAGCCGGTGCCGAAGTCGTCGAGGGCGATTTCGATGCCGATGTCGCGCAGGGTATTGAGGGTTTCCAGCACCTGATCGAAGTCGTCCATCAGGGCTGATTCGGTCAGTTCGATCTCCAGCAGCGAGGGCGGCAGGCCGGTGTTTTCCAGTACCCGCAGCATCACCTGCACGAGGTTGCCCCGGCGCAGCTGGTGGGCGGGCACGTTGACCGAGGTGCGGATATTGCCGAGGCCCATTTCCTTCCAGGCCAGCGCCTGCCGGGCGGCCTTGTCGAAAACGAGTTCGCCAATGGCGGAAATGAGGCCGGTTTCTTCGGCCAGCGGAATGAACTCGCTGGGGTGCAGCAGGCCGAGGCTGGGATGGGCCCAGCGCACCAGCGCCTCGGTGCCGAAAATGCGGTTGGTGCGCAGGTCCATCTTGGGCTGGTAGTGCACCACGAACTCGTCGCGGAAAATGGCCTTGCGCAGGCTGGTTTCGAGGTTGAGCTGCTCGATGGAGGCAGCGCGCAGGTCCTGTGTGTAGAACTTGACCGTGTTGCCACCGAGGCGCTTGGCCTGGTGCATGGCGATGTCGGCGTGGTTAAGCAGGATTTGCAGCTCGCGGCCGTTGTCCGGGAAGATGCTGATGCCGATGGAGGCGCCCAGCAGCAGCTCGTGCTCGGCAATGCGGAAGGGCCGGCGCAGCTCGGCGATGATCTTTTCGCTGTAGAGTTCCAGCGAGGTACGGTCTTCAAAGTTGTCGAGGATGATGGTGAACTCGTCGCCGCCCACGCGGGAGACGGTGTCCACATTGGCATCAACCGCGCTGATGCGCTTGCCGGCGCTCTTGAGCAGCTCGTCGCCCACTTCATGGCCGAGGGTGTCGTTGATCTGGCGGAAGCGGTCAAGGTCGATGTAGAGCAGGGCCACACGCCGGTCCTGCTCGCGCGCGCGGGAGATGGCAGCGTGCAGGCGGTCGCGGAACAGGTTGCGGTTGGCGAAGCCGGTGAGCTTGTCGTAGTTGGCGAGGTAGCGCAGCTTTTCTTCGGACTCCTTGCGGCTGGTGATGTCGGAGAAAATGCCGAGGTAGTGGGTCACTTCGCCACCTTCACCGAGCACGGCGGTGATGTGCAGCCATTGCGGGTAAGACTCGCCGTTCTTGCGGTATTCCATGAACTCGCCGTCCCATTCGCCCCGCGTTTGCAGGGACTGGATGATCTGGCGGTAGCTGGCTTGCACTTCGGGGTATTGCTGGCGGGTGTCGATGATACGCTGGCCGATGGACTCGGCCTCGGTATAGCCGGTGGTCTTGGTGTAGCCGGGGTTGACCGAGAGGAAGCGGAACTCGCGGTCCAGGATCAAAATGGCTTCGGCGGCGTGCTGGAATACCGAGGCCGACAGGCGCAGGCGCTCTTCCACGTCGCGCTCGCGGGTGATGTTGCGGCGGGTACCTATCATGCGGATGGCGCGGCCATCTTCGCCCCAGGCCACCACCCGGCCATTGTCTTCCACCCAGATCCAGTTGCCGCGCTTATGGCGCATTCGGTAGCGCGCCTGATAGTTGGCGGTGCGCTTGCGCAGGTGCAGCACGATGGCGCGCTTCACGCTGCCGTAGTCATCCGGGTGCACCAGCGGCTTCAGGTGGCCCATGAAGCCCTTCAGCTCGCTGTTGGAGTAGCCCAGCAGCTGTTCAAAATTGGAGTGATAGGTTTCGTCGGTAGGCAGGTGCCAGTCCCACAGGCCGATGCCGGAGGCGTCGATGGCCAGCGTCAGCCGCTCCTGACTCTGGCGCAGGGCCTGGTTGAGCGCCGACAGCGCCTCGGTGCGCTCGGTAACCTTGCGCTCCAGCGTCTCCTTGGACTCCTGCAGGCGCGCCTCGGCGTTCTTGCGTACATAGATTTCCATGGCCAGCTTCTGGTTGATGGAGACCATCTCCGAGCGCGAGTTTTCCAGGAACTTGATGAGGTCTTCGTTGCGCAGGCGCAGGCGCAGGGAGTTCTGCGTCATCTGGCTCAGGCGGTGGCAGCTGACGACGGTAAAGGCTACCAGCAGGCAGCCTATGCCGCTCATGGAGAAGCCGGTGTCATTGGGTGCCACAAACAGGAAGCCCAGCACCGGCACCATGGCCGCGAACATGAAGCCGAGGAAGGCCGGGAAGTAGGTGTTGTAGCAGGCCATGGCGGCAATGCCCTGGCTGGCTACCAGCGCCGCCAGCAGGATCTCGCGGAAATACGCCGTGTTGCCGGCATCGAGCGGGAACAGCACCGGATTGAAGGCGATGACCGCAAAGCTCCAGAACGCCCCCGTCGTCAGGGCCCCGGCGAGAATGGTCCGGCGTGTGACCACGCTGCGCTCGGGGTGGCGGAACTGGTGCCATACCAGCAGCGCGCGGCCACACAGGAAAGCAAGAAACAGGAACAGCCACGCCGGCACGGCCTGCGCCTGCAGGCCGGGGTCATTCCAGTAGACTGCCGCACTGACCACGGCCGAAACCATGGAAATGCCGATAAAAAGGGGCAACTGCTCGAGGATCTGCCGGTTTTGCATGATCTCGAGGCGCTTGGCAAAGTCATGGCCGTCAAATGCCTGGGCAACACCGGCGATCTGCTCGACTGCTGCAGGTGCGCTGTTTTGGCCAGACGGATTGACGACTTCATTGTTGCCGGACATGCGTCGGGGCTCCTGGCGTACTTCTTATTATTTGCGGCATCCTTGACCGGGTAAGCGCAATCACTGCGCGCAGGGAAGCAAAAGATAACACTGGCCGGTCAGCCCCGCTAACCCGGATACAAGAAAATCCATATTTTTTCAGGTTATCGGGCTGCTGATTTGGCCTTGCCACCATATATAGTGGGTCGCGCTCCGATGAAACACAAAGGCCGGCGGCTTTCATTTACCTTTCTGCTGCCAATGTATACATATGCCATACAGAGCGTGTTAACGGCAATCTATACCCGTATCCGGTAGAATGTTGCGATGGAAATCTCAAAACTGCTCTCTGCCCTCAATCCCGCCCAGCGCGACGCCGCCACCGCCGATAGTCAGCACTTGCTGGTGCTGGCCGGCGCCGGCTCGGGCAAGACCCGTGTGCTCACCACGCGCATCACCTATTTTTGCCAGCATTTCGACCTTTCGCCCTGGAGCATCATGGCGGTGACCTTTACCAACAAGGCCGCCACCGAAATGCGCGGGCGGCTGGAAGAACTGCTGGGTATGCCCACGAAGCAGCTCTGGATAGGCACCTTCCATGGCCTTGCCCACCGCTTCCTGCGTGCCCACTGGGCCGAAGCCGGTCTGCCGCAAAACTTCCAGATTCTCGACAGCGACGACCAGACCCGTCTGCTCAAGCGCGTGCTCAAGGACATGAACCTTGACGAAGAGAAGTGGCCGGCCCGGCAGGCCGCCTGGTTCATCAACAGCCAGAAGGACGAAGGCCGCCGTGCCCGCCACATCAGCCACAATGGCGACCTCTTCCTCGCAACCATGCAAAAGGTGTACGCCGCCTACGAAGAGGTCTGCCAGCGCAACGGTGTCATTGATTTTGCAGAAATCTTGTTACGCAGCCATGAATTGTGGCTGAACAACCCCACCCTGCTGGCGCACTATCAGGGCCGCTTCCGCCACATTCTCGTCGACGAGTTCCAGGACACCAACAGCGTGCAGTACGCCTGGCTGCGCCTGCTGGCTGGCAAGGAAGGCATGCTCACGGCCGTGGGTGACGACGACCAGAGCATCTACGGCTGGCGCGGCGCCAAGATCGAGAACATCCGCCGCTTCCAGCAGGACTACCCGCAGGCCGAGCTGCTCAGGCTGGAGCAGAACTACCGCTCTACCGGCGTCATCCTCAAGGCCGCCAATGCCGTCATCGCCAACAACAGCGACCGCATGGGCAAAAACCTGTGGACAGAGGGCACCGACGGCGAGCCGATCAAGCTCTACGCCGCCTTCAACGACCTCGACGAGGCCCAGTTCGTTGCCCGCAGCATCGAACAGCAGATCGGGCGCGGCTACGCCCGCCGTGAAATCGCCATCCTCTACCGCTCCAACGCCCAGTCGCGCCTGCTGGAAGAAGCCCTGCTGCGCGCCGGCCTGCCCTATCGCATCTACGGTGGCCAGCGCTTCTTCGAGCGCGCCGAAATCAAGAACGCCGTCGCTTACCTGCGCCTGCTGGGCATACGCAACGACGACATCGCCTTCGAGCGCGTGGTCAACCTGCCGGTGCGCGGCATCGGCGACAAGACGCTGGAAACCCTGCGCGAGCTGGTGCGGGCCGAGGGCCTGTCGATGTGGAGCGCCGCCGAAACCGTCATCAAACAGAAGCTGCTGCCCGCCGGGGCCATAGCCAAGCTTGCCGCCTTCCTGCACCTGATCGAAACCCTCGACGCCGGCACCCGCGAGGCCCCCCTGCACGAGCTGGTCGATGCCGTCATCAAGCAGAGCGGCCTCTGGCAGCACCACGAAAAGGAAAAGGGCGAAAAGGGACAGGCCCGGCTGGAGAACTTGCAGGAACTGGTCGTCGCCGCCCGCGAGTTCGACTGGGACGAAGACGACGCCCCCTCGCCACTGGCCGCCTTCCTCGACCATGCCGCGCTGGAGTCCGGCGAGCAGCAGGCCGGCGAGTTTGAAGACGCCGTGCAAATGATGACCCTGCACTCTGCCAAGGGCCTGGAGTTCCCCCTCGTCTTCATGGTCGGCATGGAGGAGGGCCTGTTCCCCCACGAAATGGCCCTGCAGGAAAACAACCTCGAAGAAGAACGCCGGCTCTGCTACGTGGGCGTCACCCGCGCCATGCGCCAGCTCTATATAACCTACGCCGAAATCCGCCGCCTCTACGGCAACGAGTCCTGCAAGACCCCCTCGCGCTTTATCCGCGAAATCCCTGCCGCGCTGGTGCAGGAAGTCCGGGTAAAAACCCAGCCGGTGTCCAGCACGCCCAGCCCCTTCCGCAGCAACACTCCGTCGGTCGCCGTCCCTCGGCAGACCACCCTCGGCGGCAACGAAAGCGGCGAAGGCGCCCTGCGCCTCGGCCAGCGCGTCAGCCATCCCAAGTTCGGCAAGGGCACCATTCTCAATTTCGAGGGTAATGGCCCCAATGCGCGGGTGCAGGTGAATTTTACGGATGTGGGGAGCAAGTGGCTGGTGGCGCAGTATGCAAGGCTGGAGACGGCGTAGTACTCAACGAATCAATAATAAGGAGATGTCATGAGCTGGCCAAAAACCTCCACGCTTAAAGGCGACTACGTGCACCTTGAGCCGCTAAGCCAGAAGCACCACGATGATCTGGTCGAAGCCTGCAAGGACGGCGATGCCTGGAAGCTGTGGTACACGCTGGTGCCCGGCCCCGAGGGCATGAAGAAGACCATAGATTTGCGGCTGGCGCTGGCCGAGCGCGGCACCATGCGGCCCTTTGCCGTTATCGAAAACGGCAGCCGCAAGGCGGTGGGCATGACCACCTATCTCAATATCGACGCCGACAACCAGCACCTGGAAATTGGCGCTACGTGGTATGCGAAGCGGGTGCAGCGCACGGCGGTCAACACCGAAGCCAAGCTGCTGCTGATGACGCATGCGTTTGAGTCGCAAAAAGCCATTGCCGTGGAATTCCGCACGCATTTTTTCAACCAGCAAAGCCGGCGCGCCATTGAACGCCTTGGCGCCAGACTGGACGGGATTTTACGCAATCACCAGATCGCACCGAATGGCACGCTGCGGGATACCTGTGTGTACAGCATCATCAATAGCGAATGGCCGACGGTGAAGGCGCATCTGGAATGGCAGCTGAAGAAGGTGCGGGATTGATTGGGGCTTTCTGCTTTTGCCGGGAAATGTAGCTTTGGCTGACGCAGGGTCAACCAAAGCTACGAGCTGCCGGGTAGTCGTCGCAGGGCATCTGCCGGACTAGGATTTGAATGCCATACCAGGGGTGCAGCACGAGCAAGTCCTTGTCACCGGTGGCAATAATGTCCGCATTGGCGGCGAGTGCGCCGGCCAGCACGGCATCGTCGTCAGCATCGCGGCCAATCTGTTGTGTAAATTGGCGGGCAGCCACCAGTTGGACCAGTTGCTGGTAATGGCTGAGCAGCCCGGCAGCACCAATGCCGGTGTTGGCCACGGCGCGAGCCAGCTTCGGGCGGTGCAGGGTTTCGTTCAGCTCGTCCAGCAGGGCCTGACTGGTGAAGAGTGTTATCTCGCCCTCGAGGGCCAGCTCAATCAACCGGCCAGGTATGCCGGACCAGAGAAATGCAGAAACCAGTACATTGGTATCACAAGTACCAGCCTCACGAACTCCGGCCCGCCTTGCGGGCGCTGCGCACGGCGTTAACCTCCTCCTGAATCTCGTCCATGCCCATGGCAGGTATTTGTGCAGCCGCTACACGGTCTGCGGCGGCGAGCAACTCGTGCCCGGCACGTCGTCTCACGGCGTCTTGCAACAACTGTTTGATAGCCTCCGGCGTGAAGAGCCCGGCCGCCAGCGCTTCGCGCGCCAGCCGGTCAGGCAAATCCAGTTTCAGTTCCAGCGTGGTCATGATGATTGTCCCGGTGTGAACAGCTTCAACTCTTCTATCTTCATCTAGCTTGCCGTGCTGGTCTAGCGGCTTGGCTGAAACTCGATCACAGTGCCTCCAGAGCTTCCGGCGCAAGCCCAGGCAAAACCCCACACACCCCCTACCGATCTTCACCCCAAGCACATATGCTCATCACTCAACCGCAACGCACCAGCAGTCCCCCATGACCAACACAAACACCAGCCCCATCATCGGCATCGACCTCGGCACCACCAACAGCCTCGCGGCCATCTGGCGCGAGGGCAGGGCGGAGCTGATTCCCAACGCGCTGGGCGAGGTGCTGACGCCCTCCGTGGTGGGGCTGGACAGCCAGGGCCGGGTGCTGGTGGGGCAGGCGGCGCGGGAGCGGCTGATTACCCAGCCTCAGCTTACCGCCGCCCTGTTCAAGCGCTACATGGGCACGCAGCGTGAATTTACGCTGGGCCAGCGCCGATTCCGGCCCGAGGAGCTGTCGGCGCTGGTGCTGGGCTCGCTCAAGGCCGACGCCGAGCGCCACCTGGGTCAGCCCATCAGCCGCGCCGTCATCACCGTGCCTGCCTACTTCAGCGACGCCCAGCGCAAGGCCACGCGCATTGCCGGCGAGTTGGCGGGCTTGCAGGTGGAGTGCCTGCTCAACGAGCCCACGGCGGCGGCGCTGGCCTACGGCCTGCATCAGGAGCAGCCGGAGAGCAAGTTTCTGGTGTTTGACCTGGGCGGCGGCACCTTCGACGTGTCCATCCTCGAACTGTTCGAGGGCGTCATGGAGGTGCGCGCCAGCGGCGGCGACAATTTTCTGGGTGGCGAAGACTTTGCCCAACTGCTGGTCGAGGGCTTTTTCGAGGCCAACACAGCACTCGCCGCCGACAAGAGCCAGCCCGGCCTGTTGGCACAGGTGCTGCGGCAGGCGGAGCTGGCCAAGCGCCGGCTTTCCGACACGAGCGAGGCCGAGATGCGTATCGACTGGCGCGAGCAAAGCTATCAGTGGACCGTGAGTGACGAGCAGTTCCTGCGCCGTGCCGAGGCCCTGCTGGCGCGCCTGCGGGCGCCGGTGGAGCGGGCCCTGCGCGATGCGCGCATACGCGCCAGCGAGCTGGATCAGGTGGTGCTGGCCGGTGGCGCCACGCGTATGCCGCTGGTGCGCAAGCTGGTGGCGCGGCTGTTCGGGCGCATGCCCTGCATGAACCTGCACCCCGACGAGGCCATCGCCCTCGGCGCGGCGGTGCAGGGCGGCCTGAAAATGCGTGATGCGGCGCTGAATGAAGTGGTCATGACCGACGTCTGCCCCTACACGCTGGGCGTGGAAACCAGCGAGCAGCTGGGCGAGGGGCAGGTGCTGGGCGGGCGCTACCTGCCCATCATCGAGCGCAATACCGTGGTGCCGGTCAGCCGCGAGCAGACGGTGCAGACCCTGCGCGACAACCAGCGCGCCATTCTCGTCAAGATTTACCAGGGCGAGTCACGGCTGGTGAAAGACAATGTGTTTCTGGGCCAGCTGGAAATCCCCGTGCCGCCGCACAAGGCCGGCGAGGTCAGGCTCACGGTGCGCTTTACCTACGACATCAATGGCCTGCTGGAGGCCGAGATGACGGTGAGTAATACCGGCGAAAAGCACCGCCTCGTGGTCGAGGAAAACCCCGGCGTGCTCGGCCCCGCCGAGGTCGAGCGCCGCCTGCACGCCCTGAGTGCGCTCAAGGTGCACCCGCGCGACGAGCTGGTGAACACCGCCCTGCTGGCGCGGGCCGAGCGCCTGTATGAGGAAAACCTTGGCGAGCGCCGGCAGATAGTCGGCCAGCTCATCAGCCACTTCGAGCTGGCGCTGGCCGGGCAGGATACCCGGCAGATCGACGCCATGCGCAAGGAGGTAGACACCCGCCTGAACGAACTGGAAGGTCTGCCGTGCCTGTAAGGCGGTCACACTGGGCCCTGCTCGGCATCGCCCCCACCAGCGACACCCGCGAGATCAAGCGCGCCTATGCCCGCCTGCTCAAGCAAACCCGGCCCGACGACGATCCCGAGGGTTTCCAGCGCCTGCGCGAGGCACTGGAGGCGGCGCTGGCGCAGGCGCCCTGGGTGAAGGTCAGTCCTGCGCCGACAGGGCCGCTTGATCTTGTTGTTGAACCCGTTGTGGTCGAGCCCGCTGCCGCAGAGCCCGTCGAGCCGTCCACCCGCCCGGGTGATGAGCAGTCCGCCCCACCTGCCGACCCTTGGGCTGATTTAAAGCCCCAACTGCTGCAGGCCAACCATACCGGGCGCGTAGCCGACGCCATTGCCCTGCTTGATGCCGCACTGGCGCAGGCCAGCGGCGAAGGGCGCCGGGTACTGAGCGACTGGCTGCTGGCGTATTGCGCCACCGACGCCCAGGTGCCAGCCCTGTTCCTGCGCGCCGCCCTGCAACGCTTTGGCTGGCTGGAGGAATTGCCGCCTGCCGCTGGCGAGCGCCAGCGCGCCCTGAGCCGGCTGGCGCACCGCCACAGCCAGCTGGAAGCGCAAGACCTGCTGGCGCCCATCATCACCTTGTTGCAAAAGGGCAGGGAAGACGAGGCCATCCAGACATTCCGGCAGGCGCTGCAAAGCCCCCGCCTGCACGCGCTGGACGCCCGCGAATACTTTGAATGCCTGCTCATGCGCCAGCTGGCACGGGGCGATGGCTGGTACCGGGACTTCGTTGAAACCGTTTTCCGCACTTGCCGCTGGGAGCAGGAACACCAGCACCTGCGCCAGTTCGACCAGCGCGCCTGGCAGGCACTGCTGACGCGGCGCGAAGGGGAGGAGTGGTATGCGGGGCTGCTGGAAGTAAGCCGCCAGACACCCGTCAGGCTGGCGCTGAGCCCGAAGGAGACAGCTGCCAGCCTGTTTCTGCCGCCCGGCAGCTGGTGTCTGCGCTGGCATATGCTCAGTGAGCTGCGCCAGCAGCGAAGCCGCCACATGGTGGCCCTGATAGACAGACGCTATGGCTGGCTGGCGCAGCGTTTCCCGGCAGACACACTGGCCTTGCTGCGCCAGCCCCACGCCCACCTCGGGCGCTATCCCGGCGCCCAGCTGTTGATTCTGGGCCTGTTTGTCCTGCTCCTGCTGACTAGCCTCAACACGGCCCTGACCACGCCCTTTGAGGGTCTGGTGGTTTTGGCAGCAGCCGGCCTGCTCTGGGCCGGCCTGTGCGCAGCCATCGTGCGCTGGCTGCCCGAGCGGGCCGAGTTGGGCTACCGGCTGGCCATGGGGCTGATCCTTGGCCTGCTGGCCAGTACGCTGTCGCTGCTGAGCCTTGTTGCGGTGAGCACCAGCCCCGGTCCGCGCCCGCCGCTGTGGCAGATACCACTGCCAGCGCTGGGGACGACGGCATTGGTTGCCGCCTTTGCGGCGTTCCAGCGCCGCTGGCGGCAGGGCTGGCGGGAACGGTACCACGCGCTGGATGAGCGGCTGTCGCAGCGCCTCATGCCTCAACGGCTCAGGAGCTACCGTGTAATCGGGCACAGCCTGTTCAGCGTGATCGTGGGCGCGCCCTCGGGTATGGCCCTTGTCCTGCTGGTCAACCAGTCCCCCGATGTAGTTGAAATGCCCCTCTGGGCCGGGGCAGTAGCAGGTTTCCTCATCATGCAGATGTGGTTCCTGCTGAGCCACGCTTTACGGCCACCGGGGGCGCAGCGGCCCCGCAAGGCCCAGCGCAAGGTCAGGTTTATCGGCAACTGGTGGTGGATATGGTTCGCCTTTGTCCTGCTTTCGCAATTTTTCCGTCACTGATACAGCTTTCTTGCCCAATCCCCCCGGCCTCTTTAGACTGCAACGCTCTGTTTTCTTTGTATCAAGCCCATGCCCAGCATCATTCCCGCCGATTCGGTCGGCCTCGTTACGCCGCAGACTGCGCAGTTCGACCAGCCCCTGTTGCTGGAGTGCGACCGCGAGGTGCAGGCCTACCAGATTGTTTACGAGACCTATGGCACGCTCAACGCCGATGCCAGCAACGCCGTGCTCATCTGCCACGCTCTCTCCGGCCACCACCACGCCGCCGGCTACCACAGCATGGACGACGCCAAGCCCGGCTGGTGGGACAGCAGCATAGGCCCGGGCAAGGCGATAGACACCCGCAAATTCTTCGTGGTCGCCCTCAATAATCTGGGCGGCTGCAACGGCTCCACCGGCCCCACCTCGGTCAACCCGGAAACCGGCCTGAACTACGGCCCGGATTTTCCGCTGGTCACCGTCAAGGACTGGGTCAAGGTGCAGGCAAGGCTGGCCGACCGCCTTGGCATTCGCGTGTGGGCAGCGGTGGTGGGTGGCTCGCTGGGCGGTATGCAGGTGCTGCAATGGTCCATTGATTTCCCTTACCGTATCCGCCATGCCGTGGTCATCGCCAGCGCACCCAAGCTCTCGGCGCAGAATATCGCCTTCAACGAAGTGGCGCGGCAGTCGATACTGACCGACCCCGAATTTCACGGCGGCCATTATTACCAGTACGACACCTTTCCGAGGCAGGGACTTATCCTCGCGCGTATGGTCGGGCATATCACCTACCTGTCCGACGACGCCATGAAACAGAAATTCGGGCGTGACCTGAAAAGCGGCAAATTCCATTACGGCTTTGATGTGGAGTTTCAGGTGGAGTCGTATCTGCGCCATCAGGGCGAAGTGTTCTCGCGCAATTTCGACGCCAACACCTACCTGCTCATGACCAAGGCGCTGGATTATTTCGACCCCGCGCGTGAATACGATCACGACCTCGACCGGGCGCTGGCCCACGCCCGCTGCAAATTCCTCGTGATTTCCTTCACCACCGACTGGCGCTTTTCCCCCGAGCGCTCGCGCGAAATTGTCGATGCGCTTATTCACGAAGGCAAACACGTGTCCTATGCAGAGATCGACGCACCGCAGGGCCACGACTCCTTCTTGTTCGATATTCCGCGCTACACCGACGTGCTCCGCGCCTATATGACGCGCATCGCCACCGAAGCGGGGGTGGCCCATGCGGCTTGACCTGAAGCTGGCTGAGCAATGGGTCAAGCCCGGCTCGCGCGTGCTCGACCTCGGCTGCGGCGAAGGCGAACTGCTCGCCCACCTGCGCGACCACTTCGGCGTGTCCGGCTACGGCATGGAAATAGACCCCGACAAGATCACCGCCTGCGTGGGTCGCGGTGTGAACGTGATCGAGCAGGATTTGAATCGCGGCCTGAAAAACCTGCGCGACAATTCCTTCGATACCGTCATCATGACGCAAACCCTGCAAGCCGTGCAGCACCCCGACCGCCTGCTCGACGACATGCTGCGTGTGGCCGGCGAAGCCATCATCACCTTCCCCAATTTCGCCCACTGGAAAACCCGCTTTTACCTGACCTTCCGGGGCCAGATGCCGGTGAGCGAGGCGCTGCCCTACACCTGGTACAACACGCCCAATATCCACCTCTGTACCTTCCGCGATTTTGACGCGCTCTGTGCCGAAAAGAATATTCGCGTGCTGGACAGGCTGGCGGTAAATGGCGACCAGCAGGGCACGGCACTGATGCAGTCCCTGCCGAATATGTTGGGGGAGATTGCGATTTACCGGATTACGCGGAAGCAGCTGCCGTTCCGGGTGGCGACGTAGGGATTCTAGCCCCCTCTCCCGGAGGGAGAGGGCTGCGGTGAGGGGGTGTTAACCACCGGTGGTCATTATTCCACTCATCCAGCCACGGTTTTCACATTGACCAAGGGCCAACCCCGATCATGCAAAAAATCATCATCGCCACCGGCAATGCCGGCAAACTCAAAGAGCTCCGTGAACTGCTCGCCGATCTCCCGGTAGATCTGATCTCCCAGCGCGACCTCAATATCCCCGATGCCGACGAAACCGGCCTCAGCTTTATCGAAAACGCCATCCTTAAAGCCCGCCAGGCAGCGAGGCTGTCAGGCCTGCCTGCGCTCGCCGACGACTCCGGCCTCGCCGTCGATGTACTCGGCGGCGCCCCCGGCATTTATTCCGCGCGCTATGCAGGCGCAGGCGCCAACGACGCTCTCAATAACGAAAAGCTGCTACGTGAACTGTTCCCGCATCGCAGCAACAGCCCCATCAAGGCCCGCTTTATCTGCGTGCTGGCCTTTATGCGCCACGCCGAAGACCCCACACCCATAATTTGTGAAGGCGTATGGGACGGCGAAATCCTCGAAGCCCCGCGCGGTGAAAACGGCTTTGGCTACGACCCCTTGTTCTGGGTGCCGGCACAGCACTGCTCCAGCGCGGAACTACCGGCGGGCATCAAGAACGGCCTGAGCCATCGCGGCCAGGCCTTGCAACTGTTAAAGGCAAGATTGCAGAGCGGTCTGGTTTGAAGCTGCTGAGACAGTGACTGAAAAAGACCGGAACAAGGACATACACATGCTGAAACGCTTTCTGAAACCCGTCTGCCTGCTACTGCCCATTATGCTGTCCGGCTGCCAGACCGCACAGACGCTCGATCCCAAGGCAATTACACACATCAAAACCGTGCACCTGAAGCCGGTGATTACGCTGCCACAGGATATTACCTATCGCGGCATGGCCGACGCCTTCGCCAGCTCGGTCGGTGGGGTGATTGGCGGGATGGCGGCAGAGAGCGCCAGCGGCGACCGTCTTGAAATGCAAAAATGCATTCAGGATCATCACATCGACATGGCCGCCATCCTGCGTCAGGAGTTTGTGAAAACGGTGGCGGCCAAGGGGCTATTTGTCATCGTTGCCGACAATCTTCCCGCAGACGCTGAGTTGTCGCTGAGTGTTGACGACTACGGCCTTGGCGTCGGCAACACACTTTCCCCCGATATTCACGGTTTGCTGCTCGTCACGGCAGTAGTCACATCATCGGATGGCACCGTGATCTGGAAAGACAGTAGCAGCATCAAGCCAGACGACAACGCCAATAACGTCGGCTATGCCCGCAGCGATTTCCTGGCAGCGCCGGAGCATTTTACCGAGGCTTTTGTCAGTGTTGCCGATATCGCCAGTGCGCGCCTGCTTGAGGACGCGACCAATCCCTGATGGCATGTACTGCCTTTAACCATGAAATTCAGCAAGGAATCGTGATGAAAACTATAGATATTGTTGCGGTTGCCGTAAAAATAATTTCTGTATTCTTGATTTACAAGTTTCTTAATAGCGTGCCGGACATCTTTGAATCTATAGGTAATTGGTTGGACACAAATCCTATATTGCTTGTCGGGCATAAAAATCCATTGATGATGTTGCCGGTTTATATATCACAGTTCATTATACTAGTAATTGCTTTGTGCTTTCCCGTTGGTGTTGCGCGATTCTTCCTGTCAAAAAAGCAACTCAATACGACGATTGAAATTGACGTGGTGGAGAAGCTAGAGGTAGCTGGCTCTGTAATTGTTGGTATATATATGTTGTCACAAGCTGTCCCTGATTTGGTTTTTGATTTGGCCAGGGTTCTTCAGTGGCCGGATGATCAAATTAACAACGACGTTGTTGTTTCCAAGTACAAAATGTACCTGTTAATGACGGTCGTACAAATATTGATTGGAATCACACTGACGTTCGGCTCAAAAGGTCTGGTCAAGCTGATAAATTCGGCACGAAATTAGAGGCGGCATCAGTGTCGCTGGTAGAGCCCAATTTGGTACAGCGCAACAAATTGGGCTCTACGTTCATCACCCGATCCTGCCCTTGATCACCCCCCACTGCTCCTCCGTCACCGGCATCACCGAAAGCCGGTTCCCCTGCCGCAACAAAGCCAGCCCCTCCAGCCCCGGCATCGCCCGCAACTCGCCCAGCGCCAGCACCGCTTTCAACTTCTTTTTAAAGCCCACATCCACCCCGTCCCAGCGCGGCTTTTCGAGGGTGGACTTGGGGTCGAAGTGGTGGTTTTCCGGGTCGAACTGGGTGGGGTCGGTGTAGGCCGCGCGCATGATTTCCATGACGCCGACGATGCCCGGCTCCGGGCAGCTGGAGTGGTAGAAAAAGGCGAGATCGCCCACCTGCATGGCTCGCATGAAATTGCGCGCCTGATAGTTGCGCACGCCGTCCCACAGGGCGCGCTTTTGCGCCTGCAAGTCGTCGATGGAAAATGCCGTGGGTTCCGATTTCATCAGCCAGTAGGCCATGCTGCTCTCCTGTGCTTGCGCCGTGCCGGGCGCCGGTTTGTGGTAGGCTATAACGCCCCCGCACGCTTGTACACCCGCCATGCCGCTGCCACCCCTGTCGCTTTACATTCACGTGCCCTGGTGCGTGCGCAAATGCCCCTACTGCGACTTCAATTCGCATGAGGCTGGCGCTGCCCTGCCCGAGCGCGAGTACGTAGATGCCCTGCTCAAGGACATGGCGCAGGACATCGTCCATGTGCAGGGGCGCCCGGTCAGCACCGTGTTTATCGGCGGCGGCACGCCCTCGCTGTTTTCCCCGGCGGCCTACGAGCGCCTGTTTGCCGGCCTGCGTGAGCTGCTGACCTTTGCCGACGACGTGGAAGTCACGCTGGAAGCCAACCCCGGCACGGTCGAGCAGGAAAAATTCCGTGCCTACCGTGCGCTGGGCATCAACCGCCTGTCCATCGGTATCCAGAGTTTTGACCCGGCCAAGCTCAAGGCGCTGGGCCGCATACACGGGCAGGATGAGGCCATCCGCGCCGCCGAGGCCGCCCGCCTGGCCGGCTTCACCACCTTCAACCTCGACCTGATGCACGGCCTGCCGCAACAGACCTTGCCCGAGGCGCTGCTCGACCTGCAAACCGCGATTGATTTAAAGCCCACGCACCTGTCCTGGTACCAGCTCACGCTGGAGCCCAACACCGTATTTTATCGCCAGCAGCCGGTGCTGCCCGACGATGAAACCCTGTGGGCCATACAGGAGGCCGGCCAGCAGTTGCTGGAAAAAAATGGCTACACGCAATACGAAGTGTCGGCCTATGCCAAGGCCGGCCACCGCTGTCGGCACAACCTGAATTACTGGGAGTTCGGTGACTATCTCGCCATTGGCGCCGGTGCCCACGCCAAGATTACGCAGGCCAATGGCGATATATTGCGCTACTGGAAAACCCGCCTGCCGCGTGACTATCTGCGCGGGCTCGAAACGGGTCGTTTTACCGCCGAAGAACAGAATATCCCGGCAGGCGAGCGCGTATTTGAGTTCATGCTGAATGCCTTGCGGCTGCGGGAGGGCGTGGCTGCTACATTATTTACCGAACGCACCGGGCTGGATTTTGCGGATATCCAACAGCCTTTGAGTCGCTTGCAAAAGCAGGGCTTGATGGAGGCAGGCAATGATGTTTTGCGTTGTACGGAGCTTGGTTATCGGCATTTAAATCGAGTATTGACGGATTTTCTGGAATAAGCACATTGGCATATTCCTGCGCCCCGTAGGGCGGGTGAAACCCGCCAAGCCTGCCCGTGCTTCAAGTACCGGCTGGCGTAGCAGGGCTTTATGGCGGGTTGCACCCGCCCTACAAGTGGAGTAAATTCCCCGGCGATTTACGTCAATCGTAGGATGGGTGGAGCGAAGCGATACCCATCATCAACGATATAAATTTACGAATATTGCAGACTATGAAGTGATGGGTATCGCTGCGCTCCACCTATCCTATGGTTATTTTTTTGGCGCTTGCGCTACACCACCCGCCGATACAACAAATCCCAAACCCCATGCCCCATCTTTTTCCCTCGCTCTTCAAACTTGGTTAAAGGTCGTGAAGCCGGGCGTTCGGAGTATTGACCCTTGCCGGCACGGTTTTCATAGCCGGGTTGGGCCTCCATTACCTCAAGCATCCACTCGGCATAGTTTGACCAGTCGGTAGCCATGTGGAAAATACCACCGACTTTCAGCTTGCGCCGAATCAGCTCCGCATTTTCGGCCTGCACCAGCCGGCGCTTGTAGTGTTTGGCTTTCTGCCAGGGGTCAGGGAAAAAAAGCTGCACTGTATCCAGGCTGGCGTCGGGCACATGGTGTTCCAGCAGCAGCAGGGCGTCGCCGTCAAACACACGCACATTGTCGAGCTTGCGCGAGCCGGCTTCGTACACCAGTTGGGCTATGCCGGGCGTGTGGATTTCGATACCGACAAAGTCGCGTTCCGGCATGTTCTCGGCCATTTCGATAATCGAAAAGCCCATGCCAAAACCGATTTCCAGCGTCACTGGCGCTTCGCGCCCAAACAGCGCCTTGCTGTCGAAGCTTTTTACCTCGGCCACCATTTGCAGCAGGCGTGGCGCGTATTCGTCCATGCCGAATTTTTGCGTGGTGTTCAGCGCCGAGGCGCGGGCCATGAAAGTGCGCACACGGCGCAACGGCTTGTCAGTGGGAATGGCGTTCTTGTGTTCAGGTGCAGTCATCAGAAAAACTTGCCTTCAAGGGGACTGGAAGCGGTAGCGTAAAGTTTGCGCGGCATACGCCCGGCGAGAAACGCTTCGCGCCCGGCCTCCACGGCTTTTTTCATGGCTGAGGCCATCAAAATGGGCTGGCCGGCTTTGGCGATGGCGGTGTTCATCAGCACGCCCGCGCAGCCCAGCTCCATGGCCACAGCCGCGTCGGAAGCGGTGCCGACACCGGCATCGACAATGATCGGCACCTGCGCCTGTTCAAGAATGATGCGCAGATTATACGGGTTGACAATGCCGAGTCCGGAGCCGATCAGCGAGCCCAGCGGCATCACCGCCACGCAGCCCAGCTCTTCCAGCCGCTTGGCGACGATGGGGTCGTCGGAGGTATAGACCATGACCTGGAAGCCGTCCTTCACCAGCGTTTCCGCCGCCTTCAGGGTCTCGGTGATATTGGGGTAGAGCGTCTTTTCGTCGCCCAGCACTTCCAGCTTCACCAGCGCGTGGCCGTCCAGCAGCTCGCGCGCCAGCCGGCAGGTGCGCACGGCGTCGTCGGCCGTGTAGCAGCCGGCAGTATTGGGGAGGATGGTGTAGCGTTCGGGCGGCAAAATATCGAGCAGGTTGGGCTCGCCGGGATTCTGGCCGATATTGGTACGGCGGATGGCCACCGTAACGATCTCGGCGCCGCTGGCCTCAATGGCCAGCCGGGTCTCGTCCATGTCACGGTATTTGCCGGTGCCGACCAGCAGACGGGAGGAGTAGGTTTTGCCGGCGATGGTGAGGGTGTCTGTCATGGTAGATACCAATGTTATAAGTCAGGGGCGACGAACAAACTGCTTGAACCACTCAAGCACGGATATGAGGTTTTCCTGCTCAAAGTCGAAAGCGCAGGAAAACTTGTAGTGGTGGCTGAGAGGGGCGCCAGCACTATCGGTATGCAGGGCAGTGCTCAGTGTTACCTGGGTCTCTTTTCCCGATATCTCGAAGTACGAGCCTCGCCCAGCTTCAAGGCGTGCCGAAGCTTTGCGATCAAGAATGAAACAGTCCAGCTGGCTGACAAACTTGCCCACATTGTCCAGGTAGAGGTCCAAGCGCTTGGCATGTATGCGCCCAGCCAACACCCGTACGTCGATTTCGGCAACGAAGTAGGGATATTCGTCGGCATCGTTCGGCGGCCGGATAGTCAGCTGACTCTGGCCGTCAACAGAGCGTATGGTGAGGCTGTCTGTCATCTGTGCAAACTCTCAGCCACCCCCAATCGCCTGAACAATCTCCACTTTGTCTCCCTCATTGAGGACGGTAGAGCCATGCAGGCTACGCGGCGCAATCTCGCCATTCAGTTCCACCGCCACACGCCGTCCGGTCAGCTCCATACGCACCAGCAGCTCGGCGATGGTCAGCGGGCTGTCATAGCCCTGGCTTTCGCCATTGAGCAGAATTTGCATCAGGCATTCACCTTATAGACCGCACAGGCCAGCCAGCCCCAACCCACGATAAACGCCAGCCCGCCAATGGGTGTAATGGCGCCAAACCAGCGCGGCGCGCCCAGCGTCATGGCGTAGAGCGTACCGCAGAAAATCACGATGCCCAGTTGTAGCAGCCAGCCGGCGTTGCGGGCACCGTCAAGGGCCGGGTTGCGTTGGGCCAGCATCAGGCCGATCAGCAACAGGCCAAGTCCATGATATACATGGTATTCCGTACCAGTATGCCACCAACCCAGCTGTTCCGCGCCGACCCGGCTTTTCAGCCCGTGGGCGCCAAAAGCACCGAGGATAACCGCCAGCATGAGGTTGATGGCGCCGAGGAAGATGAAGTTGGGCATGGGGTTTGGGCTGCTGCAAACGGGTGGTTTAGCCACTGACAGAATAAAGAGCGGCCTGTAGTCCCCTCTCCCCTCGGGAGAGGGCTAGGGTGAGGGGAAGTTACCACCGGACAGTGCCAGATTCCCCTCACCCCAACCCTCTCCCGAGGGGAGAGGGGGAAGATAGCGCGGCGTCCGGTCAGCAAAGCCCTCTAAAAAGCCCCCGCACAAACAAAAACGCCGCGATTCTCATCGCGGCGCTAGTGTACAACGTCAGGGGCGAATCGTCAGGCGGTCAACAGCGCCGTCTTGATCTTCTCCATCGCGTTCTTTTCCAGCTGGCGGATGCGCTCCGCCGATACCTTGTACTCCGCCGCCAGCTCATGCAGCGTGGCCTTGTCGTCGGCCAGCCAGCGCCGCGCGAGGATGTCCTGCGAGCGGGCGTCGAGCTTGCCCATGGCCGTCATCAGGCGCTGGGTCGAGTTTTCTTCCCAGTCCGAGGCTTCCAGCTGCTCCGCCGGGTCGTAGCGGTTGTCTTCCAGATAGTAGGCCGGAGCCTGCCCGGCACGGTCGTCGTCATCGTCCATGCTGCCTTCAAACGAGGCATCATAGGCACCCAGACGGCCTTCCATTTCAAAGACTTGCTCCGGCGTCACGTTCAGGTCAGTTGCAATGCGCTGTGCCTCGTCCACGGTCAGGGCCCGGCTGCTCTTCTTCTTGCTGCGCAGGTTGAAGAACAGTTTGCGCTGCGCCTTGGTCGTGGCCACCTTCACGATGCGCCAGTTCTTGATCACGTATTCATGGATTTCCGCCTTGATCCAGTGCACGGCAAACGACACCAGCCGCACGCCCATGCGCGGGTCAAAGCGCTTCACGGCCTTCATCAGGCCCACATTGCCTTCCTGGATCAGGTCGGCCTGCGGCAGGCCGTAGCCGCCGTAGCTCTTGGCGATGTGCACCACAAAGCGCAAGTGCGCCAGCACCAGATCGCGCGCAGCGTCCAGATCCTGGTCATAATAATAACGTTCAGCGAGATTGTGCTCTTCCTCAGCGGTGAGCACAGGTACGCTGTTGACGGTAGCCATATAGGCCCCGAGGTTCACACCGGGTACCGCCACCGACAGCGCTGTCAGGCCTTTGCCTTCGATCATTGCTTGGACTCCCCTTCTGAAGCAGCCGGTCGATGCCGGGCCTGCTCACTAAGATACTCATATTAGCACCCTCAAGGGGAGAGTGCTAAATAGCAGTAATGAACTGTTTTGCTATGATCTTGTAACTCGAAAGCATGAGAGTGGCCTTGTCGCAGATCAGGGCAATCTCCAATATTTGGGGTGGTTTGCATCGGAGTTCAAGGGCCTGCGCGGGGTATTCAGGCCCTGTTTTCGATAGCGGGAGGCCGTTAACGGCCATTGTAAGCCGGCAAGCCGCCGCATTCGTCTGGATGTTGCCCGGAGGGTTCCGGTATCCTGCCATGGCAAGCCCTTTGCTGAACAAGCCAGGACCATTGATGGACGCACCCTCAGTCGCCGCAGTTACGCCTCCCGTCCCGGACTCCTCAGGGGGCAAGCAGGCCTGCTGTGAGCGCTGTGGCGTGTCCTCCACCCTGACGACCGCATTTGCCATGCGTCTATTCAATGGCAAGAGCCGCACGGTTTGCCCCACCTGCAAGATGGATATCGACCTGCTGGCGACAAAGCACCGCCTGCAGGGCACGGCGGCTTTCGCCGTGCTGGCCCTGATCCTGCTGCAAACCCCCAAAGGCGTAGCGGCCTGGCTATTCCTGAATGGCATCCTGATTATCGTCATGAGCTGGATCATGCTGATTCCCCATGAGCTGGCGCATGCCGGCGTGGCCCGGCTGTTGGGCTTGCGGGTACATGGGCTGGTGTGGGGGCGCGGCAGGGCGCTCGTCCAGTTCAGCGTGCGCGGCCTCCCGGTTCAGATACGGGCCATGCCCGGTATCGGCCTCACCTACAGTGAGATCAACGATCGGCCCGGTTATCGCCTGAAGCGCATCCTTGTCTTGCTGGCAGGCCCGATGAGCCATGCGTTCATGCTGGCCTTGGGGGTCTGCTTCCTGAGCGGCCTCTGGACGCACGAAGACATGGTCGAACACTTTGCGCCCGCCTCGGTCTTCATGATTGCCAACGTACTGCTGCTGGTGAACAACCTCTACCCCCGCAAGATCGCAAACCTGGGGCTGACGACTGACGGCGGCCAGATACTCGCGCTGTGCCGGGGTGGCGACAAGGCCAAGGCTGGTATGGTCACCCACGGCGCAGCGGCAGAGGCGACTTTCCATCTTGAAGCGGGGCGCTGGGCCCAGGCGGAAGCGGTGGTTCGCCAGGCACTGTCCATTTACCCGCAAGACTGGGTTCTGCGCCTCAACCATGGCATCTGCCTTGCCCAGGTGGAGCAGTTGCCGGCTGCCATCCGGGTCACTCGCGCCCTGCTGGGCGAGCCGATACCCCAAGAGGGCATGGGTGCCATCGCCAAGAACAACCTCGCCTACTTTGAGCTGGTGGCAGGGAATGAAAGCCAGAAAGAGCAGATGCTGAGCCTGTCACTGGAGGCCTATACCTTGCTGCCCTGGTTACCGGCCTGCATTTCAACCTATGGCAGCGTGCAGGCATTTTACGGCGACCCGGATGTGGCGCTGGCCGTACTCGCCAACCCCAAGCTTGAGTCCTGCACATCGTGGGAGCGTGCCTCCATTCACGCCGCCCATGCGCTTGCCCACGCCCGCAAGGGCAATGCGGAAGCCGCAAAGAAGCTGCTGCGATTGGCGGAGTCTCTGGACGCCACCAGCGTTATGTTGCGTAATGCGCGGGAGCGGGTGCCGGAGCTTGCAGGCGCGTAGTGTGCAAAACCAGATTGCCCATCAGGCAGGTGCTACGTCCGCATCAAACAACGCCAGCGCGGACCACTGTCTGCGGGTTTATTTTTGACATTGAAACTGCAGGTTCCATGACGATACGGGCGGCGATGGACGGGTCAACAGCGTCCTTGAACTGCACAATAAACTGATGGGCTACAACCGCAATTTCCATACCCCAGATTGCCGGGTCAGGTGTTTTTTCCTGCAACAAGGCCCGCACAGCATGCCAGCTTTCTTGCAGGACAGCCAAGGGGGTCGCGTGAATCGGGTGGCCCGGTATCAGCTCAAGCACCCCATAATCACTATTGCCGACGCACTGCGCATTCCTCTTGGCCATCGCTCCTATATCAGGCAGCTGTTTTGCCCCGGCCAATTGGGCGCCTGCTGCAACGATGGACCAGACAGAGTTTTGACCTTGCTGGGCTGCCAGCAACACATGATTCAGGTTGTCGCCAAAATAGAATGTCTCGTTGCTTTTGGTTTTTACTAAGGAAAATATTTTCTCCTCAGGTAATTTCTGGTCGATGACGAATTTCTGCCTGAGCCCTTCCTGAGAGGCGAAGCCCGCGAGCGCTCCCAAAGCAGACAGCAATGAAGCGTATTGCAACTCGCTGCCATTGCTGTAGCGTTTAGCCATGCTTTCCCGCAACAACTTCTGAAACTCTTCTCGGCCGGCATGCTTTGCCACGCCAAAGGCAATATGGCCAGCCTCCAGCAGGCACAGGGTTCCAGGTATGTCCGAGCGCGCCTGAGGCCCCTGTGGCGCAAGCTTTGCCCATGCCATTGGCATACTGGTGCCAAGCCGCATGTCGGCAAAGAGGCTCCTGAAAAACGGGGAAAATGTATCGCCATTCCTGTTCAGCGTGATAACAATATTGGCCGACCAGTCACCGCGTGATTGCAGCATCTGGGCAAAATCAGGGTTCATCACAAGCTCCTGGCTTGTTTCTGATGCCACGATAACGATGCGTGCCGATGCCGTCTTTATCAGGTCACGCAGCGTATAGACTTGTCCGGCAATAAGGCCCGAGGGTTGTATCTGACAATAAACAAACAGGACATGACAGCTCGGAACTTTTCCTTCCTCAAAAATCACCTGTTGAGGAAAGGAAGGGCCGATATCCTGCATGTCTTTTACAAGCAAGGCATGGCCGGCCTCGCCCATCAAGTTGATAAATCCCAGTGCAGGGTTGGGGATAAGGAATGGCGCGGCTGCCGATGCCGGCTTTGCATTGCTTTTGACAGGCTGCTTTACAGGGGTGGCAGTTTTTCTGAGCGCCAGATTGTCCGAAGACTTCCAGCCCGGATCCCTTTTCTTCAGGCGATAGTCAAGATAGGAGAAGGCCGAAAAAATGCTGAAGGCTACCGCACTGACAACAATCGTCCTGTTGCTAGTGGTTCATGCGCTTAATTAGGTAACACTGACTTGGCCCGGTTTACTGCGGCAATGATATTTTCCGCACTCTTGGTCCAGCGGAAGGGCTTTGCCAATTCCTTGTTATGCACCTCAATGAATCGTTCGATTTCGGCCTTCAGTTCCGCGACACTGGTAAATACTCCTCGGTACAGGGCTCGACGCTCAAGTTGAGCGAACCAGCCCTCTACGGCATTCAGCCAAGACGAACTTGTTGGCGTAAAGTGAAAATGTATCCTCGGATTCTTTTCTACCCACGCCATGACGGCAGGCGTTTTATGGGCACTCAGGTTATCCAGAATGATATGCAAATCCTTGCCTCTGGGTGCCTGGCGCTTGATCTCTTTCAGGAACGCCAGAAACTCCTGTGAGCGATGTTGGTTGGTCACCTGACCCATCACCTCGCCGGTCAGTATGTTGAACGCGGCATACAGGCTGGTGGTGCCATGACGCTTGTAGTCATGCGTACGGCTACCAATCCTTCCAGGGCTCAACGGGAGACTGGGTTGTGTTCTGTCCAGAGCCTGTATCTGGGTCTTTTCGTCCACGCTGAGCACTACGGCATTGTGTGGCGGGTCCATATAAAGCCCAACAATATCAACCACTTTGTCGGCAAAGAGAGGGTCATTACTGATCTTGAAGGTCTTGATGCGGTGCGGCTGCAAATCCGCTGCCTTCCATATTTGCCGTACTTGCCACGCCGTTACCTGAGCGTATTTGGCCATCAACAGCACGCTCCAGTGAGTAGCCTCGTGCGGTACGCGCTCCGTGGTCAACGTCAGTACTCGACTGACCGTATCTTTCTCAATAACCGTTGGCCGCCCTGGACGGGCCTGATCCGCAAGACCATCAACACCGGCTTCGTCGTAGCGCTTGACCCATTTATAAATGGTCTTGCGGGAAACCCGCTGTGCCAGCGCGACATCCGTTGGATTAATGCCTTCGTCAAGGGAAAGCAGAATCTTGGCGCGCGTTATCAGGCCTTGTGGCAGACTTGTGCTTCTCAACCAATCGCTCAATGTACGTCGGTCGTCAGCGCTCAATGATAAAAGTGGGGACTGTAGTGGTTGCATGACTGCATTATACAGCAAATACCA